>Ga0209102_1000340_pt1 | contig 31663 bp, 40 predicted proteins | sample ConPoolayeHmetaG_FD_185483 | JGI IMG/M metagenome (GOLD analysis project Ga0209102, IMG submission 185483) | Hot spring microbial mat communities from California, USA to study Microbial Dark Matter (Phase II) - Cone Pool mat layer H metaG... ...
AGTCTTGACAGATGTTGATTTTATTTCGTTTGCTTTATCCGCGTTTCTAGTGGGGCTTTCAGCTACACTTCCACCAGGGCCCGTCTTTGTAATGGTTGTAACCGCGTCTTTGAAGAAAGGTTTCATTCATGGTTTCATGGTCATCGTTGGGCATGCGATTGTCGAGATCCTTATAGTAGCAGTTCTATTGTTCGGTCTAGGACTCTTCTTAGGCTCAGACTTGGTAAAAGCATCCGTCAGTGTATTAGGGGGATTAGTTCTAATTTTGATGGGCTACATCAGCAGTAACATTAGAGTTTCTACCAAGGTTGGCATACCACCTTTTAACGTTGACATCCTTCAAAAGTGCTTAATGTTTCTTAGGCATACCTATGTATAGTGCCTATGATTCTATTCAAATATATTGGACCTAAACCGTAATAGGAGTGGACCGGGTGGGACTCGAACCCACGACCTCTCCCATGCCAAGGGAGCATAACTACCAACCTGTACTACCGGCCCAATTGTTCAGCCCACTGACAAAGACAGTCCAAAGTCATTGACTTAAATTCTTTTTCTTTCTCTTGATATACTGCCACCTTATGTGTTTTAGATTCAATTCTTTTAACATGCAACTTCTAGACTTCAATGAAACCCTACTGTATGTATGAGAGCATCGTCTGATATTTTGGACAGAACTTTGCATATTCGCATCTGTCTTCTACCTTGCAGTAGACCTGTTGATGTGGATATTTTGGCACGTAATTATTACATTCTCCCCACGGCTCTATTATTCCCTTACCATAAAAGCAGAGTCGGAGCATAGATAGCCTAGATGCAGAAATTGGCTTGACGGTTTCCCAGCTCCATGCAGGCAACTTGACCACTTTATCCTTGAAACTGATCTCTATGAAATCTTCCTGACTAAGCACCTTTCGCACATCGATAGGAACCTTCCTAGAAGCCCTATCCCAATTCACACATGAATAGCAGCACCTCATCAAGACACCTCCCCCAATTGTGTGAATATCCTATTAATGGAGACTCATAAATATATACCTTAGGAGTCCACTACAAGAAACATCTCCTTGATCATCACCATAAGTTGTATAAAGATTATTGAACTGGACAGAAAAACATTTAAACTGTATCGCCAGCCAACATCGTTGTCAGAGACAGATAAGGAAGCCGATCAGATAAAAATGCGACCGTAGTCTAGTCTGGTCTAGGACGGGAGCCTGCCACGCTTCTGACCCGGGTTCAAATCCCGGCGGTCGCACCTTTTCCACAAAAGTTATAATATGTGGTCGGAGTACATCATTCGTGCATGTGCCGAGGTAGCTCAGCCTGGGAGAGCACCCGGCTGAAGACCGGGCTGTCGCCAGTTCAAACCTGGCCCTCGGCACTTTCAATCTACCCTTTTAGATTTACTTGGTGGAACAAGTCGTTAAATAAAGTTGTATAGGTGACTCCAGTCTCGTCTGAAGTTTAAAATATGCTCCTCTTGAATTTTTCTTTTCGAAATGTTGTTAGTACTGTCTTTGGGATATCTTCCTAACTTTTCGCCTTTCTTTTCTTAGGGTTTCAAAGATCCCGTAGCCATCTATTAAGCTGTCTCGCATTAACTTTCCTGAGGTTGTGGCTAGACTTAAAACGCTTTCGTCAGCTACCATCTTATATTAATTCAGTGTTGACATTTAAAATTCAAATATATGCAAATGGAGTCAAGATCTGAGGAAATATGAAAGTAGTAAGTGTTGAAGTCTTTGACCTTGATTCTGAAATCAAAGGCTGGCATCCTGTAATCGTTCGCATTAACACTGACGAAAGCGTAAGTGGTCTAGGTGAGGTAGGCCTCGCCTATGGAACTGGTCACACCGCAGGCGCAGCAATGGCTAGAGATCTTGCCGAACAGTTCGTTGTAGGCGCCGATCCTATGAAGACAGAGAAGTTGTGGGAGGTGATGTTGCGTTCGACGTTTTGGGCAGAAGGAGGGGGGCCCGTTGTCTTTGGAGGTATGAGTGCTATTGATACAGCGCTCTGGGACATCAAGGGCAAAGCTCTTGATGTACCTGTCTATCAGCTTTTAGGCGGAAAGACCAACGAAAGATTGAGAACCTATGCTAGCCAAATACAGTTCGGCTGGAGCAAAGATGTGAAAATCTGTAAAGAGCCAGAAGAGTATGCCGAAGAAGCTAGAAAGGCGATATCTGATGGATACGACTGTGTAAAGGTTGATCCTGTGATGTTTGACGCTAATGGAGATAGAATATACATGTTGAGGGGTGTGATAACCAAAGACAAATTCGATCTTTTTCGGGATAGAGTGAAGGCCATCAGAGAAGCCGTCGGCTCAGGTGTAGATATAATCATCGAGCTCCATTCGCTGCTGAGCGCAACTGCAGCCATTCAGCTGGGGAAGATTTGGGAGGAGTTCGACTGTATGTTCTACGAGGAGCCTGTGAACTATCTAAATGTTGACCTACACTACAAGGTTTCCAGAAGTCTTAAACTTCCGTCTGCCGCCGGGGAGCGTATCTATACACGTTGGGGCTATCGTCAATACTTTGAAAGACAGGCCTTGGACATCATCCAACCTGATCTCGGCCTTGTGGGAGGCATAACTGAAGGCAAAAAGATCTGTGACTATGCAGACATATATGATGTCGGGGTACAGGTCCATGTCTGTGGCAGCCCAGTGGCTACAGCAGCTTCACTGCAACTGGAGGCAGCTATACCGAACTTTGTTATACACGAGCACCATACATACGCTCTTAAAGATGAAAACATCAAACTCTGCAAACAAAACTATCAACCAAAGAGAGGATACTTCGAAGTTCCTGATCTCCCAGGATTGGGCATAGAACTTAATGAAGACGCTGTCAGCGGTTCTCCGAAATTCACTGTCAGATGAGAAAGCTATATGAGCTTAAGGAACACCTTTAGGCTAGAATCTGACTTCAATTTCCATAGCCGGCCTCACACTTCCCAAGAATCTATCGTCTAGAAATACATCGATCACGTCCAGACCCAGCTGGACGACCCTTACAACAAATCTTCTATCACCAACACTTCTTTTTATTTCAATTATCAGATCGAGATAATCTTGGTCCGCGCTCGCACCACCTGGCCTATCTTCGAAGCCTAAGACATAGGTTTCAAATTCAACTCCACTAATCTCATATGTTCCAATAGTGACGCCTAAGATTTTATACTCTTCTAAAGTCAGATTCATACTTTTATTCACAAACTTGAAACGCTTTAACTGTTCTTTTAAGTCCTTAGGCAATACCTTCTCCTCCCCAAACCAGCAGCCGCCAGCTAACAACCCAAATAATAACCCAAGAAGGAACGCAACCGTCAAGTAAAGACTTAGTTTCTTAACGTTCATGCTCATGTACAATTCTTTAGGAAGCTATTATTAATCTTAGGGTTCCTAAACGTAACGAAAAACAAGCTGGCCCAAGATTCCCCAAATTGTGAAGACATCCTTATAGAAAGGTTAATTTAAAGTACTTAGCCATCGATAGAGTGGCTTAAAGGCATACGGTAGAGTTGACGGGCAAACTGACCTATTAGGGATGAAGACAAAATTGCCGTATGCCGAGAAAACGTGGGCCGATGGTACAGACTGGTAGCTACGCTCGCCTCGCACGCGAGAGATCGCGGGTTCAAATCCCGCTCGGTCCACTTCCTTCTCAAGGTAGGAGCGGATGCTGTAATGGGGTAGGCGATCACATATCATGTGGACCTTATCATGAGATGTTTCTGACCGCTAAGAATCCATTAATATGCGCCTCTCCTTCAGATTGAACAATAACATTAGCATCAAAGCAATATGGCGCACCACTAACAATATGGCTATGTGATATGAGTATTGTGGCGAGAAGATGAACCATGGTGTATGAGCTCCTAATATCAGAAAGTTGGGAACATCAAATAGGTAGAAGATCACGATGGGAGCCTTTACGAGGAAGATGAAGGGCAAGAGCCAAAGATTGTATTGAGGAGAATATATCTTGTTGAATAATAGGAATACAGTGAATACATAAAATCCAAGCTTCAAAATATTCTCTTCACGTTTAAAATATAACATCGCCAAATACGATGTGAGAAGAGTTGCAGATAATACAACGCTCAAGGACGCCGAAACTTCTGGATCGTGAACCTGATAGAAATCTATGTATCCGCCACCAAACTCTTTGATCAAAAGACCCCACAGGTTATCAGGGTTCGGTGGCCTCATGATAATCTGCCATCTGTAGGGATAGAACCATCCGTCGAAATTTGCAACAGCAAATGGCAAGTTGATCAGAAGCCATGTTACACCAACCAATGATACGATCTTCACCTTTTCATTCACCTGCTTGGTCTTCAGAAGATAGATTGGAAGGAGAAAGACAGGAAAGAGCTTTATGCATATCCCTATGGCCAAAGATATAGAGGATAAAGTCAATTTGTTCTGTAGAAACATGTAGATCGAGAATAGCATAAAAAAGAGTCCGAAGAGGTCCCAGTTGTAGACACCATACATGAGCATAGATGGTGCAAATATCCAAAAGATCGAAATAGAAGATACAGAAAATCTTCCATTATCTTTGCTCATCTTATAAAGTATGATTGTTGAACCTATACCGGAAAACAGGGCCAAGGCTGCATTTAGGCCAAGGAAGGCCTCATAACTGTCTGACAGCCAAGTCAGAGCCTTAACTACCATTCCTATAAGTACAGGATACTCGAAGACAAGATCTATGTAAGGCAATCCTTCAGTTGAGCTGAGCTTATCCCAAACGCCAATATAATCTGACTTCTTTGGAGCTATCTTCAACATGTAGCTGAAGAAGATGGATAGAGTAAAGGCCAGCAGTATAGCCAACAAGAAGACGATTCTGAGTTCTGTCTTGTCAGTCTGCTCTTGACTAGACTTTTCCCTGACGTCTTGAACAGTCTTCTCCTTAGGCCGATCCATACCTGACGCTAGAGAAAACAGGGTGACAAAAAAGACTTAAACCTTTTCTTGACTTAAAAAGGTAGAATTTCAAGAGACTTGATCAACTTCATAACCAGCCATATTTCTCATATAAAATTTATTAGACAAAATTCGTTACTTAGTTGAGTGCGAAGATTGTCCAAGATAGAATTTAGCGATAAAGGCATGGTATACATAAATGGCAAGTTCTTCAGTCCAGCTGACGCAAAGATTTCCGTCTTTGATCAAGGGTTCATATTCGGAGACGCCGTATTTGACACCATGATTGTTGTTAATGGATACATATTCAAGTTTGATGCACATTTAGACAGACTTTTTAGATCGGCTAGGGCGGTTAGAATCAAGATTCCGTTGAGCAAAGATGAAATCAAGAAGACGATTATAGAAACTGTGAAGAAGGCTGGCCTAATGGATGCCTACCTTAAGATAATTGTCTCTAGAGGCGTAGGTAAAAAGCCGATTTTAGGTAGAGGTGACGTCCCTGAACCTACAATAGTCATCTTCGCCGTTCCCCCTGTCTCGGTAGTCTCTGAAGAGAAGATAGAAAAGGGAGCGAAGGTCATTTCAACAACCTACAGAAGGCCTTCTCTGTTCTCCTTAGATCCGAGGATAAAATCCACCAATTATCAGGCAAACATGCTCATGAGAATAGAGGCGATTAGCAAGGGTGCCGACGAAGCCATATCTTATGATGAGAGAGGGGTGGTCGCTGAAGGCGGCGCCGAAAATATATTTGTGGTCAAAGATGGAGTGCTCATGACACCGAGAAGCGGAGTTCTCGAAGGGATAACTCGCGAGACCGTGTTAGAGATTGCATGTAAGCTTGGAAAGAAGGCTGTCGAGACGGACATCGCGAAATATGATTTGTATACGGCCGATGAAGTCTTTTTGTGCAGTACGGCAGGAGGAATAATTCCAGTAACAGACATAGACGGCTTGATTATATCTGACGGCAAAGCGGGACCTATAACAAAGGAGATAGCTAAAGAGTACATGAAAATGTTGGCAGAGGGCGTGCATGGTACACAAGTCTATGAAAATTAGAAAGTCTCATGCATCAAATCAACATAAACATCGTTGCGTCATGGATGCTTGAATTTATAGGCTTGACCTAGGAATCAACCTAACCGAAAGGGGAACCAGAGAAAAAGAAGCCGTCCACGATTCCCTGTCTTATGCAAAAACAGTAGGTTGAAGTCCGCCTTCTTAAGCCCAATCGTTTTATCTAATCTATTGACAGCTTTCGAAATGAGTCTTCTCTGATTATATATATACGAGAGGGACGTTTGGTGAATATCCCAACTTCAAGTACTCCAGGCTGATTCTTTAATTCATGCTCCATAGCCACTGGATCATGAACAGCTCTAAACTTGACGTCAATAATCAGGTTTCCATTTTCCGTAAAGACCGGAAAATTTCGAGCATCTCTTCTGATCTGAGGTTTACCACCCACCTTCCGCGTGAAATTCATGACAAATGACCTTGCAAAAGGGATGACTTCTATCGGAATCGGGCATTCAGATCCGAGCTTCTTCGCGATCTTCTTTTCCTGTACAAGAAGCACTATCTTGTTCGAATTGTACATAAGAACTTTCTCTTTGGCCAAAGCGCCACCTCCTCCTTTTATCATATAATAGTTCTGCTCTTCTATTTGATCCACACTGTCTATGTACATTTTTACGTAGCCTGAGATGGGGAAGGCGCTGACATCAAATTTCTTATCCTGTAAATTGAGAAAGGTTTGATGTGAAGAAGGGATGAATCTCACTCCCTTTTTCATTTTAAGGCCTGAGAGAGCGTCAACGAATTCGGATACCGTTCGTCCACTTCCTATTCCAATGTCTTTAGCTGTATGTATTTCTTCCGCTAGATCTTTGGCTATCTCCTTCATTACTGAGCTCAAACCGTCATGCCTCCTCTAGGTCTATTTGCTCCAGTTTTTCAAGCGCCTTCATTATCTCCTCTCTATATTGTCTAAGTTCCTTGTCGACTGATGATTCAAGTACTCTAGGGGGCTTCTTTTCCACTTTTTGGGTGGGCGAAGTGGTGCTCTCCTGAGCCTTTTCTTGGACAGGAGTAGGAGTTTTGAGCTTTTGCGCATCCAGACGAACCAGAGCCTTTTCAAGTTTCTTGTCTACGTCGTCTATCTTCCGTGTCAACAACGTGACAAGCTCATTCCTAAGATGTTCTAGTTCGCTGACTTCAATTATTAATTCTATATCGTCAAGTTTTTGATCTACTTCTTGGAGACGATCTTTGTACTTTCTAACAAGCATGTCCCTTTCCTCTTTTGAAACTTGCCCTTGAGCTTCTAATTCAAATACTCGTGTTATAGCACTGCTGATCAGGTCCTTCTCTAGTAAGAGAGTTTTCAGCTCCTGTTTTGCACTTTTCGCTTCTTGCGGAGGAATGGTCGGAGGCTTGCTCTCAGCTTGCTTTTGGGGGGAAGCTTTAGTGGACGCCCTCACACGATATTTAGAGATGTAGAAGCCTACGATCGTTCCTGCGGAAAGACCAAAAGCCACGCCGATCAATATATCATTAAGGGACATCTTTCAATAATCCTTTCTTGACATGTAATTAAAGGTATTGGTCTCCGACAAAAATTATCTTCTGAGCTTCTTTGAATCGCCAAAACCACAACTTGAACATCTTTTCTTTCTTATATGAAATGAGGGTTTTCCGCATCTTCGGCAGATGACATGAGATCTTTGTGCTTTTCCTTTCGGTCCAAAGGAGGAGGTGCCTTTCATTGACTTCACCTATGGAGATGGTGATATGAGAATTACGTTGTCACCACGCACTACTATGGTACCAAGCGGAGAAGCCTTTCCGTCGTCCATAATTTCTTCTGACTGCTCAAGCAAGAAATTCATGTGTTGGTCGTAGCCTTTTAGTACACCTCTTATTGCTCGTCCACCCTTCAGCTTGATCAACACGATCTTGCCTAAGCTCTTTTCTAACATCTTTACAGCTAGATCAAGTGACAAACGAATCGCCTAGTGATATCAACTCTAAAAAGCCTGTTTATAAACTCACCGCAGTATAGTCAATTCTTGAATGGGTTGTACATGTCCGCCCATTTGAGGATCGGAAGATTTCGCTAGTCCATATCTAGAAAGAGGTTGAACTAACGGTTTTTAGAAAACCTCAGATCTTTATTTATTACATTGACCGACACAACCTAGAGTTATAGGACACCGGTCGGGGTGTTCGTCTAGTTAAGAGAGGTTCGCTTGATTCACCTTTTCATAAAGTTTAAGAGAGGAAGAGTTAAGCAAATCTATCGTGCGCGAAGTCTATATTTCGAAGAAAGAAGCTAAGAATATGATTGATGAGGCCAGAAGACAGCTTAAGGTCGACATAACTGGGATTGAAGATAAGGGAAACAAGACCATAGAGATCGATAAGAACGCACATGTTCTTTTACTCGGAAAGATCGTTCTCATAAGAGAGGGGGATAAAGTCTTTCCTTCACTAATATGCCCAGAATCCTTCCTTGAGAGGTTTCCTGCTATTAGAGTAGACAAAGGTGCAGTTCCATACCTATGCAAGGGCGCGAAGGTCATGAGGCCCGGCATAGTCTCTTTTGAGAAAGATTTCTCAGTAGACGATATCGTGTGCATCAAGGAGGCACTCCACAACAAATTTATAGCCGTCGGAAGAGCGTTAATCGAAAAAGACGAGGCAGAAAAGACCTCGAAAGGGGTGGTACTTGACAACTTACATCATGTTGGAGACAGGTACTGGAATATCTTGAAGAACGTTAGGATCTAATAACTTATTTGTTAACATAGGAGAGTTTTTGAAGTATGATCTTAACACATTCTTCAGGGGAAAGCTCATCTGTATCTATTATGATCCCATTTAGCGGGTATTGGAATTTTATCCAAAAGCCTGCAACCGTCTTTTCTGGAACATGTTCTTCTGGAGTGCGACTCCTATTCCTCTCCATCAATGTGGCAAGATCCGCTCTTAGAGCAACTATTAGATAGCGTTTTCGATAGTATCGTGCAATCCTTATAGCTCTTTCCCTGTAACTGTCTTTCAGAAAAGTTCCATCCAAGATCACATTGCAGCCGAGAGGCAGAAGTCTTCTCGTTATATCATATAGGACCGAATAGACAAAGTGACTTTCACTCTTGTCGTAAGAGGGGTTAACAAACATCCTTCTTATCACATCCGTCTGCACGTGAATGGTAGGGAGTACCTTGGCCAGTTCCCTAGAAAGCAAGCTAGCGACGGTAGTCTTTCCTGCACCGGAAGGCCCACAGAACACTATGAGAACGTTCTTGGCGGCGGTCTCCATCAACTAAGATTTTAAGGGCGCAAATAATAGTTTTATTTCTTTTAGCAGCTACCTTAAAGTCCTTTAGATGGCCTGGCGTATTTTGTAAGGGAGTACAGTTTTGTTTGATGACTTCGATGGACTACGCATCTTAAGTTAGAGACAGTTATTAGGATGCTGACTTGAATTAGACAGAATGACTTAGACTAACGTTTAAAAACGAGGACATAGCAGTTATATGACAAGGCGCAAAACCTTGGCCAGTGAATTGATCGACAAGGAAAAACGTCAAAGCGCTAGGATGATGCTTAAAGCATATCCTCTAAGATCTGCGACAGAAATTGAGAAGGTTAGAGAAGACATCGAAAATAATACGATAGTTATCTTGAGAATAACTCCATTAGCCCAAAAGAATATCGAAGAACTCAGAGATGCTGTAAGCAAGCTATATGAAATAGCCACAGCAAATGGTGGTGACATCGCCAGGCTAGGAGAAGACAGAATAATTATCACGCCGCCCTCTGTGAGCATCTGGAGAGGTTAAACCAATCTCATGGTTTCCAAGCTGGCAGGAGCTGTGGAAGGTAGGCGAAAGAGTCGACCGATACTACTACTTACATTTAATGTCTTTGCCCTTTCTCCATGGTTGACTACCACGTTCTTGAGTTTGGGTCTAAGCTTCGCAATAAACTTCATGATCTGGTTGTAGTCGCTATGGCCACTGAATCCGACGACTTTGTCCACTTCACATTTAAGGTCCATGATTTTTATCTTACCATCATCGTCGATGACACTTATCTGTTTTGCGCCATCAAGGACTCTACGGCCCAATGTGCCACTTATCTGATATGATACAAACAGGACTTTGTTGCGTTCATCTTCAGAGATGGCCTCTAGGTATTTAACAGATGAGCCACCTTCAAGCATACCAGAAGTCGCCATTATTATAGCTGGACCTTGTTGTAGGGCTTCTTCTCTTTCATCTGGCTTATTTATGATTGTGAAGTACTCCGATTCGAAGGGGTTTATTCCTCTCTCAACTATTGATGACCTTATTTCGGAGGATAAATAATCAGGGAATGCTATGTGAATGGCTGTGGCATCAGTTATCATTCCTTCAATGAAAACCGGGCATTCGATCAATTCTTTTGATTTCAAGTATGAATCCAGCACTAACATTATTTCTTGCGCACGCCCTACCGCAGGGACAGGAATCAGTACCTTTCCACCCTTAGTCAGCGAATTGTTTATCGAATTAACAAAATATCTTTCTACTTCTTGTCTTGTCGGCATTATGTCTTCCTTTGATCCATATGTACTCTCCACGATAACTGTTTCAACACGTGGAAAGCCGTATTGGGCTGCGTCCAACAACTGAGTCTTCTCAAACTTGAAGTCTCCAGTGTAGACAAGATTGTAAACGCCTTCCCCGAAATGTAAATGAACAGATGCTGACCCTAAGATGTGCCCAGCATTATTAAGGATCAATTTTGTGTCAGGGGAAATGTCTGTAACAGAGCCGTATGGCAACGGAATACAGTGCTGTATTGTATCCCTTAGGTCCCTCATATCAAATATCGACAGTCTACTCTCTGAGGACGACACCTTTATGTAATCGGCTAGCAGTAAAGCCATTAGGTTCAAGGTAGGCTCTGAGCAGTATACAGGTCCATCATATCCATATTTGAAAAGTACTGGTAAGAAACCACAATGATCAAGGTGCGCGTGGCTAATTATCACAGCATCAAGCTCCTCTAAGTTCTTGATATACATGTCCAATCGTGGAAACGCGTCGAGCGGATCACTTGCGCCAGGATTTATGCCACAGTCCATCAAAATATTGCTTTCATTGGTTTTTACGTAAACGCATGATCTCCCTACCTGTTGTGATCCCCCCAAAAAGGAGACTAGGACCTCTATCTTCTCTGAAAGTCTAGGTCTAAATATGTATTCGCCAACATCCTTAAGTATGCGTTCTCTATCGTTTGATTCCGTTTGCAGAACATGGTATACCTGTTCAAGCCCTTCAGATCTCAGTGAAGAGGTCTTTCTGAATTTTGGTCTCCATCCTGTCTCAGAGAATATTGCTTGGTTCTGCTCTGCTATTGTCGAATAGATTTTATGGAGATCTCTTAACTCGACAAAAACTTCACCTAAGACTTTGTCGAAAACATAGCGTTCTACAACAAAGTCGGAGGGGAGTCTTCTCGATATTATTTCCTTTGTTTCCTCTTCACTTTTTCTAACTGATTTGTCAGCCCGAATGACAACTCTCTTCTTAAGACTTGAGACTATATCGGATATGAGGAAGTTGTTTTCAACAAAGAACTTAGGATTTCTTGTGTGTATAGCGAATCTTGGACCTTCATATTCAATTTTAGTCACTTCAGCTTCTGGTGGGATACTTTGTAAGAATATGGCCCCAGAAGTTCTGTCAGAGTTGTTCTTATGCTGCAATTTCTTGTCTACCACAGGTCTTTTATCAGTTCATTTTTTGTATTTGAATCAAGTTCATGATAGCCTTCTGAATCGATTATGCCTACATCAAAGCTTTCTCCTGACGCAGTATCCCTTTTCATTGCAGCTAGGACAGCCTTGGCTGCCACCTTCACTCCATCTTTGACGGCGAGATTGGGCGAATAGCTTGTTTCGAGAATCGAATAGGCTATCGGGGAACCGCTGCCTGTTGACACAACCTTCTCCTCTGTGAGAGATCCAAAAAAGTCTATCTGATACAGGGATGGGGTGCTACCATCCATGCCGCCTATTATGACTTGGGTTATAAGGGGAAAGAGCCGGTTGGCGGAAAAAACATTTGAAGCTAAAGTAGCAGCTGACTTGATCGGAATCTTAGCTTGATGTTCTAGTTCATATTTTTTTACATAAAAACGTATTACGTCGATCACGTTTTGAGCATCAGCCACCGTCCCTGCTATTGTCATAGCAAGGTTATCAGAAATTCTGTATAACTTCTTTCCCTTCTTATGTGCAACATACCCGTTTGCTGTAACCCGCGTATCAGTAGCGAACACTACTCCGTCTACGCATACCAATCCAACCGTTGTAGTCCCATGATATACCTTGGGAACATTTTCCTTAAAATTTGTAGTCAAATTTGTTCATCGCTCCTTTAAGAGGCTTCTACTTTATCGCAGGTATTCAATTAGGGTTTAAATAAACGTTTCCAAAACCTACACCTAATGGGTTCCCATTTTATGGAGTTACCAAGGGCCGTCTTAGTCGGAAATGGAATAGTTAAGGAAACAGGAAAATTCTTGGTCAAACTATGTAATTCAAGAAGAGCTCTTATCATAAGCGATGAATTTATAAGAAAACGGTATGGAGACAGTGTTGAAGATTCTCTGAGAGCATGCCAGATCGAATCGGACTGGAACATTATTAAGGCAGCAGACTTCCCAAACCTAGAAGAAGCAAGTAGGAAGATTGCCGAATCAAATGTCGAGATAGTCATCGGAATGGGAGGGGGAGCGAGCATCGATGTAGCAAAGCTAAGTGCTTATAGAAGCGGAAAACCATTCATAAGTCTGCCAACCAATGCTGCCCATGACGGAATAGCTAGCCCCTTTGCTTCGATAAAAGACAGCGGAAAACCATATTCAATCGTCTCATCCTCTCCTTTGGGCCTTCTAGCCGACATCCAGATAATATCTTCAGCACCACCAAAGTACGCGAGAAGTGGATGCGGAGACCTTGTGTCTAAAATAACAGCTGTCACAGATTGGCAGCTCGCCAGAGACGAAAAGGGAGAATATTATGGAGAATATGCAGCAAATCTTGCACTTCTTAGTGCCCAAGTAATTTTAAAGAATTCCAACAGGATTGGCTCTAATCTGACCGAAAACATCAGAGATATTGTGGAAGCGTTGATCAGCGCTGGTGTGGCTGCAGGAATAGCTGGGAGTAGTAGGCCATGCAGTGGCGCCGAACATCTTTTCAGTCATGCATTGGACATTATCGCGCCTGGAAAAGGACTGCATGGGGAGAAATGTGGAATCGGAACGATCTTGATGGCAAAACTTCATGATCTAGACTGGGAGAAAATAAAAGAGGCTTTGGAAAAGATAGGGGCGCCAACTAGTCTGCTCAGTTTGGGAATAACAAAGGAGGAGGCCATCGAAGCCTTGATGCTTGCGCCAAAGTTAAGGGATAGATATACAATCTTGCACAAGAACAAGTTATCTCCAGAAGGTGCCTCTAGGCTTATTGAAGTTACCGAAATTGTCTAAGCATACATTCTCCATGTATAACCACATTTGGTGCATCTGTAGAACTGGGTTGGAGGTTCATCACCACTTCTCGTCTGCAAAAGCCACCAGTAAGATTTGTTGTTTCCACATTTTGGACATTCTATTTCAATGGTGGGCATGGTTTCTATCTTAGATTCAGCTTCGCTCAGAATCTTTATTGGACGATTTTCTTCTTTCTTAACTTCTGCAGATCCGAGGTTTGTCGGCGCATAAACTTTGTTGCACTTTGGGCAGTAATAGCGGAGTACTGTCTTTCCTTCTTCTTTGAACTGTTTTACCTTCAGACGGGAGCCACAGATATCACAAAATTTCATGTTAATCACCTCAAGCCTCCTGGAGGGAAGAAGAGAGTTTGTCATAGAGTGCATTGAAAGAGTCCTTAACTTCCTTTGCCGCCTCTATCAAGCATTCTTCAGGGGATTTCTTCTTTGTAAGTATCTTTATTGTAACTTTGCCGAAAAGTGGGTGAGGGGGGGTAACACCTGCGAATACGACATCCGGATTCTTCAATAACATGGAACGTAATGCGTCGGCAATACTTGCATCTATCATACCTAAGTCTATTTCTTTTGCTGTTCCTTCATAATTCGATGTCATTTCCAACTTTGCCCCCTTGTTTGGATGTTTTTAAATCTTCCGAAATCGTCTGTCAATTTCCTTTCATCCACAGTTTTACATTGAGTACATAGGATTCGACGCCCAATTTGTTGAACTTTACCTCCACAAGAGCTACATACTGTGTGCAACACGCCATAGTGCTCTCCATTGATTGATAGATGTATAACATTGTTCAACAGGCTGATGACCTTTGCTCGAACGATATCACCCAACTTTATGACGATTCTGCCCCTTTCTCTGTCAAACTGTTGGGCTCTTAATATAATCAATCCGATAAACTCCGACTGAACCGGTCTACCATTTATTTCCTTTATCCTGATCATAACAAGCCCACTTTGGGACTGGTCAACGATTCCTATGACTTCATCACCCACCTTCGGAAGACCCCTGATGTGGGCCTTGGGAACTACTGCAACGGTTCGTGTATTTTGATCGAGTCTAATGTTCCCTAATACCTTAGATCGGATATTATAATTTTCCTGATAAACGTTGGAGGAAGGTGTAAACTCCTCTGCTACACCTAAAAGTTCTCCTGGAACATAAAAAGTCTTCTTCTTAGATATGCTCATATCCTATCTAGACATCTAAACATAGCACATATAATTATATCGTTTATGACTTATCCCTTTTAAGGTATTCAATAAGCTTATGGCCGTATTCTAAGGAGATAACCGGTTTATCAAAGAAGTCTTCCCCAATTCGAGGACATGCGGTCTCTATAAAAGCTTCAATGTCTCTGAATTCATTCAGCTTATCGTTTGTTATTTCTCTCATGGCGATCATAATGGCTTTCCTTCCAACCTTCTTTAACTCCTTATATAAGTGGAAGGCTTCTTCAATCCTATATTGGCCCTCCTTCAATCCTACAATTATGCCAATTTTTTGCGCCTCAGTCGCCTTATAAAAATTGAAGATCAACCGCTTTTTTATTGCTAAGGCTTCCTTCTCTACCGATACGACTTCTCTAGTATATGGATCGAGCATGATAACGGGTTTCTCTAGACTATTATACAAGCCGATCGCATGAAAACGACTTGAACCTACGAATATGAAGGCGTCTACTCTTGACGCAATTTTTGTACATGTAGAAAAATTGCAACCAAAGATCTGACCCTTTTTCAAGGGAGGAACCTCATCTCCCACAAAGACTTCAAAGTACTTGGACTCAAGAAAAGATTTCGCCTCTTCCAGCTTATGTAGATGGGGGCCTATACTACAAAGGCCCAGCCTCTTGTACTCTATAAGACATCTCTCCAAAGCGTTCTTAAGTACAGGAATGACATCGACATCATCATATGCTTCGATTAGATAGGTGGAACGGCCTATTATGCCAGATGAAGCACTGTGCCCTATGTGAATGGATAGGTCGACGTCCAACGTGAACGCTTCATTTTCTGCTAGATCACATATACCATAGCATGGTTCCCCTGAAAAGATGACTTCAAAGCCGTATTCTTCAGCCATTGAGGATACTATTTCAATACATTTCACTAGAATTCCTGGGGGACAATTCACTAGAACCCGCTCCGGTTTCTTTTCTTCTATCAATCTTGCAAGGGTTGCCTTGTCTAGCTCTAACATTCTACCATCGCTCACCCAACTTTGTAGAAGGCAAAATTTAATATCTTTGGTGGACGGCGGTGAGTTGGCTATGTATAATCAAATAAGACAGACTTGGAGGAAGGTTTACAGGGAAGACAAGGCTATACTTAAAGATAGGGTTGAAAGGTGGAGAAAAGAAGGGGCCATAGTCAGGGTTGCGAGACCGACGAGACTAGATAGGGCTAGATCTCTGGGATACAAGGCTAAACAGGACTACGTAGTCGTCAGAGTGAGGTTAAGCAGACGTGGAAAAAGGGTCAAGAGACCAACTTCAGGAAGAAGACCAAAACACTTGGGTGTCCTCAAAATAAAGCCGAATGTAAATTATAAGGAGACTGCCATAAACAGAGTACAGAGAAGATATCCTAACATGAAGGTTCTAAATGCTTACTATGTTTATAAAGATGGAAAGAACGTCTGGTATGAAGCTATATTAAAACAATTATGAGTAACTTAGACCTTTGTTGAAGCTATTACTTCGAATTCGCCAACTTCTTCCACTTGTCTGATCATAGACTCCATGGCATCTACATCCGCTTTATCATCAATTCTTATGTCTAAGATCAATGCGTTCAGCCCGAAAGCGATAGGCTCACTCTTGAATTGGCCAACCTCCACTATTCCACTTATCTTGTCTTTGATTTTGTTGTAGAGGATCTGCAGATCTACGTTGATATCAATTGGAAAGACCTTGTATCTAATAACCATTTTGCCCAAATTCATCCACCTATGGTCCTTCAAAGCCACAATTCACACATTTATAAGGTCTTGCAAACGACCTGCATTTCTCGCAGCGCCATATTTGAACTATACCACAACTTGGGCAATAAAATTTGACAACCTTTTCGCCAAAGGCTATTGGCCTATTACATGAAGTGCACTTTGGATACTTTGTGGCAGACATACCACGCACTTTCTACCTAGGATAAATAAAGTTTACTCCTTCAGAAACCTAGTCCATAAGTTGTGTAACGAATCCCTCATCGATTTACCGAAAATGGCTACAGCCATGGATAATAGAGTTTTAAGACCGAGGATTCTGACGAGCGAAGACATGTGAAAGTCGTAATCCACTTCTAAATCGATCTGACTCGAATAGACATCTTTGGTGATGATGAACAGTTTTTCGATTTCTTTGTTTACCATCTTTTCATAGCATGACCTTGCATCTTTCATATATTTGACTTCTCTCTTGAATCGAGAAAACCATTTCTTTTCATATTCGTCTTCGATGGATATGTTTGGGTCTTCACTTTTGGCTTTAAGAGCCGCCGAAGCCAAAAGTGAAGCAACACCCCCAAAGTATATGCCTCCTCCGGTTGTTGGCTTTGTTTGCCCAGCCGAGTCTCCAACATAGATTATCCTGCCTTCTATAAAATGGTCAGCTGGGCCACCGACAATAATTGGCGAAATGTTAAGATCTAGTACATCTTTCACATCTATTCTTTTCTGGAACAGCTTAAACCGTTCAATTATTTGTCCTCTTGAAGCCAAGCCAATTCTTGCAGTATATTCATCGATCGGTATTAGCCATGCGAAGAAGCCTGGGGCCAGTCTTCTATCAAGGAAGACATGTATGTGATCTGCCTCAAAGTCTTTATATGACGCATGTGATTGGATTCCATTGTAGAATCCTTTCTTATTTTTATAGGAGATCGCCCCCCTAGCTTCGATAAGGGATTTGCAAGAGAGTGTCCTATTTGTCTTTGTCCTAACCTTCACCGATGATTCGTTATCTGTGAATTCTTCTGCCTTCGAGCCCACAGTAATCTTTGCTCCCAACCTGGTCGCATCATCTGCAAGGAGATTATCTACCTCATAACGGTTCAAGACCACTACGTTTGTAGACTTGAATTTTAGAGTTATCTTGTTGTCATTAGGAGAATGGAACATGATCTTTGAGAACCGATTTTGGACGCCTCTTCTCATAGGAAAGAGGCCCAGTTCTTTCAGCGAACGTAAGGATACAACACCACTGCACTTATTAGGATGACCTATTTCATTGTGTTCTTCAAGAACTTCAACAGGTAAATTTTTCTTTGCCAATTCCCTTGCACAGAGTAATCCGGCCAAGCCTCCACCCGCAATGATTACGTTGAAATCAGAGGACATTATGAGAAGACTCCTCGCCCTTTGTCTAATAAGAATTAGGCTTTATGAGAGTTGACCTTAGATTCAAGGCAGCTCTGTGCACAACCTCTGAAAGAGCTGGATGAATATGGACAGTCCTAGTGATATTTTCTATTACACCTTCGCCTGATTTCATTGCCACTAAGACTTCATGTATAAGAGTTGTGGCATCAGCCCCCAATATATGGCATCCAACAATCTTTCTGGTATGTTCGTCAACAAGCAATTTTACGAACCCTGTCCTATCTTCTATTGCCGAGCCCATGGCAGTATCTACATAGTTGTATCTTCCCACTAAATAATGTGATTTATTAGCCCTTAGCTGCTGTTCAGTTTTTCCCACCGAAGCTATCTGTGGCGAAGAAAATATTCCATGAGGCATTGCAGTATAATCCACAGGTATTTTATTATCTGAATTAAGTATGTTATTAAGTGCATATCCTGCTTCCAGATTTGCGCTGTGCTTGAACGGATAATGTCCTACAACGTCTCCAAGCGCAAAGATTCCTTCGACATTTGTCTCAAGATATTCGTCAACTAAAATTTTTCCATCACACCCCACCTTCACATCCGTCTTCTGAACATCCAGCACATCTGAGTTCGGGATTCTTCCAGCTGCTACGAGAAGTTGGTCAGACTTAAGTGTCTCTGCTCGACCATCTTCTCTGCTTTCTATCAATACTTCGAAGTCGTCACCTGATTTAATTACTTCTTTCGGCTCGAATCCTAAGAAGACATTATATTTAGCTTTAAATATTGCGGTAAAAATCTTTGATATTTCTTCATCTTCTTTAGGGACAAGAAAGTTGTGGTGTTGTACTATGTTTATCTTTGTACCAAGTGTACCGAAAAAATGGGCTAATTCGACAGCTATGTAGCCTCCCCCTAAAATCGTTAATACCTCCGGCTGAGTCTTTAGTCGCAGTGCCTCATCGCTTGTAATGAAATTAGAGTTCTTTAAGCCCTTGATCTCGGGGATTTTAGGCCGGCTTCCAGAAGCAATGAGGATCTTTTCTGCTCTGACTTTATCATTTCCAACTTGGAGGGTTTTATGGTCTACAAATCTGGCTTGCTTTTTGAATAGAAACGGATTCCTAACCTTCATCAATGATTGTTCAATTTTCTCCGAATCAGAGTCTACGTCACGTATGACTCGACCGACAATTGAACCGAAATCGACTTGGTAGCCTTTGACTTTAATTCCAAAAAGATTCGCCCTACTTATTGTTTCTAATATATCAGCGCTATGAATAAGCATCTTTGAGGGTATACAGCCTCTGTTTAGGCAAGTTCCTCCAAGTGAGCCTTTTTCGATCACAGCGACCTTTAGACCATATTGGGCAGCGGCTACAGCAACATCTAATCCTGAACCACTTCCAATAACCACTAAGTCAAACTGGTACGTCATTTTATCGTTTAACCAACTGACATCTAACATAATTATGTTTTGTGGTTGGCAACTTGATTGTGAAGTAACTTCACATATGCTATCGTTACATAGGTTGTATCTAAGAATCTGGCATGCAATTTCCAAAAGTTTATATTAAAAACTGTTTTCTAGAAATTAGAGGTTACTAGATCGTGAAGACTGTAAAAGTTCGAGGATTAAACAGAAAACATAAAGTTCTCATCTACACCATAAGCACATGTGCGTGGTGCAAGAGAACAAAGAAGTTCTTATCAGAGATGGGTGCTGAATATGAATATATAGATGTTGATCTATGTAGCAAGGAAGATCAAGAAAAGATAAGAGACGAAATCAAGAAAATAGGAGGATCGTTGGTATATCCAACCATGATCATAGACGACAAAATCTTGATCGAAGGCTTCCTCGAAGACAAAATAAGGGAGTTATTGGAACCTTGATAACCGTACAACAGGTCAGACAGAGGGCTGAAAGTGATGCAAAGGCCCATGGCTACTACCTGAATCCTGACATCGCCTTTCTTAACGACCTCCTTGAAGGTCTTAGACAAAATGAAGAAAGGTATGGTTATCCATCATGTCCCTGCAGATTGTCTTCTGGAAACTTTGAGCAAGATAGAGATATAATATGTCCCTGTGACTACAGAGATATCGACATTAAAGAATATGGGAGTTGTTACTGTGCACTTTACGTAAGTAAAGATATATTTGATGGAAAAAGAAAGATCTCATCGATTCCAGAACGTAGGCCAATAGAGAAGCAGAATAAAGCTTATGAACAAAGTCCAGAAGAAGTACATATGACGGCAGCCTCTATTACATCAAAGATGCAAGCCCATAGAAGACTCTGGTATTGTAAACAATGTGGGTACGTGTGTTTTAGAGAGGAGCCGCCATATATCTGTCCGATATGCAAAGCAAAAAGGGAATTCTTTTCTGAGATAAAGATCTCTACAGACTTTTTCTGCTGAAAAGCTGAATTCATTAACTGCAAGCCAGTATCACTTACAAAGTATTAATATTCAAATTTGAATAAACTTGCGATCGCAGAAAATGTCACAAGAGTATAAGCAGGCAATTGTCGTCCGAAACGACTTGAAGATGCGTAAAGGAAAGATTGCAGCGCAAGTAGCACATGCTTCTTTGATTGGCGCAGAAGAGGCCAGGAAAAGGAAGCCTGAAGTCTTTAAAAGGTGGTGGGAGGGCGGACAGAAGAAGGTTGTCTTGAAGGCGAACAGCTTAGAAGAAATACTTCAGCTTGCTAGAGTTGCAGAATGTAACCGTGTGGTCAACGCTGTGGTCGAAGATAAAGGCTTAACCCAAGTTCCTCCTGGCACGATAACATGTATATCAGTGGGACCCGATGAAGAAGAAAAGATCCAAAAGATAACGGGAAAACTAAAACTGCTTTAGGCCAAGTGGATCTTTTCCGTAAAAGGATAAAAGGAGAAGAACCTTGATGCTGGATGAGCAAATTGAAGACGAGCCTTAAACACGCGATCATCAACAAACTGAATGTGGAGGGAGCGATGACTGACAAGGAATTAATGGATAGCCTTAGAAAAGATAACATCGAATTTTCACTACGAGAATTAAACGGAGTATTGTTACAACTTGAAATAAATGGGTTAATAATTACTAGGTGGGCTGGCAAAGATAAAAGAAGGATAGAGAAGGTGAATCTTCAGAAAAAGGAAGGAGGATAAATGGGAGTTGACATAAGAGAAATAGTAAATTCAAGGAAGATTTCACTGAATGAGTTAGAAGGAAAAGTGTTGGCAATCGATGCATATAATGCATTGTATCAATTTCTATCCATAATACGTGGAAAGTCAGGCGAACCTCTAAGAGATTCCAAAGGCAATATTACAAGTCATCTGAGTGGACTTTTCTATCGAACAATGAACCTATTGACGATAGGGATCAAGCCCATTTACATCTTTGATGGAAAACCGCCTCAGATGAAAGACTTGGAAATAGGAAGAAGAAAAGCAGTAAAAGAAGAAGCTAAAGTTAGATATTCTATTGCACTAGAGAGAGGAGAAGTCGAGGAAGCAAGGAAGTACGCTAAACTCACATCTTACCTGACGGATGAGATGGTAAACGACGCAAAGAAACTTCTTAGCTTACTAGGCTTGCCTTGGGCTCAAGCACCATCTGAAGGAGAGGCAACTGCATCCCACCTATCAACTAAAGGGGTGGCTTACGCGGCTGTATCCCAAGATTACGATGCACTCCTGTTTGGAGGGAAAAGATTATGCCGCAATATAACCATTTCAGGAAAAAGAAAACTGCCAGGTAGAAACCTCTATCAGGAAATAGAGCCGGAAGAAATATTACTTGATAACGTATTGGCTGAGTTAAAGATAACCCGTGAGCAGTTGATAGACATAGGAATCTTAGTTGGAACCGATTTCGATCCTGACGGTTTTAAAGGTTATGGTCCTGTGAGAGCACTGAAGGCCATTAAACAGTATGGAAGCCTAGAGCGAATACCAGACATTAAAGATGAGTTGAAAATGATCGACTACAATAGGATACGACAGATATTCTTGAAGCCAGTTGTGTTGGAAGACTTCGAAGTGACCTTTAGAGAAATGGATGAGGAAGGTGTCTTAAGCTTCCTATGCGATATGCATGAATTCTCTGAGGAACGGATCCTTAACGCATTCAAAAGATACAAAGAGGCTGATGCTGAAAAGAAGAAAAAAGGATTCTCCTTGGATAAGTGGTTTTGAATGGATTTCGAAGAGCAAAGAAGAATGCTTGTCAGAGAGTTGAAGAGAGAGAAAATAATCAGAAGCCCACATGTTGAATCCGCTTTCTTGAATGTTCCAAGAGAGGTTTTCGTCTGGCCAAGCACAGTAGAAGAAGCATATTTTGATACACCCTTACCGCTAGGCAACACCGGCCAGACTATTTCTGCACCACATATGATTGCAATAATGTTGGAAGAACTTGAGCTTTCAAAAGGAAACCGTGTGCTTGAAATTGGAACAGGAAGCGGATACAATGCAGCCCTAATGGCCTACATCGTAAGTGGGGGAAAAACAGACAAGACTGGGGCGGTTATTACAATAGAGCGAGTGCCTTCACTGGTCACCTTCGCTAGAAACAATCTCAAGAGAGCAAATTATTCAGATTACGTTGAAGTTGCTGAAGGTGATGGCAGCTTGGGATATCCTCCCAATGTTGAAGAAGAACTTTATGACAGGATTATCATAACAGCAGCTGCACCCAGATTTCCAAAGACTCTAATAAAGCAACTGAAGGTTGACGGTATAATATTAGCACCTATTGGCGGCATCCTGTTTCAGACACTGACCAAAGGCAAAAAGAGGCAGGGGAAGAACTTGGAAATCGAGAAAAAGACTGAGTGCGTCTTCGTCCCATTGGTCGGAGAAGATGGATATCCAGTTAACGAGGAACTTTAGCTTCTATGATCATTGTCCCCGTAGAATACCTATTCTTCAGCATGTTGATCATGGTTCGCGGAAGATCGCGCGCTGAAGACGTAGCCTTTACTGCAAGCGTTCGCGGACATACGAAACTGCTCTTTCTGACGACAACACTATTATTATCTTCTAATGTCAACTCTGGAGATCCAGAAGCCAAAACCTTGAACAAATATCCTCCAACCACCAGTGTGAGAGTAACCTTCACATAGTCGCTTTTCAAAGTCTTTCTCAGAATGGGATTTAGATCATTACAGGCTTTATTCGACTTTATTCCGATAATGCAGTTACCTTTAGGGCCTAAAAAATCCTCTTTGGTTATTTCGAAGGTAGACTTGTGCGTCGCAGTTATTAGTTCGTGGCCGAAAAATGCTATCGTGTCTCTAGCAATCAACGCACATTAAACTGTCATCATCTAACATATAAAATTGATCTCGAGCGTTATGGCGGGCCTGGTGGGAGTTGAACCCACGACTTACTGGTTAAGAGCCAGCCGCTCTGCCTGGCTGAGCCACAGGCCCATTTATCCAAACGGTTTCTGGTGTCCCTTATGCGTTTTTAACTTTTTATTTCAAGTCTGTTGCAAAGGTTTAAAGAAGTGTTTGCAAGAATAGAGGGGTCAATGGTATGCTCGCCATTGTTGGACTAGGGGTCAATGGTATTGGTTCAATATCATTAAGTGGAAATATGACCCTAAGAAAAAGTGATATAGTGTATCTTGATGGCTACACCACGCCCATTCCTCAGAATTTAGTCGAAAAGCTTTGTAGACAGATTGGCAAACAGGTGATCGTCCTTGATCGAACCGGACTGGAGCAGGGACTTGGACGAATAATAGATGAGGCGAAGACCAATTTAGTTAGTGTAGCGGTTCTTGGAGACCCATTTTTTGCAACAACACATTTGAACTTCTTAATTGAAGCCAAGAAAAACAATCTTTCTTGTAAAGTTATTCACAACACATCCATAGCCTCTATTCTGACCAATTCTTGTGGGCTTCATCCATATAAATTTGGACGGGTTACTACAATAGTGCGTGAACATGGAACTCCAGCTACATCAGCATATTTTGCATTATATGACAACTTGATAAGAGGAGTACATACTACCTTCTTGCTAGAATTTGATGTAGAAAACAATGTTGGTGTGTCTCCTTTAAACGCGTTCAATCTTCTCAAAGATGCAGAAGAAACCTACAAATTGGGGGCTTTTTCAGATGAGACGTTTGTAATAGTGGCTTGCAGAGTTGAGAGAGAAGACGAGAGATTTTTCGCGCAGAAAGTGGGCGGTTTATGGAAGACAGATTTTGGAAGCCCACCTTATTCCATAATAGTTCCATCAACGCTACATTTCACAGAGAAGGAGGCAATATGCGCCCTTTATGGAATTGATGAAAGTGTGATCACAGACAACACTCAGAACATAAAGAGACGAACAGACTTCTTGGTCAGGAAATACATTAGAAAGACCCGAGAGACGCTTTGTGAGGCACGAGGAAAACTGACAAAAGAGAAGCTAAGAGAACTGGATGACTTGTTTGAGAACGTTGAATGTTACTTGGACGACTCAACCAGGTTTCTCAATTTGGGAGAAGAGGAGTTGGCAATGTTGAGTGTAGGCTATGCCGAGGGACTTTTGGACTCCCTTAGGTTCCAAAGAGTTCTTGACCTAAGATGGTGAAAGAGTTCATGGCCTCTTCTAGCATAAAAAAGATCTTTCTCTCGAAGGTTTTTGTTGAAGAAATTAGAGGGAGTGAACGCTCCTCTCAAGACTTGATAAAATCTTTTTCGCCATTTCCAAAAGAAAACTTGAAGATCCTAAAATCCCTGATTAGTGAAGGAAAAATCGTAGAGTCTAACTGCAGAATAAGACTCACAGAAAATGGTAGAAAGGACATTAAAGTCGTTCTATGCGGTGGCACATTCGACATACTCCATCCAGGACATCTTTTGACATTGAAAAGCGCCAAAAGGCTAGGGGATGTCCTAGTGGTGGTCGTCGCCACAGACGAAACAGCAGAAAAAAGCAAAGGACGAAAACCTTACAATAACGAACAGAAAAGACTCGAACTAGTTGACTCGCTAAAGATCGTAGACTTAGCAATCATAGGTGAAAGAGGTAGTATATATGGAAGTTTATTAAGGATCAGACCGGACTTTGTCGTCCTAGGTTATGATCAGTTCCACAAAGAAGATGAGATAGAGTCCTTTGCTGATAATAACAATCTGAGAGTGAAAGTTGTACGCCTGACCAAGGAGATAGTGGGCATCAAGAGCTCGTCTCTGCTAAAGGATGAATCTCTAATTAATGAGATATAGAGCGTATGCTCTTTTCCGAAAAATAAACCTTCAGACGAACTTTGTCCCCATCTGCAAGCTTCAATCTTTCTCTAATATTCATAGGTGCTATGAACTCTAGAACAGAATCATCATATAACGTTCTTCTGGTGAGGACAACAGCACCCTCTATTTCATCATTCAACACAGCAGGAAAACATTTGGCACCCCCATATGTTCTAAATTCATCATGGAAACCCTCTATGGAAATTCCACTGTAATATTCCAGCTCTTTTTTCTGTCTGCGATCTAATGTTGATATGAGACGAATGTTCAATGTGCCAGGATAAGGATCAAACCCCAGTTTTCTGATAAATTGACGCCGATAGCCTTTCATCATGACATAATAGGAGCCTTCGCCTATCCCTGAAAAGACTTCTCCATTAAATTCTATGATGTTAGGGACTTCTTCAAAGATTTCCCTAAGGGTGGAGTAGAGGCTTAAGAGAATGGCATTTCCTCTGGCTGTAAGTTTTATACAAGATCTTCTCTTCTTATGTGTCACCTCAATTAGGCCAAGCCTTTCCAATTCTAAAATATGGTTTGAGACGGCTTGTTGCGACTTTCCCAAGCGCCTGCTAAGTTCTACTGAAGAGATTTCAGCGGACCTATTCTTGGCGCCTACACACAACAATTCTAGTAATGTGGGTATGAGGGAGGGTTTTATGTCCCGAAACGACTGCGACATGGTCTGCTCGACAAATCTTTAGAGACTCAAGAAATAAGTGTTTTCGACAGAGAATGAGCCATACGTATCAAATCAATTCCCTCCGTTAACAACGAGAACATTATCTCCGTAGCTTTTTGAAGGGTGATTTTGTATCCTACACTAATGTAGTATCTTCGGCCAATGTTAGGGAGGAAGATCATATTCCCCATAATCTTGTTTTCGTATATTATCGGTGAAATAGCCTGGTTCTGAACCATAACCTCACCTACTTGAAGACTCTTTGCAACTCCGATAGTTGGCTTATCGAAGAAGACACCCACATAAACTGCTAGACCACTTTTCTGGGGATGCAATAGACCGTGACCATCCACAAGCACGACATCAATGTTTGAATCCACCTTTCGCAGCACGGATATGATGGGAGGAAGCTCCCTGATAAAGAAATAGCCGGGTACATAAGGGAGAGGATTCTTTGATACAGCTGTTTCTTTTTGAACTATCTTTCTAGATTCGCGATCATAGGTCACCGCGGCAGCCACAGCCACCCCATTTTTTTCCGTCCCATAGTATGATACGTCGCAGGCGCATATATTACGATATTCTTTATTCTTTGACGTCTTCGAAGAAGTTAGCTTTGCGAAAATAATATGGAGAAGATTGATCTTTTCCATTGCTAGTTTTGAAGGTGAAGGCATAATGGTGCAGTTACATCTTCAATTTATTCATCTTTGTAATGTCAACGTATGTCTCATCCATCAGTCTTCTTGCCAGGTCTATCTTTCGTCTCAAGGATGGAATAACGTTATCAAAATAAGAGAAGGGAGATATACTGTCAAAGATGGCCTTCATTGAACTATAGAAGAAAAAGGCCTTTTCATAGTTCTGTTCATTTATCTTCTCGTAGACAGCTCGTCTTAGTTCACCTATGCAATCTAACATGCCCAACATATATGCTTCTATCTCGAAGCCCAGTGTTGTCTGTGAAGGAATGATCGACCCCTCAATTATAGAAAGGAGAGTTGTTGCTTCAACGCATTCAATTTGTGCAGGAAGAACATATTTTAGCCATCTATAGTTTGTCCTTGACTCGAGAGCGCTAAGTCTGTCTCTGAGTTCCTTAAGAACGGCTTTGGCGTCGGCCACCTTATCATCGTGCAAGAGAGCAAATATCTTGGGAAAAGACACAAGTATAGACCGGCTTTGTTTGAGTACATACTCTCTCTCCGAATCGATAGCCTCCAGCTTCTTCAAAATTTCCTGGCTGTCGATATCAGATTTTACTGACTCCAAGTGGTTTTCACTATTTAGTCTACAAAGAGGGATCAGTTAAACCTTTGCGGAGTAGACAGCTTCTTTGAAAGCAAGACCACGCGGCTATCCTTTGAGTCACCAATAACATTATATCCTGTCAAAGAAGCCAAAGACCTCGCAAAAGATTGCATGTCTTCATGAAGCGGCATATTCTCTTTACTCAGCCTGTAAATCGAATATCCAATATTCATGTAAGCTTTGGTTTCTACATAGAGAGGCTCATATTTGTTGATTATCTTGGCGAAGGCTTCAGGCTTCTCTATGTTAAGTCCCTTTATGGCGGTTATTCTTAGCACTGTCGGGCAACCTAAGGAGTTCAGCATGCTCAGTGATTTGGATATTGAATTCCATAAGTAGACTGAGATGGGGCGATTTAGTCTGGAGAAAGAGTCTCTGTCATAGGAAGTTAATGACAAGTAAAGTTGAGTAGGTAAAGTGTCTAGATTTGACAGAGCGTGGGGCAGAGTGCCGTTTGTAACTAGGAAGGCTGTGAAACCATTCTTTTTATATAAATGTATCAGGTCACTTAAATATGGGTAAAGAGTCGGCTCACCTGTAAGAGATATAGCTACTTGGTTAGGATGCAACGCCTCCTCATATTTTCTAGGGAGAATCCTTCCCTTTAAGACAAGAGATTTATAGCCAGACAAGATTCTCCTTTGAGCTTTAATCGACTCCTCATAGATTTTCTCTGGCTCATCCCATCCCTTCAGTGGAGGCGATAGCTCATCCCAGTCCAGGTTAAGATCTTCAGGCATAATTCGCCAGCAGTGAAGACATCTTAGGTTACAATGGAAAAGTGATGGGGACATTTGCAGACAACGGTGTGATTTTATGCCGAAGAACTTTTCCTTATAGCAAACCCGGTCTAGGACCAAACTCTTATGTAGCCAACTACATTTCTTGACAGCAGAATGGGATCCTGCTAAATGATACTGTTGAACCTTTAGCTTTTGAAGGAGTTGCGTAGGATACGTCGACATACTTATCATGTGAAAACATGTGGAAGCTATAACTTTATTTCTTCTTGTCGGACTTCATTCGGCTTTATTATGAGTAGGTCTATACCGTCTCCACTTGTCGCATCTCTTTGCATGGCAGACTTGAGGGATTTGACAGCTAACTTTACTGCAGAATCCTCATCCATATCCTTCTTATATTCGCTTTCAATTATGCCTATTGCGATTTCCGTTCCTGAACCTACTGCAGCATATTCGTCTGGTATAATGGACCCCAAGGGGTCGAGAACATAGACAGCTGGAACACTGTTAATTCCCCCAACTATGACCTGAGTCAGTAGAGGATAAAGTCTCTCACTAAACATTATCGCAGACATGAACTTTGCAACAGAATTTGGGGGAACAGGCCTCCTAATTTCTAGTTCTCTCAGCTTTGTCTCAGCTGAAACCCTTTTGATGAGTGTTTGCATGTCGGAAATCATGCCAGCGCATGCCGCACCAACATTGCTGTTGATGAGGAAAACTTTCTTGGAACTCCTGCTTACTATGAAGTTGCCGTAAGCAAACCTTTTGTCGGCACCCAATACTACCCCATTTTTGAATACTATTCCTACAGCTGTTGCACCAGGAAGATACATCTGATTCACCTATCCTACCAATCCACTATTAGCAGGTCAATTTAGATGTTTCTATAATTTTTCACGACACCTACAAGACTTCTAAAATAACACCGCCATGAGCCGATCGGATCAGATAATACTTTCTTTTTATAAAGAGAGAGGAAATGAATAGGTTGGTTTCTAGATGCGGAGTCGTCTTCGATATTTTGACTTTAGAATGGTGAGGAGATAAGAAAAGATAAGGCACAACCATATCCCCTAAGTGTGAGTCCACATCAGGAGATGGACGGGCTTCTTCTATGAATCGCTTGGCAGCTTCCTCGCCTACCTTTTCCGCTGGTTTCCCTCTTTCTCCAATCGAATCAGATCCGATGCACGATCTGAACTTTTGAGCTGAATAGACGATGATTGATGTTCCTGGAGAAATCGCAGTTTCTTTGGAAGAAATAATTCTGACATTAAACCCCGCTTTAGTCTGCTCAAAGAGCCTCAATGCCGCATCGGCTTGGCGGGCAGCCACCGTTTCTGGCAAATTTGAGCAGACGCTTCTTATTATGACTTCTTCATGAAACTTCTTGAGCTTTAACTCTCTTGGAAAGGAGACGTTTTCAACTTGGAAAACAATTCTTCCACCCCCTTTTGGATAGTAACCTCGTCTCTTTACATCTATGTGTAGGTTTATGCCAATGGAGCTTAAGAAAGGGGAAAAAACATACTTCATGTAATCTATAGTTGGGCTCCACTTGACATCTGTGCCTCCGATGACTTCTAATGGAAACGACAGATCGGCTACAGCCAACGATGGAATCAAGGTCTGCAAAACAAGGGGAATGCTGCCAGCTGTACCAACGTCTAAGACCGGTATATCCTTAGAAACATGGCCAGGTTTAAAGCAGACCTCTTGGGAACCGATCTCTAGACCAGTTACTTCAGCGCTTGATAAATATGAGGCGGCCTTTATCGCCATGTAATGTTGTGGTTGAAGACCTGGATTAGGTCTTTTCTTCCGAATATTATATATTCGTACTGGAGTCTTTGTTGCAATAGACAATGCAATAGATGTCCTCAGAACCTGCCCACCTCCTTCTCCTACTGACCCATCAACTTCTAACATTGAAACTGACTACCACACATCAAAATCTATGGCACTTAGATTAAATCTTTACATACAAAAAACTTTAATCAACGTCAGCCAAAAGCTGAAGACATGATGAAATACAAAAGAGGCCTCTTTGTCGGAAGATTTCAACCATTCCATAATGGACACCTTTTTGCAATTGAATACGCGCTGGAAAGAAGCGAATTTCTCTACATTGGTCTAGGAAGCTCCAACAAGAGCCATGAAGAACGTAATCCATTCACGGCAGCCGAAAGAATAGAAATGATTAAGGCAGCTTTAGATGATAGAGGTGTTGATCCGAGGAAGTGGATGATCATACCCATACCTGATACTACGTCACATTTCCTTTGGACAAAGATGGTCAAAATGATAGTCCCAAAGTTTGATGTGGTCTTCTCAAATGATCCTTTAACTCTGAGATTGTTTGTTGAAGAAGGAATCGAGACTATAGAAGTTCCATTAAGGGAAAGAGAGAAGCTTATGGCAACAGAAATACGAAATAGGATGATCAATGGGCTACCGTGGCAGGATTTTGTTCCCAAATCCGTTGGGAGGCTTATAAAGAAATTTGATGGAGAGGAAAGAATGAGAAAAATAAATAGGATGTAAATTTTATTAAGACGTTAGACAGGGGGTTGGTTATATGCCATTCGAAAAGGGCAGCCTAATCTACTTGAATCTGACTTCAACCGTCAAAGAATCAAACGAATTGATTGAGACAACATCGGAAGAAAAGGCAAAGGAGTACAAAGTTCATGATCCCACAAAGAAATACTCCAGTAGGTTAGTTGCAGTTGGTGAGGGATGGGTGTTGGGAGCCCTAGACGAAAAATTAAAAGAAATGGCAGTTGGGGAGAAGGCTGTAGTCGAAATACCTCCAGAGAAAGCTTTTGGAACATGGGATCCTCTAAAGGTTAGGATAATTCCGCTCAGAAAATTTGGAGAGAAAGCCGCCCAATTAAAGGTTGGAGACGAGGTGGAAGTGGATAACAAGGTAGGTTACGTGAGACTTATAGGATCGGGAAGAGTTCACATCGACTTCAACCATAAGCTGGCAGGTAAGACGATCACATACGAGGTTGAGGTAGTTGAGGAATTGAAAGAAGACGATAGAAAGATCAGGGCGCTTTTCGCCAGAAGAATACCAATAGAAGAGGGGAAGATAAAATTTTTTGTGCAGGACAACAGGCTGACGTTCCAGCTCCCAGAAGAGATCTACTTCGAAGAAGGATTACAAATTGTGAAAAGGGCTCTCGCAAATGACATATTTAAGTTCATGCCGAACATAGACAAGGTCGTGTTCGAAGAAGACTATAAAAAACCAAAAACTGAGAAGATGGAAAGGGTAGAGTCAAAATAGTAGATCGTCAAATTAACTTCCTCAGGCAAGGACAATAAGCATAAGCTAACAGACAGACGTAATATTAAGAGGCATTTCTTAAGCTTTAGAATAGAAGCTTTTGTCGTGCATAGATTTTGCGGCCGAAACAGCATTCCCATCGCCTTGGACTATTAGTGATAGCGGGCTTAACAGATCGACCGAAGTCTTTCTGCTTACACCCCTATCCTATCAACGGGATCTTCTATCCCCGTCCTAGTCCAAAGCCATCTCCTTACGGAGACGAACTTTGGATAGGTGTCTTTTCTCGAGAGGGGCTTCGAGCTTAGATGCCTTCAGCTCTTATCCCCAACAGCTCAGCTGCCCGGCATGCCCTGTCGGACAACCGGTACACCGGAGGCTGCGTTGCCCCGTTCCTCTCGTACTAGGGACAACTTCCTCTCAGACACCTTCCGCTTCCATCAGGTAGAGACCGACCTGTCTCACGACGGTCTAAACCCAGCTCACGTTCCCCTTTAATGGGCGAGCAGCCCCACCCTTGGCCCCTGCTGCA
>Ga0209102_1000341_pt1 | contig 31657 bp, 21 predicted proteins | sample ConPoolayeHmetaG_FD_185483 | JGI IMG/M metagenome (GOLD analysis project Ga0209102, IMG submission 185483) | Hot spring microbial mat communities from California, USA to study Microbial Dark Matter (Phase II) - Cone Pool mat layer H metaG... ...
GCAGTCCTCTTCAGATTGAATGATCCATTTCTCTCTAACATGCTTCTCAGTCTCCTCTTTGGAAAGCAGACGTGGATTTAAGTCAGCGGGCTCAGGGAATTCTCCTAAAAGTTCTCTAATCTTATTCTTTAGTTTCTCCTTCCATTCTAAGAACTCCTCTCTAGTAGATGCTTTGAAGGATAAAGAAGGCTTGGTTCTCTCATACAGTTTCCTTATGAAATTGTCGGTGATTTGAGGAGCGTCAACGATGTCGACCAATATGCGTCGTCAAAAAGTACTACACGGCACATATATTAAGATTACGTTTTTAAATAGATGATTCGTAGCCCTACCGGTGCAGAAGTTTCCTAAACATCAGAAGATGTAGAGCATTATTTTTATTCCGTCACCTCCTACCCTTAGACTCCACTATTTCACTAATCATCTTCACCCTCTCTATCTCCCCATCCGGCGGCACCTGGTCAGCAACCCCTATGATAAACTTGCGATCATTAATATATGCTTCTATTATGTCTTCAAGAATCCGTTTCAACATTTCGACAGGGTATTTTTCGCTGAATAAAACCCCTGGCAATCCTCCCCATAGCACTATGCCGTCACCAGCAAGCCTCCTAAAATCCTTAACGTCAACGTCGCCTGCCGGCGCCGGAGTAAGCGATTGAGCACAGTCTACGCCGGTTTGAGCTAGCAAAGGCAACAACCCTCTAAGGCTACCATCTATATGTAAGTAAATCTTCTTCCCTTTAGAGTGAAGCTCAAGGGCGCGCTCCCTATAGTAGGGTTCCAAATAGGTCTTGAAAAGACGTGGACTAACCATGTCGCTAGAAAGATTTTCCCCGAAATAAACGTACTTGGCGGGTGCTTCTGAGACCGCTTCGTAAACCCGGTCATCCGCCTCACACATGACTTGAATCGTCTCGTCAAACTCTTCCCTAGACCTCCATTGGAGTTTTACAGTGTTTGAAAAACCAGCCCACTCCACTATCATCCTCATCAACGGTGTTCTCGGTGGAAGGGAACTTACAATTCCCCACCCGTCCCATTTCCGCATCGCTTGCAACTGCCATTCGTACATCTCAGGATCCTTCTCTACAATCTGGTCTCTCAATATGAATCTCAGGACCTTCAAGTCTCTCTCTGTTTTCACCGGGTGCTCTATAGTTGCAGTACTGTGGGATTTGAATGAGTGTTTACTTACTCGTCTCAACTCTCCTACTGGCGTTTGAAAAACTTCATGCCTAACGGTGCTTCCATCAGGATCCTTGGTCTCGTAGCTATTGATTTTCACCTGTTTACGCTTTATCCTGAAAACCGGACGGTAGAGCTCTTCATGTGCGCCACACCCCATATCCATGTAAAGGTTTATCCTGCCATCGCCCCTATACCTCGGGGGTAAGGTTCCCATTTCCTCATGCGAGTGGTACCAGTAAGTAAGGTCGGCGAACCACGGTATTGCATCTGAATACTCGCCTTCAAACGCAGCGTCAAGCCTTTCAGCAGGCAGCATTCCACCATAGCGCCCGCTATTAAAATATAAGGCTTTCTCACATATGATTGTTCCGGAAAAAGTTTAATATTTTAAACGCTCCGCATGGAAGCATGCTTGATGAACAATGGTGGCGCAAGCCTCTTACTATCGCCGACTTCACATTACCTGATGCCGAGGAGGTTCTAAAAATAAATCCGGCTCAGCTTGCTGAAGCCAAGAGTAGACTTGGCTTTAACGCTGAGCATCTTGGTTGCAGCGATGTTTGGGGAGGAGAGAAGGGTGTCTTCTACTTTAAGACTAGAATAGCAAGAAGCATGCCGAGAGATTTTTTAAGCGAATACTTGCCGGAAGCCCATAAAAGGGGAATCAGGGTCCTGATCTATTACAATGTACACTGGATAAACATTGAGTTTGGCAAGGAGCATCCGGACTGGCTTCAGGTGAACAAAGAAGGCAAGATAATAGATTTTCTCTACGGCTCCGGGAACTCTCCATGCGTAAACTCCCCTTCTTGGAGGGAGTGGTCTTTTCAAGGCATTGAGGACCTGGCTTCTTACGATGTTGATGGAATATTTCTAGACGGGCCGGCCTACTACCCGGGAACTTGCTATTGCAAGAACTGTCAAGAAAAGTTCAAACGGAAGTATGGGTCGAATATTCCCCGCAAGGAGGATTGGAAGGATCCTGCTTGGAGGGAGTTCATAGAGTTCAGGTATGAAAGCATAGCCGAGTATCTCAGAGATGCTGAAAAGACACTGAAAAAGGTTAAGCCGAACGCGATAATCTACATGAATTCGGCAGGCCTGTGGCCGACTTGGATTGAAGCGAGGGATAACCGGAGGCTTATGTCTTACCAGGATATGCTGGGGGCTGAGGGTGGCTTCCTATACTATGACCTGAGGGCTCAGCCACTTTGGAAACCAGGTATGACGGCTAAGCTCCTGGAAACACAATCCAGCGGTAAGCCGACGGTTGTCTTCATAGCCGGTGCTAATAAGGGGTGGGATGAGTATCTCTTAACCCCGGCTGAGACGAAGCTGCTTTACGCGGAAACAATTGCTAACGGTGCTAATCCGTGGTACGGCGTATCGTTGAGCTCAGCCAAGGGGCCGGGAGTACTGGCCGCTGGGGAGATGAACCGCTTTATAATGGGAAACACTGAATATTTAGAGCACACTACGTCGATCGCTAAGGTTGGGCTCTTCTGGTCCAAGAGGACGGCTGACTTCTACAGGGCGAGCATTCCTTTTGCGGACTTCCATCCCAAGGAGGTGAAAATCGAGGAGAGGAAAGCTGCAGACTACTTCGCTGGCTTTCAAGGATGTTTCGAGCTACTGGTGAGGTCCCACGTCCTCTTCGACATTATTGATGAGGAGTCAATAAAACTGGAAAATCTTCGCAAGTATGACTTGATAATTGCTCCAAACTCTGCATGCATCTCCAAGGATTGCGCTGACACGATCAGGGAGTATGTAAGGGATGGAGGTAACCTTGTTGCTAGCTTTGAATTTTCAAGATATGATGAATATGGAGTATTGCTTAAAGAGTTCCGGCTGGCCGAGGTTTTCGGCGTTAAGGCGGGAAGAGGTGTCTTCGGCCCAATGATGATGGACTACATGTCGATCGTTAGTGACCATCCGTTTGTAGAGGGTGTGAGCGCAAAGCTTCTTCCATGCCCAGCTTTCGGGGTTGAGGTGATTCCGGTGACCTCAAGGGCGATAGCCATGTATAATGAGAAAATGCCTGCTAGATATGTAAGACTCCCTCCCTTATCCAAGAATCCGGCGATCCTGATTAACAAGTATGGAGGGGGGAGTTGTCTCTACATTGCTGGGAACTTCTTTGATCACTACAATTCCTATCATAATCCTGACTACAGAAGGATGATTGCTAATGCTGTCCGCCTCATGTCTAGAACACTTGTAACGCTTGATAATTGTCCTCAGAGTGTTGAAGTTACTCTTAGACACCAGCCGGGTAAATGTAGAATGCTTATACATCTGGTGAACTTCACTGGTGAGATGACTAGGCCGATAGAATCAGTCTTACCGATTAGGGATTTAAAAATAGTTCTTCATGGATTTGATAAGCCACGTTATGCTAAGGCATTGAGGTTAAACATGGAGCTGGATTGGGAAGAGGTTGAACAAAATGTGGTATTAAAGTTGCCAGTTCTCCAAGAATACGAGATTGTTGTCCTAGAGTCTAGCCGAAAGCCTTTTGATTAGGTTCTCGTTTTTAGCTAAGCGTGTTCGCATAGATTTTCTCTACAAGCTCCATCGTTTTAACGGCGTCCCTAAAGCATGTTTCAGGCTCCCTGTCCTCTATCACGCATCTGATGAAATGCGTGTTTTCGCTGAGAAACCCGTAGTATACATGGAATTCAGTACTCCCCGCTGCTTCGAACGTGGATGTTGCTTCGGGCTCAGACGAGCCGTCTCTGTATAGCAGGGCTTTGTCATTCGGATTTACAAAAGCCGATATGCCTTTGCTATGCATTTCGAAGACATGCACCCTTGAGCCGGCTGCCCAGTTACTCATTAAAAAGCCTAGTGCGCCATTCTTGAATTTAACCATCGCGTTAAAACTATTGTCGTAAGGAACGTAAAGCCTCCTGATGGAGCTACATATGCTTTCAACATCGCCTCCACCCATCCATCTTAAAGTATCCACCGCGTGGATTACGTCTGAGGTTAAAACATCCACCGCCCCCGAATAGTAGGGAGGCTCATGCGAAAGAATGTTCTTGTAAAAAACCGATACGCATTGGTTTATTGGGCCTCTTTCCTCAACGATCTCTTTAACCCTTCTCACAAGTGGTATGAACCTCCTGTTGAATCCAACCATGGTTCTACACCCGTGTTTCTCAGCGTACCAGGCTAGGCTTTCAGTTTGGCTGCGGGTTATGCCAGGCGGCTTCTCGATGAAAAGGTTAAGACCCTGCTTTAGGCAGTCGATCGCTATGTCGTAGAGCTGGTGGGGAGGCATAATCAGGTATACGGTGTCCAGCTCCTCCTTATCCAACATCTCTCTATAATCGGTATACCGACCCGGTATCGAGTATTTTTCAGCTGTTGCCCTAAGCCTATCCGGGTTAAGGTCGCATACTGCTACAACCTCAGCCTCCTTTATCGCGAAGAGCGAGGGATAGTGCACATTGTTAGCGTGGGAGCCTGCTCCGACTACTCCTATCCTCACGGTCCTCATGTTTTCCCTGCGTGTGTCCCGAACTATTTAAAGGATTTGCGGTGTGCGAAAACCGGGCTTAAACTTTTAGCCGCTTCTCTAACAGTCTACAATCTAGTGTCTAACCCCTCCTGCCGAGTAGAGAATTAAGTTAATATATGACTCTGAGGAGTGCATTATCCGCAGAATGCTGGATTTCAACAGGATTAAAACCTACCCAATATCTCAGAGGAAGAACCTTGTGAAACTGAAGGATCTGGTCGACCCGGAGTCTCAACCACCGCCTTTTGAAAGCCCGGAGCTAAAGAATCTTGCAAGGATAATCGTGGATGCGAGGAGGAAGGGGCGCTTAGTGCTATGGATGATGGGGGCGCACGTGTTAAAATGCGGGTTGGGACCAGTATTGATAGACCTCATGGAGCGGGGTGTGGTGAGCCACGTCGCCTCTAATGGCGCTGCTTCAATACACGACTTCGAAATCGCTTTAATCGGCGAGACTAGTGAGGATGTTGCTACAAGCATAGAGGACGGAACCTTCGGAATGGCTGAGGAAACAGGATTACTGATGAACGTGGCTATTCAACGCGGTGTTCGCGACGGCTTGGGCTACGGTGAATCTCTAGGAAGGATGATTGCTGAAGACGGCCGTTTCAGGTTCAAGAAGTATAGTGTTCTCTACCATGCCTACAGATTAGGGGTACCTTTTACTGTTCACGTGGCGCTTGGGACAGACATAATTCACCAGCATCCGGCTTGCGACTTCTCCGCCATAGGTGAGGCCAGTGGGATAGACTTCAAAAAATACGTTTACACGGTCAGCCGCCTGGATGAAGGAGTGTTCCTGAATTTCGGTTCAGCCGTCATAGGTCCTGAAGTTTTTCTTAAAGCATTGTCGATCGCGAGAAACCTGGGGTTTAAAGTGGAGAGGTTTACAGCCGCTAACTTCGATTTGAAACCCATAAGAGATTATACTCGTCCGAGAAGTAAGGATGAAGAGGAATACTACTACAGGCCTCTGAAAAACATTGTTATAAGGCCAACCTCGCTGGGGGGTAAAGGTTTCCACATTACTGGCGACCATGCTGTGACAATACCCAACCTCCGCCACCTCGTGGTCAGGATGCTTAGTGAGGAGAACGTTACGCTCCAGTCTCCTGGGGGAGTAGGCTTCTCGTTGGAAAAGCGGGTTGACGGGTTACTTGAGCCCTCCGTGAAAAACATTATTGAAGAATTTGCAGAGAGTAACCGGGAACTGAGTGTTGTAGCAGACGACCTGGTTAAGGCGTTTAGAGTTATCGACACCCGTCTTAGCGTTGGAGGGATGCTCTTTATATGCGGTAATGGCGGCAGCTTCGCGGACGCTTTCCATATTTCCGCCGAGCTTCTGAAATCCTTCGAGTCTAGGAGACCCGTGCCGAGCTATCGTAGGAGGCTGTTTGAAACCGTTCCTAACGGTGGTCTACTGGCGGGAAGCTTGGAGGAAGGTTTACGCGTGATAGTCCTAGGCTCAAACCATTCTCTCTCAAGCGCTGTTGATAACGATAACCCGACGAGGAACATGGCTTTCGCGCAAGAACTGTACTCTTTGGCGAAGCGTGGGGATGTCCTAATGGGTATAAGCACTAGTGGTAATGCTCAGAACGTGATTTATGCTGCGGCAACCGCTAAAGCCCTGGGTTTAACAGTGATAGCTCTAACCGGTAGGGAGGGTGGGATGCTTGCGGAAATCGCTGACATCGCCGTCAAGGCGCCAGCTTCAGAGACGAGGCGTGTGCAGGAGATGCACTCCGTACTATACCATGTTTTATGCAGAATGCTCGAGGCCTCTTTGCTCAGGAGGCTGGAGTTGAATGAGAGGGCTGAAACGCTCTAGGCTGGTTGAAATACTGGGTTACTTCAAAGGCTTGAGAAGCATGGTGATCGGCGACTTCGCGCTGGACGTTTACTGGTATGCTGATATGACGCGTTCAGAACTATCGCGTGAAACGCCTCACTACACGCGTCCCGTCGTCAGGGAGACGTATTCTCCGGGCGCCTCAGGAAATATATGTTGCAACGTTAAGGCTCTGGGTTTGAAAGATGTCTTTGCAGTGACTGTTATTGGAGACGACTGGCGTGGGAAAATCCTTGGAGAGAAGCTTAGGGAGAACGGGATTAGCCTGGATTTTCTAATCACTTCTCGTGAAAGAGTTACGCCAACCTATATTAAGCCAATGCTCTGCGGGTGGGATTCTCAACAGGAGGATTCTCGGCTTGACTTTGTAAACTACAGTCCATTAACCAGCGGCTTAGAGGAGGGAATCATTGAAAACGTGAAGGAGGCTGTTGAAAAAGTGGATTTAGTGATAGTTGAGGATCAGATGACGCTGAATGGCGTAGTCACGGAAAACGTTAGGAGCAGCCTAGTTCAGCTCGCTGAGGAAAATCCGGGCAAGGTTTTCATAGCTGACTCGAGGGAGCGTATAGGTCTTTTCAGAAAAATGGTTTTAAAGCCGAATCGCATGGAGGCTGTGAAAGCCGTGCGACCGTCTAGAAATCCTCTTGAAGTAGATATGGATGAGCTTCTGGAGATAGGGAGGGAGTTGCAGGAGAAGGCTAAGCGACCAGTATACATAACGTTAAGCGAGAGGGGGTCCCTGGTTATTACGGGTTCCGGCTGCCACCATGTTCCAGCTGCGCCGACCCAACCCCCAATAGACCCCGTCGGGGCCGGGGACACTTTCATCTCCACAGTTGGCGCGGCCTTAGCGGCAGGAGCCAACCCTGTTGAAGCGGGTATAGTTGCAAGCCTAGCTGCCGCAGTTATTCTTAAAAAACTGAACACTACTGGAACCGCCTCTCCTGTAGAGATATTGAGTAAGTTTGACGAGGTTTCTAGTGGGGATGAATGGCCGTGAACCAGTGGTTTGAAATTCTTAATCCGAATTTCGATTCGATGGTGGGTTGTATCAAGTATGCGTTGATAGATTTCGACGGGACTATATCTGTTATAAGGCAGGGGTGGGAGGACGTAATGATACCGCTTATGATAGAGATGATTTGCGAGGGGAATCCTCCAACCCCTGAGATTGAAAAGGAGGTTAGGGAGTATGTTGACTACTCGACTGGAATGCTGACTATAAAGCAGATGGAGTGGCTGGCTGAAGCCGTCCGCCGACACGGGATTTCCAGGAACCCGAGGGATGCCTACGAGTATAAGAGGATATACAACCAGCGGATGCTCCTGCTCGTTGAGAAGAGGCTTAGAAAACTGTTTAATGGGGAATTAAACCCGGATGACCTGATGATATGTGGGTCCAGAAGCTTCCTGCAGGAGCTCTATGAAAAGGGCGTGGTAATGTATTTGGCAAGCGGCACTGATCATGAGCATGTTTTAAGAGAGGCAGGTGCCCTCCGGATCACCGAATATTTTAGGGGCGGGGTATACGGGGCGCTTGACAACACTGAGGCAAACTCTAAGGAGAAAATTATCGAGAGGATTTTGAGAGGGAACAATCTGCACGGTAGGGAGTTGCTGGTGGTTGGAGACGGCCCGGTTGAGATTAGAAGCGCTAAAGCCAGGGGGTCGATAGCCCTGGGAGTTGCCTCAGACGAGGTCAATAGAATGGGGTTAAACTCTAGAAAGAGGAAACGCCTAATGGATGCCGGAGCAGACCTGATAATTCCGGATTTCGCCAGAACCAGCGAGCTTATGCGTCTTCTCGGCTTCTAGGCATGGTGCTCCTATAAGCTTTAAAGCCTCGGCTTCGCAGGATTCTGGAAAATGGTCTTTGGCGAGAAGGAAAAGCTTCTAAAGGAGGAGCTTGACGCGACAGGTGGAGTTTTGAGACTCGCCCCCTCCTTCGTGCCGAGAACCCTGTATCCAGGATTGGGTAGGCTTGGTCTTAAGGAATACTATGTGGGGTCCTCGAGGGGATGGATATGCGAGAGATGGCTGGCCTCGTCTGTTGAAGCCGTTAACCCGGTTAGGGTTGAAAACGAGGGCTTAAGCTTCATATCCTTCACCCGTAGGCAAGCCAAGCTTCTCTTAAGGGATGCGTTTAAGATTCTCCCGGGTGAGCTGCTCGGCGACAAGTATGCTGCGGAACACGACAACCGGTTCGGGGTTTTAACGAAGGTTCTTGATATTGGGGAACCCATCCCGTGGCACGTGCATGCGAGAGAGGAGGATGCAAAGAGGTATTGGAATATGCATGGGAAGGATGAGGCTTACTATTTTCTAGAGGCTGAGGAAAAGGGGCCCCTCCCATATTCACACATAGCCGTCCACCCGCATGTCGAGGAGGGAGACCTGGTTCCCCTGTTGAAAAGGTGGAGTGACGACAAGGTTCTGGATCTTTCCCCAGCATACAGGTTGAATGTTGGAGAGGGTTTTCATATTTTCTCCGGCGTACCACATGCTCCGGGAACAGCCCTAACACTGGAGATTCAGGAAGAGTCTGATGTTTACAATATTCTTCAGGCTGTATGTGGAGAGAGGAGGATTCCGAGGGAAGACATGTTGCGAGGCCTGCCTGATGAGGAGGCTGTTGCTAGGCTGATTGATTGGAAGAAGTCGCGAGACCCGTTTTTCTACAAAAAGTATCACGCGGTTCCAACAGAGGTTGATGAGCCCGAGTTAGAGGGTAAGGGTGTTGAACGCTGGGTGTTTCATCCTAATCGCACAAGGAAATTCTGTGGGAAAGAGATGAGAGTGTTCCCAGGAAAGGCTGTTGAAACCGTCGAAAAAAATGCTTACCTGGCTTTTGTCTGGAAGGGGGAGGGGATTATTGGGAATGTCAGGGTAAAGGGCAAAAACCCGGGTTTAGACGAGCTGTTCGTGTCTGCTGAAGCTGCGACCAAGCCGCATAAAATAGTTAACACTGGGAGAGAGGACCTGTTGGTCTATAAGATATTTGGCCCAGATGTCTATGAGGCCAACATAATATACGGCGACTCCTAACTATTTTCAATAAGCCCTCCATGTTTAATCGCAAATTCTTATATGCTCTGTAAAAGGCTCAAACCCAGGATGTCTGAAGAGTGGAAGGCGAAATGGATCTGGATAAGCGGCCGCGAGGAGGAGTTGCGAAACATTTACGTTTACGCTCGTAAGGTCTTCGAGGCTCCTGGCGATGTTGAAGCAGCCGTGTTTCGAGTAACTGCTGATGCACGCTACGTTCTATTCATAAATGGTCGAAGGATCGGTAATGGCCCGATTAGAGGATGGCAGCATTCATGGTTTTACGACGTATATGATGTCAAGCCCTACTTGAACTCCGGGTCAGTAAATACTATTTCCATACTCGTCTGGCAGCCTGGCGAGACTAATTTTCAATACCCGCTTGGCCGCGGGGGCCTGCTTGCACAGTTGGATATGAAAACCGGAAGCGGGAGGGAAATCACGGTTGCAACGGATCGAAGCTGGAGGATTTCTGTCAGCCCAGCTTATGATCAGCATACTCCACGCATATCATGCCAGCAAGGGTTTGTTGAACATTATGACGCATCTAGGGATCCAGAGTGGAAACACAATGGTTTCGACGACAGCTACTGGCAGCAGGCAATCGAGCTTGGTGATGCCCAATCACATCCTTGGTCGAGCCTTAATAAACGGCCAATACCTTTTCTTACGATTGAACCAGTCTATCCTGTTCGAGTAGTACGTACGCGTCTAGTGAAACCGCTCGAAACAGTGTACAGTTTCGACCTGCGTCCAAGCCTAATCCCAGGCGACCGGTTATCGAACCATCGGGAAATCATCGGCCTGGCTGTAACAATCGTTAGAACATCTGAAGCAAAAGAGGTTAAGGTTACCGGTGTCAACGGGATTGGCCTCGGCGCGCGGCGCGTCCGGGTTAACGGCGAGGACATGCTTGTCAATGGAAACACCGCGGTGCTTAGGCTTAAAAAGGGTGAGAACCTTGTAGTTTTCGACGTCACTGGGCGGTATCATGACTGGTGGTTTACAACCGTCTGGGATAGTGACGACCTGGAATTCGGAAACCCGCTGGGTGAAACAGGTTTTCCTTGGGCTACAGCCGGTCCGTTTCAATCAAGTGATGAAACCAGCTTTAAAGCAGTCTGGGACGCTAAAACTCTTGGGGAGATTCAAAAATCCTCCTTAGCCCAGTCCGTCAAGCCTGAGCATGCTGCTTCAGACCACGTGTTTGCGAGAATGGTTTTCGTAAAAGAAGTGGAGGGTGATCTTGCTTCGGAAGGTATTGGGAACCTGTGTATGCCGAACGGCGAGGTCGCAACAATATGGCCCTCTGAGAATAGTGATGCTGAACTATTGATGGACTTTGGCCGCGAGCTAGTTGGTTTCATAGATTTCGTTGTCGACGCGCCTAAGGGTGTTAAGCTGGATTTCTACGGGTTTGAAGCAATTCATCCTCGAGACGATTATGGTTTCGACGTTCAACATACCTTCGGCCTTAACAACGTGCTGCGTTACACCACTAAAGAGGGGTGGCAGAGCTACACCAGTATTGTCCGCCGTGGGTTCAAATACTTGATGCTGGCCATCCGCTTCCCAAGGGGTGAGAAGAAGCCTGTACGCATCAAGTTTGTAAGATGCTTACTCAATACTTATCCGTATGAGGAGGCTGGGGAATTCGTCTGCAACGATTGGAGGCTAAACAATATTTGGAGAATGTGCCGATATACTCTGCGCCTCTGCAGCGAAGACACTTATGTCGACTGTCCGGCATATGAGCAGACCTTCTGGGTTGGTGACGCTAGGCATGAGGCGTTAATCGCCTATGCTACTTACGGTGGCTATGCCTTGGCGAGGAGATGCTGGCTTCTAGCCGGCGGGTCTCTTTTCCGCTCCCCGCTGGTCGAGAGCCAAGTGCCCAGCGGCTGGCAGAATATTTTGACTGCATGGGCTTTGCTCTGGGTTTGGGCATGTGAAGAATACTACAGGTACACGGGGGATGAAGCGTTTCTGAAAGAAGTATACCCGTCTATTTCTAGGCAGATGCGCAATATTGCTGAGAAGTTTATTCGCAGCGACGGCCTTTTTGAAATCGATGCTTGGAACATGCTTGACTGGGCGCCGATGGACACTCTGAGCAAGGGGATAGTAACGCATCAGAACGCGATTCTCGTAGAGGCTTATCGACGCTCCGCAATAATAGCCAGATTAGTAGGTAGTGAAACCGATGCTAAAGAGTTTGAAATGCTTGCCGGAAAGGTTAGACGGGCAATAAACCAGCATCTCTGGGATGAGCAGAAAGGAGCTTATGTAGACGCTTTGCATCCAGACGGAACGCGGAGCAAGACCTTCAGCCTGCAGACACAGACCATGGTTTATCTTTGCGATGCAGCTCAGGAAAATAGGATGAGCATTGTACGCAGGAATATCTACGAGTGGCCGGGGGACTTTACTAGGTTCGGAAGCCCATTCGCACTGGCTTTTCTTATTGAGGCGTATGCTAAGGATGGCGAAGTTCAAAAAGCATTGGACATAATAAGGCAGGAGTGGGGTGCCATGCTCGATCACGGTGCGACAACTGCCTGGGAAGTTTTGTCGCCGAAAACTAGGAGCCACTGCCACGCGTGGAGCGCCATGCCGGCGTTTTTCCTAAGTAGCTGTGTTCTTGGCGTGAGGCCTAAAGATGTTATTACGAATGGCGTGATTATAGCGCCTGAGCCTGTTGACCTGGTTTGGGCACATGGGTGTTTTCCGACACCCAAGGGTACGGTAAACGTCAGATGGAGCCGAGGGGAAAAAAGTTTCACGCTACGGGTGGAGTTGCCCAGCGGCCTCAATGGAGAAGCAATAATGCCCTTGTTCGTGCCTCCGACAGCAGAAGTAAGCATTAAGGCTGGCAGAGGATCCTTAGAGGCGTCGTTTGAAAATGGACGCTGGAGGGTTGAAATACCTGCTGGCTTAAAAGCATACATTAAAGCAACCTGGTGAAGCGCTTCTTAACGCGTCATTGACATATTGGAATAGAATTCTGGCAGTAAATCTTAAATAATAATTTAAAACAAAAATTCTGTGAGCGAGAACATAATAGTGGTTGAAGCGTCTGAGAATAATCTTTATGATCTTTGCAAGTTATGCGTACCACTTGACAGGCAGAGCGACCCCGTCTACGTAAGGGGAGTTGAGCTAAAGAGAATTTGGGCGGAGGACATGCTTAAGCGTTGGGGTTCGGTTGCCAAAATCGCATACGTGGGTGAGGCTCCCGCGGGGTTAATACAGTATGCTCCTGTTCCTGACGAGATGGTTGTTCGCATAATTTGCATATTTGTCCCATACAGGGAGCACTGGAGGAAGGGTATCGGAAGACGGCTCTTGAACAGTCTCATTGAAGATATGAGGAGGCCTAAAAGCTGGTTCGGCGGTAAACCTCCGTCAGCACTCGTGGCTAAGCCTTTTCCAGGGGAGAAGCCTGGCCAGTATCCGGCTAGAAACTTCTTTATAGACATGGGTTTCAAGCAAGTGGAGGAAGACCCCAGCCTATTCTACTATCCTCTTAAGCACGGCTTCGTCTACAGGCCCGTTAAGCGAAGTGGACCGAACTACGTGCCACAGGATGATGACAAGGGCAAGGTGGTGATAATCTATAGCCCTTCCTTCTGCCCATGGTCATATTTATTCTTAAAAAGGTCCGGGCAAGAGATAGAGAAGGCTGTACAGGGCGTGTGCATCAGGTGGATAAACAGTTCGGAGGAGCCCAACGAGGCTGAGAAACGTGGCATCTCCGAAGGTGTAATCGTAAACGGTAGGCTAATAAGTTCCTTCATACTCGATGATAGGGAGGCATTTATAAAGGAGGTTCTTGCTGCACTAGGGGAAAGTAAGCATAGCGCATCCCTGTCTAATGGAAAGACATATAGGTATTGACGAGTAAACTTACTGTTATGACTGTATCTAAGAGTATGGAAGAGCTCCGCGAAATAGCGATAAGGCTTGGGGCGGCTGAGGCAAAGTTAATTAAAGCTGGCGACGTGGTGGTAAGAGACTGGGTTAGGCTTAAATGCCAGTATGGTTGTGACGGGTATGGTAAACGCCTTACGTGTCCTCCTTACTCGCCAACCCCGGAGCAGATGAACCGGGTCCTAAGCGGTTACACCTCTGCCATATTGCTGTGCTTCGAGCCAGGATGGGAAAAAGTGCATAGAGTGGTTGCAAGTCTTGAGCGGGAGGCATTTCTCTCAGGGTATTACTCTGCGTTCGGGCTTACATCGGGACCCTGCCCCCTATGCAAGGAGTGCAACTTGAAGAGTTGTGTTCGTCCAGAGCTTGCAAGGCCATCGATGGAGGCTTGCGGCATAGATGTCTATGCGACAGCAAGGGGAGCAGGTTTCAAAATAGATGTGGTGAAAACCCGTAGAGAAAAGCCCAGATACTTTGGGCTGTTGCTGGTTATTTGATTCAAAGGCTCAGGTTCAAGAAGGGAATAGCAGGCTTGACTAGGCGCTAATCTATTTGGTAATATGTTTTTCTACTTAGAAACCATCATAGCTAGGATGAATTCTTTTTCAACACTCGGCTAATGTGCGAAACTAGAATCATTTTTTCCTAGTGAATTCGATTATCTCCGCATCCCCGGGACCTATCGACTGGTGTAGCGCAACCTCTCCTCCTTCTATAGTCCCCTCTTTTCCTGATTTTAACTCCCTGAAAATGTAGTCTCCGGTAGGCAAGTTCAGGCTTATTGAAACGATTTGTCTATGCGGCGCAACATTTATTGCGAAAGCTACATATCTTGACCTTGTTTCAACATCTTTATGCAGCGAAGCATAAGACATGTATGAGGTTGTTCTCGCCGGTAGCTTGATGTTGAAGGCCTCTATGAGGAATTCCAGAAGGGAAGGGCTTGGATCCAGCCCGATTATTGTCATTCTGCCTTCTCCAAGTTTTCTCGTTAATCCCACCACGTGTTCCTTTAACGTCGGCGCTACGTCAACGTAGGGTGATTTCACTTGGACACCGGATACTGTTATGGCTTCATCCCATTGCTGGTCGAAGAACTCGAAGCCTGACGTGCTTATCTCCTTACTAAGGTTTCTGAAAGAGATCTGTAGGGCCATTGGTGAACCCCTTGGCTCCGACCTGCTTCCAATTGGCCTAGGCATCTCTGAGAATTCTTTAACTTCTTCGCCGGCGAAATCCATAAGCGGCGTTTTTCGGAAAAATATGACGTGGCATCCCTCGTGGCAAGACTTGACGAGGTTTTTCGCATCTCTTGGCCACATCAGTCCATCTCCAGCATAAATCATAAATGGCCTCTTTTCACGGTCAGCTTCAGGATTATAGAAGGTGAAATCCAGCCCAGCCTTATGAAGGCTGGAGAAGCAGCGTCCCCAGTTCCATCTGTCGGAGAATACCTCAGAAGGATGTCTCAGCAGCATCTCCGGCCTATAGTGGACCAGTGAAACAGAAGTTAGTCTTTCGAGGACGTATGGCCTGACAAGTTTATACGTTTTCGAGAGCTCCTGAATGGCTTCATAAACATCAGGATTTATTAATCCCCATTCGTTTACCGGTGCACACGTCCAGTTGTCTCTTCCAACAGCCATGTACCAGTTCCATCCTTTCAGGCCCCATGCCATTGCAGACAATCCCAGAAGCCTCTCGTGTGCGCCGTCAATCGGCCCAGTTGTGTAAAGAGCATCGGTCCAGATTCCGGATTGAAATTCTGTAGCGATTGGGAAAACTGTGTAGGCAGCGTAAGCCTTAACCCAATATGAAAGCTTCACCATTTCGCTTTCAGGTAAATGCCTCTTCAGGTAGATGTCCATACTGGGTAGGTCTACAATCCTACCTAGCTTTGTTAAATCGTGAAAAACCGGGTCGTCATAAGTGTTCGCCAGCATCGGGATGTCGACACCGTTCCTCCTATACTCGTCTCTAGTCCAAGATATTATCTGTTCAACGCACCACTCGAGAAAAGCCCTATAATCCAAGTACCTAATCATGCTGCGAGGCTCCCTGTTCCCTTTTGCTAAAGGATGTTCTTCAAAAGCCTCTGTTTCTTCGAAGCTACCATAGTTAGAAGCCCAAGCCTCATTAAGCTTATCAATATCTCCATACTTTTCAATCAGGAAGTTTTTGAAGGGGCCTTTCTCCTTGCATAATCCCAACTGTTCTCTATAATACCTTACCCATGGGTCGACCTCATTGTCAACTTGAAGAACGAATATTGGTCCGCCCTTAGTTGCTTGGTTGGGAACTATGGATTTTTGGCATACTGTTTTTATATAGTGTGATGCAAGCCTCCTGAATTCTTCACTGAACCTGTGGTGTCTGAACGCTTGCTCAGGAACCCCGCCATATTTCCATTCCGCATATATGTAGGGCCCGGGTCTAATCATCATCAGGAAACCTTTGCTCTCAACAAGTTCTATGAAGCGGTTTAACGCTCTTTGGGGATCGGTGTCTCCCTCAAAATCAAACTCGTCGTCAATTTTGTGAAAATCCCATGGAACATAGGTTGATATGATGCTTAAACCCGCCTCCTTCAGCCTATTCATTATCTTAACCCAGTTTTCTCTTTTGACCCGCCAATAATGGAACTCTCCGGATAGAAATTCAATCTTCTGGTTGTTTAACGTAAAACCATAACGGTTTATACTGATCTTCATGCAGTGATCATTATTGCTCAATCTTATATGTTTTATTCATCTTCAGCTAAACGATCGATACACCCGCCATATCGTATCACTTGGAGAGTGTTCTTGCGTTTCTCAATAATCTATTAAGGGTAGCTTAACCAGCTTTCCTTCTTTACTGCTTTTCTCAGCAGCAACAGCTGCCTCCATTGCCTTCAATCCTTCTAAGGGTGTGGCGAAAACCGGCTTATCCTCCAATATGCTTTTCACGAAATCCTCCATCTCCTTCTCGTACATAACTATGGGGTCTTCCTCTATTTTTACTTCCTCTAAGCCTCTACTCCTATTGCTGACCTCCATAGTTCCTAACACGTATCCTTTCACGCTTACAGTGCCCTGCTTGCCAACTATCCCCCACGATTCGTAAGTGTGGGTAGCAGTCCAGCTTTGCAGTATGCTGGAAAAAGCATTGTTTCGATGAGTGAACACTATGTAAGCATTATCCTCTATATTTATTCCCGTTCTCTCTGTTTTATACCGTGCTAAGGCTGACACGATGTCGCCGGCGAACCATCTGAACGCATCTATCATATGGATCGAGTTTTCAACCACCATTCCGCCACTCCTCTTCCTATCGGTCAGCCACCCCATAGGGGGTAGAACGCCGATAGCGGTCCCTATGGCTATTCTCCAGAGTGCAACCGGTTCTCCAACAGTGTTGTTTTCAACAAGTTCCTTAGCATACTTGAACATCCCGTGGTGCCTTAAGCAGAAGCCGACTGCAAATTTTACATTGCTTCTCTTCCACTGGCTGTAAATTTCATATGCATCCTCCAGGTTTGCAGCTAAAGGCTTCTCCAGAAATACGTGCTTGTTGGATTTTACTGCGTCTACAGCTATTTCTTTATGAGTATCGGGTGGAGTAGCTATTATGACTGCATCAATATCCTTTGATTCAAGGACCTTTTCATAGTCTGTGTAAAACCTGTCGGCTTTAAACTTGTCAGCAGCCTGCTTCGCCCTTTCCTCCACTATGTCGCACGTAGCAACCAGTTTTTGTCCAGTCTTCAACAGGTTTGGCAAGTGCGCGTAGTTAGCAATGTTGCCGCAACCAATAACAGCTACATTAAGACTCTTCATATCCGTTGTCTCAAATAGAGGGAAGTATTTAAAATTTTCCCTTATGTTGGAGCATTGGCGTATACGAGTTATGCGATTACTATTTCAAGAATTTCTCCACTACCAAGGAATACGGGTTCTTCAAATAGAACAGTTGTATGCTCCCCTTCAATATTCAATTGGGCGTTTAGCCTCCCCTTTCTTGAATGCCTAACAGTTAAATTAGCGTTGCATGGTTGAGCAGCGGTCAGTTTAACCTTCTGGAGTTCAAGGCTCCCGTAACGAACCTCTATTAAGTCTCTCTGGAAGCCTTGCTTGACCTCCCTGCTATAGCTTCCCCAGCATCCTCCTGTGGAAAAGAAGCATTTAAAGTTGTTCTCGTATACTCTTGGTGCAAAGCCTATGGTCTTTTCTGACGCGTTATATTCAAATCCGCTTAAAGCCAGAAGCAGAGACCAGCTTGACATAGCTCTAGCATAGTGGTGGCCGCATTCAACTTCATCCCACGGATTTCTCTTAGCACCATCATACCTATCTCTAACTCCCTTAACTATTCTAAGCCCTTCTTCAACGAAACCCTCGTAAATCAGATGGGCTGCTACTTGATACTCTATGCCTGTCCAAACCTCGTCGCAATATGGAAATGGGTAGTTAGGCTTGCCGCCCTTTGGCCAAGAGCAGACAACAAGGCCGCTCTCATCATTTAAAGCGTAAGTTCTCTGACAATTATCGTGTTTCAGAAAGTTTTCTCTCCAATTGTAACGGAACACCGCTGAAAGCGCGGATTTAACCTGCTCTTCTGGAAGAAGATACCCGAGTCCTATAACATGGCTGAACCATTGACCCAGCAGTTGGTCTGAGAGACAACCTTCTCCGAATTGATACCTTATATTTGGATCACCCTGAAACCTCTGCACAAAATACTCGCCATTCCACAGGAGCTTACTGAAATTATCCCTTCCCTTCTCAAAGACTTCTCGGTACTTTTTAGCAGATTCAAAATCTCCAAGATACTTGGCAATTTCCTCCGCTGCTCTCAAGGCTCCCAGGTATAGCGAGCTAACCATTGGGTTAGGCCCGTAAAACTCTATATCATACGTGTTATGCTGGTCTGTTTCCATCAATCCGTCGCAGTCCTTATCCCAGGTTTTCCACGCGTATTCAAGCGCTTTCTTAGCGCTTGGCCAAAGCATCTTCAAGAATTCGTCGTCGCCGCTGAGCTTCCACTCCCTGTACAGCTTCATTATACAGCCCATCTGCCCGTCGGCTGCAGGCTTAAACTTCCATCGGACACCAACCAACGGCACCAATGTCCTGAAAGCCATGTTTCCAGCCTCATCAGTGTTATTCAGGAAATCTGTTAGACGCATTGTTCTCTCCAAGCTCGGGAAAAGGTGTGCTAGTGTCTGCTCGTAGTTCCAGACGTGCGTACAGTTCATCCAGCAACACCCGCTGTTATCGTTACATCCTTCAAACGCGTAGAACCTGCCGTCTTCCGCCCATAAGCATGTGGGAGTCCTTATGGTTGAAACCTGGCTGGAGACAGCGTCCAACACGTAGCCTGGAAGAGTGCTTTCGAAAAGCGTCTTGTGAAAAAGCCTCGTCTCCTTCTCAAGCCTCTCAAATTCTCTAGCAACATACTTAGCCACGTCTAAAGCGTCGCGGAAGAGCTTGGCGTAGAAGTTTCCAATCCTCTTACCCCGTACCTCATCCTCCCTGTTCCAATAGTTCACCAGGTTCGGGAAATACCATGAAAGTATGAATGGGAGTACCACCTCCTCACCAGGGTCCAGCCTGGCTAAAAGCCCTAGACTGCCTACATCCGTCTCCCCGTCTATGGAGGGGTCTGGTGAGGGTTCCTCAGCCAGCCGTCCGTCTTCAGAGAAATCTCTCCAGAAGCTCTGGACATCGTCCCACCATATTGCTCTCTCCCATCTAAGCGTGTAGGTTACATCCTTCCAACTTGTTGCGAGAACCATTGAGCCGAACTTCGGATCATCCTCAGAATACTTTTTGCTGCCCATTCTAATACAGGTAAGGCCTGTTTCTCTGACCAATTCGTTCAAATTTTGTCCGAACAGGTCGCTAAACCTGTTTGTGAGGCTTGAAACCCCGTCGTATCCAACTGCGTTTAAGAGACTCATGGCTAGGGTCAGGTCGATCCTTCTCGTAGACTTGTTTCTCACCCTCCATTTGAAAATCGCCACGGGTAGGCCTGAATCCTTTGCGTTAAGAGGAATCAAAGGGTTAAAGGCTTCTAGGGAAATCTCCAGCGGAATATTGTCTTCAAAATCTATCCATGCAAAAGGGTATTCTCCCCTGAACCTTGCCTTCGCAAGCCTAGGTAGGCCAGGCACGTAGGACCATGGGATTCCATGGCTACCCCGGTAAGGCGGGTGGATTCTTGACTCCAGCACCATGGAAACCGGTTTCAAACCTTCTTCGCGAAACCAGAGGGAGAAGAAAGTGTATGGCAGGTCCTTCCCCTTACCGGGCCTGTTGAAGATCTCCCAGTCTCTAAGGTTTCCTCTCCCCCCTAGGGAAACAGTTCCGGTGCCTATTCCACCTATCGGGAAAGCGATTTCGGAAAGCATGCTGTCTTCGAAGACACGTATCCTTTTGTCAAGCAAGCCTGAACGAACCTTGTTTAAAGCCATTTATAAAACCTTCTGCTCAGAGGTCAGCGTCTTAGCTCTCTCAGCCAGTTCTCTTCTTTTCCACTCGACGTCTCTCGGGATGAAGACTGCTGCCATGCTTAACAGGATTATGCATACTGACCAGGTGATGTTTACTATCGTCACTATTCCCCATTCCAAACCGATTCTGTCTGCTGCATAACCCGTGATGAGTGGTGCAAAGGCTGACCCGACGTTGTAGAAGAATAGTAGCATAGCCATGGCTGTCCCCCTTACCTCCGGAAGGGCGACATCTTGGACGGATGACGAGACGCATGGCCCAGCCATCGGCATGAATAAGGCGGTTAGAGCACCAAGTATCAGGAAGAGCTCCACACCGCCTTTAGTTAGGAAGGCCATGTCGAAGAATACTATCCCTATGATGACGGTTATTGTTGCGAAAACCACTCTACCCCTCCGGTTTCTTCTAAACGCCCAGTCCCCAGCCATGCCTGCAAAAATGTTTCCAGCAACCATGGAGAGTAGAGCGGCCAGCATTACGAGCAGCTGGGAACCAGGTTCAAAGCCTCTAACATCAGTCATGTATGTGAATAGCCAGTAGGAAAGTATATTCCAAGGGAAGACACCGAAGAATCCCTGAAGATAGAGGAACAAGACGGATCTTCTTTCGAAAAGCTTTTTCAGAGATTTTATTGAGAAAGTATCCTTAAGCCTATCCCTGACGTTTACCAGTTCCGGTTCAGTTCCTCCTCGCGGAACATCCTTCACGGTAAAAAGTACGACTAGTGCTAATAGCACTCCTGGAACCGCCGTAATCAGAAAGGCGTTGCGCCATCCGAAGCTTATTCCGATGAGGAGACCTATTATGACGCCTATTAGAGCTCCAAAAGTCTCAGCGGCCTGAAGAATCCCTAGTGCTGTGGCTCGTTTCTCCGGGGGGAAATAGTCCCCCAAGAAAGACATTAATCCACTAGTGGCTTGATTATCAATCCCTGTCAAGGATCTCGTAATAATAAGTTGCGGGTAGTTGCCTGAAAAGGTGGAGAGGATAGTCGTGCCTCCCCAGACCGCGCTTGCAAGGGCGACCAAAGGGGGTCTAGCATACTTGTCAAAAAGATATCCCCATAGGGGCATGAATACAACAGCGATTAGAATGGTGCCTGTTTCAATGGCGCCTAACTCGGTGTAGCCCAGCCTGAACTCGTCCCTTACTAGGGGTAGGAGTGGCGATATAAGGAATTTGTCAGCATAATGTAGTACAACAAAGACGAAGAAAACAAGCGTTACATACCATGCGCCGCGTAATACTCCAGTTTCACGCTTATTCATGAGTCAAAGAACATTAAACCTATATATAACTGTTAGGGTTACTTTTTTCGATTTGAAGAAAAATGCTTTTAGCCTATGTGTTAGAGATTCGCCATTTGAGAAAACTTTATATTGATGTAAAAACGTACTTTAGATTGAAATGATTCCCTCATTCATGTTGAGACAGCTGTATGAAAAGGGATCCTTGAAAAACGTTCTTGATGAAAATGGGAACAAGGTTGGCTTCAGCTTCTCTCTGTTCAACAGATTAGGATCAGGAACTATCGAAGGCGGTTTTAAACTTGCGGTAGATGGTGAAGAGCTGCCTTTAGAGAAAATAACCATAGAGAAGGGTGGCGTATCTTTAAAGGCAGACGAATTCGCTAAGACCTCGACGCTCTTCACCGTCGGAGATAGGATTAAATTCACGGTTGAAAAGCCTGGTGGCCTACAACCAGGGATTCATAAAGTAGTCGTCACGGCGATGACTATGGAGTACGGCAAGATAGAGTTCGATTTCTCAGACAACGTTTCCTAACCCTTGTTTTTTCTAACGGCAGTTGAGCTTCTTTTTAATAACGCAGTTTTGATTCTCTCGGCCGCTTCCTCAATTATCTCTAGAGGTGAGCAGAAGTTTATTCTCACGTGTCCAGCACCACCTTCCCCGAAGCCGCTTCCACCGTGAACCAGTACTCGTGCCTCTTTCAAAAGGTATTCTACCGCATGCTTATCGTTTTCAAATAGGAAACCTAGGTTTGGGAAGGCGAAAAAAGCACCCTCGGGCGGAGAGATAGTTACTCCTGGGGTTTCGTTCAGCCTAGCTACTAATCTGTTTCTAACCTTCTCCAAGTAATTCTTTAAAAAATCAATGTAGTAGTCGCACTTCCTGAGGGCTGTTGCAGCCCCTATCTGTTCAACCGTGCCTGGATGAATAACTATGCCTGCATTCTCATCCCTCATCTTTCTAATTATTTCCTTCTCGGCGACAACGTAGCCTATTCGCAGTCCAGACATTCCGTATGTTTTCGTAAATCCGAATACGGTGATTGTGCGTTCACGCATGCTCGGCAGCGAAGCAATACTAACATGTTTTCTACCATCGTAAGTAAGGTTCTCATATAGCTCGTCGGAGAAAACGTAAAGATCATGCCTTGTAGCTATTTCTGCTAATTGCTCCAACTCGTCTCTAGTGTAAACCGTTCCAGTGGGATTATTAGGATTACAGATAGTTATAATCTTGGTTTTGCTGGTTACTGCCTCTTCAACTCTAGCCATGTCTGGATGCCCATCTGCCCTTGTCTTGACTTCCGTCACCTCAGCCTGAAAGCTCTTTGGTCTGCCTATTAGAGGCGGGTAAGTGGGGGTGACTACGATAACATGGTCGCCGGGCTTTAGAAGAACCCTGTAGGTCAGCCATATTCCATTCATAACACCCACCGTCGGAAGTATCTCATCCTCGCCGGCTGAAATCCTGTTAACCCTGAGCAGCTTTTCTCTAGCCGCATCTATGAACTCTGCAACCCCATTCATCTCGTAATGGTACCTTCCACTCTTGATCGCTTCAATCATCGCTTCCTTAACCTCTCTAGGCATTTCGAAATCGGATTCGGCTAAGCCTAGGCTTATCACGTCTCTCTCGAGCCCAGCATACTTGCTCGGCCTACTCCTCCTTATTTCTTCGAGGCTCAGTTTCTCTATGAAGCTCATTTTCTAGCTAGAAAATTCAAACCTATTTAAGAATATGCTTGGTGTTACCCTAGGGTCTGGTATCGAAATTAACTATTTTCGTCTGGCGAACTCAAGCATGCCTAGCTCTTTTATCCTTCCTTTCGCCTTGGGAATTAGAAGCGTCTTTATCTCGAATGGTTTAAACCTCGCTTTAAACTTCTTGCCGACAAAGGGGAGGTTAATCCTTACCTCCGTCTCCTCCCCGTTTGCCTCGTAGAGACGCATCACGAGTTTTCCAGAATCCTCGTGTTTTTTAAGCACACTGGCTATCACGCTATCCTGGTTAACTTGGATCAAAGAGCAGCATGGTGGCAGACTGCCTTTATGCGGGTAATCGACGAAAACTATTGGTTTAGAGTTTAACTCTTCTGCAAGCCTTACGGTGTAGGCTGGTTTCCAGGAACCGGCATGCGGTATAAGCATTAGGTTGAAGTCCTGCCATCCTTGATCAACATAGCTGTAGGTCTGGCTTAGATCAAGCTTGTAAGGCTGATGGTGTGCATAGGGCGGGCTTCTCAGAACCGTTATCCTTATTTCCGAGCCTTTAGCATCATAACTATACTTACAGTCGTTGCATATGCTAAGCCCATACTCCTTGGCCTCGCTGTCAACGCTCATTATCCTCCCAGTCATGTCTACCCATTTATGCATCGGCTCCTCCTCCCCGTTGCAGGGACGCTTAGCCCACCCATACGGGATTGAAGAGGTCAGTACTGGCTGGTCAACGTTTACTGTGAAGCTCAGTTTAAGCATTTTATGCTGCTCGTTCCAGTTTAATGAAAACCTTAGCTCGACATAGGGCAGCCCCTTGTAGATTGAGACGTGCATACGCATGAACGACTTATTATAACTGCTTTCAACCCTTACGGTGGCGCGCACCGGGCCTTTTTCAACAAGCTTCAACTTCGCGTTTCCAAATGTTCCAACATCACTCCTGAACCCGTCAACCCCGTGGCTCCAAGTATCACTCGGGTCTTCAACGACAACAGGGATGCAGGAGTCTTTGCTGAATACTTCAACCCTGTTTCTCTTGTCGTAGAGACGTTTAATATAACCGTTCGCCGGGTCTATTTCCAAGCGGACCCACTCGTTCTCGAGAAGATTGTCTGAAGCCACAAGTCCATCCGTAGGAGGAGTCAAACTATTCTTTTTACTAGTGTTGCGATAAACCCTGTAGCCTAGGGCTGGAACATCTGCGACAAAGACTATTCTCTGCCTCCAGTCTCCAACGTTTGCCGAGGATTTTACACGCTGCATAAGTACTTCCTGACCATTTTCATCAGTCAGGCTGCCCTCGCCATTGACGTCTTCGACCTCCACCGGGGAAACCGTGTTCCACGAATGCGGGTTGAAAACTATTATCGGAATTCCCTCTCCCTCAGTGTTGATTTTAGACGCTATTGCTTGGACAGCCTTGTTTAAGACGGATCCACCCGTGTTTAAGACTTCGCCGAGAATATTCCGAACATCTTCGTACGCTTCTGGAATGGATGTTCCGCATAGCGCATCGTGGAATTGCGTGAACAACAGGTTTTTCCAAGCCCGGGTAAGATCTTTCTGAGGGTATTCCTTACCCAAGAGTAGGTAAGCCGCGGAGGCTATTTTCTCCGCGGTGCATAGCAATTCTTCAGCCCTACGATTATTTCTCTTAACCTCAGAGTGGGCTGAGTAGCAGCCTCTCGCATGGTGCTGCATTTCTCCGTGGAATACGGGCAACCGTGGCCTCCGCCTTACTCTGCTGAAAAACTCGTCGGGCGAGCTGAAAACAATCTCAACATCACCTTTTTCTCTTCTTCGGAGAATACTCAGAATGTTCTCTCTAGTCGGTCCTCCTCCATGGTCTCCCACGCCATAGAAACACATAGCCTCCGTAAAAGGAGGTTTGACTTTACTGACTGTTCTATCTATATGATCAGTAATGTCTCCACCACTCGTGCAGTAGGCTAGAGGAAGCCTGTAGCAAAGCACTCTTGAGCCATCGTATCCCTCCCACCAGAAAGCATTCTCCGGAATATCTTTGTTCTCGAACAACCCTGGACGCATAAAAACATAGTTTTTCAATCCGCATTTCCTCAGGATCTGGGGCAGCATTCCGTTGTGACCGAAAGAATCGACGTTGAATCCTGTGACCGCCATTACTCCAAACTTCTTCCTAAAGTATCTCTGTCCGTATAAAGCGTGTCGTACAAAGCTTTCTCCACACGGTATGTTGCAATCAGGTTCCACTATCCACCCCCCTGCGACTGCCCAACGCCCCTCCTTAATTCTCCTCCCCACTTCTCTGAACATTTCAGGCTCGCTTACTTCGATCCACTCGTAGAATGCTGCTGAGGAGGCTGTGAATACGAAAAAGTTAAACTCGCTCATCAAATCTAAAGCTTTTCTGAAAGTTGATCTTACAACTCTATACCCCTCCTGCCAGCTCCACAGCCATATCGGGTCTATGTGAGCGTTCCCAACCATGTAGATTCTAATCTTTCTTCCATCCATTTCTCTAATTTTTACGCAACACTGATTAAATAAAGCTTACCTGCTGGCGTAGAATAGCCGAATAGGCTGATACAGGTTTTTCGAGAATTTAAAAACGAATATTTTTCGTAATAGTGTAAGCTATGAATCTATGGTGCTGGAAAACCCGTGCTTCTTTATCAGCCTATAAAGTTCATCCGGTTTTGAACTATAGAGCCTGATCCGTTGCGGCTTCTTCTCGTCTCTACTGACTAGTTCTACAAATTTTCTCTTAGAGTCGAGCTTGACCTCATAGTTATCCATAGGGGGTTTTATAACTATTCCTTGAGCAACCAGCCCTCGTTCGAAAAGAACATAGCTTCGAGGGATCTGAGCAAAGTTTTTAGACACCTTGTTCTGCCTGAAGCTTATCACCGCCATTACAGCGTAGGGGACCTCGTAGCCAATCAGGAAGATCGGGAATCTCAACGAGTTTAAGGATGATTCGCCTGTCAGACTGCTTGCGAAACTGAAATACACCTGATACCAGATCAGTATAACTACTATGGCGAAAATTGATAGTAAGGAGGAGACTGCTAGGGGCTTCATTTCTTGAGAGAGTTGAGCGTCCAAAGCTATAAGTCTCGAAACCTCGGTGCTTTCCTCCTCATAGATCTTTTTGCTTTCCCTTATCTCCTTAAGCTGCTCGGAAGACGAGCCTTTCAGCTGGGACCTCATCCTTGAAAATGTTAGGATCATTGAGATTGCTAGGAACGCTATGAAAGTATAGGTGAGGTACTGAGGATAGTAGGTGTTTAAAACTGCGAGTACCAATATCATGATCTGCCCGTATACCTGGTATAACGCGAAGCTCTTCTTATCCTGATAAGCCATGCGGATAATATGGGTGGTTATTGATATAGTTTTTATGCTTTTCCGTATGGGCTAAGGGGTTGCAATAACCTGCCACTTTTACGAGGCTAATGTGGAGCGTTTTCAAGTGTTTAAGCTGACCACGGTAGGATTTTTAAACCGAAAAAAAGAATTAGGGTTTGCGTTACGCTTATGCTCTAACTACTTTTATCCCTAGGAATCTGCATGCGCTCTCCATCTCTCGAGAAATATCTCCGTGAACCATGCTTGCATGATGTATGAAACCCTCGTTTACAAGCGTCCTATATACTTCATCAAGGTTTTTAATCCTAACCCAGCTGTACGAGCCCCTCGTGTAGGGTCCTTCCTCGACAATCTCTCCGCTCACACTCAGCATTTTGAATTCTCCATCATACTCCACAAGCCTGTTGATCGTAACCGGGCCCGGTTTAAGCCTGAACTCGCCAGTCCCCTGAGACCTGTCTTCGCCAACTGCCCTGTAAAGTATGCTATGATATCTTACAGCTATTTTGCAGCCGGCGCATGCCAGGGAAGGTGGTGCGTTCCCACAGTGCCACATTAGAACGAGGTCTTCTTTCTCCGGATGCTTGATGGTCCAGTCTACGAAATGGGGCGCTGATTTCCCTAGTGTTGCCCAGTACTGCATAAGCATGGTTAGCGCTCCATAAACATCGGATTCGCATGCGGAGACCAGACCCTGCTGCGTCAACCTGCCTAGCACGTGGCAAACCGATATTCCATAAAGGTCCTGTATCTCAGTCCAGCATCTGAAGCCGAGTGCCGACAAACCGTCTCTCTTCGCCATGTTTTTCAGCAGAACTTCAAGCTTCGCCATCTTCAGAAGGTTTTCGACTGGTATTCCTGTAACCTCAGCATAGGATTTTATTTGCTCAACGACCCTCATCACATCCGGGTTGTCCCCAGGGATCTTGTTCAAGCCGAGTATGACTTCCGTGAGATCGTAGGGTACGGCTCTCTGCCCAAACTTGTTTATCATCGCCACCTCGTTGTAAGTGCAGGTTTCGAAGCGTTCGGGTCTAGGTCCAAACACGCCAACCCTTGCTCCGAGGAAAGCTCTAACCAGGGAGCATGCTCTCGCAAAGATCCTAACTTTCTCCAGGAAATGATTCTCCTCTGGGAGAACTATGCCGGCGAAGTCGAAGGGTATTTTTCTCCTGTAGAGCCCTGAGGTTAGGGAAAGGGTTCCGCAGAACGAGTCGGAGCTTCTAAAGCCTTCGCTCGATATTGGCGGCTCCTTTGTTCCGAAAACTAGAGTGGGGACTCGTAGTGCTTGGGCTATTGAAGAGCCTGCGACCTCGTCTCCAAAAGTCATCGTGCCAAGTATTAACCCTTGTATCCCCTGGTCTTTAAAAAGCCCTATGGTTTTCGAAGCATCTTCATCATTCCTAACCAGCCCGTTTTTAGTGAGTTTTTCATCCGGATATACTAGTGTTATTTCTTCTAGACTGGAGAGCGTGTTTATCGTCCTGCTCCGTAGCTTCTTAGCCCATTCCTCGTCGAAAGGTTCCCTGTGGAGAGGAACAAACCCCAGCTTAACTCTACCGGTTTCCCTAATCATTTTTCCTCAATATTTCCTCCGCAAAATCCTGAGATAAATCTTTAGCTTGGTGGTGTGCCGTCTAGAACACTTCTACTGAGAGGTTGAGAAAAGGATTAAGGCTTTTCACCGGGTTTAAGACGGAAAAGATATTATGCGTTTCAAACTCCGTCACTTGGAATCACTCGTCGAATTGGTTCTAAGAATAAGTTACTCCTAGCTTCACGTATTCCCACGGCTGCTCATCTATCTTCCTATAGGCTTCAACCACTTGGCTAAACTTCACAATCGGGTCAATTATTCCTTGAACACTAATCTTCCTTCTTATGAAAAGCTCTATCACCGTGTCGTAAACCCTCTCCCTGTTCCAAAGGGGGTGTTCTCTGTAAGGCTCGCTTTCGGCACGAGCTCCAGATAATAGCGTTATCCGGTTAAAGTGAAATTCTTCGCCAAGGTAAAGGCCTTTAGCTTCCCCATGATACCATGAAACAGGAATCACTTTTCCACCGTATCTTGTCGCCCTAATAGCCTGGTGTAACGCTTGATAACTGCCACTGATCTCGAGAGAAACATCCACTCCTTTCCCACTTGTTAACTCCCTAATCCTTATCCCCGCGTCTTCAGAAGTGGGGTTGATCACGTAGTCTGCTCCAAACTTCTCAGCGAGCTTCCGCTTTTTTTCAACAGGTTCCACGGCAATGACACACAGGCTACCAGATATTCTACACATCTGGAGCGTTAAAAGCCCTATTGCTCCCATTCCGAAGATTGCAACTCTATCGCCCAGTCTTACATGTCCTTCCCTAACCGCCATGAGCGCGACCACAGCGGGGTCGACGCATACAAGCTCTTCATCACTAACGCCTTCTGGAGCAGGCATGACGTTCTGCTCGTAGACAGTATGTGTTTCCCTTATTGGAAGATAGCCGTAAACCCTATCTCCCACTTTAAACCTGGTAACGCCTGGAGAAACCTCCTCGACAATCCCGACAGTCATGTTTCCAAGGGGGAGGGGGAAATAGGATTTTTCATCCCTCCTGTCAAGGAAAATCATGCGTTCCTGATCATAATACTTGTTCAAGAAGGGTGCTTCCTCCCTGTAGAGAAGCAGAGTCGTACCATGCTTTTCAGCTGAGAAGATGCTCCTTATACGGATCTCGCCTTTTTTAAGTGGTCTCTCCTCATACTCAAGGAGCCCGGGTCTTCTAGGGCCTATGGCAACTAATTCTCTAGGCATGGTTTTTAAAGCACCATCTGAATCTTAAGCCTTTCCAAGGAGTTGTTCCTAGAGGATCTGGTAAAACTTTAATTTAGGTCTCTTGAATACTTTGCCGTGGAGAACAACTATTTCAGCGAAAGGTATTACCTAAAGTATCTTCATAAGGCTGGTAGGGAACCTATTTTCGACAAGCTTCGCTGGAAATACCATTATGCTTCACACGTAGATTCTTGGACTGTTCAGGATGGCAAGATTAAGCTAATCGTTGAAACAGAGCCTAAGGCTGTCCCTCTTCACGTAGAGATTTCTTTCCTTGGAGAACAGGCTCTTATGTTGAGAGCAGGCGTAGGCAAGGTCCCGTCTTTCGAGCCTGAACCCATTATGGTGAAAAAGCTCTTAGAACCAGTGGAAACCAGTATCACTGAGTCTAATGAGGTTATAGATTTTTCATCAGGCAGAATATCCTGCCAGGTCCGGAGGAAACCATGGTGTCTTAAGCTGAAGAATGAAGAAGGCAAGGTGTTCTTTGAAGAATATGTTTCAGGTATTCTACGCAGCTGGTTTCCAGTTTATCCTCTCGGCTATAAAATTGTAGACGGTGAGACGCATTTCTTTGAAAGCATCTGTCTTAGGCCGAATGAATCGGTTTATGGGTTCGGTGAAAGGTTTGGGCCTCTGGACAAAAATGGTCAGTCTCTCCTCCTCTGGAATTCGGACACTACTTTAACATCTTCCGATAGAAGCTATAAGAGTATACCTTTCTACGTTACAAGCGAGGGTTATGGTTTACTTGTGAAGACAGGATGTAAAACAGTGTTTGAAGTAGGTTCAGAGTACTGCTACAATTCCATCTCGTTCGAGACTTGGAAAGACTGCTTAGAGTATATTGTTTTCTACGGTCCTGAATTGAAGCGTGTTTTGAAAATGTATACGGAGCTCACCGGACGTCCCAGCCTTCCGCCATTATGGTCATTCGGACTATGGATGTCTCGGGCAACATATCGAAACAGGAGGGAGCTTGAGGAGGTTGCTCAAAGACTGAGGAGCCAGCAGATACCTTGCGACGTGCTGCATATAGACCCGTCTTGGATGAAGCCTAAGCATTACTGTGACTTCGAATGGAATGAGGATGCTTTTCCAGATCCTGATGACATGTTTAAAAAACTGAGGGAAATGGGTTTCAAAATATGCTTATGGGAGCAACCGTATGTCCCAAAGGGTACAGCCATGTATAAGGAGGGTCTTGAAAAAGGCTTTTTCCTGAAAGATGGGGATGGTGAAGTAATCCATATTCCCGATTTTGAGCTCTGCGAAGTCGCAATAATTGATTTCACCAACCCGGAGGCTAGAGAATGGTATAAGAGTAAGCATTCTGTTCTACTTAGAAAGGGTGTTTCAGTCTTCAAATGCGACATGGGTGAAGCTGTGCCTGAGCAAGCAGTCTTCCACAACGGTAAGACGGGTGTGGAGATGCATAATCTCTACCCTCTCTACTATCAAGGAACTGTTTTTGAAGCAGTTGAAGATGTTTATGGGAGAGGTAACGGTCTTGTCTGGGGTCGTTCAGGATGCGCTGGGATACAGAGATACCCGGTTCAATGGAGCGGCGACAGCCACGCTACTTTTGAAGACATGGCGTGTGTGCTGCGCGGCGGGCTTAGCTACTCGTTGTCTGGAGTACCTTTCTGGAGTCACGACATCGGTGGTTTTCAAGGGCCTAAGCCGAGTCCAACGCTCTACATCAGATGGGCCCAATGGGGTCTTTTAAGCCCGCTTTCCAGGTGTCACGGGACAACTCCCAGAGAACCATGGGAATACGGGGAGGAGGCTCTGAAAATATTTAGAGAGTTCACCCGTCTCAGGTATAGTTTGCTACCCTACATTTACTCCTGTGCGTATGAAGCGTGTGAAACAGGCATCCCAGTAGCCAGGCCACTGGTCTTAGAGTATCAGGATGATCCGAATACTAGGAATATTGACTTGGAGTATTTGTTTGGCTCATCCCTGCTTGTTGTGCCGGTTCTGAACGAGGAGGGGTATGTGGAGTACTATCTGCCAAGAGGCGAATGGTTAAACTGGTGGAGTAGGAAGCCGATTAAAGGAGGCTGCTGGGTTAAGGAGAATGTCCCGTTGCAAGTAATCCCGTTATTCATAAGAGAGAACTCAGTGATACCTAGAGTGACTCCTGTGCAGCATGTTGGTGAGAAGTTTGAAGAAATGATTCTGGAAATATTTGTGAAAGACAAGGCGTTCTTAAAATACTTTTTCGACGAGAGGTTTCCAATAGAGGTTTCAAGAGAAAACAATGTTTTAAGGCTGAAGATGGGTCCTTCAAGAAAAACATGGAGGATAGTTTTCTACAATGAGAATAAGCCGCTGAAAGTCGACTGCACAGGAGGCGACCTTGCCTCCTGCGAGTATAACAGTGAGTTGAAAGCCATAGATTTGAAGATTCACCTAAAAGGTGAACTATGCGTCATCAAGGTGGTGGAACAGGTTTCACCTGTGCAGAACCAGTGACA
>Ga0209102_1000342_pt1 | contig 31586 bp, 30 predicted proteins | sample ConPoolayeHmetaG_FD_185483 | JGI IMG/M metagenome (GOLD analysis project Ga0209102, IMG submission 185483) | Hot spring microbial mat communities from California, USA to study Microbial Dark Matter (Phase II) - Cone Pool mat layer H metaG... ...
GAATTAGGCTTACCCTTCGGAACATACCATGCAACAAACGAAGGGCAATGCACATGGTTCCAATTTGCCAACGAAATCTTCAAGCTTTTACGTTTAAAACCAAAAATAAACCCGATAAAAACTAGCCAACTTCAAGCAAAAGCTAAAAGACCAGCGTTTTCTGCCTTGAAAAGCGTAAAACTTCCAAAACATAGTATAAAAATGTGTTTATGGGAAGAAGCCCTTCGCGAGTATTTAAGGGAAAAAGGGCACATATAATCAATGATGTGCGGCGAAATTTTTCTATATTCTTACTTAATTGCTTTTAATAGAAAATTCTAAACTTTACGTGCATCTGCCTTTAATGCCAGCTCTTTTTCCAAAGCTTCAACCCTTCTTCTAATCTTTTCAACTTCACGTAGAACATCTTCATCCTTGATTTCTTCTTTACGCTTTTGATTTGATTCCAATATTAAGCGGAGAAAATCAGAGTCGTAGGTCTTCAAAAGTAGCTCAGTATTAGGAATCAAACAATGCCCACCAATAACCCCTGGATAATGAAGCGGTTTATTAAAATGCACACGATGAATATCTTCAATCATGTCTACAACCTCGCTAAAATCTGCCCCAAAATGTCGTGAAATGCGATGCATTTCTTGGAAGCACACAATCATCCAAGCTCTATAAGTTGTTTCAAAAAGTTTTGCAAGTTCAGTCTCCACGGGACTTTTTAAAACCTTAACTTTTAATCCTAACTTTTCAAAATGTTTCCGAGCTAACTCTGTCGCCTCCTTTGTGGTGCCGCCTACATACTTACTCCAGAATAGAATATCCTTTTTCATAGTTTCTAAATTCTTGTGCATACCTCTTATTGGAGAGTGAACTACTAGGGATTTTGTGGCATCATAAATTTTCTGTGTAGTGCTTGGAGGCACGGTACTGTTGATTATTGTAATTTTAGGTTTAAATTTTTTTATATAATTTAACGTTGTTTTAACAAAATTTTCTTGATCTAAACATGGATAACATGTGTGCATTATATCAATGACCTTTGGCAACTCAACGCTATCTGTAATATTGCGCATTTTTTCCTCATCTAAATCAAAGCCGTAAACGGCAAATTTTCCACTTTCTTTAAGCAATTCATATAATGCTCTTCCAACTTCGCCTAAGCCAACAACTAAAACTTTTTCCTTTTTCGTCACCATTACATTCCTCGCGGAACTATTCAAACTGTTTAGACCTTTCATATTATTAAACTAACGTAAAATGAGTTCAAGCTTTTCTAGTTTGCTCCAATCCTTCAACAATATTGTAAATAACATCAACGGGATTTTCAAGTTCATTAAGCATAGTACTAACATCCCGTTTTTTGCCAATAAGTTTTTCAGCCAACCTAAAAACCTCAGATGGATCTGCCCTAAAAATTGGAAAACCCTTTTTTGCCAGATAATCATTCACATGTTGCTTCTGAAGAATGTTAACAACTATCGCTGGCGTCCCTTGTAATGCTGCTTCTCGGGTAATTGTCCCACCAACACCGACAAACAAGTCCGCTTGTGCCGCTAAACTTGCAGAATCCACAAAACCTTCTGGAACAATTAAGCCCTTAATTTCTTTTCGACTGTATCTTGAAAGATAAACAACCTCACCGAGATTAGTCAACTTTTTCGCTATAGAGATTAAGGAAAATTTTTTTCTGGCGTATGCAGCTTTTTTTTCAACTTCTCTTACAATAATTAACGGTCTCTTAAAATCATATTTAACCGAGGGTTTAAACTCTTTGATCCAAGCAACCTCGTCCACGCCTTCAAAACCAATTATTTCACCTTTTACATTGTAGGTTTTTAGGGTTTTTTTCGGAAGGGCTTTTGAAGCGACAATGTAGTCGGCAAGGGGCAATGTAAGTCTGTTCACAGCCTCGGCGTATGAAGTATCAATAGTGGTGATTATTGGGATTCCTAAGCCAAAAGCCACCCTTGTTTGGTCCACGGAACTATGGGAAATAGCAATATCGGGAGGATTTTTACCAAAAATTCTGCAGAATAAAAGCTGGCGGTGAACTCCCGCCTTAAGTCTTGAAAGTAAAGATTTTGGGTCGTATTTCCCTACAACAACAACTTTTTCATTAAGGAAGTTTGCTACTGGTAATGTGTCAGGATGCTTTCGTGTTGTCAGTATTACCTCATGTCCATGGGCTCTAAGTCTTTTTGCTATGGCGATTCCATATCTAACGTGTTTTCCGGTGCAAGCGTCATACCATATTTTCATTGTTTCACCAGCGGTACATTTCTCCAATAATTTTTCCATCTTTAACAAGTTTTGCAGGAGCGTCTATGTGACGTATCCAATAAACGTCTTCTGGTAGTATGTTGTACTTGGGTATCTCTGGAATGTCTTCTCTATACGCTGTTTTAACATATAGATATGGGATATTTGCGTAATAGTCTTTGCGTAAAATTTTGCTGGCGTAAGAGAAGAAAAATGATGTTGTAAACATTCTTGCCACATTTATCTCGGTGACGCATGGAACTCCATCCTTATTCTCTTTGAGGTCTACGCAGGCGATTCCATTGAAATTTGGGTCGATGGAAAGAACGGCTTCTGTGGCAATTTTATTCACTCTTTCGTCATGTATGGTTTTTTGGACTGCTGGTGTGCCTGTTACTCCTGAAGGTGCAAGGTGCGGGTATATGTATTTTAGGCGTTCTCTCGCCATGGATGTTACAAGTTCTCCATCTTTCCAAAGACTGTGAAAAGCTATGTTTCTTCCAGGGAGATTTTCTTGTGCAATAAACTCCCAGTTCATGTTGCGGCTTTTCCAATAGTTAATCCAAGCTAAGGCGGTTTCTTCGCTGTTGGCTGGAGTGCTGCCCCTTCCCCCCGCGCCGTGTCTAGCTCTAATCCATATGGGGCTTCCAAATTCTTCAAAAGCCTTGTCAACGTCTTTTTCGGTGCTTACACTCATGGTTTTAGCCACTGGTACTCCTTTTTTCATCCAAACTCTTGCGGATTCAAGCTTGTCTTGGCACGTTTTAACGGTTTTTTTCGATGGTAAAAAGAGGTTTGCATCCAGTTTTTCGCGGTTTTCCGAGACAACTTCTACTTCCACATCTGTTTGGGCATGCAAAAAATCGGCCTTCTCTTTCCGTATAATCTCGTTTAATTTGTCAATATAGCCATGTTCTTTAGCTTTTGGAACCAAATATTTCTTATCTGCTGGTGACAAATGAATAAAATATTCGTCAGCTTCTGTTCCTACAATAAAAATTTTTTCTGGTGCGATGCGGAGCGACATAGTAAAATTTATGCCGGCAGGTCCGCCAGCACCCGTAGTTATAATTCTTTTCAACGTATCACCTTTTATAGGATTTGGCTTAACTATTAAAGGCGCAACTCTTTATAAAATATTTATTTATATGGTCAAAACTTATTAAAGCAACTCTTAAAATTTGTGGAAAAGAGGGCCGGTCGTCTAGTTTGGTTAGGACGCTTGCCGCTTGAAAGCAAGCCTAAGGCAGCCCTTACGAGGCTGAGGTCGCCGGTTCAACTCCGGCCCGGCCCATTGAACTTTCTCTTTTTCAAAAAGAGAACCTTCACTAAGAGAAAACGGCGTTTTTGGCGCTTGTTTTGGGCTGTTTTGTTGGTTTGGAGCTTGCAGAAGGCTTAGATTCTGCTGGTTTAGTTGGGTGGTATTAATACTGGTATTAATACCGATGTTGAGGCTTACGTTGATGCTTATGTTTATTAGCTGGTTTATGAGTTGGCTTATGCTCATGTTGTTTTGTTGGGCTAAGGTTTTAAGCTGATCGTGTAAATTTTTGGGAACGATTATGTGAGTATAGCCTTGTTTGGTCACGCCTCTTTTCTCCTTCACTTTTTATTTTATTGATGAGGCTTTTAAATGGCAGTAAAGAATTTTTTGTAGGGGAGGCTTTAAACGCTGTCTGCTTCCCTTTAAACCCTTCTTTGAATTTTATGCTTCATGTAAGCTTTAAATTGCAAATATTTTCCTTCATATCTGAGGCCTATAAGAACCAAACCTTACTTATCGCTATGAGAGGAGAATGCCTGATTTGAAATCTTCTGGTTTGCATTCAAGAACGAATTAACTGATAAATTTCATATTATGGCAGAGTCTTAAACTTGCATTTGTAATGTCGTCCATTAAGATTATATTGTTTAAAGCATAATTTGAATCGGATAATAGGCTGGTCAGAGATGGCGAGAAAACATATTGTAAGGGTTGTCTTAAGCCCACAACACAAAGAGCTACTGGACAGAATATGCCAAAAATTGGGGCAAAGCGAAAGCGAAACCTTACGCATAGCATTCCTACAATACGCAGAAAAACTAAGCCTCATAAAAGAAAAGGTCTACAGCTGACACTCTGCTGAAACATAGGCACGCAATCAACACCAACAACAATTTTAAAAGCCGCAAAAATAAAAGAAAATCTGAAACAAGGCTTTAATTAAACCCTAATTTAATGAAAAACCGAAAAAAGAGAAATTTGTGAATTACGATAAAAAAGGTAATGATGTTAAGGTAGCAGATCGTTTGTGAAGGAGTCGCTTATTACTGGATTTTGGTATTTACAGTTAGCTTTTGCATAGTCAAAAGCTTCTTCAATTGTTACATCAGCTTTGTTTGGATCATTGTTATGGTCATATATGTCTGCATTTCCATATATGATTCCTTGTTCGACGAAGTAGTATGTGAATTGCCCATTTTGTACACTTTCAAACTCGTAGGACAAGCCAGACTCGGAGCACGCCATAACCACGATTCTTCCGTCAGCCTTTAGGTCTGTCATTCCGCCAGCGTAGCAAGAGTCGAAAATGAAGATTATCCTTGAAGTTTTAAAAGTGGAAAACATTTGGGCGAGTTCTCCATCCCAAATTAGGCTTTCAGCCGTGCACTCATAGGGCACTATTGCCTCGTCAATGAGTTCTTTATCTCCATCATTAGCCTTGCCCCTTGCACCGTGACCACTGTAGAAAAAGACAACCTCATCACCAGAGCCTACACTTTCTTTTAACGAATTGATAGCTGATGCTATATTGCTGCGAGTTGCATCGTCATCAATTAGTAGGATAATATTACTCTCTGAATACCCATAAACTGTGATTAGAGCGGTCTTCATGTCTAAGGCATCGTCGTCCGCATAATCCAGATCATTCTCCTCTCCGCTATAGTCTGAAATGCCTATAACGATAGCGTATTTTTCTCCTGTGACCTGGGTGCCGAGTATGCCTGTTGCCGCTTGCGTTGGTGGTTTCGCTGGTTTGCCCATTGCGGCGGGTCCCTTAACTGTGATTTTAGGAGTTATTTCAGCGTCTGAGGTTTGAGCTGGAACAGCACACGCCAGCGATGGCAAAACCACGCTTAACAAGAGAATTGTGGCTATTCCAACAAGAGCCAGTCTTTTCATATTCATCAACCGAAAGCTTACATGGCACTTATCCTTTAAAAGGCTTGTTCCGAGAAGGGCAAAAAGGCACAGGACAAAAGTTTCTTGCCACATCGATGGCGCGCAAAGCAAACATACTCTTTAATACTCTACAATATACATGGATTTGCGCTTTCATGAATGGTGAGCGTTCTTGGTTTATGATGCTGTGAAACGCCATTTAGCCATTGAGAAGCTTGTTACTCGTGTTTCAGATGAAGGCTTGGAACGTAAGTATTACCGGTTTAGGTGTGCCCGATGGTATGGTGGAATAGTTACGGCAGACTGTGTGGGTTGTGGGCTTCTGTGTAAGTTTTGCTGGGTTTCCGATGAAGTTCTGTATCATCCAGCTGTTGCTGGAGCATTTTACAGTGCGGAAAGCGTTGCGGAAAAAATGCAGCAGTTAGCCAGAAAGTCTGGTTTGAGGCAGTTGCGCCTAAGCGGTGGTGAACCAACCCTTGGAAAAGAACACTTGCTAAGGCTTCTTGAACTTTTGGATAATATGGGCTATGTATTTATTTTGGAGACAAACGGCATACCTTTAGCCTATGACAGAGACTTTGCCTCTCAATTGTCAAGGCACAAATCTGTCCATGTTAGGGTTTCTTTGAAAGGATGCAATGAAAGCGAATTCGCCAGGCTTACCGGCGCAATGCCTGAAAACTTTAATCTACAATTAAAGGCCTTGGAGAAGCTGGTTGAACATGGCGTAAGCTGTCACCCGTCGGTTATGGCTTCATTCTCCACGAGGGAAAACCTGCAATTGCTTATGGAAAAGCTCGCAGAGATAAGTCGCAAACTGGCGGAAGATTTGGAAATTGAAGAACTTATTCTTTACCCACATGTAAAAGAAAAAATAGTCAAGCATAAAATGCGATATTACACAGGTTACCAGCCCAACAAAGTGCCTCCGGAACAAATATAATCAGCTTTTATAAACTGAGCCCGTAGTCCCAGCTAACTTCGGGCCAATATTTTGTGGCAGCGGATGTTTTTAGGCGAAGACTCTTTTTCTTAAGTTTAGTATTTTTTGGGTTTTCAAATTTTTTTGGCGTTAATGATACGAGCTTTCTCTTGAAGATGTTTTAATGTGGAGATGTGTTATCCTTTCTTGCGTAGTGCTCACGGTATAGGGTTTGGCATTTGTGCGTATGCATCATAACACTTTGGCTGCAGAGATAAAACTTAATTTATAATTGTGATGCTAACAGACTCTTCACTACTCAAATTCGTTTCGCTTCTTTCTCACCTGTGAACCTGAAGCTTTAAGTTGACCCTGCATTTACCTAATAGCTTCATTCACTGTGTAGGGAACGCTATGGCAGTTACTGCTCTTTCATGCACCCAAACATCGAATTCATGAAATTCATTATAATCATGCCAGAACAAAGAGATCGTATGGGTTCCAGGAGGCAAAGTTTCTGTTACATGGAACGACAGGGCATCCATGTCGTGCAGTGAATAATCCACAACTAACAAAGGGGTTCCCCATCTTCCGTAGTTAAAGTCGTACTTAGGATCAACGAAAACCCCGATGCGAATGTCTTCTACTGAAATAATTATTGGAGCAATACTTATAGTGTAGGTGACGTAAACAATTGACTTGTTAGAAAGTAATATCGTTAAGCTCATGTCGGGCACCTCAAAATAATTAGCCCAATCATAATTATCCCAAGGTCCCTTACGTATTGTTACCCGTTTAATTGTAGAGTTTCGAGATGTCCAGACTTTCACGTCTTTGCCTGTTCCAACGAGTTCTGCCAGAGTTTTCTCAACGGAATTAGTTCTGTTTTCCAAGTTGTTAATGTGCGTAACACTGTAAAACAAGCCAACTGAAAAAACCAGGGTCACCAAGGTCACAGCTGAAATTGAAGCCTTATCCATTCTCTTCCATCCTTTATGAGCGTAGTTTTTCTGAGGCATTATTTAAACATAATCATAACAACGCACAAAGTCATCTTAGTTTTATGTGTGTGAGTGTGTGCGTGCACGCCTCTGCACAGTGTAAATGTCTCTCTGTTTCTTTAAGAATCAAGCCTTCTTCTTTAAGATGAAATAATCCTCTCCGCTAACTTATCTCCATGTTATTTCATCCTCTTTGCCTATATGTGAGCGTGTTTAGCCTCTCTTCCTGCCTCCCTGCACACGCGCACACACAAATTTTCTAAACCTTTCTATGGTGGGGCTTTCATTAAGCCCTGTTTCCCATCTCCCATTTTTCCAAGTGTGTATGTGCAGGTTTCATCAGCCTTTCTGGATCTTCACCTCCATTTCCAAGCTTTCCTGTTCTGGTTTTTTTCTCCGTGGTTTCTGTTTTATTGGATTGGCTGGTTCTTTTTGTTTCTGTTTCAACTGAAGGTTTCGCTTTAGCGGTTTTTGGGTTGTGGTTTCATTGAGCGTCATTGCTGTTCTCATTTTTGGTTGCTTCTTTTTGTGTTTATAAATTGTTTTGTGATTCGACTTTTCTGGACTATGGAGAGTTGAGTAAAAGTGAATGTGCTTTTTCCCATTTGTAGCATGCTTTTTCAAGCGGGTCTATTGGCATTTGCCAATGGCTGCACCAGGCTTTTTGGCTGGGTAAGTTTCTGCTTTGTCTTTCTCGTATGCCCATAGACGCTTTTAGCTGGTTGAGTCTGTTTCTTAAGTGGTCTGTTAATTGGATTTGGATGTTGGAATAGTTGCATTCGCAGCAGTAATGTGTCAAGGGATTTTTGCCTCTGTTTTTTGGCTTATTTTCTTTAGGCTTTTGGCTGTTTCAGCGCCTTTTTTGGTTAGTTTGTTGATTTTTCTGGGTGGGATTAGCTCGGTTTCGATGAGGCCTTCTTTGTTTAATGCCTTTAGTGTTTGGCTGCACCATTGTTCTGTTATGCCTACATGTTTGGCTATGTCATTATTTTTTAGTGGTCCGTTTTCTAAGAGTGTGATTAGGATTTTCTGTTTGACTGTTAGGAGCATGCTTATCTATGGGTGAATAGGGGCTGTTAGTAAATGATAAGTTATTCTGTTCATTATTGGAAAAACGTAGGGGGGTAGGGGTAGGTAAAATGGCTGAATTTTCACGTTTATTGTTGGTCTGTGAAATATAGATAAGCTATTTAGTTTTTGCTTATCTAATAAGCACGAGCCTTATATTAGCTGGTTATGCTTATTCTACTTTGGAGTTGTCTGTCTTGAGTAGGGATGTTCCTGGTTGGGTTTTGCGGCGTTATGAGATTTTGTGGGATGCTTTTGGCGGTAAGGCGTTTAGGTTTGAGGACGCAGCCAAAGTTTTGATGGAGCGGAATAAGCATGCTTGGTGGCAGGTGCCCGTTTTCTTAAGTGAGTTGCGGAAGGCGGGTTGGCTTTTGGTTGAGTCTGATGTCAGGGATGCGCGTCAGAAGGTGTATAGGCTTAGGAGCAGGGAGGCGGAGTTTGAGGAGCGTTTGGGAAGAGGCGATGTTGAGGCTTTGTTGAAGCGGGCTGCGGATTTGATTAGGACGCGGGTTGATTACAAGTTTATTCTTATTTTGTTGTTTTTGAAGCGGATTAGTGATAAGTGGGATGTGGAGTTTGAGGAGGCTTATCGTGAGGCTTTGGCTCAGGGTTTAAGCGAGGAGGAGGCGAGGGCTGAGGCTCGGCGGGATGAGTTTCACTGGTTTAATTTGCCTGAGGAATTTCATTGGGAGAGCCTGCGGAAGGACGTGAGTGGGCTTACTGAAAGGCTTTCGAATGGTTTGAAGGTTATTGCTGAGCGGAATCCTGAGTTGAAGGATGTTGTGGACAGCGTTGATTTTATTCAGTTTACGAGTAGCCGTGAGAATGCGGAGATTTTGCGACAGCTTGTGGAGTTGTTTAGTGAGCGTAAGCTGAATCATGTTAGTGCTGATGTGTTGGGGGATGCGTATGAGTGGATTTTGCGGTATTTTGCGCCTACAAAGGCGAAGGAGGGTGAGATTTACACTCCGCGTGAAGTGATTAAGCTGTTGATTGAGATTTTGGATCCGAAGCCTTTGGAGAGTGTTTATGATCCTGCTTGTGGTTCTGGTGGTATGTTGATTTCTGCGTTTAAGCATGTTGAGGAGAAATATGGTAGGGAAGAGGCGGGTAAGTTGTTTTTGTTTGGGCAGGAGGCGAATCAGACGATTTTGGCTTTGGCTAAGATGAATATGTTTATTCATGATATTCGGGATGCGCATTTGGAGTTTGGTGATACTTTTCTTTATCCCAAGTTTAAGGAGGCTGATAGCCTTAAGCGGTTTGATGTGGTCGTGGCTAATCCGCCTTGGAATCAGGACGGCTATGGCGAGGACGTGCTGAAGAAGGGGGAGTTTTGGCGGGAGCGTTTCGGGTTTGGTTTTGTGCCGAGGCAGAGTGCGGATTGGGCTTGGATTCAGCATATGTTGGCTTCTGCGAAGGATGATACGGGCAGAGTAGGCGTTGTTATTGATAATGGGTGTTTGTTCCGTGGCGGGAAGGAGAAGGCTGTGCGTTCGGCGGTTTTGGAGAGGGATTGGGTTGAATGCGTTATATTACTGCCTGAAAAGCTGTTTTATAATACTGGTGCGCCCGGCGCCATCCTTATTTTTAGGAAGAATAAACCTGCAGAGCGTAAGGGCAAAATCTTGTTCATTAATGCCTCTAACGAGTTTGAGCAGCATCCTGAAGTGCGTAAATTGAATATTCTTGGGAGGGGCAATATTGAGAAGATTGCAGAGGCGTATAGGGGTTTTAGCGAGGAGAGGGGTTTTGCGCGGGTTGTTGGTTTGGATGAGGTTAGGTTGAATGATTTTAATTTGAATGTGACTTTGTATGTTATGGCGGATGAGGAAGGCGAACAAATAGACATAACAAAAGAATACAAAGAACTGAAAGAACTCGAAAGCCAACGGCAAGAAGTTGCAAGCAAACTGGAACAATACATTACAGAGCTAACCAGAGCATTAGGCGATTAGGAATGGTATTCTATAGAGAAACCGAGTTCCAAGAAACACCAATAGGCAAAATCCCAAGCGATTGGGATGTTATCAAACTTGGAGAAGTATTACATCTTAGAAACGGTGAACGCCCAAAAATTTCGGATGGAGGAGGTATCCCCGTCTTTGGCGCAAACGGAATAATGGGTTATACAAATGAAGTTTTGGTGGACAATGAGTTCACTATTGTTGTGGGCAGAGTTGGTGCATCTGGGCAAGTGCACTTAGGAGAGGGAAAAATTTGGGTAAGTGATAATGCCATTTATAGCGAAAATTATGACAACACAAGAGCACATCCACCATTTCTTTTCTACTTACTCCGCCACAGAAAACTTGACCAGTTTGCGTCGAAAACCACACATCCCATTATTACACAAACCTTTCTAAACAATTTCTTGATACATCTGCCACCTTTAGAAGAGCAGCGAGGGATTGTTGGGGTTTTGGGTGTTGTTGATTCTGTTATTGCTAAGACTGGTGAGGTTATTGCGAAGACTGAGCGTTTGAAGAAGGGTTTGATGCAGACGCTTCTAACACGGGGAATAGGGCATAAGGAATACAAACAAACACCAATAGGAACCATACCCAAAGAATGGCAGATAGTTAGCATAGGCGATGTGTGTGAACAAAGAAATGAAATAGTCCAGCCATCTGTGAATAATAAAGAACCATTCGTAGGATTAGAACACATAGCTTCAGGTGAGACAAGACTGCACAATTTTGCTCAAAGCGCTGACGTAAAAAGTGCCAAGTTTAGGTTTTATGCTGGAGACATATTGTATGGAAAGTTACGACCATATCTTGATAAAGCAGTTATCGCAGATTTTAACGGAATATGCTCAACAGACCTATTAGTTCTCACGCCAAAAGAAAACGTGGCAAAGGAGTTTCTAATTTACATTTTACACTCAGATGATTTTATTAAACACGCCATAGCAACAACAACAGGAACCAACCACCCCAGAACATCATGGTCAGCGATTAGCAAATTCAAATTCGGCTTACCTGAACGCTCAGAGCAACAAAACATTTCAAAGACACTCTCTGCCGTTGATATGAAACTTGAACTTGAAAAGAAAGAAAAAGCAAGGTTAGAACGCATTAAGCATGGTTTGATGGATTTGCTTCTTACTGGAAAAATTAGGGTTAAGGTGGATTGATTAAGCCATGCCTTTGTTTAGTGAGAAATCTCTTGTTGAAGATTACATTATTCAAAAGCTTCAAGAAAAGGGCTGGAAGTTTATTCCCGCTGATAATTTGGAAAGGGAGAGCCTTGAAGAGCCTTTGCTTACGCCTATGCTAATCAGAGCCTTAAAACGTTTAAACGCTAATATTGGCATAGGCGACGAAGAAATAAAACAAGTTTTAAACGAGTTAAAACTCAAAACAAGCGGAGCCGAACACTGCAAACAAATCCTCAACCACCTAAAATATGGCATTCCAATAAAATTCGAAAAAGAACGCGTAGTCAAATACGTCAAACTCTTCGATTATGATAACACAGCAAACAATGACTTCATAGTCTCACGCCAAGTCGTCCACCAAAGTGGCGACAAACAAATCCGCAACGATATTATCCTCTACATAAACGGCATACCCGTCGTCAATATCGAATGCAAGAACCCCACAAGCCTAACAGAAAACTGGTACACAGCCTACAAACAAATCATAGACTACTGGAAAACCATCCCAGAACCATACAAATACATCCAAATAGGCATAGCAGCAGAACAAACAGTCCGCTATTTTCCAACAGCCCCATGGCAACAAGAAGACGTAAAAATCCACCAATGGCGCACACAAGACAAAACAGACCCATTAGACGCCATAACCGAAATGCTAACGCCAAACACGCTCCTAAACATAATACGCAACTACCTATTCTTCCGCATAGAACACGGAACCACAACAAAAGTCATCGCCCGCTACATGCAATACCAAGCAGCAGAAAAAATATTCAACCGCGTAATAAGCTACCTAAAAGGCGAAACAGACAAAAACAAAGGCTTAATCTGGCACTGGCAAGGAAGCGGCAAAACCCTAACCATGATATTCGCAGCAAACAAACTCTACCGCCACCCGCTATTGGAAAACCCAACAATATTCTTCATCGTAGACCGCGAAGAACTCCAAGAACAACTATACCAAGAATTCACAGCCCTCGACATAACAAAACCCGAAACCATAGACACCATACAAGCCCTAAGACAAACACTAAAACACGACGAAAACCGAGGAAAACGCGGCATATTCATAACCCTAATCCACAAATTCCGCCCAGAAGAACTAACCCAACTCCAAAACGAATTAAACGCCCTAAGCCAAAAACAAGAAACAATACAAACCCGCAAAAACGTCATCCTCTTCATAGACGAAGCCCACCGCACACAATACGGCATCCTCGCAGCCCAAATGAAACAAACCCTCAAAAACGCCTTCGCCTTCGCATTAACAGGCACACCCATCGCAAAAACAGGACGCGACACCTACCAAGAATTCTCCTACCAAAAAGAAGGCGAAAAATACCTCGACAAATACTTCATAACCGACAGCATCGAAGACGGCTTCACCCTAAAAATCGCTTACCAACCCAACCTCGAAAAAGATGTCCACCTCAAAAAAGAACTCCTCGACACCTTCATCCAAGTAGAATTCGAAGAAATCCCAGAAGAATACCGAGAAAAAACAGAAGAAAAAATCAAACAACGCCTAAACGCCATAAAAATATTCCTTGAAAACCCAGAACGCATAAAACTCATAGCCCAAGACATCGCCCAACACTTCAAGGAAAACCTCGACGGCAAATTCAAAGCCCTCGTCGTCGCCGTCAACCGCCTTGCATGCGTCCGCTACAAACGCGAACTCGATAAGCTACTACCAAAAGAATATTCTGAAGTTGTTATGACTTTCACCAGAACAGACCCACCAGAAATCCAAGACTACCAGAAAGAACTAACCAGCCGCTATCATGGCAAGTACATAGAAGACGTCCGCAAACAAATCATAGACAAATACAAGGAAGAAGAATACCCAAAAATCCTCATCGTAACAGACATGCTCCTCACAGGCTTCGACGTCCCAATCCTCCAAACCATGTATTTAGACAAACCACTAAAAGAACACAGACTACTCCAAGCCATAGCCCGTACAAACCGCCCCTACAAAGACCTCAAAACCGCAGGACTCATAATAGACTACATAGGCATACTAAAAGAGTTCACCCGCGCTTTTGAAAACTACACTAAAGAAGACATAACAGGCGTATTACTGCCCATAGACGAACTCACACAAGAATTCACCCAAACCCTCGACCAAACAATGGCGTTATTCCAAGGCATACCCACAGACAAAGACGACAGACAAACCATGCTTAAAGCCTTCGAAACCATAACAGCAGACGAGCAAAATGCAAAGAAATTCCAACAAAACTACCGCCATCTCAGAAAACTCTTCGAACTCCTCGGAACCCACCCAATAAAACTCGAAAAACTAAAAGAATACACATGGCTCACGCAGGTCTACGGCTACTACATCCACTGGCTCAGACAAGAACAATACGAAGAATACAAATACGTCCAAAAATACTTCCCCAAAACCCTAAAATACGTCTACAAAACCACCCAGCTCTCCGAAATCGAACGCCAATACCCAACCATCCAATTCGACGCAAACTACCTAAAAAACCTCGAAGAAAAAATCAAAACAAAAGAAGAAAAAGCCGCAAACATCCTCTTCACCCTAAACCGCTTCATAATAATAGACAAACACCGCAACCCCATATACGAAACCCTAACAGAACGCGTAGAACGCATACTAAAACTCTGGAAAGAAAAAACCAAAGACTACGAAAAAATCTACAACGAAGCCGCCCAAATAGTAAACGAAATCCAACAACTCCAAGCCCGCCAAAACCAATTAGCCTTCACAAACATGCAATACGCCATACTCCTAACCCTCGAACAAAAACTCGGACCAGACAAAAACCTCATCCAAGACGTTCAAGAATTAACAGCACTACTCCAGCCCCTCATGTTCAAAGGATGGCAAACCCAACCAACAACAAGAAAAATCATAGAACGCCAAACACGAAAATACCTAAGAAAATACATGAAACAACACAACCTCACACTCCAAGACGTAGACCAACTACAACAAAAAATAATGGAAAACGTGAAAACCTATGGATAAAAACCAGCCAGAATACACCATAATCTACCGCAACATAAAACACCCAAGACTCGAATACAAAACAGGCACACTGACGCTTATACTGCCAAAAGGATACAACAACCCAGAACAAATACTCCAAAAATACCAAAAATGGATAAAAAGAAAACAACAAATAATAACAAAAGCCATCGAAGAAGCAAAAACCAAAACCCTAACACACAACAGAACAAACAAAGAACTCAGAACCCTCGCAAACACCCTCATCCAAACATACCAAAAAGAACTCAACACAAAAATAAACAAGATCATCCTCCGCAAAATGAAAACAAAATGGGCAAGCCACAGCAAAAACAACAACCTAACAATAAACACACTCGCCAAATACCTACCACAAGAACTAATAGAATACATAATCTACCACGAAACAACCCACGCCATAGAAAGAAAACACAACCAAAACTTCTGGAACATAATAACCAAAAAATTCCCAGACTGCAAAAACAAAGAAAAAGACCTACTCACATACTGGTTCGTGATACAAAAGAAAATAGTCAATCTGACGTCGCCGAAATAAGGAGTAACGTTTAACGTGCTAACTTTAAGAGCTAACAGAAGAAGCTTCTTACTATTTTTCCTCTGTTTGGTTAGATCAGAGCAAACCTCGGTTATGAAAGAAGCGTGAAGAGTGGAGCAGGAATTGCTGCAAAGTCCTCACTTAATCGAGTTTCTTTGCCTCTATAAGCCAATATTCCTCTGACCCCCAACTGTTTACTTATTCTCACCAGCTTTTTCACAGGATCGCTATCGATTTCCTCGCCAGAATAAACCTCTATGGGAACCAGCCTTCCCTTGATATCTATCAAGAAATCTATTTCCTTTCCAGGCTGCGGCTTATAATAGAACATTTTTCTCTTTAACAGCCTCAAATCCTGAATTACTTCCAAAGAAAACACCATATGAGCAGTATTACTGGCAACCACCATTTCCGTCATAACTCCTTTCCAACGATCTGACATATTTAAAGCCATTGTATAGGCATCTCTGACCCCGGCGCTCATCGCCTTAAAAGCATAGAACATCAATGGATCCCAAAAATAGAATTTTCTTGGAGTTTTCACCGGCGACCTTCGCTTACTAAACTCCTTCAGCTTTGCAGCCTCAAGAAGCACAAATGCATCCACAAGATAGTCCAGATATTGTTTAACCGTATTATGCGAAATACCAAGCTTAAGCGCTAAGCTATTGGCACTGGTTTCCTTTATCGGAACAGCCTCATACAACCCGCCAGGAGCTTCAAGCAACTCCCACAAGACATTGTAAAGAGTATCTTCATTCAGGCGCCACTTCACAGCGTCTTTAACCACAAGATCAACAAATTCTGAATATAAACTGGGGTCAATCCTCCCCAAAGCAAGTTGCTGCCGAATCGCCAATGGAAAACCACCTGTCAGAAGATAGTCCTCAAAATACGCATACAACTCATCCAGATAAGCCTCAGCAATCTCCAGCGCTGCTGGCATTTTGCCACCTGGTTTTGTAAGTTCCATAAAAGTATCCAGTCTTTTCTGGGCCTCCAAAAACCTCTCATAAGTAAAAAAATCCCTAAGAGCGCGTCTTCCAGCCAACTGCTCTTTATAGCATGCATATTCAGAAAACTTCATCGGAAAGAGTAACTTGTCGTTGCCACCTTCCAACATTACTCCCTTTCTCAGTCCAAGAACCTCAGCCCCTTTCTTGACATCCAAACTGTGACTACCTGCAATCAACAACTTTACTCTATTCCTTGTTAGAAGACCAGCATCAAAAAGATCCTTCACAGCCACTTGCCAATTCCGCAAACTACTAACTTCATCCAGAAAAACATAAGCGCTTCCCGGATAATCTCTTCTTCTGGCAAGAAAATCGCGGATTATGTTGGCTAAACCCTTAACACCGCCCAAGCCAGCTCTATCGCACCGAATGTAAATAATCTTGAGCGGATGGGCCTCCTTTTGATGGGAAAGAAAATAAAGCAAAAGCTCTCTTAGCAAAAGCTTGACAAGTGTAGTCTTTCCAACTCGCCTCGGTCCCCTTATGCTAACCAGAACATAATCTTCTGCAGCATCAAACAGGATATTCTTTCTCAAGAGAAAAAGAAGCCTCGGCATCCATATCTCTTCAATCCTCAAGGATGCACCTGGTCTTTTCTGCTGACCAAGCTCCAAATCTCGTTCTGCCATCTCCTCAGTCAAAGGCACTCTGAGCAAGCGTTCCATCTCCTCTGGTGGCGTCTTTTCATCGATAGTTTTTACTAATTCTTGAAGAAAGCTGAGAAAATCGGGTCTCCACCACCAATTATCTTCAACAAGAGTTGATATTGACAAGTTTACCATCAAATCTTGTCAACACTGACAAGATATAAACTTTTCTATATGCAGCATAAATGTCCAGCAAAAAGAGAAAAACACCTTGCTCACCCGCACTTATAAGCGCTTAAGATCATTAAGCACTTCAATCTTTTATAAAATTTAATACAATATGCCATTTTTTGGGTAACTGCGTTAAATTATTGCAAAATTCCGTCAAAACTGCTTAGGTAGACTTTAACCCAGCCTTTTAGTCCCATAACAACTAAACTTCCCTAATGGAAATCCTGACAATAAAAAATTATTAACTAAAAGCCCTAAGTTTAATTGTTGTTGTTGGAAAATTCTGCAGCCACAACAACACAAAAGCAAAACCGTAGCCTATTCTATGGGCCTCACCACAGTTGACTTACCTCTCTCGAAACAAGGAACACCTTAACATATTGCTCATAACTTGGAGTCAAGGCTAATGCCAAATCCTTTGAATCATCCTTCATATATCTAAGTAGCTGCCAAATAGCTGTACCCAAATCCACATCCAACGCTTTTGTATCTTCTTTAACCTCTATCACAATTTTTCTTCCGTATTTTTCGGCAACTATATCGGGTCCTCGCTGTCGTCCCGGGTTAGTTTCAACGATCTTATACCCATCCTTACGCAGAAAGTCTATCATTTTAGGAAACATTTCTTCTTCCTTCAACCAACTTGTTCCCTCATCAACCAGAACTAAACGTTAAGACATTAAATAACAATTACCTCGCTTCTTAGCATTATCCCCCAAATCGGAAACAATGCCATTTCTTTATCCACACTTATCCGCAGATGGAAAATTTTTATAAAAGTTTTTATGAGGCTCTAACGGTTATTGTTTTGGTGGAGCTATGGTTACTGGTCACGTTTTGCTTTCAGATGAGGATAGAGCTCTCCTTTTAAGGGTTAGCAACTTACTCGAAGAGCTTTTGGAAACACTTGACGTGCTTGAAGACAAGGAGGCCCTAAAAGCTATTAAAGAAGCTGAAGAAGACGTTAAGGCCGGAAGAGTTAGAGACTACGATGAATTCATTGGGGAGCTGAAAAAAGCTGGAGAAATATAGGCTTAAAGTTACCAATCGTTTTGAAAGAGACTTCCGAAAACTCGAATCTACAATAAAAATTAGACTGGATTCTGTCATAAGAAAACTTGCAGAAAACCCAAAAATGGGCAAACCACTAAAAGGGGAACTGTCGAGCAAATGGAGCCTCAGAGTCGGCGACTACAGAGTCATCTACACAATAGATGAAAGGGAAAAAGTAGTCCTACTTTACAGTGTTGGGCACAGAAAAAAGATATATCGATAAGTCCTATATTTTATCGCCCTTTTTAACATTCAATACATTTTCACCTTGTTCGGCATAGGATCATACTCCATTTAACGGTTCCTCATGGTCTCAAACCGTAGGAGGGGTAGGTCTAAGATGGGCTCCAGGATATTCATCTTCATAAGTATCTTAAAGATTACCCGCAAAAAGTTACTTTTTCATAAAAATGGGGAGTTTATGGCATATTTAATGTTTTTAGCAGTTGTTTCGCTCCTTCTAATGCTCTGTTTTTCAAGTCGCTTATCCACGCCGGGTTAAAGTAGTTTCGCATGAAGATGCTTGCCGATATTCTCCCTTGCAGAAAGTCTATTTCCGACTCTCTCAAATATTTCGTCATAAAGCTCGCGTAATACTCCCTCAGATCCGACATCCTCGCTGGAATCTTTCTCCTCTTTAGCCTAAGCTGAATCGTGTTCCTATTTGTTATTACACTCTTTTCAGCAACCGCCAGCACAACATCCTCTGGAACAAAACTGATAAAGGCCTTCTTGCTTCTCCTAATGAATTTCTCTTTAAACCTAAAATGCTCAAGCGCTTGGCGCTCAAAGTTATAATAATCGTGAAGCCTCCCCTTTTTAGCCAAACTAATTATAGTGTTATTAACCTCAATAGACTCCTCAACCCTCAACCCACTCGCAGCCATCAAATCAATCAAAGGCGAAAACAACGGAAAATCCCGCTTAAAACGCTGAACCCACCTCGCCATATCACCAGAATCAACAACCTTTGTTAAACGTTTAAGCACCAAACTGTCGGGAATCGAAGGAGACCATTTTAAGCCATAATTCCTAACCAAACCAATGTAATAGTCATAGACACCCAAAAACTTAGCCAAAGCAGACAAAGCCCTCATAACATGCGCCCGCTTATAATCACTCAAAAGCTGCAACTCGCTTAAATCGCCCTTCAACAGACAACCATAAAACTTCTCAGCATAACGAAAACGCCTCTGAGCAGTCCTCGCCTCCAATCTCTGTTTTAAATACTCCTTAAACAAATTCCAGTCAATTTCAGGCTCCTTTTCAACAAAGGAGAGCTTACGAGGCTGAGGTCGCCGGTTCAACTCCGGCCCGGCCCACTGAACTTTAGCGTTGTTACTTGTGACAAAAATCTTTAAAAAGTTATAAGAGTTTGGTTTCTAGTATGACTGATCAATTAAAATCGCCAAGTCCTGACATTAAAGTAGATGTCGCTGTTTGTACTTATCAAAGCGAAAAATATTTGGACGAGTGTTTAACAAGCATTGAAAATACGGTTCCGTTCAACAAGTTAATCGTTGTGGATCATTACTCAACTGATAAAACAGTTGAAATTGCTAAAAAACATAAAGCTGAAATTTATTTTGAGAATGTTAGTATAGGATATGCGCGGCAAGTAGCAATAGAGCATAGTAAAGCGCCATTCATTTTGTTTGTTGATTCGGATGTTGTTTTTTATGATGATGACTGGTTTAAATCTGCTATTGGATTGTTTAAAGATGAAAAGAAGAAAGTAGGAGCCATAGGCATAGAAATACCTGCAAGGCTACCTCCTTGGAGGCGTAAATACGTGGATTTCTGGTGGAAAACGGTTCCTCAAATTAGGACGCCCAGCTTCTCTAATGTTTACTTTCTGCGTAGGCAAGCCATAAAAGGGATTAAAATACCTGATCGCCTCGGGGCGTATGAACATGTTTTCATACGGAGTTATGTGGCTAAAAAAGGCTGGAAAATCTACGTGATTCAGGGGAATGGCTTGCATTATTACGATTATCCTGACTGGAAATGTGCATGGTTAGGCGCTGGTTCAAGGGTTTTTGGAGGTGAAAAAGTAAAGGATCTGCCTAAAATGTTAATCCGAAGGGTTCTCACGGCATGTTTGAAAGCTGTTCCGCCCGCTGTAGCCTATAACGATCCCTCAATAATTCTTCATAACACTTTGTACTGGTTTAGGTATCTAAAAGGCTGGTTGAAACCTGACAAATACATAATGCTCAAAAGACGGTATGAAGGTTAAAAATGATTCTAGGCAAACTGAAAAGTAGTTAAACAAGCCTAAAACAACGAGCCTATCCTAAGCATGAGTTAAAATTAAAGTAGTCTTCTCTTAAGTATTCTATTAGTGTTTTTGGTTTAAACGCACTTAGGGTTGTGTTAGGCAGGTTTCCGCCAACTTTTGGAATTAATCCAATAGCGTCTGTTCCGAGTTTGCAGGTGACAGCGTGTTCAAATAATCCCAGCTGTTCGATTTCCACAATGTCGTTTTGGCATTTTGAATTTTTTAATGCCGTGTTTATTTCTTGTTGGGTTGCGCCTAAGATTATTAGCCTATCAAGTAAAGATTTTGTCCATTTTTTGTAAAGTTTTAGCTGAGTTTCAGCCATCGTAGCTTCTATATGGTTTTCGTTGATTCTTGTTATTTTGACTGTTAGGGGCAAGTTTTCGCAAAAGCCAAAGAGTTCAGTGAACTTTTTGAGGGCTATTTTTCTTCCGTCTGCAAGTTGGGCTTGCAGGTGCTGCAATGGAATTGTGGCGTTCATGGTTTTCGGTGAAGTTATCCCTATATCCAGGCAGAGTTCATCTTTGCTTTCACCTAAGCCTGTTATGTATCCCTTTGTTGTTGAGAACTTTTTTAGGTTTTCAATGTGAACTGGGCATAAGCCTATTTCATCTTCCAGATAGCTTAAAGCCGCCTTTTCGTCTTCACCTGAAAAATTTACTTGAATCCAACCGCGAGGTACCACTTCAACGTTTCCTATTTTGACTTTTAATCCTTTAAGCGTAGATTTTAATTGGTTTTCGACAAGTTTTAGTTGCTGAGCGTTGTAGACTTTTAAGAGCAGTGTTACGGTAGGCATTTGCAGTCTCCGATTAAAGCGGACATTTCCTGGTGAAGTTTTCTTATTCTCTTGATTGCGGATGGTGGCAGTCCCTCATCGGAAAATTTCTCTATGGTTTTTTCTATGGGGACTTTTTTCGAGCCTTCGACTAGTTTGTCGGCGTATGTTATGATTTTTTCTTCGAGTGTTTGTGGAGTGTAAATGTCTTTTGGCCATCCTAGTTTTTTTGCTTCTTTCGCTGTTATTCCGCCGCCTACATGCCTCTTTATTATAGAGATTATGGGTTCTGGCAATCCTAAGGCTTTGCCTATTTGGGCTCCTATGACGGCGTGGTGAACACTGTGGGTTTTTGACCGTCCGATATCGTGGAGAAGGGCTCCAGCTTCAACAAGTTCTAGGTTGACGTTTAAGCCTCTTTTTTTACAAGCTTTAGCTATTTCAGCAGCAAGTTCTGTTACGGCTTCGCAATGTTTTATTACGTTTTCTCGGCATCCGCTTTCGCGTAAAAATTGGAGTGCCTGCTCTCTTGTTGGGAGCCTTTCACTCACTCAGTTCCTTCCTTAACTGCTCGAGTTTTTTTGTTAAAACTTGAACTATTTTCTCGTTGCTATAGTGCATTAGGGGTTTGCCGCATGTTGGGCATCTGAAAACGAGTTCAACGGCTTCTTCGAAGGTGATTCGTCTGCATCCAGGGGTATGGCAGTAATAAAAGTCATGGTTTTTCTCGTATTCCAGTCGAATGTTTAGTTTTTCGAGGACTCTCCGTTTTTGACTCAGTATGAAGCCTTCAAGCTGGTCTGGCTGCAGTTTCCAGTGAAATATGAACCATCCTGTTTTCGGGTCTCTTGTTCTCCTTAGGCTTACAAGCGAGTGGTCGTAAAGTTTGTAGAGGATTTTGCGCACATTATTCAGCCTTATCCCCGTTTTGTTTGCTATCTCGTCGTCCGTGATTTCATCCGAGTTTTTCAGTATTTCAATTAGCTTAACGGCTTCCTCTTCGCCTAATGCCTCTGCTACTTTCATTAATGTAACGTCATTTATTGTTGATAACATATCGACCCTTTTCTGTTTAGGCGTTGTACTGCTTATAATATATTATTCGTAGGCTTTAATTTAAATCTCTTTTCTGCCTCAGATTCTGAACATATCTTTCTAACTATCTTTTTGCCTCTTTCCTGGGGAATTATGGCGAGTTTCGCATTCTCAAAAGTCTTAGCCAATTCTTTACCCTCGAAAAATCTGTCTAGGAACACTGCAAGGCTTGCGCATTCGGAGTGAGGCTGGTTCCCCACAGCTACGTTAAAGTCTGAGATATCTTTTGAAAAGAATTCTCCTGGAACCTTTTGGCTTCCAACTATAACTAGGATATCTTTTCCTGAGGCTTTGATTCTATGGAGGACATTGCTTGTTTCAATGTTTTCTCCATAAGCTGTGAGGTGAACAACTATTCCGCCTTTCGCTTTCCAGTCTTTAACAACTTTTTTCCAAGGCGTTCCCATTTCAAAATCAAATGGGCCTCCCCAGTTTTCCACAACTTTTTTCACTGTTGCCCTTACCTTTTCATCCTTCATGTCTGAAAGTATGAATCCTGAAGCACCTAGGGCTCTGGCTGTTAAGGCTACATGGGTTGTTAAGCGCAAATCTCTTTTCGGTCTGTGTCCCCATCTTAAAACAACTATTCTAGGCGAATTCTCCTTGCTTGAAGCTTTCAATTTTTCCACCTAACTCTTCAACGCGGCTTTTCACTCTTTCAGCGAACCATGGTATGGCTTCAAAGGTTACGTGAACTGCGTTCTCCACGTATTTTACGGCATACACGTCTGCTCGGTTATAAAGCCACGAGATGAAAGGCATTGTTTCGTTTGTTAAGGGAACCGTGAAGGAGACTTGGGTATAGTTTTTTAATAAATTGATTATTTCTTCTTTTAGCTGGTTTATGTTAATCTTGTAAAGTGCCGATATGGGTATTGATTTCGGTGCTTTGTTCTTGAGCTTTTCCATTTTTTGTCCAATTTCTGTTTGGGATAGTAAATCTATTTTGTTTAGCGCGGTTATTATCGGTATGCCTGAAGTCTCTATGCGATCTATTGTTTCTAGGCAGATTGAAAGTTTTTTTTCCACCGTGCTGAGGGGTTCGCTTATATCCACTACAAGAAGTATGAGATCTGAGTAGATGGTTTCTTCCAGTGTTGAGTGGAAAGCCTCTATGAGTGTTAATGGCAAGCGGTCTATGAAGCCAACAGTGTCTGTTAGCAGAAATTTTTTCCTTGAAAACTTCACAAGTCGGGTTGTTGTGGATAGGGTTGTGAAAAGGGCATCATCCACTGGAACTTCTTCTTCCGTCAAGGCATTGAAAAGCGAGCTTTTCCCAGCATTTGTATATCCTGCCAAAGAAATTGTTGGGAAGCCGAGCTCCGCTCTTCTTTCGCGATGTAAAACGCGTTTTCTCCGAATTTTTTTAAGCTTCTCATTTATAGTCTGTATTTGTCTCTTAACAGTTTCATGGTAAACGTCTGCTTCGTATGCTCCGAGGCCCATGAATCCTGGCTGTTCGCCCTTCTTTGCCAATCTCACTTTTTCCTTGGCGCGAGCCAACTCGTATTTGAGTCTTGCCAGCTGAATCTGCAGTTTTGCCTCTGTGGTTGTCGCTCTTCTTGCAAATATTTCTAGAATTAGCTGGAAACGGTCTATTGCTTCCACGCCTGTGGCTTTGGCTATGTTGTAGGATTGGACAGGCTTTAAGGGGTTGTCAAAAATTATTTTTTGGGCACCTGTCTCTTTTACAAGTTCTGCAAGCTCCTTAATTTTTCCGTAACCTATTTGGTAGCGGGGGTCTGGTTCCCTTATTTGCTCTATTTTGCCTGCAACTGTGTAGCCCGCTGATTCCGCTAGGCTTTTTAGTTCGTCGATGGTCGATGGTTCAAAGGATTTCCGGCGTTGCGCTATGATGGCTTTCGTTAAGTTTTCTCCTCCGCTTTATCCTTGCTTAGTTGAACAAGGTCTCCTAGGGTCAGCTCGCGGCTTGGCGGCTTAGGGACTGTTGTCCTCTGAGCTTTTTCATCTGACGCTGGGACAAGAAGCTTAATTTTCAGCGTGTGTTCCAGTTTGGCTGCAAGCTTGTTGTCCGGAGTCATTTTGCCCGTTTCGATTTTTTTGAGGACGGAAACTTTTTCGCTTATTCTTTTGCCTAATTCTTCATGGGTTAATCCTAGTTTTTCCCTTGCCTGCCTTATTTTTGCATCGAAGCCTTCTACAAGTTCTAGGGTGCCCTCCACGTTTTTCGGCGGTTTTCCAGTGCTCTGAGTCTTTAACGGCATGGTTGCCGTCGTCTTTGTTTTCGGCGGTAGTGGGGCTTGTTTTGGCTTTTCTATAACTATTGTCCCATGTTTTGAGCATTCGTTGCACACTGTCAGTTTGGCTCCTTCAATTAGGGCTGTGACTGGTTTGCCGTAGATTTTTCGTCCACAAACTTCGCAGCGCAATTTTGGCGCCCCTTTTAAACTCTTTATCTACTTGGTTAGGTTTATAGTTGTCGAATTGCTGTAAATTAAGTAGACTGGGGATTTGCGTGAAAGACGCACTTGTACGAATTAGAAGTGTTGTAGACTACCAGTTTGGAAAAGGAGTTGGAGAAAAGTTCTTCCCTGAAAATGTGGAAATAGCCTACTCTAAGCGTACTGGCAGAATCCGCTATGTTTATTTGCATGGCAAGAGGCTTGCCACTCTCCGTCCAACAGATGGACTGTTTTCTTTAAGCATCGAGGGCGCAAAAAGAATTGTTGAAAATGCTGTTTCCGCCAAGTGCCTCGTCACAGTTAAAGATGATGTTTCAAAGTTTATTGCTGAAGGCGGCGACGTTTTCGCGGCGCACGTTGTGAAGGCTGACCGTGAAATTCGCCCAAAAGACGAGGTTATAGTTGTTAACGGGAAAGGCGAAGTTTTAGCTGTTGGACGGGCTGTTTTGTCCGGCGAAGAGATGACTGCCTTCAAAAGCGGCGTAGCCGTAAAGGTTAGACGCGGTTTCGCAGAGGAATAAACCAAATGTCGTCGCCATTTTGCCCATCAGTCCGATGACATTTAAACCACTCAAGTGTTGTTGTTACTTTACCATTAAAAACAACAACATTTGAACCTCTGCCCAGTTTAAAACAGAACCGTATTAAACGTATTAAACGCTAGAAATATAATATTAAAGGGTTTAACAGTATAATTTAGGGTTAAGGTGAAGGTTGCGTGCATAGACGCATAAGCCCCCGAGAAGCCAAACGCATGATGCAGCGAATGGGCCTAAGCATGGACGCAGTTCCAGACGTTGAACAAGTCATCATAAAAACAAGCAGCAAAGAAATAGTCATCGAGGCGCCAGAAGTCGCCGTGGTAGATGTTCAAGGGCAAAAGATGTTTCAAGTGGCTGGAGGAAAAATAACTGAAAAAACTGTTGAACGCAGGTTGGCGATACCAGAAGAGGACGTCAGACTTGTGGCTGACCAAACGGGAAAAAGCCTTGAAGAAGCCAGAAAAGCTCTAGAAGCATGCGAAGGAGACTTGGCAAAGGCAATTCTACTCCTTCAATCCAAAATATAACACGCCATGTGAGGCTTACGCAAGTGTTTGACATTGTCTGCGTGGGGCATTTCTGCATAGACTCCATTATTCTCCCAAACAGAAAAGCTCCCTACATAATTTTGGGCGGTTCAGCAGCATATGTTTCTCTCGCTGCCAAAAATTTAGGTGCAAGCGTCTCCGTCATCTCCAAAATTGGCAGCGATTTCCCCAAGGCTTATATATGGTGGCTCAGCCAAGAGGGAATAGACCTTTCCGGAGTAGCCAAACTCAGCGAAGCAAAAACCACAAGTTTTGAGTTAAAATATAACGACGACCTTTCCGAACGCAATTTACGACTGACAAATAGAGCTAAACCAATCACGGTGGAAGACTTGCCAAACTCTGTTGAAGCCAAAGCAATACACATAGCGCCCGTAGCCAACGAAATCCCTTATGATGTTGCTGAAAAACTGAAGAACTGTGCTGAATTTTTATCCCTTGACCCTCAGGGACTGATTCGCGTTTTCGATGAAAAAGGAAACGTGACTTATGGCACATTGATGAATAAGCGAATACTGGAACTGGTGAACATTTACAAATCATCACTAGAGGAGATTGAAGCCGTTACTGGCCAGCGGGAATTAAAATCCGCCATAAAGAGTGTCCACGACTTTGGCGTTGAAACAGTCATGGTAACTTTGGGAATGAAGGGTGCAGTGCTTTCCATCGAAGGAACCATTTATAATATTCCCGCTTACAAGCCTAACAAAATTGTAGATCCAACGGGTGCAGGTGACGCTTTTATGGGCGGTTTCCTAGCTGAGTATGTTCAAGGTGAAGATTCGCGTTGGTGTGCGTGTGTGGGTTCCGCTGTGGCGTCAGCAGTTGTTGAGGGGATTGGGCCAACATTTTTCGGCGATAAAGCTGAAATCCATCGGAGGGCACATGTGCTCTATGAAAAAGGGAATTAAGCAAGGAAGCCTAATCTATTCAAGCCTAAGCCCTTAAACAGCTTTGAAATGAGAGGATTAAATTGGGACGTGTTTCAAAAGGCGAAAAATGCAGTGTTCTAGGCTGCGGTAAAGAAGCTAAACGTTCTCTTTCAGCGGATAAAGTCAAGGCTGCTGGTTTAAAGGTTGGAAGCGAAAGACGAGCTTACCTCTGTGAAAACCACTATAAGGAGTATAAGAAGAAGACTAAAAAGGAGAGAAAAATTGAACAGTGGCGGTATAAAGGCGTTTAAAAGCTTAGAAGAGGACTGATTATGCGCATATTGCAGCTGCATTCCAGCTTCATCGAGTATAAGCCAATTCAGAAAGAAATAGCCATGGCTGAAGAAGCTGAAAAAGAGGCGAAGCGCATAGAAGAAGTTGTGGTTTTGTTTACGGCTGTTGAGGAAGGAGACAATGAGGCGACGGCCAAAAAAGCCATAGAAGAGGTTAAATCATTCCTTGAAAAGTTGAAGGTGAACCGCATTTTAATCTATCCCTACGCTCATCTTAGCAGCGCTCTTGCAAAGCCTTCTGAAGCGCTGAAAGTTGTTAAAGCCATGGAAGCCTACGCCAGAGAAAAAGGGATTGAAGTTTACCGTGCGCCCTTTGGCTGGAACAAACAATTCACAATAGCGATAAAGGGGCATCCGCTGGCCGAACAGTCCCGCGTAATATTGCCTGCCGAGGTTAAAGAGGAGGAAAAGGCTGAAAAGGTTTCAGAAGCCCTAAAAGCTGAAGAAAAACTGGAGTCGTTCTGGTATATTCTCCAGCCTGACGGGAAAATGGTTCCAGTTGAAGCGTTCGATTTTCGTGGTCATGAGAATCTTGAGAAGTTCGCGAAATATGAAATTTCTAAGGTTAGGGCTAGCCAGCAGATGCCGCCCCATGTGCCTTTGATGAAGAGGCTTGAAATAGCTGATTATGAGGCTGGAAGTGACCCTGGAAACATCCGCTGGTATCCGAAAGGGAGGCTTATAAAATCTCTTATTGAGCAGTATGTGACCGCCAAAGTCGTAGAGTATGGCGCTATGGAAGTTGAAACCCCAGTTATGTACGATTTTCAACATCCAAGCCTAGCAGATTATATAAATCGTTTTCCAGCGAGGCAGTATCTGCTAAAATCGGAAGATAAGGAACTTTTCCTAAGGTTTGCTGCATGTTTTGGCCAGTTCCTCATGGTGCATGACACGCAGTTTTCGTATAGGCATATGCCCCTAAAAGTTTACGAGTTGACCCGTTACAGTTTTAGACGGGAGAAAAGCGGCGAAGTTGTAGGTTTAAGGCGTCTCCGAGCCTTCACGATGCCCGACTGCCACGCCTTCTGCACAGACCTCGAACAAGCCAAAAAAGAGTTCATAATAAGGTTTAAGCTCTGCATCCAAGTCCTAGAAGGTATAGGATTATCCAAAAGTGATTATGAGGCGGCTTTTAGGTTCACAAAAGATTTCTACGAAGAAAACAGAGCCTTCATAACTAGCCTAGCGGAAATCCTAGGCAAACCAGTTTTGGTTGAGATGTGGAAGGAACCCTTTTTCTATTTTAGGCTTAAATGGGACTTCAACTTCGTGGACAATCAGGACAAGGCTGCAGCCCTCTCCACAGACCAAATAGATGTTGAAAACGCAAAAAGATACGATATAACCTATGTCGACGAGAAGGGTGAAAAACGCTATCCACTTATATTGCACTGTTCCCCAAGCGGCGCAGTGGAAAGATGCATCTATGCACTTCTGGAAAAAGCCTACAAAGAACAGCAGAAAGGAAAACCACCCATGCTTCCAGTTTGGCTTTCACCAACACAAGTGCGCATAATCCCAATGTCAGACAAATACTTGGAATACTGCGAGAAAATGGCAGAAACGCTTGAGGCACATCAAATACGCGTTGACATAGATGATAGACCGTTAACTTTGCAGAAGAGAATTAGGGAAGCAGAAATGGAATGGATTCCCTACATAATTGTTGCTGGACAAAAAGAAATAGAGTCAGAAACGCTTCCAGTGAGAGACAGAAAGGCGCAAGAAATCCGCAAAATGAAACTTGAAGAACTAGCAAGCGAGATTAAAGCAAACACGCATGGTAAACCCTTCAGGCCTTTGCCCTTGCCAAAGCATGTTTCAAAAAGACCCCAGTTCTACGGCTAAACGCAAAAAACAGCAAAACAAATATCAACCCCTAAAGCACCATGTTAGTTTCCGTGGAAAGGGATAAAATTGGATAAAGAACCCCTTATTTACATAGACGGAGAATACTATCCTAAATCCCAAGCGAAAATATCGGTTTTTGACCATGGGCTTCTCTACGGAGACGGAGTTTTCGAGGGAATCCGCGCCTACAAAGGCGTAGTCTTCAAACTGAAAGAACACATAGACAGGCTTTACAATTCAGCCAAAGCTATAATGCTGGATATACCGCTTACAAAAGAGGAAATGGTAAATGCCGTTTTGGAAACCCTTCGTAAAAACAATATGCAAGACGCTTACATACGCCTTATAGTAACAAGAGGCGTAGGCGACTTAGGGCTTGACCCGAGAAAATGCAGAAAACCCACAGTCATCGTAATAGCCGACCACATAACATTGTATTCGAGCGAGGCGAAAGAAAAGGGAATAAAAGCCATGATTGTATGGATTAGAAGAAACCCTGTGGACACAGCGTCCCACGAGATTAAATCCCTAAATTACTTGAACAGCGTTCTGGGCAAGATTGAAGCGAACATCGCAGGCTTTGATGAGGCCATATGCTTAGACAAGAACGGCTACGTCAGCGAAGGAGTAGGCGAAAACCTCTTCATAATAAAAAATGGAAAACTTTTAACTCCGCCGTCCTCGACGGGGCTTCTTGTTGGAATAACAAGAGAAATCATAATAAGACTGGCTGAAAAACTTGGTTATGCGGTGGTTGAGAAAAACATTACCCCCACAGATCTTTTCAGCGCGGACGAGGCCTTCTTCACAGGTACAGCTGCGGAAATAACTCCAATAGCCGAGGTTAACAGGCGGATAATAGGTAATGGCAGACCTGGACCCCTTACACGTCGTTTAATGGATGAGTTTGAAAAACTCCTCGGCGATCCTAACGAGGGTATACCCATCTATAGTTAGACATGCCTAGTTCAGTTTAGGACAGCCACCGCCTTTTTAGTTCTTCTCAAGATTCTATAATAACGGCATTTTTGACCTTTAATACTCAAATTGAAAGTTTTCAGCCAAAAAATATATCAAAAACTAGGTTTCTTAAAACCAATTTCAATGTGGGTGGGAATTTGGAAACCCTCATATTAACCGATGAAGAAGTAAAAGCGCTAATTTCTATGAAAGAAGTTATGGAAAAAGTTGAAGTGGCTTTCAAAGAGAAGGGCCTAAAAAGGGTTCAGATGCCCGCGAAAATTTACATTTTCTACACCAAGTATAACGGCGACTTAAGAGCTATGCCTTCATATCTTGAAGAACTGGACATTTCAGCTGTCAAAGTGGTGAACGTTCACGTTGACAACAAAGAAAAGTATGGGCTTCCAACAATAATGGCTATAATAGTATTGGTAGACCCTAAAAACGGTTTTCCGCTAGCAATTATGGGTGGCAAGATCATAACCGACATTAGAACTGGAGCTGCTGGGGGAATAGCCGCCAAATACCTTGCAAGAAAGGATTCAAAAATCGTCGCGCTTGTTGGAGCTGGCACCCAAGCACAAACCCAGTTAGCGGGTCTCCTTGAGGTTTATAAAAAATTTGAAGAAGTTAGAGTTTGGAGCAGAAGCAAAGAAACGAGGGAAAAGTTTCTGACTGAGGCAAAGCAAGCGTATGGACATTTAGTCAAACTTGTTTCGGTGGCGGAAGTAAGGGATGCTGTTGAAGGAGCAGACATTGTTGTAACGATAACTCCTTCACGGCAACCTCTAGTTATGGACGATATGGTTTCTCATGGGATGCACTTTAACTGCATAGGCGCAGACGCCCCTGGAAAAGAGGAACTGGACCCAACCATTTTGAAAAGGGCAAAAATATTTGTGGATGATTGGGAACAAGCCTCTCACAGCGGAGAAATAAACGTCCCAATAAGCCAAGGAATACTAACGCGGGAAAACGTTTGGGCTGAAATAGGCGAGATTGTTGCAGGTTTAAAACCTGGAAGAGAAAAAAGAGATGAGATTACGGTTTTCACTTCAACGGGCTTAGCGGTTCAAGACGCAGTTACTGCAAAACTCGCCTATGAAAAGGCATTAAAGAAAGGCATTGGAATGTTTATCAAAATAATCTAACACTTTTTTCAGTGTTACACTGTTTGGTCCACATAAGCTGCAGCTTGAAAATGTTTCCTCCTTTCTGGTTACTTATGGTGCTGTTGGCGTTGTTATGATGTATGGTTCTGTTTCAAAATCTTGTGCAAAATAGGCTATCACTTCAACCTCCTTTCCCCTATATCCTTCCCAGTTCCAATCTAACGTAATGGATTTCTCCGAGTTCGGCGAAATGCTAACTGAAAGATCGCTAAAGGTGCAGGTTGTTCCATTTTCCAAGGTGCAAATAATTTTATTGAGTGTTACAGGGATCGTGGATTCTGCAGAATTAAATATAGTTACGCTGAAGTGGTCAGTGTCATTCTCATTGAAGCTTACACCTTTAATTTCCGCGTAAACCCTTGGCAGTTCCATTTCTTTTCGGAAAATGTATCCTTGTTGGGTGAAAACTGTAATTGTAGTTTTGTTTACTTCCTGCCAGCTTCCATTAAAATTGATAATGAGAGACTCACCTTTCAGAACTGTTATGGGTTGGGCGTTCACATTGGGCGTCATCTCTTCAACTTCGATGTCGGAAACACTTATCGCCTTAATTGTTAAGTTAACCTCTGAATTCACATCGTTCGTCACTGTTACGTTGAACTTCTTTAAAGAAACTTGAGGATTGAAATCCGCAGTCATATTTAACTTTACAAAGGGCAGCGTAGTCTCAATGTTGGATGCTGAGGAATCT
>Ga0209102_1000343_pt1 | contig 31551 bp, 32 predicted proteins | sample ConPoolayeHmetaG_FD_185483 | JGI IMG/M metagenome (GOLD analysis project Ga0209102, IMG submission 185483) | Hot spring microbial mat communities from California, USA to study Microbial Dark Matter (Phase II) - Cone Pool mat layer H metaG... ...
GTATAACTTCAACCGCCCGCACCAATCTCTTGCCTATCTTGCTCCTGTAGAGTATATTGAAAAGGAACTTGCTAAAATCCGCAGCCCAGTGTTACCTATGTGGTCAGCCAGCACAGATTATTGACAAACTTTCGGAGAAAAGTTATCATAGGGCTTCGTGGTTGTGGTGCTCGCTTGTCAGGAAAATTCCAAAAGAAATGTCGCTTCTCTTTTTACGCTACCAAATAATAAGGAGGTAATATGGGTGTATCAGTTAAAGAAGAGATAGTCAGGACGAATTGTCGAGGTTGCCATGGTGGATGCGGTGTTCTCGTCCATGTCAGAGACGGCACTATTATTAAGATCGAAGGGGACCCCGACTTTCCTACCAATCATGGCAGCATGTGCAGCAAAGGCCTCGCTTTCCAACAACTTGTATATCATCCAGATAGAGTCAAGTATCCCCTCAAAAGGGTTGGTAAGAAAGGCGAGGGTAAGTGGCAGCGAATCTCCTGGGATGAGGCCTTCGATACCATTGTCAACAAACTGAAGCAGGTAATAAAGGAGAATGGTCCGGAGTCCATCGTGCTGGCACAGGGCACATCTAGGGAAGGTGAAGCCTTCTTGGCAAGGTTTGGCAATCTGCTGGGCACGCCCAATGTTATGGCTGCCGGGCATTTTTGCTACCTCACCAGAGTCGGTGCCAGTCTGGTCACCTGCGGCAATCTTCCCATATGTGATTATGATGGCAATCCGAAGTGTGTGATAGTATGGGGAAGCAATATATTCTGGACTAATCCTGATGAATACACCGGCGAGAATCTGTGCCGAGTATTAGCCCAAGGGGCGAAGCTGATTGTAGTTGACCCCAGATTGACTTATACGTCAAGCCGCGCAGATGTCTGGCTGCAACTCAGACCAGGAACAGACGCGGCTCTGGCTCTTGGTATGCTGAATGTAATAATCAGTGAAAATCTCTACGATAAAGAGTTTGTGGAAAAGTATACCCACGGCTGGGATAAGTTTGTGGAGAGGGTCAAGCAATACCCTGTGGAGAAGGTGGCGGAGATTACCTGGGTGCCGGCAGACAAGATAAGAGAAGCCGCTAGGTTATTCGCCACGATAAAGCCAGCTACCATTCAGTGGGGAATATCTATTGAGCAGAACATTAACTGCATTGACAGCGACCGTCTTCTCATTGACCTGCTGGCAATCACCGGTAACCTGGATGTGAAGGGTGGAGGTGTCTTCTTCCTGCCGCCCAAGGGGCAAACGATAAGCCAGTTTACATATCACAAAGAGCTCTCTCCGGAGCAGAGCGCCAAGTATATTGCTGGTGAGGCGCACAAGCTCTGCCATATGATAGGTCTGGTGCCAGAGAACTATGTTTATAACGCTGTTCTTACTGGCAAACCCTACCCGGTCAGAGCAATCCTTTTGCAAGCTTCTAACCCGGTTGTCACCAGACCTAATGCTAAGATGGTCTATAAGGCGTTGAGTCAGGTGGAATTCCTGTCGGTGGCTGATTTCTTCCTGACGCCGACTGCAGAACTGGCGGATATCTTCCTGCCATCGGCTACTTGGCTGGAAGTGGACTACACGGGCGGGTTCTTCTTCCGCCACGGATTTCTATTCCCTAGGAAAAAAATCGTGCAGATTGGTGAATGCAAGTCTGACTTTGAAATATGGAACGAACTGGGGAGAAGGATGGGACAGAAACAGTGGGGCGCTAACCATATCGGTGACCTTGACCAAATACTGGCTCCCGGTGGGGTTACCTGGGCCGATGTCCGGGACAAACCCTTCTTGAGAGGCGAAGTAAAATATAGAAAGTACCTGGAAAAGGGCTTTTCCACTCCCACTCGTAAGGTTGAGCTTTACTGCACTGTCTTTGAGAAGTGGGGATATGACCCACTACCAACATATAAAGAAGTACCAGAGAGTCCGGTCAGCAATCCAGAGTTAGCCAAGCAATATCCATATATTCTGATAACCGGCCCCCGGTCGCCTGTCTTCTTCCATTCCGAGCACCGCATGATTCCTTGGCTCCGTGAGTGTCACCCTGACCCCATGATTGACATACATCCCGATACCGCGAAAAAACACGATATCAAGGAAGGCGATTGGGTATATATTGAAAGCCCCCGGGGCAGAATTAAGCAGCGGGCCAGGTTTAATCCGGGAATTCACCCTCAGGTGGTATGCATCCAGCATGGGTGGTGGTTCCCTGAAATAAAAACACCGGACCATGGCTGGAACATTTCCAACAGCAATATCCTTACCGATAATGACCCTAAGACCCTTGACATCTCTTTCGGTGCCAGTAACCTGAGGACACTGATGTGCAAAATATATCCTGTGAAGCAAGAGGAGGCGAAATAATGATTAAAGAGTACAAACGCGTAACCTATGCTGAAAATTGTATGGGTTGCTTCGCTTGCGAAGTGGCCTGCAAACAGGAGCACAATCTACCCGTAGGACCAAGGTGGATAAGAGTCTACCCTGATATAAGAGAGACAGGTGGGAAGTGGCGGTTCACTTATCTGGTTACCGAGTGCCACCGTGCCGCTACCCCTCCGTGTAGAGCTGCCTGTCCAGCCGAGCTAAACATCTGGAGATATGTGCAACTTGCCGCCATCGGCAGATTTGAGGAAGCACTGAAAGTGATAAGAGAAACCACGGCTTTCGCCGGCGTCCTCGGTTATGTCTGCACCCGCCCTTGCGAAGCAAGTTGTGAGCGTGGTAATGTCGATGTACCAGTGGCTATTCGTTCCATAAAGGCATTCTTGGCTGACTATGAGCTAAAAGCAGGGCGAAAGAAAGCCAGGGCAGTTAGAAAGACGAAAAAGGACAAGGTAGCTATTGTCGGGGCGGGGCCAGCCGGGCTTTCTTGTGCCTATGACCTTGTAAGAAAAGGGTACCCGGTTACGGTGTTCGAGGCTAGCTCGAAAGCCGGTGGCCTCATGCGCTGGGGTATCCCTGACTTCAGACTGCCCAGGAACATAGTAGATAACGAGATAAGCTACATTGAAGAGCTGGGAGTAGAGATAAAGACCAACAGTCCCGTTAAGGCTCTGGATGACCTCTTTAAGCAGGGATACAAGGCAGTATATCTGGCTACTGGTTGCCCGGTAAACCTGAAGCTTGGTATTCCCAATGAGAATGCTGAGGGTATAGTCTATGTCTTGGACTTTCTCAGGCAGGTAAGTTCCGGGGCTGACGTCAAATTAAGGGGCAAGCGGGTAGCTGTTATTGGAGGTGGTAATGCCGCTATAGACGCGGCGAGAGTCGCCAAGCGCCAGGGTGCCAAGGAAGTTCACCTCGTCTGCCTGGAATGCACAGACCTAACCAGCAAGGACAGAATGCCAGCCCAAGATTACGAGATTCATGAAGCTGAGAAAGAAGGCATAATCTTTCACCCCTGTCTGGGTCCGAAGCAATTCTTGGTCAAGGATGGCAAGATTGCTGGCTTTGAGACCATAGCCTGCACCTCTGTGCGGGAGAAGGACGGCACATTCCTGCCAAAGTATGGCGGCCCAGCCGGCAGTATAGAAGCAGATGCAGTCATAGTGGCCATTGGGCAGGCAGTTGATAAGGAAGCCTTCAAAGAGATAGATAAAGAGAGGACCGTGAAGGTAGACGGCTTCTCATTTAAGACGAGCCGAGAGGGCGTCTTTGCCGGCGGTGACGTAGTGTCTGGTTCGAGTGATATCGTTGGGGCTATTGCTGCTGGCAAGGAAGCTGCCATTTCCATTGTCCGTTATCTCCGCGGTGAGGACATAAGGGAGGACAGGATAATAAACTTCAGGCTGGTTAATGGCGCACCTCTGGCGAAAAGCACCAAGCAAGGAATTGTAGCCACCCTGGATGATAAGTTAGCTCTCTCCGAAGCCCGACGTTGTCTGAATTGTGGTACATGTGTAGAGGGGCTTGATAATGGAAAGCAGCCGGCTTGTGCCAGTGCCTGTCCAGCCCACGCCATCTACTATCATGATATGTGGGAACTTACTCCCAAAACAGGCATGTATAAGCTGTAGTGTGTGACATAATATTGGCCTAGACTTAGGGAAAGAGCATATAGATGCGCTAGGTGGCCCCCAGTTAGGGGGCCACTTTTTATGCTTTCTTCTCACACTATGTCTTCTTGACAACTCCATGACCTAGACTTCTACGTGCCACGACGTATTCTTTGACTAATTGATTCCCTGTGTTATAATAGATTACCGCCAGTGACAGCAGGTACCTGAGGGTTTAAATAACTTGCCTGCCGAGGCTTAATTTAACCCTGTGTTCGCTGGCACAGGGATTTTTGTTATAAAGTTCTTTTCCCGTGACGGGAAAGAACTAAAGAAGGGCGGATATGATAAGAGAAAAAAAGGTGCAAATTGTAAGCAATCTAGCCGATAATTTGTCGCGGAGTGCTATTATTATCGCTACTAATTATCAGGGTCTGCTTGCTAAACAAATGGCTGAGTTACGTAATGCTCTGGTAAAAGCCGGTATCGAGTATCATGTGGTCAAAAATACTCTGGTCTATCGTGCTGCTGACCAGGCTGGTAAGCCACAACTAAAGAACATAGTCGAGGGTCCTGTAGCCCTGGCCTTTGGTTACGATGACGCAGTCAATGCCGCCAAAGCTCTTAACCAATATATCAAATCTGCGGCATTGTCTTTACAAATTAGGGGAGCCTTGTTAGGAGACAGAGTTTTGTCTCCGGAGGAAGTGGCAAGCCTGACTAATTTGCCACCTCGAGAAGTTCTCATCGCTAAATTAATTGGGCAATTGCAAGCCCCGATAGGGACTTTACATAATATCCTGAGCATCCCATTACAGGGGCTATTTAACGTATTACAAAACAGGGCTCAAACCATTAACAAATAACAAAGGAGGGAATTATGTCACCAGAAGAAGTAGAGAAAGAAGCTAAAGAAGCCAAAGAAGGGGAGGCGAAGAAAACCCCGAAGGCGAAGAAAGAAGTTAAGGAAGAAGCAAAAGAAGCCCCAAGAGCAAAGAAAGAGGCCAAGGTTTTGACCAAGGAAGAAATTGTCGCTGCCATTAAGAACATGACAGTGCTGGATCTGGCTGATTTGGTCAAGACCCTGGAGAGTGAATTCGGAGTTACTGCTGCTCTAGTAGCAGCGGTAGCAGCGCCGGCGGCTGCCCCGGCCAAGCAAGCAGCAGAGGCACCTGCAGCGGAGGAGAAGACAGAATTTACCGTCACCTTGAAGAGCTTTGGCGAAAAGAAAATCGAAGTTATCAAAGCTGTGCGCGAGGTAACCACTTTAGGATTAAAGCAAGCTAAAGATTTGGTAGAGGCAGCGCCACAGGTAGTAAAAGAAGGAGTCTCCAAAGAAGAGGCCGAAACCATAAAGCAGAAATTAGAAGCGGCCGGGGCGACTGTAGAGATTAAATAGTGGCATCCTAAAATTCTCCGGATGCGTGGAGTGAGGTTGAGCTCATGCCTCTAACTACTTACCAAGTTATCCTGGCGATGGGAGGATTTTTCATCGTTGTGGGTATTATTTTTATTCTCTGGAACAAGAGGGAAAGGAAAAAATACTACAACTCTATTTTGTTAACTCGAAGAGATATTAAGGAGTCTTTGACCCATGAACCACATCGTCTCTGGCTACACGCCTGGCAAATAGGAGGCAGGATTTCCCTTATCCTCGGGATTGTACTGCTGATTATTGGTGGAGTTCTGTGGTTTATCGCGCCTTAAGCTTTTTCTGAGCATCGGAGAGCAACGAAGAAGCTTCCCAGCTGAACATTGCTTACGGAGGCAACTGATGCCAAAACATGGGGTGCCACCTCGGTTTGTCCTAATATTGTGGCCTGTGATAGATAAACTTTTGCTACTAGTCTATCGCATCAGGACTCTGAAAGCCGATGGTAGCAGCATCATTAGCTTTCGTCTTCGCTGTTACAAAGGTCCCACCAGGGTACTAAATGATGGCTCCGAAGTAAAAACTGGAGACACAATCATGGAACTTCATTTGAACAACGCCTGGTTTAAAGGAAGGCGCAAGCTGAATCTCAAAGCTTCACAATCACTTCGGGAAATCCTTGGGTGCTCTGCACAGGACCTACGCTTTCTAGCCCAGCAAGTGGCCAGCGGGATGTTTGGCAACATTACAGCACTCCATGGCACCACTCTCCTGCATGTAGCCGCCAGACGGCTGGGATTTCAGGTTGATGAACTGTCCGATAGCTTGTGGAATAGAGGGGCTCGTTTTTATATGGCCGGCTTAATGCAACTCTATCATTTGCGGGGCGATAAAGTTTCCAGACTCAAAGAAAAGCCTTGGGAGCTAAGAGAGGTCTGGCTTTCCAGAGCGGCACTCTTGACTAAATACGGTCCAAAAAAATCCGCGAGTTAGTTGGTACACTGAAAGGGGAGTGCTAGGCCGCAGGCTCTCCCTCTGTCTCAAAAAGCTCAGGTATGGTGACAAACTCAAACCCTCTTTCCTTCAGGGTCTCAATGATGAAAGGCAGAGCTTGAAGCATCTGACCGCGGTCATACCTTGGTCGGGTATCGCGACCATCATGCAGGACGATTACACTCCCGGGCTTTGCCCGCTGAACAATAGTCTGCACAATCTCTTCGCTAGGCTTATCTGCTTTCCAGTCGCTGGTCATGTTATCCCAAGTAACTACGGTATATCCGAGGCGGTGAAGGGTTCGCATCAGCCAGGGGGTACGGAAGCCATGGGGGGGACGAAAAAGCTTGGGCTCAAATCCGGTACATTCGTAGATTGCCTGATGAGCTAGCTTGACATCGCGAGCCACTGCCTTGCCCCATCTCAGACATAGTGACCTGTCGTGATCGTAGGAGTGATTCCCAATCACATTTCCGGCTGTCAGTATCCGCCGGCACGTCTCAGGATGACGCCGGGCGTTTTTCCCAACCACAAAGAAGGTTGCCTTTATTTTGTATTGCTCCAATATGTTAAGAACATGAGAAGTATAGGGCTCGTTCGGGCCATCATCAAAGGTCAGCGCAATCCGGGGATGGTTGCGGCTGCCATTAGACAGCACTTTGCCATAGAACCGGGAGCGAGGACTCACCCCGTGATAGACAAACAGTGTACTCACAGCACCAATATCAAAAACGTAAATGAGCCCTCTCAACGCCTCAACGACGGGGCTGATGTGCAACCAAAGCAGGCCAGAGAGAAGAGCACCATATCGCAAGTATGCTTTCATTCTTTGTGAGGAAAAACTAGCAACCACTCTTTGCCATGCTTTACCTGGCCAATCTTCCAGTTCTTCAGGAATTGGCTTATGCCAGAAAAGGACCGAGAAGTAATCCACAGTCCAGTTCCAGTATTGATTCACCACACCTATCCTCTTCAAGCGGCGAGCCGAGGTAAGCACAAATAGGCGGGGGATAACATCTCCCCTACCAACTCTCTTCAATCTCAAGGAAAATTCATATTCCTCGCCATAGAACTTAATGCTGGTATCAAATCCACCCACTGCTAATAACGCTGAGCGCCGCACAGCGAAGTTACACCCCCATATAGCACCACCTTTTTTGAAAGCCTTACGAAAAAGCTGGTCTATGATAATGTTGATGAAATTACCAGCGTAAGAAGTAATCTTGCTGAACCTGCCAGCATCGCAATAGGCATAGGGCCCGCTTACCGCCACTACCTCCGGCTTCTGGACGAAACGGGACACGATGGTGGAAAGCCAGTGAGCCGGCGCCTGAGTGTCGGCATCAATGAAGGCGATAATCTCTCCCGTCGCTGCTTCAGCGCCCTTTTGCCGAGCACAGGCTGGACTTCTCTTACTTTCATAGACAACCTTGGCGCCCCAATCGCGAGCTATCTGAGCAGTATTGTCTGTGCTGGCATTGTCAACTACGATGACCTCGCACTTGCCAGCATAGTCCTGGTTTCTTATAGACTCCAGACACGAAGGCAGATAATTTTCCTCGTTATAAGCCGGTATGACCACCGACACGAAAGGCAACTCTCGAGAGTTGGCCTTCTGGGCCTTCACTGCGTTACCTTGGCTCAAAGACTATCACCGTGATAACAGATAGTTTAACTATATTTAATTATATTATATCACCCTGTCAAGACTCGTTCGTGGCACATGACAATACTTATATCCACTGCCCCCAACCCGTGTACATCACGTATCAAGAATCATCAAATTTCTCGGCTGTGTGCCTTTTGAGCCTCCGGTTAGCACATCGGGAGAAAGAATAGTCAACAAGCGGCGCCTTCTTGGCACAACTCTGAAGGAATTGGCACATCCTCTAGACGTTGACCCCAGCACGCTTGCCGCTGGGAGCCCGAAAAAGGGAACCCAGATGTCAGCCAATCCTGGTCAAATTTCTCAACGCTTGGCAGCCTCACAATGAGGGTTGACTCTGGTATTGAGCTCCACAACACAGCAAGGTAGGACAGTGCTCCTCAATGGACTGACCTGTCTGACGCTGGCAATAATGTCAGCCTCAATCTGGCGCTGGATCTGGGGAGGCCCGCACTAGCCATCTTCCGAAGACCAACTGGCCACTGTTTTAATCAGTTCTCCGCAAGCTGCAAAGTAGCTTAAGATAGTCGCCTGAGCTTGTTTCACCATTCTTAAGTCCTCGCCTGACAATCGCATGGTTGCAAAGGTATTGTTAAGGTCTCTTGGCGGACGCGTTGATATCCGCCTCAACCAATTGCAGCATTGACTTTAGGTAGAAGTCGAACCGCGCCTGCTTATAAATCGAGAGTCGCTCTATGAAATCTGCGGCCACCAAGCCCTCTGGGGACCCATCGGGTTTTGTGTAATCCCGCTCTCTGCGAGCTATGAGCTCTTGGAACGCCCCAGGCAACTCGCTCCGCAGTTTCTCTAAGTAGTCCTTAGATGCCTGTTGCTCAGCTACCTCGCACATCTCTTTAAATGCCTTGGCCCACTTCCTCTTTCCTATGAGCCGTGCCAGTCCGGTGGTATCAACATTCACTATCACAGTTGGCTGGACAATCATATTTTCATCTCCTACGATGGCTCGTATTCACTCGGCGGGTTCTTTCTCCTTCTGCCTCTACAGGCTCTGGAGGATAATCTGTGGAGCAGCCTTCTACCCTGTAGAAAGAGGAACTATATAATTTGCGGGTTTCTCACCATACTGAACTTCATATATTCGGGAGGATGTCTGTTGAGACTCATGATATCGAATTGCCTCTTTTGCTGGGAATGGCTGAGGTTTCTCAGCCGAAGGAACATTTTTACCTACTTCTAGTCTGAGCTGGCCAAAAGGGACAACTTTTATCTCAATATTAACCGGCACGATAATCTCCTCCCTTAATTGTCATCGCCTGTTTTCTCCTTCCAGTTTCCACCAAAGGTTCTCCCCTCAATACCAACAATTGGAGACTGGCGAACTATCTCTTGCTGGACTATCTGCGGAATTGCCTGAGCAATTTGTCCTATAAGTTGCTGGACTACCTGTTGAAAATTCTGAGGCAACTTTGTTGGGTCAATACCTGGTGGAAGTCCAAGGTTCATGTTGATATTAATCTGTGGGTTGGGTGGTACTTGCCGTTTTCGACGAAAAACGGCGTTAAGCTCAAATATATCTACCTTAGGAGTGCTTTCGATAATAGCCAAAGGAATATTATCTATTGTGTGTTCCTCCTTATTTTCTCGGGTAAGCAATTCTTCTGGGTCAATCGGTTCCGCGAGTTGTAGCAAACGCTCATATTCTTGATAAAGAGTCCAGATGAGTGTTTCAAGATTCTCGTCCGGCTTATCTATTGGAAGACCCAATTCTGTTGCTTCCATTCTACCAATCGCATGACCATGAGAATACATCTTCTCTGTCAATGCCTCGATAATAGTTCCAATTCTGCCTTCTTCAATTTTTTCTTTCCGCGACGTCAGTAGCTTACGCGCCACGAGTCTGATATGGGAATACTGCCTGTTTACGCTACCAAGTGTCAAAGGAGTAAGATTGCTGGCTAGCTGAGATATAACTTGCGCTAGAGCAGATTGGTCTGTAATATTCGCCCGTTCTCGCATAAACGAGATGTAGGATGAAACGTCTTCAACACTTATCTCAGGAGGTGGCACAGTAGCTTCGCCAATAACGGCTCTTACAAGAGTGGGGTCAATAGGACCAAGTTCTGCTTTTTTACTCATAACAATTCTATCAGCACCCATGGCAATCATTGTGCCGGCACTGTGTGCTTTATATGGGATCAAAACGAAAAAATCGCGGCAGAACTCACGAATCATCGTTACAATTCGCCAAGGAACACTTACATCGCCACCCCTAGTATAAAGAAATAGGTCTATCCTTTCCGTCTTTGGCTCGGCTTCTTTCAAAGCCAAAAGATGTTTATACAACGGCAGGACAGCGTCCTCAGCTATTTGCGAAGGAAACGGCCTTCTGTCACCTGTAAAATACACAAGCACCCTAGAGTTGCAAGAGTCTTCGATTTTCTTGATAAGTTCTAGCCGTTCTTTTCTGCTCATATATATAATAATTTCCTTTAATCTATAATACCTTCTCTCGATATATTTGTCTATGCTCACCGTCACTGTTTGGCTAAACAGCGATATAGCCGAACTCTGACTCTGTAATCCATTATTTCCTTTCCCCCTGCCGGCGCAGGCTCCGGAGCATGACCTGGGCAATCGCCTCTCGCTTTGCTTTCTTCTCCTCTCCCTCGAGAGCCTGATACTGACCCCTGACCTTATAGCCTTTTATCCTTTCCTCGATAGTTGATATATGCTCCGCCTCCTCCAGGAATGCTACTCGGGTAATTTTGCTACCTATCTGTCTGAGCACATTATAATGACTTTTGATACTAGGCAGCAACTGGTCTTTCTATCACAAGCTACTTTCTGGAAATCCCTCTTTAAACCAAAAAAGGCCCTTGATTATCCCCAGGGGCAGGTTTTTTCTTTCGTTGTTGACGTTGGGAGCTTTAGTCGGGGTGACGAAGTTGTCTATGTTCCCAAAAATCTCCTCGGGCTTCCTTGACCACTTCGGATCAGCACCGACCAGCTATCAATTGTGACCTTTCACTTCCGGAGGTTTCCACTAGCTCTCCACAACAGTAGACCTTGACACAATTCCCACTCAGATGGTATACTTGATATGCCATGTCAAGTAAAGGGCGGGGTAAGTCAAATGCGAGAGATGGAACAGAGGGTGGAAGAAAGGGTGGTCAAGACGCTCAAGCACCACATTCCCAGAGACGAGCGGTTTGGGAAGCGATTAAAGACGTATGAGCAATACCAAGAGTGGTGGCTAAATAACGCCCTGCCGAATCTCTTATCCCTGACGCCAAGGGAAGAGCTTGACTTTGTAAGGCAAGAAAAGCAAGACCCTGGTCTACGAGAAATGTCTGAAGTGGGGAGAAAAACAATAAGGGGACGTATCTGGGATATGGTGTATAATTCGTGTAAAAAAATAGTCCATACCGAAGAGATTGTCAATCAAGTTTTCCACGAATTTTGTGAAAGACATGCCGCTCATAAGCGCCTCGTAAGTTCTCTTGCAGTAGCAGTAGTAGGCTCGACATCAAGAATGGAAGCCGAACTCACGTCTGACGTCGATGTTGACATTCTCTTTGATTCTTCCTTCGAAATGGAGCGCACATGTAAGAAGTGGGTTCACGATAGATTCTTGAGAGAAGTGTCGCGAATGGCCCTTGAGCGCTTTCGTTACTCGGGGGTCAATGCTCTCATAAAGGACCCTCGCATTTACAGCTACCAAGAGATTGAAAAGGAATTGTCAAGTGGAGTCTATGACCATTTGTCCAAACTTTTGCTTGAGGGTACCTTTATTATCCAACCTCGGAGAATAACAAAGAACTTAAAGGAGTGGAAATCAAAAGCCCAAATTGACAGAATAATTCGAGAAAGGATGAACTGGCTAGAATATCGTTTCAGGCAGTCATCTCAAGATATCAAACGAGGAGAGGTATGTCCGGATTCAGCGCGATTCCATATGTTAGTTACTTTCCATTGTCAAATAAAGGCGCTAAACGAAGGTGGGCTTGAGTTGGCACGGCAACCTGTTTGGCAAATCGCTGACGTTCTTGCTCAGACTGGAGATGAATCGTTTAGAAGCACCTTGCGGAAAATCATCGCAAAAATTGTCAAAGCACGGGAACTGACAGTGATGCATTCGGACGATGCAGAGGAGTTGTACGGGCTCTTGTTAGATCTAGAAGGTTCGACAGGTATACGGCTGCTAGACAGCATAGGAGTTATCCCGCCGCAGCTAAAACTCGTATAGTACTCGTTATGCATAAGATGTCAGTACAGTTGTTTCAGATGTTTAAGACTCTGGAAGAAAGAAGCAATCCAAGACTAAACGTCTGAGTTCCATTGCTGCTTCCGGGCAGGGGTCCTTGTGGTTGCCTGGAGGTAAGCAATGGGCACTTTTACAATAAAATACCTAAGCAGGAGAACAGTGATGGTCATCGAAAAATTTGTGAAAGCAATCGAAAAGGAAGTCAAGAAATGGATAGGAGACGATTCAATTTGCATAGTCGCTGTTGAGCCTGATGGCGTTTTCTATGCCGAGGGCTTATATAAATATCTGAGGAAGACCTATGAAAAAGGCAGGGTGAGCTATCTCTCGATAGATAAGGATGGTAATGGTTTATGGCAAGAAAGTATCAAAGGAAGAAAGGTTTTGCTTGTTGATAATGATATAATTACAGGCGATACTTATGGAAGAGTGATGAATATATTCCGCTCAGTAAAAACTAGTTTGCAAATAAGGGATATTAAGTTTGCGTCTTTAGAAGATCGGACAGGGGGGTTAGCCGATTTCGTAAGTGGATTTAACAGCGACATTTCTTACCAAATCTGCAAGCACTGCAAGAGGGTATTTCCATGTCATTGTGACTCAATGGCAGTTTTCGTGATCGAACAAAATTTCTGCCTGCGATGTTACCATGTGGCGGAGGAGATAGTGAGAAGATTTAGAAGGATATTCAGGGAAGCGGCAAAAGAAGAGTTGACACTTGATGAGATAACCACTAGATTCAATAATCTACCCGGCAATACCCGTGTTACTCCTAGGAAGATAAAGGAATATCTCAGTTGGGGAATAGGTAAGGAGGTTGAGCCTGGAATATACAGGCTTTTAATCTCCTGCAAGCGTTATCGATAATGGTAACGCTCTTTAATTGTTTGTTCCAATGTTACTTAGTTCCCCCTGAAAAACTTAGGAAATCTAGCGCAGTCAGATATGTTCGTCCCTTTGGGGCAGCCTCTGACCGCAATCCTCTACCACATGTTAGACTATTCTGACAGCTTGCCACAGGTTATAGGCAAATACACGCTGACTAACCCATATTTCGGCCCCGACACTGCCCCGCATCAGGCTCTGTTAAACCGGAACTTCCTCTCGTGTAGGTTTATTCTGGTTTCGACCCCAGCCCTGAACCTCTGTAGCCGCTTGAACCAGGGCCGTCTCTACTCTACAGGATGCCCTTTATTAGCTTTTCCTCTTACCAAGACGCTGACTTGTGTGACTACGCCTTCCCTCAACCACTCCTAATTCTCTGTGGAATAAAACCTCGATCAGCAGCTACTGCCTTCAGTTTCTTGCGAAATAGGCGTTTATGTCCCTGCCCCACACTTGAGTAAGGCGGCACCAGAGGAATTACCCTTAAGCACGTGATAGATGGCACATTGGTATCACTTCTAGCTATAAGTTAAGTTGCCATGCGTTAGTTCTGATGTAACCGCAAAATTGCCTTTTCGATTTCTTCTGGCAGTTTGTGAGGCAATGGCAGAAAACCGAAGAAGAGCTTTCCGTTGGTCCGAGCCGACTCAATCTCAATATCGCCAAAACCGAAGATTCTTCCCGGAAAGCCGAACTTGCATGCTACATCCTGAACCTTATCCAACCAGATGCTCATGATTCTCTTGCCGATGACGCCTCTTTTTCAAACAGGTTGAGATTCTCTAGTTTGCGTGTCTTCTGCCACCATCCCCAGCGCTCGGGAATGCTCCTCCACCATTGCCCTCGGTCTGGGAAGGGAGAGGAGATTGGTTTTGGAATAACCTTTAAGCACCAGGAAGTAATTGGTGATATTCCTGAGGAGTAGTTAATTGTTGGTAGGCAGCACTTGCAGCGCTTTGGAAGCATTCTACAGCTTTTGCTCCTGCTCCAACTGCCGCTAAAGATGCAATAAGTTTAAGCAGCGGATATGGAGTTGCTACCGCTCCTAAACCACACAGCAAAGTTATCACCGCCCGTCCAACTCCTTCCCCCGTCCTATCATTCATTTCAATCACCTCCTCTAAGGCTTTGACCAATCAAATACGCTAATGCAGCGATTCCCAAAGCAAATAAAATACCTTTCCCTAAATCCGTGAAGTCAGCTTGAAGTCGCTCTACCTGGAAAACCGGCTGGCCATAGCCACAATTGGTGCATCTTCGGTACCCCACTCTGACTGTGGCTTCGACTCCCTGCATTGCCCCACTACACAGTGGGCAACTCTGAGGGTTCACAACTTCCTGGGGTAACCTTCTGTGATTTGCGATTGCCTTAGCTTTGATGACTGGTGTTGACTCATAAGCATAATCCGGAACTCTGACTACTTTATACTCCATCTTTCTTTGCCCTCCATTAATGATAAGTTCCTCTACAAATTCTACAGTATCTACAACGAAATTGCAAGCGCACGTCAAAAAAATCCGTTAATCCAATACCTTTAGAATAACCTGATCATTAATAATCTCCTATCACGCAGATATATTTCTTGATTTTGTTTAGAGAATAGTTATTGTATGGACTCTATGAGTTAGTTTTTAGGCTTAAACTATTTCCTTATGTCGGTATTGTAGGGCTTCCGCCATATGGTGTGTCTTGATGATGTCGCTATGCTCTAAATCAGCGATGGTGCGGGAAAGCTTGAGGATGCGATGGAAGGCACGGCCAGTGAGATGAAGCTGCTTCATGGCGGCACGCAGCAGGCTCTGGGCTGCTGGTTCCACAATGCAGAATTCTTTCACTTCCTTGGGCGTCATGTCAGCATTGCATTTTAGCCTCGTTCCTCGAAAACGTTTAAGCTGTATTTCATGTGCTGCCTTGACCCTGGCTCTGACTTTTTCCGAGCTTTCCCCGGGCTTATCCTCAGTGAGTTTTTCATAATCAATGTGAGGAACATCCACAAAGATATCAATGCGGTCCAGTAACGGTCCGCTTATCCTTTTATGATAGCGGGAGATTTCTCCTGACGAGCATTTGCATTCCTTAAACGGGTCACCATAATACCCACAAGGACAGGGGTTCATAGCGGCAACCAGCATAAAGCTAGCCGGGAAGGTAATACTGCCATGGGCCCGGCTGACGGTAACGGTTCTGTCCTCCATTGGTTGGCGCAGCGATTCCAGAGCAATATGCCCAAACTCAGGAAATTCATCCAGGAAAAGCACCCCATGGTGCCCCAGGCTTATCTCGCCGGGTCGTGGCCATTGCCCTCCTCCCACCAGACCAGCATGAGAAATAGTATAGTGAGGAGAGCGAAAGGGACGCTCGACAATGATGGGAGTATCCTGCGGCAGTAATCCGCAAACACTATAAATCTTGGTTACCTCTATAGCTTCCTCCATGGTCAACGGGGGAAGTATCGAAGGCAAGGAGCGAGCCAGCATAGTTTTGCCACTTCCCGGTGGGCCACACATGAGGATATTGTGTCTGCCTGCCGCTGCTATCTCTAGAGCTCTCTTGGCATGTTCCTGACCCTTGATATAAGTGAGGTCAAAGGTGTAACTAGGGCGAAATTCCTCTTCCCAGTTTACCTCGCTATGATACTCCGGGATGCCTACTTCGCCTTGAAGGTGACTAACCAGTTGCGCTAAGGATTCTGCCGGGAATATATGTATATTATCCACAAGCGAAGCCTCTTTAGCATCATCCTTGGGCACGAACACGGTAGACAAGCTTTTATCCTTGGCTAAAGCCACCATAGGCAATACTCCATGGGTATGGCGTAACTTGCCATCCAATGAGAGTTCTCCTAAAAAGATACTGTGGGTGAGGTCGGCGTTGAGCTGTCCTGAGCTCATCAATATGCCTATAGCTATAGGTAAATCATAAGCAGGACCTTCCTTTCTTAAATCTGCTGGAGCTAGGTTGACAGTGATACGCCTGTTAGGGAATTTGTAATAGGAGTTTCTTATGGCTGACCTTACTCTTTCTCTAGACTCTTGGACTGCTTTGTCGGGCAGTCCCACGATGGTAAAAGAGGGTAGCCCTGGTGATATATCCACCTCTACTTCCACTACAGCACCTTCCAGACCTACCACAGCCGCACTGTTTATTTTAGCTGGCATCTTGATAAAATTTCCTGCCTAAGTAAGACTCAGGCTTCCTCCTTTAGAAATTCTTCAATTCTTCTAATCAGTTCTTCATTTTCTTCCTCAGATAGCATAAGGTTGCTTTCCAGCCTGTTAATGTAATCGTCGATTTGAGGAAAGCGAGACCTCGCTAGAGCTAGCTGTTCATTCTGTTCTCGAATCTCTTGGTCCAAATCGCTAAGATCAATTTTCAGGTCTAATCTTTGATTCAAAAAGCTCAAGACCTTCTTGTGAGCCTGGGCATCTTCCATGGCTGCTAAGTAAAAAGGTATTGGCACCCACAGGCTCACCCCAGGGATATTTCTTTCTCTAGCTATCCATAGCAGAAAAGAATTCAAGGTTGGCCTTTCGCCAGGCGGAGTTTGATAATCCATATCCCTGGCCACATCATATTGACTCAGGATTGTTTTCATTTCTGCTGAGTTAACTACAGTAAGCAACTCCCGAGGGGTAGTATGAGCACTAAAGCTAACCATAGCCCCAATGATGTAGAGCTCCTTTACCCGACAATGATTCTCAGCCACATCTAAAACTGAGTTTAGAAACTTATACCATTCAGCCCCGGGAGTGTCACTCTGGAAAACTACTAGCTCATGTTCCGGGCAGGCATAGAATTTGCTTTCAGGAAATTGGGCCAGGTCACCCCTTATGGCAACCCCGCCCAGGGGGAAAAACTCTTCGGGTTCAATCTCGGCAAATTCTTGTCCCTTTAGCTTCCTATTCAAGTAGTCAGTAACTTTCCGCCCCAAATTTCCCCCATCCTCTTTCCAACCCAGCACTAAACAAGAACGGCGAAATTCTACTCCCTTATAGATTTTAATAGGATATCCCTGGCTCAACCTCCCCCACCTCCCTTTTTAAAGAACTTTTCCACACCTTCCATAATTTTTTTCTTTTCTTCTTCGGTAATCGGCCCGGGCTCAGCCGGTTGGGCATAAGTCATATGCTTTAATCTATCCAGCTGCCCCCTGATTTCCAAAGGGATTTGCTGGTAAAATTCCTCAATTCTTTGTTGTACCTTCTGGTCTAATTCATCTAGTTTGTCGAGGGGAGCCTCAATTGCCAAGCTGCGACAAAGAACTTCTAGCACTGATTTCGATGCCTTTGGATAGGACAGTGGCAATGCCTGAAGATACACTGGTATCTCGCCCATCAGACAAATAGCCTCAAAACCTCTTCTCTTGGCAACTCCCAACAGGAGTCCATTCAAGCCGGTGATATTCCCATGTCCTCTCCTGCCTTCGATGTCAGACATAAGCACTGTGTTTTCATATCTTCTTATCTCGGGGATTAAACTTTCGCTATTGGGCACGGCCCAGACTCTAGGCTTGGCAGTATGGTGGGTCAAAGCCACGGCCGCTCCTGAAGTATAAACTCGACGACATTTAAACTTCTCAGCTACATCCAGAACCAAGTTAGCCATGTGATAGGCCTTTCTCCCCTCAGCATACATCCTCCCCCCTTCGGTGGGCTGTTCTTCCCCTGTAAAGAATATTAAATCTTTTCCCTCCGTTTTCTTGAAAAAAAATTTGCTGTTGGGAAATTCTAGGTATTCCAGAACTCCTTTTCTGATGAAGACACGCCTGGGATAAAAGAAATCCCAAGGCTCAATTTCTCCAAACTCCTCCGCCTCTAATATCCCTCTTAAAGTATCAACAGCGATTATCCCGATATTTCCTATTCCCGGCCAACTGGCTACCAAAACCGGGTTCTCAAGCTTGGGCTCCTGATAAAGCTTGATTCCCATCGCACTCCCCAAATCCAATTCCATATTATATACTATCTTCTCGCCTGTATGGTGAAAAATAGCAGCCGCCTATTTATGGGAGACAAGCAATGAAAGATTGGGAGAAAGAGCTTCCACCAATCGCTAGGGAAAGATTAGCTAAGATTGGTGAATTGACTCAAGAAGAAAAGGAGAGGATGATAGATTCTGAGAAGGTGAACTCTCTACTCTCAGAATTCTACCAGGGGCAGATTGACTCTGAAGGTCTGTGGAGGAGGCTAAAAGAAGAAAACAAGCCATCTCTTCTGAGAGAGGCCCAGATGAAGCTGCTAGACGCCCTGACTTTTGAGAGTACTCCCGCTGAGCTACGGAGGAAAAGGGATGGAATTCTAGCCATAGAGACACTCAAGAAGGAGCAGAATATTTCTGTAATAGAGTCGAGTCTAAACCTTCTGGAAAAATTACAAAAGAGATACAAAGCAGAAATTGAGCAAGCCTACAATGGCATAAGGGCTGAAGTAGAAAGAAATCCCCGACTAAGGTTAAAACAAGTTCAGCAAGGACAAAACACCATGATTGTCCAACTCACTGTTGACGAGGCGATAAAACAATTTCCTCAATGGCAGGATTTTCTCTCTAACCAGGAAAAAAGATACCGCCAGGAGTTTGCCAAAGTAATAGAGAAATTAAAAAGAGAGCTAAAGTAGGTTTAAATGCGGTTTAGAAACACTCTCCCTATCATTCGGTTGCTGATTCAACATGCCCTGTCTTTACGATATCAACGCCGATAGCTGTCGCTTACCCCCCTTTAGGGCGCTTTGAGCAACTCGACCAACGCAACCGAGATGGCAGCAGACTATAAGATTGGCAAATATCTGGCAATCTCATAGTCAGTAACATGGATGCGATAGCGGTCCCATTCAATCTTCTTATTTTCGATAAAAGCATTGAAAACATGGTCGCCAAGAGCTTTTCGCACTAGTTCGCTCTTCTCAGCGAGCTGGATTGCCTCCAGGAGACTAGCTGGCAAACTACCTATTCCTCGCTTTTTTCTTTCCTCCTCGGACATGTGATAAACATTTGCTTCCACGGGTTCCGGTGGTTCCAACCTTTCCTCAATTCCTGCCAACCCAGCGGCCAGCATCACGCTAAAGCAAAGGTAAGGGTTACAGGCAGGGTCAGGAGAGCGAAGTTCGAATCTAGTCTCATCTTCTTTGCCTGGCTTATATTCCGGCACTCTAATCAAGTCAGAGCGGTTGCGTGTCGCCCAAGAGAGGTAGACCGGCGCTTCCCAGCCTGGCACCAGCCGTTTATAGGAATTAACCCACTGGTTGGTAACTGCGGTGAACTCGGGGGCATATTTTAGGAGCCCAGCAAGGAAGCCCAGAGCTACCTTGGAGAGGTGATACCTACCATTCTTATCAAAAAAAGCATTATGGCCGCCTTTGAATAGTGACTGGTGCACATGCATACCGCTACCATTAATGCCGAAGACCGGCTTGGGCATAAAAGTGGCATAGACTCCGTGCCTCAGCGCTATCTCCTTGACCACAATGCGATAAGTCATAACGTTGTCAGCCATGGTCAGGGCGTCGGTATAGCGCATGTCTATTTCGTGTTGACTGGTAGCAACCTCGTGATGAGACTTGTCAACACCAATGCCCATGGCCTCTAGCGCCAGCACTGTTTCCCGTTTGAGGTCGTGAGCTGCATCCGGCGGGGTCATGTCAAAATATCCTCCCGCATCCAACCCCTCGCAGCATTTCGAGTCTTTAAAATAGAAGTATTCCAATTCAGGCCCAACATAGTAGGTATAGCCAAGATTGGCGGCTCGTTCCAAATTCTTCTTCAATATAAATCTGGGGTCGCCTTCAAATGGCTCACCGCCGGGCTTCAAGATGTCACAAAACATGCGGGCTACTGCCGTGTGCTCTCTGGGCATCCAGGGGAGTAATTGAAAAGTATCAGGGTCAGGCATAGCCACCATGTCGCTTTCATCAATACGGGCGAAGCCCTGAATTGAGGAGCCATCAAAGCCTATTCCTTCCTTCAAAGCATTCTCCAGTTCGTCTATACCAATAGACAGGCTCTTAAGAAAACCTAGAATATCGGTGAACCACAGCCAGATAAATCTTACATCATGCTCCTTTGCCATCTTTAAAACATATTGTTTTGCTTCCTCTCTGCTTTTTTTGTCCGTCATGCTTTTCCTCCTTATTTTGTATATTATATCAAGCTTTTCCTATTTCTCTATAGTTTACACTTTGTACTCTCCGTTATTGGCTTAAATAGCGTTGTCGCCTTCTTCGCCGGTCCTAACACGCACCGCATTCTCGACCGGCAGGACAAAGAGCTTACCATCACCCATCTCTCCAGTTCTTGCCGCTATAGTAATGACATTCAGTATTCTGGCAACATCTTCGTCCAGGACGACTATCTCGACCTTAATCTTAGGTAGTAAGTCCACTTTATATTCGCCCACCCGCCACTGCAATGTGAGCCCTCCCTGTCGCCCTCTACCACTCACTTCACCCACCGTCATACCGAAATAACCGCTAGCCTCAAGTGCTGTCCGCACGGCGTCAAGCTTTTCCTGTCGGATAATCGCTTCTATCTTTTTCACCGCAGCATGCCTCCGTAAGCCCTTTCACCATGCTGTGAAATATCCAGCCCCACCGTTTCCTCTGTGGCATTTACTCTTAACCCAATAGTAACATCAACTATCTTTCCCAAAACCCAAGTGACTACGAAGGCAAAACCACAGACAACTGCTACCCCTAGTAGTTGCTTAGCAAGCTGCATGGCATTGCCAGAAATCAACCCATTAGCACCACTCGGATTAATGGCAACACTGGCAAAGATACCCGTAGCTAACGCACCCCATATGCCACCGACACCATGGCACGCCCAGACATCCAGTGAATCATCAATCCCCATCTTCTTCGCTCTGAAGAGCATGGCATAGTAACACACCACCCCGGCAATGATACCAATAGGTATTCCCGCTAAGGGTGGGACAAATCCAGCCGCTGGAGTAATTGCCACCAGCCCGACGACTGCCCCAGTGGCAGTGCCAAGGATGGTAGGACGTCGGTAAATCCAGCTCAGTATCATCCAGACAATAGCCGCAGCCGCAGCTGAAGTATTGGTGGCAACCAAGGCACTAGATGCCAAGCCTCCGGAGGTAAGGGCACTGCCGGCATTAAAACCGAACCAGCCAAACCAGAGCAGTCCAGCACCTAACACTACCAAAGAAATATTGTTGGGCTCCATTGGTTCCTTTTCGTGGAAGCCCTTACGAGGGCCAAGTAAAATCGATAGTGCCAATGCAGATATGCCAGCATTTATATGGACCACAGTACCGCCTGCAAAGTCGAGCGCGCCCAACTTAGCCAGCCAGCCGCCGGAACCCCATACCCAGTGTGCCACCGGGCAATAAACGATAGTAAACCATAAGATAGAAAAGACTATGAAAGCACTAAATTTCATTCGCTCAACGATTGCTCCGCTAACCAGAGCCACAGTAATTATGGCGAACATCGCCTGAAACATCATAAAAGCCAAGTGAGGAACAGTGGTGGCGTAAGTCAAAGATGGTTCTTGCCCTATATGCCTCAGTCCAATCCAGTCAAGGCCACCGATAATACCTCCTCTATCGGGGCCAAAGCTGAGGCTATAGCCATAGAGTACCCAGAGCAAACCAATTAGACCCAGCAATGCGAAGCTCATCATCATTGTAGACAGGATGTTTTTTCTCCTGACCATGCCACCATAAAATAGAGCTAGCCCCGGCGTCATTAGCATGACTAGCGCCGTGGATATCAAGATCCAAGCAGTGTTACCGGCATCAGTAGGCATTTACAATACCCTTTCTAAACATCGTCTTCTTCACGATGACTTTCGATGGGGTCAACTGGTTTATCTTCGCTATCTCCAGCGCTATTTTTTTCGTCAATATATTCGTCCTTGGGAAGCCCTTGACCGAGGATAGCTCTAGCCAAACGGGGCGATAAACCTCTCCACAACTCTGTTATTTGGTTTATGTCCATGTCCATTTTTACCAAAGCATAAAATCTCATTGTTTCCAAAATATTACAGGTAAGTTAAATCTGTGTTACGAAAAACTTGACAAAATAATTGGGCCCTGTTAGACTAGGTAAACGGTTGCCGATAGCCGTATCAATTGAGAGGGTTCCAGAATATGAAAATGATATATGTTAAGGAGGAGTCCTGTATTGGCTGCGGCTTGTGCAAGGTTTATTGCCAGGTAGAGCACTCCCAGTCTAAGGACATAGTCAAGGCATTTAGAAGAGAGACTCCACGTCCTTTGCCTCGTGTGCATGTGGAGAGGAATGTGGAGATTTCTTTTCCTATCCAATGTCGCCACTGCGTCGAGCCCTGGTGTGTCTATTCTTGCCTTACCGGCGCAATGCATAAAGACCCCGCAAATGACAAGGTTGTTGTTGATGCTGAAAAGTGCATCGGCTGCTGGACATGCATAATAGCCTGTCCTTATGGGGCGCTCAGCCGAGATATGAATAGCAAAACTGTTATTAAGTGTGACCTTTGTCCCGAGCGGGACACGCCTGCCTGTGTAATTAATTGCCCTAACGAAGCGCTTGTATTGAGTGTAGATGGAAAAAAGGAATGACATGGATAAGACGATTGCCATAGTTGACTACGGTGCAGGGAATTTGCGTAGTGTCGCTAACGCCGTCAAGAAACTAGGTTATAACCCGAGGATAACAAGCGACCCAAGCGAAGTGGTTGCTGCTGCAGCGGTTATCCTCCCCGGTGTTGGCGCTGCTGCTGATACCATGAATAGCTTAGAAAAGTTAGGTATGACTGAGGCTATTGGGCAACTGCTAGGGCAAAAACGCCCACTCTTTGCCATTTGCGTAGGGCTACAAATACTGTTTTCCAGAACCGAAGAAGGGGGCTGGCACGAGTGTCTGGGAATAATCCCAGGAGTTGTAAAAAGGCTGCCCCCGGGACTTAAAATCCCTCATATCGGTTGGAATCAGGTAAAGCAAAGGCTCAGCCACCCTGTTTTTGAGGGCATACCGGATGAAGCTAACTTCTACTTTGTCCACAGCTTCTATGCTGAGCCTGAAGACAGGTCGGTTGTAGCCGGCACAACAACCTATGGCGTATCCATGTGCAGCATAATAATTCAGGATAACTTGGTCGCCACTCAGTTTCACCCTGAGAAAAGTGGCGAGCTCGGATTAAAGATGTATGACAACTTTTTAAAGATGGCACTGGGCAGGAGATGAGAAATGCAAACAAAATATCTTATCGTAGGTAATTCTGCTGGCGGCATTGGAGCGGCTGAAGCTATACGCCAGGTGGATAAGGAGGGGGCTCTGACTATCGTCTGCGATGAGCCTTATCCTGCTTACTCACGTCCTCTTATCTCAAAATATCTGGCGGGCGAGCACACTCTGGAAGAAATATTATTCCGCCCCCTCGACTTCTATGACCAGAATAACATTCTTTTTCTCTCGGGTAAGAAAGTGGCGCACATAGGACCAGCTCATCAAAGTGCCCAACTAGAGAGTGGTGAGCACATTAGTTGGGAAAAGCTCCTACTCGCTGTAGGAGGGAACCCTATCTTCCCCAGGATAAAAGGGAGCGACAAGAAAGGCGTTTTTACATTCACTTCCTTTGATGATGCTATGGCAGTTGGCGGATTTTTGCCTGATGTTAGACAAGCAGTGGTCATTGGCGGCGGGCTCATCGGAATTAGCGCGACTGAGGCTCTGGTGAAGCGAGGGGTTGATGTAACCGTAGTGGAGATGAAAGAGAGAATACTGAATACCATCCTCGACCAACAGACATCCTTAATGGCTGAGGAAGTTCTTAAGCGAGCTGGTGTGAAAATTGTTGCCGGTCATACTGTGGTTGAGATTAGTGGCAGGGAAACAGTTAGGGGCATCACTCTGGATAACGGAGACACAGTGCCATGTGATTTGGTATTGGTGGCTATTGGGGTATCACCGCGCCTGGAGCTCGCACTGGATGCTAAGTTGGAGGTAGACCGAGGCATAGTAGTAAATCGCTATATGGTTACAGACCATCCCAATGTTTATGCCTGTGGAGATGTAGCTGAAGCTTATGACTTTGTCTACGGGGAGGACAGAGTGACCCCGATCTGGCCTAACGCCTATATTGAAGGTAGGGTTGCTGGATTTAACATGGCTGGCGTTATAACTGAATACCCCGGCGGCACAGCTATGAATTCACTCAATTATTTTGGGTTTGATGTCACTGCCGCTGGCATGCCAATGACACCTAATGATGATGGTTACGAAGTTGTGAGCAGACAAGAAGGCAAAATATATCAAAAAATCATATTGAAAGATAACCTGATAATAGGGATGATATTTGTGGGGAACATCGAAAAATCAGGGGTAATCTTCAGTCTTATGAGGGATAAAGTCAATGTGGGAAGCTTCAAGCAACGGCTTTTGAGCGATGATTTCGGCCTGGCATTCCTCCCCCGAGCATTATGGCAAGAGAGGCTGGAGACGCCAAGACTATTTTTTCAAGGTGCTCTATCTACTCAAAATGGGAAGGAAACCTTTATTGGCGAATAATTGTCTTGTTATGGAGTTGTATAAAGGAGGTTAAGCCATGGAAGAACTAAGCAAAATAAACAACTTTTATGGAGATGATAAGGTAATGGATGCCTGTTCCCTCTTCGGGATGATGGATACTTTGGGGAGGCGGTTCTCAGGCAAGGACGTAATAAGGGCTATCGCCAATATGCATGTCCGTGGTAATGGTCTAGGTGGTGGATTTGCCATCTACGGATTATACCCTGAATATGCCGGCTATTATGCTTTCCACATAATGTATTTGAGCCGTGAGGGGCAAGCCAAAGCTGAGGATTTCCTCAGGCAGAAATTCCACATAATCGATGCCGAAGAAGTGCCCACTAAGCCGACGCCAGGTATAGTGAACCCTCCCTTAGTATGGCGTTATTTCCTTGAAGTGAAAAACGGTGGAATTAACGGCCAGTCAGAAGATGACTATGTCGTGGATAGGGTCATGGAAATCAACACAAAGACAGAAGACGCCTTCGTCTTTTCCAGTGGCAAGAATATGGCAGTGTTTAAGGGAGTGGGTTATCCTGAAGAGATAGCAGAATACTTCTGCCTGGAGCAATATCAAGGTTACCTCTGGACAGCCCATGGTAGATTCCCCACCAATACTCCCGGTTGGTGGGGCGGAGCACATCCCTTCAATATCCTGGATTGGACAGTGGTTCATAATGGTGAAATCTCCTCCTACGGGATAAATCGGCGTTATTTAGAGCAATTCGGCTACAATTGCACTATGCAGACCGACACCGAGGTGATAGCCTATGCCGTTGACCTTTTGATGCGAAGGCATGGCCTTCCCATAGAGATAGTAGCCAAGGTATTAGCACCTCCATTCTGGACTCAGATAGAACGCCGTTCTCCGGAGGAGCAGAGAGCCTTGCGAACTTTGCGCCAGGTATACGGCAGCCTTTTGCTCAACGGACCTTTCACTATAATCATCGCTCATCACGGAGAGATGATTGGTCTTACGGACAGGATAAGGTTACGTCCTCTGACTGTAGGAGTGAAAGGGTCGGTGCTTTACCTATCGTCTGAGGAATCAGCTATTCGCTTGGTCTGCCCCGACCTTGACCTGACCTGGATTCCCATGGGTGGTGAGCCTATTGTGGGCAGCTTAGAGGAGCCGCTTGAGCCTAAGAAAGCTTTAGTGGCAAAAGTAGAAGGTGTACGCAAATGTTAACCAAAAGGATTATCCCTTGCCTTGATGTTACTCAAGGGCGAGTAGTTAAAGGCACCAGTTTTGCCCATCTTCGGGATGCTGGCGACCCTGTAGAGCTAGCTGCTTTCTACTACAAGGAAGGTGCTGACGAACTGGTCTTTTTGGATATCGGGGCTACTCCCGAGGGACGTGACACCATGGTTGACATAGTTGAGCTGGTCTCAGAGCAAGTTTTCATTCCCCTCACCGTTGGTGGGGGCTTGCGGGGTATTGAAGATATGCGGCGCATGTTAAAGGCCGGGGCAGATAAAGTATCCATTAATACTGCCGCTGTACAGAATCCCAGACTTATTGCTGAAGGAGCAGAGAAATTTGGCAGTCAATGCATTGTCGTGGCTATTGATGCTAAGCGTCACCCTCACCTTAATTCTCTTCCTTCAAGGGAGAGGATAGGTAAGGGTCATAATGCTAGATGGGAGGTCTGCACCCATGGGGGACGAAAGCCTACTGGCATCAATGCCATCGAGTGGGCTAAACAAGTGGTGGCTCTTGGTGCTGGGGAACTGCTCCTGACCAGTTGGGATGCCGACGGTCATCAGACTGGATATGACCTAGAGCTGCTCCGCACCATTAGCGAAGCAGTGACAGTGCCAGTCATCGCCAGTGGTGGTGCTGGCAATTTGGAGCATCTCTATGAGGCTTTGGTTATAGGTAAAGCTGATGCAGTTCTCGCTGCTAGCATCTTTCATTTTCAAATTTATTCCATCCGCCAAGCAAAAGACTACTTGGCGGAAAGAGGAATACCTATAAGAAAAGGATAAGATGAAGACATATTTGCCAGCAAAATTCATAGTGGAGAGAGACGATTCACGATGCATCAGATGTGAGGTGTGCGTCAACCAGTGCACCTTTGATGTTCACTCTTACGATGCCGAGGACGACGAAATAAGAAGCCATGAAGAGAATTGTGTTGGCTGCCACCGTTGCGTAGTCTTTTGTCCCACTAAGGCTTTGACCATTAGAAGCAATCCACTGGATTACAGAGAGAACTACAATTGGCGTCCTGAGGTTATTGAAGATATCATCAAGCAGTCTGAGACCGGTGGCGTGCTTCTTACCGGAATGGGGAATGACAAAAGCTACCGCATTTATTGGGACCATCTGGTTCTTAACGCCAGCCAGGTGACCAATCCTTCTATTGACCCTTTGCGCGAACCCATGGAGTTGACCACCTACCTGGGGCAAAAACCTGACCGCGTGGAGTTTAGCTCGCTGGGTCTTAAGACTGAACTGGCTCCTCAAGTTAAGCTTGAAGTCCCTGTAATGTTTTCCGCGATGTCCTATGGTGCAGTAAGCCTGAATGTCCAGGAATCACTGGCCAGAGCTGCCACTGAGATGGGAACTTTGTGGAACACAGGTGAGGGTGGACTTCACCCCAAGCTCTATAAATATGGAGATAACACTATAGTCCAGGTTGCTTCGGGACGATTTGGTGTTCATCCTGAATACCTCGATGTAGCTAGAGTGGTGGAAATCAAGATTGGTCAAGGGGCTAAGCCTGGCATCGGAGGGCACCTCCCTGGGGAAAAAGTGAGCGCTGAGGTAGCCAGGACCCGCATGATACCCAAGGGAACTGATGCTTTGTCTCCGGCACCCCAGCATGACATTTACTCCATTGAAGACCTGGCACAGCTTGTGTATGCTCTGAAGGAGGCGACAAACTATACCAAACCGGTGGCAGTGAAGATTGCCGCTGTCCACAATTCCGCAGCTATTGCCAGTGGCATGGTACGAGCAGGAGCGGATATCATAGTCTTGGATGGCTTGCGTGGTTCTACAGGTGCTGCTCCCAAGGTCATCCGTGACAATGTTGGCATTCCTATTGAGCTCGCTCTCGCTTCCGTGGATGACCGTCTCCGACAAGAGGGCATCCGAAACCGAGCCTCTGTTGTCATCGCAGGCGGAATTAGAAACAGTGGCGATGTCGCCAAAGCCATCGCCTTAGGTGCCGATGCTGTTTATATTGGAACCGCTGCCCTCGTTGCCCTAGGATGCACAGTGTGTCAGCAATGCCACACAGGAAAATGTGCCTGGGGCATTTGCACTACAGATCCCTGGTTAACCAAGAGGGTCAATCCTGATATTGGAGCCAGGCGGCTGTCCAACCTCCTTCGTGGCTGGAGCCTCGAGCTTAAAGATATACTGGGTGGCATGGGTATCAATGCCTTGGAAAGTCTGCGTGGCAACCGCCTCCATCTCAGGGGTATTGGACTTACTGATACCGAGCTAGAAATTCTTGGAGTAAGGATGGCAGGAAGTTAAGATGGCAGAAAAGGTACCGAAAGTCATTACAAATGAAGCGATGCAAGCTCGAATTATAACCATAGATGCCATAGGCATTTTTTACCGGGAACTCAATGCTAAGTTGAGGCAAGCAGTGCAGAGCGGAGCTCAAAAAATCGAGTTACGAGATGTCTATGGGCAGAGATACATTGGCACGGATTTGAACAAGCCGGTGGAGATTGATATATTTGGCACTCCGGGTAATGATTTAGGGGCTTTCATGGATGGCCCCAGGATTATTGTCCACGGCAATGCCCAGGATGGCTGCGGGAATACTATGAACAGCGGAGAGATCATCATTCATGGTCATGCCGGTGACATCCTTGGTTTATCAGCCAGAGGTGGCAAAATTTTTGTCAGAGATGATGTCGGTTATCGGGCAGGTATCCATATGAAAGAATACCAAGACAAAAAGCCTATGGTGGTCATTGGCGGCACTTCACAGGATTTTTTAGGCGAATATATGGCCGGTGGGATTCTAGTACTCCTGGGGCTGAACCTTAAAGAAGGGGAGCGGTATAGAGCAAATTTCATCGGCACCGGCATGCATGGTGGCGCTATCTACATAAGAGGAGAGATTCAGGAATTTCAGCTAGGCAAGGAAGTAGGTGTCACTGAACTTGACGAAAATGATTATTTAATTGTAAGGCAGCTTGTTCAAGAATTTGCTCATCACTTCGGCTATGATGTCGAAGAGATGTTAAGATATAAATTTACTAAACTTTTCCCTCTTTACCTTCGTCCCTATGGCAGGCTTTACGCCTACTGAATTGTAAAGGAGGCTAGCTTTGCCCAGAGTATTCGTCATAGCCGATGAAAGCGAACAAATAAAAAGATTGTGTTCAGAACTCACAGAGAGGGGCTTTGATTGCCTAGTTGTTCCTTATGATGCCAAGACAACAGAACAGCTTGTAGGGTACTTCCCTGATATCGTCTTGCTGAATATGGATGAACCCCGGGTTGACTTAGATGTGTGGACTGAAAATATAAAACAAGATAAGCATAAACCCCTCATCGCCCTCCTAACCAAGGAAAGACTTCACAGCTTCGATTCCAGCACTAACATAGATGATTTCGTGGTCACACCCTGGGAAACAGCCGAGGTTATAGTCAGGATAAAACGAATTCTGGGACAAAAACAAAACAAAGCCAGCGAGGAGGTGATTCGGTGTGGCGACTTAGTTATAGATTCGGCTAAGTGTGAGGTATCGCTTGGTGGTAAGCCAATAATACTAACCTTCAAGGAGTATCAGTTACTCAAATTTCTAGCAAGCAATAAAGGAAGGGCTTTTACCCGCGAAGTTCTCTTAGACAAAGTTTGGGGCTGGGATTACTACGGCGGTGACAGAACGGTAGACGTACATATCCGAAGATTGAGGAGCAAAATCGAGGATATAGATCACTCTTTTATTGAAACCATAAGAAATGTGGGGTACAGATTCAGAGAGTTATGAGTCCGGGCGCGGTCGGATAAATTGAAGCAGTCAAACTCACGCCACTTTCACTGCTGTTCCATAGGCTACCATCTCAGCGGCCCCGGACATGACCATCGCGGTTACGAATCTGGCGCCTACTATAGCATTAGCGCCCATCTTCTCAGCTTGCTCAACCATCCTCTGTAATGCTTCCTCCCGGGCTTGCGCCAGCATTACGGTGTAGTCCTTAATCTCGCCACCAACAATGTTTCGCAAGCCAGCCATAATGTCATGTCCAACATGCCTAGCCCGGATGGTGCTACCTCTAACCAAACCCAGCGTTTCTACTATCTTTTTGCCCTCTATTTGCTCTGTGGTAACCACAATCATTTTTCCACCTCCTTGAATTTCTCTTTTTCTTCTCTGGATGCTCGATATCTCTCCCGTACTAGCGATACAAGGAGCAGGATAAGACCTATAGCTATGGCAGCGAAGGCAATTTTAACAGGCAGGGGTAGCCATGGGAAAACTAAACCGAAGAGCAGATAAAGACCCCAGCCTACCAAAATGCCCAGGCCGACTACTACCAAGATACCACCAATTTTCCTCAAGCTACTCCTCTCTGAATCGATTAGTGATGGGTAATCTCCTATCCCGTCCAAAATCTCGAGGGGTTATCTTTATACCGGGGGCAGTTTGGCGGCGCTTATATTCACTCCTGTCTACCATGCGAGCTACCCTTGTAACTATGTCGCGGTCAAAACCCATGGCTACAATCTGGTCAATCGCTAAGTCATCCTCCACATAGGCTTTCAGGATAGGGTCCAGTATATCATACGGAGGCAGGGTATCGGTATCTTTTTGGTTGGGCCGTAGCTCAGCCGATGGTGCCTTGGTCAAGACGGAAGGCGGTATCACGTCTTTGCCAGCCTGGCGATTCCTATATTGCGCCAGCTTGTAAACCATTGTTTTGGGTACATCTTTGAGCGGGATAAATCCTCCCGCCATATCTCCATAAAGGGTGGTATAGCCGGTAGCCGTCTCACTTTTATTGCTGCAAGCCAGCACTAGCCAACCGAACTTATTGGACAGGGCGAAGAGAATATTGCCCCTGATTCTTGCCTGAATGTTCTCCTCGGCGACACTTGGTTGAGTGCCTTTGAAAGGCTCTGCCAGTGTTTCTAAATAAGAGCTAAATGCTTTCTCAATAGGTATAATCTGGAACCGTATTCCTAGATTCTTGGCTAAAGCTTCGGCATCTGATATGCTGCCCGGGGATGAGTAGCGAGAGGGCATGGATACACCTATAACGTTCTCAGCCCCGAGAGCATCTGCAGCTATGGTAGCTACCAAGCTAGAATCGACTCCACCAGATAAACCGATAACTACTTTCTCAAAGCCATTCTTGTGCACATAATCTCTGACGCCAAGAACAAGTGCCTGGTATATCTCGGCAACCTCGCTTAATCGTTCAACTTTCCTTAATGGCAAAGGCGGCTTGACCACCACGGGGCATTCGTTTGATACTTCGATCTTGGTAACCCGTTCCAGCTCTTTTTTGACCCATGGTGTCTCTTTCCTCCGACGAGGGTCGTGCAACTGTGAACGAAATACCGATTCCATATCCAGATCGGCCACTATGAGATCTTCCTCAAATTGTCTGCCCCGTGCAATAGGCTCCCCTTTCTCATTGAAGATTACGCTATTGCCGTCAAATACAAGCTCATCTTGCCCCCCAACCAGATTATCGTAGGCAACAATAGCTACATTATCGGCTGCCCTGGTAGCAAGCATCCTCTCCCTAGAGAGCCCTTTGCCGGCATGATATGGAGAAGCGCTTATATTAATCAGCACCCTGGCTCCGGCATAAGCTTGCACTGTAGCCGGCCCGGTCTCATACCATATGTCTTCACAGATGCTTATCCCTGTGCCAATGCCGCAAATACTAAAAATGCTGTACCTAGTTCCAGCTTGAAAATAT
>Ga0209102_1000345_pt1 | contig 31550 bp, 28 predicted proteins | sample ConPoolayeHmetaG_FD_185483 | JGI IMG/M metagenome (GOLD analysis project Ga0209102, IMG submission 185483) | Hot spring microbial mat communities from California, USA to study Microbial Dark Matter (Phase II) - Cone Pool mat layer H metaG... ...
GGTTTACCGCAAGCCTACCAAAAAGAATTCCCTGAGCAAAAGAGCTGACTGGTTAAATCAATGACCCTTGAATTCATCCTTAAAATTGGTGGCATGCTGCTTGGGGTTCTGGCCCGGATGCTTCTCCCATGGCTCCGCAAGCTCATTGCTGGAGAAGCCACGGCCTTCAGCCGTCGCTACCTTTATCAGAGCCTTGCTTCCTTCATCCTTGGCGTAATTATCACCATGCTTATTTTCCCCAAATTTGAAGCCTGGGCCGGCACCGCCCCACTCGACCCTTCCTCCTCGCCAGACTTTGAGGCTTATTTCAAGCTTTTCTGCTTAGCCTTTGGCTTCGGTTTTGGCTGGAACAGCTTAGTGATTGAGGCTGGCCAATGGCCAGCCTCCCTCCGCCACCGCCGAGCCAAACCTAATGCATAGAGATTATTTATCATGAATTCGTTGACATCAATTATGGCTTATTATGTGCCCCTGAGCCATAGAGCAAAGACAAAAGAACTTGCCCTTTCCACTGAAAGCAACGCGGCCTTCACTAATTACCTAAGCCCATGCGACCTCACCCATATCGCTACTGTTGCAATATTAATAAAGCCATCAGGGACGTAAAAAATTATTTAAAAATAACCATTTTTTCATCAAAAAACTTTTTTAGAAAAAAATTTTTAGCGATAGGAGAAAAAAAATGAAAACAGCTCTCGTTTGCGGAGCAGGAGGTTTTATAGGCCACCACATGGTTCGCAGGCTAAAGAAAGAAGGATTTTGGGTAAGAGGCGTGGATCTTAAATATCCTGAGTTTTGTGAGACTGAAGCCGACGACTTCGTAATAGGCGATTTACGAGACCCCTACATATGCAAACAGGTGGTCGATCGGAAGTTCGATGAAGTCTACCAATTTGCAGCTGATATGGGAGGTGCCGGCTACGTGTTCACGGGCGAAAACGATGCCAACATCATGCATAACTCTGCCCTTATCAACCTGAACATGCTGGAGGCTTGTTATAGACGGAACGTTAAAAGAATTTTTTATTCATCCTCCGCATGCATTTATCCGAAATATAACCAGGAAGATCCTAATAACCCCAAATGCTCTGAAGACAGCGCTTACCCGGCCTATCCAGATAGCGAATATGGATGGGAGAAATTATTCAGCGAGAGATTATATCTGGCATTCCACAGAAATTATGGAATGGAAGTAAGGATTGCTCGCTACCATAATGTCTTTGGGCCTGAGGGATCCTGGAATGATGGACGTGAAAAGGCGCCTGCTGCATTATGCAGAAAAGTAGCTATGGCTAAATTAAAGGGTGAATCTTACATTGAGATATGGGGCGATGGTAAGCAGACCCGTTCATTCCTATATATAGATGAATGCATAGAAGGAACTTTACGTCTTATGCGTTCAAATTGGACAGGACCGGTTAATATCGGTTCAGAGGAGATGGTTACGATAGATCAACTTGCTGAGATGATCATGGGTATAGCGGGAGTAAGACTTGAAATAAAGCATGTTCCAGGACCTCAGGGTGTCCGTGGCAGAAATTCGGATAACAGACTTATATATGAAAAACTAGGGTGGAGACCAAGCCTTCCGCTTGTTGAAGGCCTGAGAAAAACCTATCCCTGGATAGAAGAGCAAATAAAGCGACATCTAGTTCAAAAAAAGAGTAGTGCCACTTCATAAGCGACTCACCGGATGTTCCCTATTTCTAGCTCGGCTCTGAAGGGTCGAATCTCAAAGGTGAGCGGACTGCGTATTCTTTCAGTAATTCCCGGAATAGTGCCTCCAAAATGCTAAATCCTAGGTGAAGACCATTACGATTTTCGGTACGCTTCCTGAAGCTATCAAACTGGCTCCGGTAATCCAGGGACTGCGGAAATATCCTGAGCGAATAGTATGCAAAATATGTGTCACCGCTCAACACCGCCAGATGCTGGACCAGGTGCTACTGCTCTTTGAGATCACACCAAACTATGACCTGAACATCATGGAGGATAACCAGTATCCCACACAGGTAGCCTCTGCAGTACTATCTGGCCTGGAACCATTCCTACAAAAAGAGCGGCCCGATTGGGTACTGGCGCAGGGCGACACGACCAGAGTGGCAGCGGCGTCCCTTGCGGCCTTCTATGCCAGGGTGAAAGTGGGGCATGTTGAGGCTGGCCTGCGAACTTACGATAAATGGCAGCCTTTCCCCGAGGAGATCAACCGCCGGGCGGCGGGCGTCATCGCCGACCTGCATTTCGCCCTACCGAGCGGGTCCGCCAGATCCTCCTGCGCAAAGGTGTGCCCGCTGAGCATATACTAATCACGGGGAACCCAGTGATTGATGCCTTGTATTGTATAGCTGCATTACCGTCACCGCCCGAAGTAATTGAATTTCTTGGGAGTTTGGGTATACCTGCATAAGAAGATCACTCATCTGCTTCTGACCCTATTAGCCTTATTCTAGTGACCGCCCATCGTCAGGAGAACTTTGGCTGGCCTCTAGAGAACATCTGCCTGGCCTTACGCGATATTGCGGAGCGCTATAGGAGATAGGTGCACATCGTATACCCTGTACACCTGAACCCCAACCTGTGGGGGTCAGTGCATCGGTTGTTAGGGGATGTACCTAACATTACTTTGGTTCCATCATTGGATTACTTGTCTTTATTGCATCTGATGAAGCGATCTTAGTTGGTCTTGACCGACTCCGGCGGTATCCAGGAGGAAGCACCTATCCTTGGCAAGCCGGTATTGGTGCTGCGAGAAGTGACAGAGCGACCAGAAGGGCTGGAGGGAGGATCGGTGCGTGTGGTTGGTGTGGAAGGGGAAACAATTGTGCGGGAAACCCTTCGCCTGTTCGAGGACAGCAGGGCATACGAGACAATGGCTTCGGCAGTGAACTCATACGGAGATGGCCATGCCGCAGAGCGGATTGTGGCAGCATTGCTTGGGGAAAAGGTATCACCTTTTGAACCAGCTAATGAGTTGAAGTCCACTTGAATCCTTCGGCTTAAGTCACAGCGATGTCAGCACAAACGCACACACTGGTGATCGAAGTCATAGACATCCACGGCCATTGCCCCGTGTACCATATTGGGGACCGTTTCCCTATTGAAGAGGGCTAAAAAATGGTCAGCAACGAACCCGTATGTATGCACGCGCTGCAGGCTGCGGCTCCGTACTATGTGGCGCTCAGTCGTGGGATCGCTCCCTGTAACGTGGGCCTGGCTGGACCCGACGGTGTTGCTTATGCACAATGCCTGGATCCGCAGAGCTACACAGGAGGAGGTAGAGTGACCTTCCGGGTTTGTGCCGAGGAGCGAGGGAGCGGAGGTGCGGAGGAGCGGTGATTCAGAGCCATGAGGAGTTAAAGGTGTACAAGCTTGCGTTTGAGGCAGCGATGCGGATTTTTGATCTCTCGAAATTGTTTCCATCGGAGGAGCGCTTTTCCTTGACCGATTAGATTCTCCGTTCCTCTCGTTCAGTGTGCACCAACATTGCAGAGGCTTGGCGTAAGCGACATTATGAAACTGCATTCGTGAGTAAGCTGAACGATGCCGAAGGAGAGGCGGCGGAGACGCAAACCTGGTTGCGATTTGCAATGGCGTGTGGTTACCTCTCTCAAGAGGCTGGCTAGGAACTGCACCAAACCTACGATTACATTATCGGCAAAGTGGTTAACATGATCGTCAATCCTCAACCATGGTTGATGTTACGTAGCAACCGATGACGGCATCTCAGCACTCTCGCACTTCTGCACAGAACGCACCTCAGGACCTCGGCACCCGTGCACCTCTGCACAAAATCTGCGTTCTCGGCTTAGGCTACATTGGTTTGCCTACAGCGGCCATGTTCGCTTCCCACGGCTTTCAAGTGGTGGGGGTGGACATCAATGAGCGAGTAGTGGAGACCCTCAATCAGAGTGAAGTGCACATCCATGAGCCCGGGCTCAAGACTCTGGTCCAGGCGGCGCTAAAAACCGGCAACCTGCGGGTTGCCCGCCAGCCCGAGCCCGCCGATGTCTTCATCATCGCCGTACCCACGCCCCTGTCTCCGGTCTCCGGTCCCCCGTCTCCTAAAGCAGACCTCTCCTATGTCATCGCTGCTGCCGAGTCCATCGTCCCCCACCTGCGCTCTGGCAACCTGATAATCCTGGAGTCCACCGTCCCACCTCGCACTACCGTGGACATCCTCGTCCCCATTTTGGAGAGATCTGGGATAGGCGTAAGTGCAGGACAATTCTCCTCTGCACCCGTGCACCCTAGCACCTCTACACTATACGTCGCCCATTGCCCCGAGCGCGTCCTCCCCGGCCGCATCCTTGAGGAACTGGTATGCAATGACCGTGTGATTGGCGGGGTGGACCAGGCCTCAGCAGAGATGGCGAAGGCGCTATATGCCTCGTTCGTGGAGGGGGAGATCTTCCTTACCGACGCCACCACTGCGGAGATGGTCAAGTTGATGGAGAACACGTATCGGGATGTTAATATTGCCCTAGCTAATGAGTTTGCCCTGGTGGCGGAGCGACTGGGAATCAACGTTTGGGAAGCCATTGAACTGGCGAACCGCCACCCGAGAGTGAACATCCTGAAACCCGGTCCTGGCGTGGGTGGTCACTGTTTAGCAGTTGACCCCTGGTTCATCGTTCAGGTTGCGCCGGAAGTGACGCCGCTCATCCAGACCGCCCGGCGGGTGAACGACAGCATGCCGGCGCATGTGGTGGAACTGGTGAAGCGCGCTCTTGCGGAAGGCAAGACCGGAGACCAGGGACCGGAGACCGAGGACAAACTCCCGTCCCCAGTCTCTGGTCCCCCGTCTCACCGCATCGCCGTACTGGGTTTGGCATACAAGGCTAACATAAATGACCTCCGAGAAAGCCCGGCTTTGCGAGTGGTGGAAGGCCTAGCGGCCCTAAGCTACGAGCTGCGTCTCTGTGATCCTCATGTCAACGAGGCCTTTCCCTGGCCCCTCCTGCCCCTTTTGGAGGCAGTGAAGGGAGCCGACTGCCTTGTGCTTTTGACGGATCACGCCGAGTTTACGGCGCTTCGGCCACAAGTCGTGGGGCCCTTGATGCGCCATCGTCGGGTGGTGGATGCTCGTGGCTGTATCAAAGTCCAGGAGTGGGTGGCGGAAGGGTTTCAAGTAATGATCTTGGGAGACGGGTAAGCGGAGGAGCAAAAATGCTATAGAGCATAGGAGCAAGGGTCGGGAAAATGCACCCCAGCACACTTGCACATAGGTTCTCTTACTAAGTTCTGGAGGCCGGAACAGCCGGCTGGCAGGGGTTGAGCTGGAAAGGATCGTGGCTGAGACCATTCGTTTATTAGAAGACGATCAAGTCTATCAGGAGATTGTTCGTGCAGCGAACGCGTATGGGGATGAGCGTGCAGTGAAGCGGATAGTAGAGACGTTGTGAAGAGAAGATCAAATTCTATGAAAAAATCCTTAATTTGCGGTGAAGGTAATTTCAATGGCGGGCGCCCCGGGAATTTCGGATTGGAGCGCACCGGGTACGGATCGCTGCCCTGGTCCTTGAGGAACAAATCCGAAATCTTAGGTCCCAAATCCGAAATGCCATTTGGGTGTGCAGCGTGGTCATCAAAGAGCACGGGTTTGCGCTCTCGGCGGCGAATGAGTTCCTGCTGCTGGACCTGCGTGACCTCCAGAACCGCTGTGCAGCGCTGGCCCTGCCTAACGGCGGGACATTTGACATCAAGTACCCGGAGTTTAGTCCCACAGATTCAAGTCTTCCGCCTGCGTGTACCTCGAATACCTGCATAAAGATACGAATGTCACACCGCTCAAAAAGGAAGATGCCTATCCGGCCTATCTCAAGGACTCCTATGGCTGTGAGAGGTTCATTAGGGAGCGGTTGCGCATATACTAACAAGATAATTACAGCATTGAGACTTATAGGGTGTGCTCCCACAATTTCTTCGGCCTGCTGGAAACCTGGGAGGGTTGATGGGAGAAAGCACCTGCTGCTCTATGTCGCAAGATTGCAGTGGCGAAGTTGACCGACAACCCCGATGTGAAAATGCGGGGAGATGGCGAGCAGACACGTTCTTTATGCTACATTGATGAATGTGTCATGCGAATTCACCTTTTGATGCGGTCAGATTATCACCAGCCGCTTAACCTGGTCCAAGATCGGATGGTTATGATCAACGAACTCGCGGAAACGATCGCCGACACTACAGGGATTAGAATCGTCAAGAAACATGTGCTTGGTCCAAAGTGTGTAGGCGGCCGAAGCTCAGATAACATTCGCCTTCGTCGGGTGTTGGGATGGGAATCGCAAATATCATTAGAGGAAGGACTGGCGTGCACATATGTCTTAATTGAGGAGTAGGTATGGAAAAGGTTAAGTTTAGCGTCAGGAGCCGACGTAGTAGCTGCTCTGGCCCACAGCAGAATACCCTGAGTTTGAAGTTGGAGCATTAGCGATGTCTCCAAAAGCCAGTCTTGTCGTCACTACAATCTTCGACCCGGTTGTTCTCGAAACTTATTTTGAGAATTTTCGGAAATATGAGCGACTTGACCAAGTGAAAGTCTATGTGATTCCAGACCGTAAAACGCCTTCAGAGGCCTACGCACGTTGCTCAGATTTATGTCGGCGTGGGCTGCAGGTGGTTTGTCCCACCCTTGATGAGCAGGAGGCTTTCCTCAAGCGGGTGAGCTTTCCAACGCATCTTGTGCCCTATGACTCTGATAACCGTCGTAACGTGGGCTATCTGATGGCACTAATGTCAGGCAGCGAATTTATCATCTCCATAGACGATGATAATTATTGCTGTTTGGATGAGGATTTCTTCCTGGCACATGCTGTAGTTCTCGAAAATCAGCTTTCGGTGGAGGTTGTTCATTCAGACACTGGATGGTTTAATGTCTGTAGTTTGCTTAAGCTTAATAGACCCGGTGTTGTATATCCTCGTGGCTTTCCATATTATGCTAGGCACAAAGATGAAAATAATGTCTTCACTCCCGGTCTGGTAAGCGTGCACATGAACGCTGGGCTTTGGCTGTTGGATCCTGATGTGGACGGAATTACGTGGCTGGTGGCACCGGCTCGAGTTAGTGCTTTTGCTGGGCGCTCTGTAGTGCTTAGCAACGAGACATGGTCGCCAATCAATACGCAGAATACGTCGCTACGTCGAGACGTAATCGCTGCGTACTACTTTGTGAAGATGGGTTATCCGCTGGGCGGAATGCCCATTGATCGTTACGGAGATATTTTTAGTGGTTACTTTGCCCAGGCCTGTGTGCGCCATTTGGGAGGAGCAATACGTGTGGGCACGCCGGTGGTGGAACACAGACGCAATAGCCACAATTATTTGAAGGATGCCACCAATGAATGGGGCTGCATCTTGGTTTTAGAGGATTTGTTACCGTGGTTGGTAGACATAGAGCTGGACGGTGATACATATCCGGAGGCATATGAGTCGCTGAGTTACGCCTTAGAAGATGCAGTAGAACGCTTTCACGGAAGTATTTGGACAGACGCGACCCGGGGTTATTTTCACCAGATGGCTTATTGCATGCGTTTTTGGGCGCACACTTGCGCCTCACTGTATTGACTGGCGAGGCAATTAATAACCCCATCAAACGATGGGGCTGGTAGTAAGGATTCGTCATGGGACAACATGTGACGCTGCATATTGCGGTTGTAACAGGAGGGGTTCCGAATCCTGATAGTGGTGGGCATATGATTACCCATTGGAGTATAATCAACTGGCTTCTGCGGCAAGGACACAAGGTTACGGTGATTGCGATATTGCCTGATGCAATACGATGGGTGAATATACCAAGGCGGATTGGTGCGCTTCAGTCCCTTGGAGTAGAGGTAATTGAGATGCCGATGGTTTCAAGTCCATGCCATGCTGGGATAATAAGTCAGTTACGGCGATTACTTCCACTACCATTTGAAGTAGCATTTCCAACCAGGAAGATGGCAGTAAAAGTGCAGAGTAAATTGCGAGAAATACAACCTGATGTAGTGCTGGCTGGTCATTATGAAGGACTGGCTGCCACTTATAGGTTTAGACAGGCACCAATAATGACGCTATTTGGCGATCCGTATCATCTGTCTAGCTTTTATAGATGGTGGCACGGCCGAGAAGATGTTTCTTTCTTGCAAAACGTCAGGAATGGTCTGAGTGTATTCCGATTATACCTGGGTCAGGTGCCTAGATTAAAACAAATGATGCAAGAATGCGCTGCATTGGGCGCTACTGCCGCCCATCATGCCGCTTGGTATACAAGGGTTGCAAGACGGCCTTGCCTGTATCTCCCTAGCCCCGTTGAAGATAGAGCAGGACCGAATTGGCGTGAGAGGCGGGAAAATTTTCCACCCAACAGGCCGCCTAAGATATTGTCAATGGGACCTCTCAATCAGACTGCGAATCGGCCAGGTATCCGTATGTTTGTGCGTGAAGTGGTGCCGGTTCTCGATGCACATCTTGGGCCAGATGGGTACGAGGTTCATTTTGTTGGGCGATCAGAGGGTGCTCCTCGTGAGTTAGTAGAATTGGCAGCGAAGCGCCCTAACATCAAGATACGGGGGTTCGTTGACTCCGCGGACGAGGAATTTTTATCTGCTGACATATTGCTGGCTCTGAATCCGGTGCGCTTAGGCAATCGCTTGCGTATTGCTTCGGCATTTTCATTTGGTTGTTGTGTAGTTTCACATAGTGCTAATCAGTGCGGGATGCCCGAGCTCCGGCATGAGTATAATGTGTTGCTTGCCGAAAAGGCGAAAGATATCGCTTTGGCATTGGTGCGCGCCTTATCAGATGAGTCACTACGCCGCCGACTGGGTGAGAATGGACGAAGGACCTATGAAGATGCGTATTCTGATTTGGCCTGTGCAAAGATCGAAGCGCATTTGATCAGGATTGCTGGCATCCGATCTCGGTAATTGGAGTATCCTCATATGATCGGGGCTAGATATCGCTATACTCCGACTTCGAAATCACTATATCCCATGACTCAGGCACGAAGGGAAGCAATAGCTTCGCTGCTGTAAAAACGCGCTAACGGAGTATATAGGGAAGAGAGTCTCCCTTGCCCTTGTGGAGCAGAAGATGACGAGGTTCTCGCCGAGCGCGATCGATTTGCGATTCCAATGACTACTGTCATTTGTCGTCGGTGTGGGCTGGTAAGAACATGTCCGTGCTTGGATGAAGCATCTTTGGCCAGCTTCTATGCCGAAGAGTTTCGTTCCATAGAGCTCCACGAATACTACAAGAGCGCTACTGAGCGGTTGCAGGCAATCCACATGAAAGAGTACAAGGCAGCGGATTCAATTCATCGCTTTATAGGGGATCTTTGTAACACCACACTATGGATAGCAGATATTGGCTGCGGAACCGGAGGCATGGTGCGTTTTTTCTCTGAAATTGGTTACCGTGTAGCTGGATGCGACCGGGATAACGAGGCGGTGAATTACGGTAGATGCAGGGACTGGATATACATACAGGTTCTGCAGAAGTGCTTGAGGGTTACGGACCCTTCGATGTGGTAATCCTTAGCCATGTTTTGGAACATGTGGCTTCACCAATCAAGTTCATGTACTTGGTAAATCGTCTGATTCAGCCTGGGTCATTGCTCTATGTTGAATTGCCAGGTATCATGGATATATCTATGGGGAGGTATAGGAACGATTTTCTAAGATACCTCCGTGTTCAGCACACATTTTCGTACAGTTTGGGCACACTTACCAACCTTGTAGAGAGCCGAGGCTTTCGACTGCTACGCGGCGATAAGTGGGTCCATGCGCTGTTCGTCTACGAGGGTGAGCCACCCCAGCTAATGGGCCCGCTGGAAACAGAGTACGAGAAGACCATGCACTACCTGCGCCGCATAGAAAGGCGGCGTTGGCTCTATCCCGCATTTATTGCCTATGTAGCCTTACGTCGGAGCGCTGTTGGTTCGGGCATGGTTTCAATGCTCGATGCGGTGGGGATGAGACAACCGCTTAAGCGGCTCTTGCGGCGGTGAGCGGGGGCTTGAAAAGCAGCGGAGTAAAACGAATGCTGCGAGAGATTGAAACAGTCAAGTACAATCTGTGCGGCGCAGACGATTACCAGGTGCTACCGACAGCCGAGATTCGCTTCAGCACGGGGCAGGGCGAACGTCTAGTGGTTTGCCGCCAGTGCGGTCTGGTTTATTTAAATCCGCGTTGGACCGAAGCGAGTTACCGCGACTTTTATCAGGCGGAGTATCGCGAGGGTGTCAGAGACCCAGCGGCAGCCACTCTTTCAAAAGCAGAGCGGCAGCAGCGATTGCTCTGCGATATCCAACAGCGCGGCGCGCATGTCGTAGAATTCCGCCGCGATTTTGTCTGCCCAAACGATCGGGTGCTGGAGATGGGGTGCAGTAACGGCGATATCCTGCGCTCATTTCAACTCGCAGATTATGCTGATCTGATGGGAGTCAAGCCCAATCCGGCTGAGTCACAGTTCGCCCGGGAAGCGCTGGAATTGAACGTTATCACCGGAGATGCACATTTCCAATCCGAGAGTTTTGCTTTGATTTTGATTGTGGCTTCTATTGTTCACTTTTTGGATCCACTGAGTTACTTATGCGAAATGCGAAAACTGTGCAAGCCTGCTGGTTATTTATATGTGAATACCGCCGATCAAATTGAATACACCAAGCTTAGTTAGTTCTTCGCTAAGGTGGATTATGCCTATTACTTTACTGCCGATGTGATGCACGCCATGCTCAGGCGGGCTGGGTGGGAAGTGATCAAGTTTATGGTGTATGATCCCTTTGCGTATATGGTCAACTATAGACCCTATCGGGATGCGATTTCTAAGGAGACGGAGCAAGTCTGATCCTTCCGCGATGCCTGCGTGGAGCGGAGAATTGGGGAGCAGGTTGTGCCAACGATGCGCTTTCACAACAGTGTGCTGGGATGCTCATTCCATTGGCTGAGAGGTAGACTAGATATGTTCGTATGACGATAGTTACACAACAGATAATGCGATTCTGGTTACGAGTCCGATCTAGCGCATCCTTCCGTTTCCTGGAACAGTCCACCGTGTACGGCTTAGGGCGCGCGTTGTCGCAGGTGACGGCGCTAGTGTTGCTACCCATTTACCTTTCACATCTGACACCGGCGGACTATGGTGTGCTGGCGGTTTCACAGATGGTCGGGCCAGTGCTGGGAGCGCTATGGACTTTCGGTATTGAATCCGCCGTAGGACGATTTTATTATGAATACCAGGGCAAGGAGCGCGAGCGGGTTGTCGGCACAGCTTTCACGCTGGCGCGCATCACAACCGTGTTGGGGCTTCTCCTGACGCTTGCAATTGGACCAGGGATTCTCCCACATTTGGTTCAGAACGCGCCCTATTCGCCGCATATTCTGCTGGTGATATGGACGACCTTTTTCAATACCTTCTCGGTGTTGCCGTTAATCTTAATGCGTGTGCAGGAGGAAGCCCACAAGTATATATTTGCCACGTTCGGTACTTTTCTCATGACGATCATAGCCAATGTCTATTTTGTGGTATACGCTGGCTGGGGCGTGGTCGGCGTGCTTACGGGCAACCTTGTCAGCAGTATGATTTGTGCGGCGGGGTATCTCTGGTATTTGCGGCGCTACATGGTACTGACGTTTGATTGGAACTATGCGCGATGCTTGCTGCGATATGTGTTGCCTTTTATGCCCGAGTTGACTCTTGGCAGCCTTGTCGCGGCGGCGGACAGGTTTTTTCTGGACAAATGGGTGCCAGTGGCGGAAATTGGTCTTTATTCGCTGGCGCGCCAGTTTGCGAGCGTTGCCATGCAGGTGATCCAGTCGCTCAAAACGGCTTACACGCCGATTGGGTTCAAGATTTGGACACAAAATGCAGGTACGCGCCGACGTGACCTGGCGTGCATGTCGCTCTGGTACGTCGGTATCAGTGGGTTGGCGACTGCAACTGTTGTTATCTTGTCGCATGATGTGGTGCTGCTATTAGGTCGCCAGGGGTATCTTGGCGCAATACCTCTGGTACCGTTGCTGACTGCAAGTTATCTCGCTTTGGTGGTATATTGGGTAATTTCCATGACATTCTTAGTTGGTGATGACACGAAGTTCCTCTTCATATCATTCATGGTCTATGGCGTTCTATTCGTCGGGCTCAATATGGTGTTCGTCCCGCAGTTTGGTGTATGGGCGGCCGTAGTGGCCGCGTTGGTTGCTCAAATGGGTAGAGCAGTTGTTACGTATTTTATGGGTGAGCGGCGCAAGCCGATTGGTCTGCCTGTGCGGGGGATGCTCATCCTGCTCTCGCCGGCGGCGCTCTTGATACCGTTCGGAATGTGGGGATGGGGAAATATCGCCTGGCAGGCGCGTCTGGCGAGCAAAATGGGAATACTTGGGAGCTATGGATTGTTCGTATTGGTTTACATGGCCCGATTCAGCGGCATTCCCATCCGGCATATGGCAAAAAGATTTTGGAATGGATTAGAGAGAAGATTGGCTATCAAGACATCATTGTGATGGGGGCTCTGATGCTGAAAGCTGATAAATTTTTCCAATCTTGGCGTTGCCTAATCATAGCAGAAGTCGCCCAAACGCACGACGGCAGCTTAGGTTTAGCCCATGCCTTTATTGACGCTATAGCCAATGCCGGGGCGGATGCGGTCAAGTTCCAAACCCACATTGCCGCCGCTGAGAGCACACCTGGCGAACCCTGGCGCATCAAGTTCAGCCTGCAGGACGCCACGAGATACGATTATTGGAAGCGCATGGAGTTTACTGAAGAACAGTGGAAGGGGCTCAAACAGCATGCTGAGGAGAGGGGGCTGATATTCCTCAGTTCACCCTTCTCAGTCGAAGCGGTGGAATTGCTTACCCGTGTAGGTGTGGCGGCCTGGAAAGTCGCTTCAGCCGAAGTCAGCAACACGCCGATATTCGAGCGTATGGCAGCAACTGGTCTGCCCATCTTGCTCTCTACCGGCATGAGTCCCTTGAGCGAGATTGATGCTGCCGTGGAACGGGTGAAGGCTCGTGGCTTGCCACTGGCGGTGCTGCAATGTACTACTGCCTATCCCTGCCCACCGGAGAAAGTTGGACTTAATTTGATTCCCTTCTTCCGGGAGCGCTACGGCTGTGCTGTGGGACTTTCCGATCATTCTGGAACCATTTATCCCGGTCTGGCGGCAGTCACCATAGGTATTGAGGTGCTGGAAGTTCACGTGACCCTTAGTCGAGAGATGTTTGGCCCTGATGTGCCGGCCTCGATTACCACGACCGAACTCCGCCAGCTTGTGGAAGGAGTTCGTTATATCGAAAAGATGAAGGCGAACCCGGTGGATAAGGATGCCATAGCACAGGAGATGGCACCGCTGCGAAATCTGTTCACCAAGAGCGTGGTGGCTCGGGTGGATCTGCCCGCTGGTATCATACTGCAAGAAGAGCACTTGACGGTCAAAAAGCCGGGAACAGGCATCCCGGCAGATCGGCTGCCGGAGTTGATCGGACGCCGGCTTCGGCGGGCTGTGAAAGCCGACGAATTGCTACAAGAGGATGATCTGGAGGTGGCACACTAATGCGACGCAAGGTGTGTGTGGTCGTCACGGCTCGCCCCAGCTACAGCCGCATCAAATCAGCCTTGCAAGCCATCAAGGCTCACCCCGACCTGGAACTGCAACTGGTCGTGGCTGCGTCCGCACTGCTTGACCGCTATGGCGAGACCGTGCGGTATATAGAGCAGGACGGTTTTGAGATTGCAGCCCGCGTCTATATGGTTCTGGAGGGGGAAAATCCCATCACCTCAGCCAAATCAACCGGCTTGGGGTTAGTGGAATTGGCTACTGTTTTCGACAACATCCGCCCAGATGTCGTGGTCACCATCGCTGACCGTTATGAGACGCTGGCGACGGCAATCGCTGCCTCGTACATGAACATCCCAGTCGCACACGTCCAGGGTGGAGAGGTCACTGGCTCCATAGATGAGAAGGTGCGCCACGCTGTCACCAAGCTCTCCAATCTGCACTTTGTGGCCACTAAAAAGGCGGCCGAACGGGTGATTCGCATGGGCGAGGTTCCAAACACAGTGTTTGTAACAGGATGTCCGTCCATTGACCTGGCTGCTTCGATCCTTGAGAACCCAACATTAGACTTCGATCCGATTACTAAATATGGTGGTGTGGGTACGCCCTTGGATATCTTCGACGGCTATCTGGTGGTGATTCAGCACCCGGTCACAACAGAGTACGAACAAGCCCGGAGGCATATTACCGAGACTCTATATGCCATCCGTGACCTAGGGCTACCGACATTCTGGTTCTGGCCTAACGTAGATGCCGGATCAGATGGCACGTCTGAGGGCATCCGTGCCTTCCGCGAGAACGAGCATGTTCCAAACATCCACTTCTTTAAGAACATGACCCCAGAGGACTTCCTGCGGCTTATCTACAATAGCAAGTGTGTTGTGGGCAACTCCAGTGTAGGAATCCGGGAGTGTTCGTTTCTGGGGGTGCCGGCCGTAAATATTGGGACGCGGCAAGCTGGCCGTGAGCGGGGACGGAACGTAATCGACGTGGATTACGACCGACACGCTATCATGGAGGCGGTGCGTTATCATCTGCGCAATGGTCCGCCTCCTAGGGATACATTATATGGCGATGGCAAGGCTGGGCAGAGGATTGCTGACCTCCTCGCCCAAGTTGAGCTGAAAATCGAGAAACGCCTCACTTACTGAAATGTCATTCCGAGTGTTAGGTATCATACCAGCGCGGGGTGGCTCCAAAGGGGTCCCTCGCAAGAACATACGCCTTGTGGCAGGTCGTCCCCTGATTGCCTATACTATCGAGGCTACCAAGGATAGTAAATTGTTAACGTACTTTGTGACTTCAACCGATGATGCGGAAATCGCTAGTATAGCCGAAAGGCTCGGTTCACCCGTATTAATACGTCCGTCCCGGTTGGCAGCCGATGACACTCCAATGGTACTTGTAGTTGATCATGCACTGAGAGTTTTGGAGCCAGATATGGGCCGTTTCGACTATGTGGTGGTCCTTCAGCCCACGACACCACTGCGGACGGGTGGCGATATTGATGCGGCGTTGATCTTGCTTATTGAAAGTGGTGCAGATTCGGTGGTCAGCGTCTATGAGGTAGGTGACCACCATCCGGCGCGTATGTACCGACTGATTGAGGGACGGCTGGTGCCTTATGAACAGGAGCCAACCGATCGCTTGCGCCAGAGGCTACCACCAGTGTACCACCGTAATGGGGCTATCTATGCCTGTAGGCGAGCACTTATCGAGGATGGGACGCTAATTGGTCCAGATACCCGCCCTTACATAATGCCCCGTGAGCGATCTATCAACATTGACGACGAACTTGACCTCGCCTTTGCCGACTTTTTGTTTCGACGGCAGCAATCTGAGTTTAATTCGAAGAGTTCATGATCCGTATCCTTAATGCAGAGCCAGATAACTACAGTCCTGAGGCGCGCCAAATTCTGACTTCAATTGGTGAAGTGGTAGAGAAACGTTTGTCCCAGGCCGAGCTGTCTAAGTGGGTATCGGATTTCGATGTCTTGATCGTGCGGTTAGGTTTGACAGTTAATAGGGAAGTCATCGAAGCGGGACATCGGCTTTGTGCCATTGTGTCGGCTACTACCGGGCTGGATCACATTGACGTCGACTTCGCGGAAAGCAGGGGCATCGCCGTAATTAGCCTTAAGGGAGAGACGGAATTTTTACGTAGTATTCCGGCAACGGCGGAACACACATGGGGACTCTTGCTGGCATTGGTACGTCACATTCCCCAGGCTTTTGAATCAGTACGGGCGGGTGAGTGGAACCGCGATGCTTTCCGGGGCCGTGACTTGGACGGCAAGAGATTGGGTATCGTCGGACTGGGACGGATCGGCGAAAAAGTAGCGCGCTATGGCCTGGCATTCGGGATGCAGGTGGCAGCCTTTGATCCCTATCGCAACGATTGGCCCGAAGGTATCCTCCGGTGCTCAACGCTGGAAGACTTGCTACGCCGTTCAGATATCCTTTCGTTGCATGTGCCGCTGAACGCCGAGACGTATCACATGATTGGTGAGCGGGAACTGGGGTTATTGCCGCGAGGGGCCGTATTGGTTAATACTGCGCGTGGAGCAGTTGTAGATGAAAAAGCACTGGTGGCAGCGCTTAAGGGTGGACATCTAGCTGGAGCGGCAGTAGATGTGATCGAGAATGAATTTGACATGCAAGTGTACAGGAACAATCCGTTGGTGGACTATGCTCGCCAGTATGACAGCCTTCTTATTACACCTCATCTCGGCGGCGCTACTGTGGAGTCCATGGCAGCGACGGAGATCTTCATGGCCAATAAGTTGAAATTATTCTTACAACAAAAAGGAGTGATCGATTAATGCCGTACCGAATGACGTTCTCCAAAACTGCTGAACTGCTGGATAACTGGGGGTTGCGACCGTATTTTGTAAAGCTGCGTGAGTATTTGTATCACCCTGGTAGAGCTGCGCACTATGATTTAGATATACTACGTGATTACAGGTCCTTTCGCAAGCAATATGCCAATATCCTGAACGAGGTGGATTCGCGACAATGCTATACGAAGCGTTTCTTAGTTGTAAGTCTATCACCCTTCTGCTATCGGCTTAAACTGGAGATATTGTTGGCCAGAGCGATGCAATTGCGCGGCTATCAGCCTTTTTTCCTCACGCGCAAGTCGCTCTGGGTACCTAATTATCCCGCCCTTTATTTCAAGTCAGCACGTTTCGGTAAGACGCTTTTCCTGGAAGATTATCAACAATTGTCACCAGCAGCCCGGAAAGAAATAAATCAGGTCTGCCATCGTATACTAACCGATTCACCGACTGCAGAGGAGCTACGCGACTTCAAGTACCGGGGTGTTCAGGTTGGGGAACACCTCCTCTCCAGCCTTTCGCGCACACTCCACCGGGGCCGAATTGACCTGACACAGCCTCAAGCCGCAGCATTTTTAAGACGTGTGTTGCCGGCAACCATGGAGAACGTATGGGCAGCCGAGGCACTTTTGGATGCCATCCGTCCTGATGTGGTGCTATTTAACGACAAAGGATACGTAAACTATGGTCCGATTCATGACGTTTGTCTGGTGCAGGGCATCAATACTATTCAGTTCACCTGGGCATTGGAGGATGATGCGCTAATCTTGAAGCGTTGCACCCCTGAGACGCGCCGCATTCATCCCAACTCATTGTCGCCAGAATCATGGGCCTGGGCTCAACGCATGCCCTGGACAACACAACGCGATGAGGAGTTACAGCGGTACTTCCGAGATCTATACGGCGGTCGCTGGTTTATGAGCCGGCGCAATCAATATGGCAAAGTGATCAAGAGTCGCCAAGAAGTACAGGCGCAACTTGGACTGGACCCTAACAAGAAGACGGTGGTTATTTTTTCTCACATCTTGTGGGACGCCAACCTCTTCTTTGGTGAAGATCTATTTGGTGACTTTGGCGAGTGGTTAGTGGAAACAGTGCGGGTAGCATATAGGAACTCGGCTGTTAATTGGGTCATCAAGCTGCACCCTGGGAACGTCTGGAAGCGAATTCAAGAAAACTGGAATGATGATCTAGACGAGGTAAGCCTTATCCAATCCCGACTGGGTCCATTACCCGTGCATGTTAAGCTCATGTATCCGGATACAGACATCAACACGTTCTCTCTGTTTGATGTTGCTGACTACGCCATAACGGTTCGCGGAACTATTGGCGTAGAGATGTCCTGCTTTGGCATTCCGGTCTTTACAGCGGGGACCGGGCGCTACTCGGGTTTAGGGTTCACTATAGACTCATCCAGCCGGGAAGACTATCTCGCGAAACTCGCTCATATCCAAGACTACCCGCGGCTAACCCCACAGCAGACTGAGTTAGCAAAGCGATATGCTTATACGCTGTTCATCCTGCGCCCCTGGCGCTTCCAAACTATGAAGTCCATTTATATGCCTGTTGAGCAGGCCAACCACCCCCTCTCTTGGAACCTTGTCATCAATGCTCGATCGTGCTCCGAAATAGCACAAGCGCCAGATTTGCAAGGTTTCGCTGATTGGGCTGAAAATAGTAGCCAAATTGATTTTCTGACTCCTCATATTTAGAAAGCAGATCAAGATTCTTACGTAAGGAGGAAGATAATTATGAGAGAAAACCCAAAGCAATTGGCTCTAGAACTGGGAGTTCATCCGTCACTTGCTGCCTACCTAGAAGGAGACGTGCAGGGAATTGCTGCTGAAGGTTTCTCCGGTAAAGGCGACGCAGTCCTTGTAGGATCTTCGAGACGTGTGGTGATTGTGACTACGGTGTATAATCGCAAAACAATTACCCTACAAGCTTTACGCAGTCTTTCTCGTATAGATCGAAATGACTTGGATATCCACATTGTTGTTGTGGATGATGGTTCCACCGATGGGACAGGTGAGGCAATACGACGTCATTTTCCGGAGGTTGAGGTTATTACAGGTGATGGTAACCTCTGGGATACAAGAGGGTCAAACATCGGATTCAGAGCTGCATTGAAACGAAAGCCTGATTATATTCTGTGGATCAACGACGATTCAATTTTCCACGAGCAATTCCTGGTCCGAATGGTATATTGTGCAGAGACGTATCCAAAATCTGTGGTAGGAGCCCTCCTGTTGCGTTGGGATAGCCCGCGGCAAGTATATCAGTGTAGCCCCCGATGGAGTACATGGTATGGAGGTTTGTGGTGGCCACGCTATCAAACAGTTGACTCGATACCTCAAGAGCCTTGGGAAGTGTATTTTATTGCTGGAAACTGTGTTCTCTTTCCGCGGCAGGTACTCGAACAAGTGGGAGTAATGAATGAACGTGCCTTCCCTTATCATAATGGGGATGCAGAATACTTGCCTCGTATACGCAAGGCAGGCTGGCGTCTCCTTATTGAGCCAAAAGCGTGGGTTTGGATACAACCCAACGAGATTGCGCCATCCAAGACGTGTCCTCCTCGTTGGCGCGAGGTTCCGAAAACACGTCTTCTGTACGAACTATTCTGGGATCGGCGTAGCGCGCGCAACTTATTGCATTGTTTCTACATGCGTTGGTATTCCGCGCCTTATCCCTGGTTGGGTTTAATAGCGTTTTGTGTTTCCACGATACGCCGTGGGCTTAGAGTGTTGGGGTTGGGTGGATCCTGGCCTGACTGGCCTGACCCTCCCTTTAGGTTACAATAGTAAAAGTAATTGGCATGCAGAGAGGGAATCCTGTGCATAAGCTATTCAAGCGAGGTTTTGCTCAATGGAGCAGGGAGAGAGTTGTTCCAATTGCTGTTGCAATATTGACGACAATATATGGTCTGACGCTTGGTGGTCGAATCAGCGATGCAGCTCTGACTAACTATGTGGCTCTGCATCTGACCACCGCTTTATCACCTTATCCGGTTGGGTTTCATCACCTTATAGAGGCTTCTAACCGGCAATGTCTAGCCTTAACTTTGTCCAAAGTTGGTGAGGCAGCATTGCGACCAATTCGCTACCCGAGGCTTCCTTGTTTACTCTTGCGAACGAGTCTGGTGCTGATGGACTGGGAAAAAGCCACAAAGTATGAGCCATTGTGCGCTTATGACGTAATTCGCGAAGCACCAGCGTGGGAATCTGACTTTGATGTTCTGCGCGGGTTGGTTGCGCTACAAGAGGGATATGGAGATAAGGCCCTGGCAGCCTTTAGACAGGCACTGATCCGCGGGGATGGCATCAATGGTGCCTCGTTAGCCTCGCTAGTTGCTCAGTTAACCAGTACACAGGCTTCATCCAAATGGTGTGCAGAACATCTGGCCAATACTCCAGTGGCTCCAGAGTATCTACTGGGGCATATAGTCAACGGTCAATGGGTGTACGAGTCTCAGCCGGTTGGATCCACATGGGAACTTGTGGGCTTCTCGTATGACCGAGTAACCCTGGAGAGCAACCCGGTGTTTGGTGCATTGCTATACTGGAAGCCTTCACGACCGGAAGCCAAGCCGCCAGCCGGCTGGGTCTTGGTTGGCGATTATTGGGTGGAATGCACCAGGTTGTACAATTTTATGCCCAATGCGGGCTTCGAGTGGACCCAGTTGAGCTCTGCGATGGAGATACCGTTTCTGTTTCAGACCCCCGAGCAGTTACGGATTGAGTTATCGGCACGTGAAGGCCGATCTACACACGTGGCGAAATTGCTCGATGATCCAACCGCGACTCCAAGGGGGCTGAGTTATGGGCCTTACCCAGTTGAAAGCGACTGTTACTACCTGCAAGCGGGCTGGCTGTCCAGCCAGCAGGGTTGGCCCATATTCGGGCGAGTGTGGCTGGAGACCGTTGAGAATAAAAGCGGGCGAGAATTGCTTTTGGCCGCTGAGCAGCGCTGGATGCTGAACAACATTTATGGTGGAACCTTTGACTGGTTCCACTTTGCGTCCGTTGTTTCGGCTCCTATCGAAGCACGAGGCGTGATGGTGCAGGTTATTGATTGGCGAGCTCCGGGCTGGTTAGCGGCAGATGATCTGCTTTGAGTGCCACTTGCTGATCCGGAAACACCGTATAGTTGCCATGCAGCTGGTCTGGCGATACCGTGAACTACTGATTCAGGAGTAGATGGTTATGTACGTACGAAAACCGTATCTGAACAATTCATACCGTGATGTGCGCGATGGCAGGTTACTTCTTATATCATTGCTTTCCTTTGCCACTGCCGGAGTAGTTGTGCTGACGTCAGCCGTTGTGCTAGAGCCAGAAGGGGTATTGGGTCGGCAATCTGTATTGGCACCTTTGTGCTTAGGATTAGGCATTGTGCTCTTGTCCCCGTCTGTTTATTTACTGTTGCGGCATCGCTTTGATTTCTTTCACCCCTTGGTCTACCCGGTGTTCACGTACATGCTACCGGCTTTCGTGTTCGGAGGCTTATATCTACAGTTCGGTTCCAATCCGTCTTGGGTGCTATCTTTAATCCCCAATCCTGATTATTATCTCCCCCTGTCGGTTCTGTATATTATGATTGGTTTCATCGGGCTTATGATTGGTTTTGTTATTCCTGCGGCGGGGAATCTTGGCAAGGCTTTATCCCGACGCCTGCCCACCTGGGACTGGAAACCTTCCGCACTGCGGGGTCCTTGCGTGGTTTTGGTGTTGACCGGACTTGCCATAAACGTGTTTTCCTACTCAATCGGTGTCGGGGGGTACCAGATGTTAGAAACCCCGTCAGTAATAGGAGGCCTGCTCAATACGCTAGGCACTCTCAGCGGAATTGGTTCATTCCTACTCTGGCATGCGTTCTTTCGCAGAGAACAGACGAAACAAGCTGGCTGGAATGTAATTGTAGCCTTACTGATTGCTCAGATATTGCTTTTCGCTCTAATTGGAGGGAGCAGATTCAGTCTAGTGGGCAGTGTTCTCGCCATATTCGCAGCCTACCGGTTTTCCGGAAGGCACCTTAAGCCGCACGCGATGTGGCGGTTTGCCGTCGTTGGAATAATAGGATTGTTTATTGGCATAAACATCGGTACAACGTTTCGCAACCTTAAAGGATCAGAGGCTCCAATTGGATTTGTAGAAAATTTTAGAATTGGATTGCAGTCAGCAACTCTGGTGCTTACTCGCAGTCCGGCAGACAACTGGGTTATGTTTACGGATGTGTTGTTTAGCCGAATTGAGACTCTCAGTAGCTTCGCTGTTATCGTTGCCAGTTATAAGCAATTGCGTCCAATAGAGGAGGAGTTTGGCATCGCAAATAACATCTGGACGTATACATGGACTGCCTTCATCCCACGTTTCATCTGGCCAGAGAAGCCAAAAATATCTGATGCAAGAACTATTGGTGCCATTTATTACAACATGCCAGAAAACTCTTTTGGCTTCACAATATTTGGCGATTTGCTTCGCAACTTTGGCCCGATTGGAGTACCGATTGGAATGATTTTATTAGGTTTTATTTTGCGAGTTTTATACGTTAGTCTCGTGAAAATTCGTTCGGGTTCGGCATGGCGTAGCGCGAGTTATTTCTTCCTTTTGGCTAACGTTAATATCGAAAACTTTTATGGTGCCATCCTTCCGAGATGGATCCATTTGGCAATTGTTTTGCTTGTAAGCGGTATTGTAATCAATACTTTTGTAGCGAATCGGCGGCATCAAAAAGGTAATACTTACATAGAGCTTACTGGAACGATAGACTATGGAAAGTAAGCGATTGCGGATCGTTATTCCCATGCTGCATTATCACCCCGATTATCCTAGCGGATCGACGCGCTTGGCTTTTGATGAGGCTTTGTTTTTAGCCAGCTTGGGTCATGAGGTTTGGGTTGTTACACAAGATGTAGAAAGGAATAAGCCCGAATACAGTTTTGAAAAGGGACTACACATTCTGCGGTATAAAAGCCCTGCAGTTGGCGCCTTTGATCCGCGCAGGGTAAATGTTCACCAGAAAAGGACAAGGGAATTATTACTTCGATACATCGGTAATCACGCAGATATCATTCATGGACATTCCTTGCTCCACTACAAAGGCGCGTTATCACTTTACCGTAAAAGTGTAAAGACCTGCTATTCGGTTCATTCGCCCGTTAGATTAGAGATGATTGCGGGTAGCCGAGGTCTCCCCTTAGCTCACCGCGTCCGTCTGTGGATTGTCGCATGGCTGGCTAATAGAATCGAATGCCAATGCTTAGAGCGTACTGACTGCATCATGGCAAATTCTGATTTCACTAAGTCGTTAATAGGTCGGCTTCATGGTGTTAATATACAACAGCGGGTTAAGGTTATTCCTGGCTGGGTTGATCTAGAGAAATTCAAGATTATTCCCAACCGTGAAGTGGCGCGGTTTCGGTTGGGATGGCCTATTGATATACCAGTGTTTTTCACATTACGTAGATTAGTGCCACGTATGGGATTAGACAGACTCCTTCATGGTGTGCAAAAAGTCAAGTCCGCAGGCTACAAGTTTAACCTTATTATTGGCGGCAGTGGCCCTTTGCGTACGCAATTGGAAGCATTGACCCGGTCACTGAACATTGAGGATTTGGTGCGCTTTGTTGGTTTCATACCGGACGATATTTTGCCTATTATGTATGCTGCTGCCGATGCTTTTGTGTTGCCTACCGCAGAGTTAGAATGTTTTGGGCTAATCGCTTTGGAATCGCTGGCCTGTGGTCGGCCGGTGTTGGCAACGCCTGTAGGTGCAATTCCCGAGATCATGAGCCGCTTTGAACCAAAGTGGCTAGCGCAAAATGAAAGCGCAGATGCCATTGCTCAGTTGCTGATAAGCTTTTTGAAAGGAGAACTTCCAGCACATAACCCCGAATCACTAAGGCAAAGGGTGGCTAAATATTACTCAAAAGATCATGTACTTGAGCAGATAGTAATCATTTTGCTGGAAGGGATTAATTCCTCGCTATGATCGCAGATTAATACGGTATGCGAATAGGGCTAAACCTGCTTCACGCTTTGCCCGAGATTGGTGGCGGCTGGAATTATATCGCCAACCTGGTGGGTGCGCTAGGACAATGTGATGAAACAAACAGCTACATTGCTTTTGTGACCAGAGAAAGCGAGTACTTGGTACCGGCTAAACCTAACTTTCGGTCGGTGCTCATTGGCATTCGCTCCGTGTCCCGTCTTCAGCGCATACTATATGAGAACACCTTTTTGCAGGTAATGGCGCGTAATTATAATCTGGACTGCATGCATTGGTTTGCTAACACGCAAGCGCTGATTAACACTGTTCCGGGAGTCGTCACTATACATGATTTAGGCGTTTTTGAGAACGCTGTGGCTTTTCCTCAGATCAAACGAGTTTATTTGCATTTGATGATGATGATAACAGCAAAGCGAGCCAAAATGTTGTTGCCTGTTTCGCGATCGACTGCAAATAAATTGCAGAAATTACTCCATATAGACCCATCCCGTATGGTGGTTATACCTGTAATGTTGCCACCGAATTTTGTGCGCTTCCCCCCCGATGCTGTAACCAAATTCAAAGCAAAATACGGCCTTCCCAATGAATTCTGGCTTTATGTAGCGCATTTCTATCCGCATAAGAATCATGTTCGTCTCATATACGCGTATCATCAATTGAAGTTGAGCGGAGTTAATCCTTGGCCTCTCATACTTCGGGGTGATCCTCAAGGAGCAGAAACTCAGGTATCTGAGCTGATCACCAGCCTTGGCTTGGAAGACCATGTTATCCTTCTGCCCCGCTTGGATAACCGGGAAATGCCGCTTCTATATTCTGCAGCCACTGCATTGATCTTTCCTTCTCTTTATGAAGGGGGTGGAATCCCCGTTATCGAAGCAATGACGTGCAGTTGTCCTGTGGTGGCTTCTAATATTCCAGCAGTGCAAGAATTCGCAGGAGACGCTGCTTTATATTTTGATCCGACCGATGTTGCATCAATTTGCGAGGCGATGAGGATATTTCAGAATAGCCCCCAGAAACGAGAAGCCTGCCGGCGTTTGGGACTTGTAAGGGCTGCTGAATTCAGGCCTGAACGGCTGGTTAACAGACTGCTCCAAGCATATACTAAGGCATCAGAGAAGTGATGCTTGTTTGCGTCCCTTGGTGAGTGAGAACTGTCTATGTGCGGCATCGCTGGTGTTGTCAACCGGGGTAATAGCGAGACCCTCGCTCGTATGACTCATATCCTGACTCACCGTGGCCCCGATGATGCAGTGCGAGGGTAATGCTCTTTTTGTAACGCTAGTGGAGAGGCTTGGGCGATCATTGCTTGCTTGTTATAGGGTATAGAAATCTATGCGAATATTAGGAAAAAGCTGGGCTGACGGTTATCTTGACCATTGGCGCGCACCTGGGCAATGCCGGCTAAAAGTGCTAGTCTGGCATAACCTCGCACCAATTGAGGATGCATATATCACTTATTCAAAAGATTGGCGTTTAGTTCTCAACTACCTGTTTGAGATTGGCCCAAGTGCTACTCTGCGTAAAATCGCCTCTCGCAGTAGAGAATTGATAAGGAATTGCAAGTATATCTCTTGTGGAATTGGTGAAGTGATAGAATGCGATAATACTTCATCTTTCTCCGTAGGCGATCAGATTGTATTTCTAGCGCCTTTCCATCCCAGGTGTATGGAGCGAGTTGTATTACCTGAGGTGTTCTTGCAAAAGGTAACAAGGCCATTGTTAGCCACTGGTTTGCGAGACAAAAACATTATCCTCTATTATGAATCGGGGAGGTCTGTCTTGGATCGACGTGTTTGGGAAGATTTTGCCGGGTGGAGCGATTATGCGGGATGGCCTGTTGATGTAAGTAGACTCTCAGATGTCCTGGCCAAGATTGAGGAGTATCTTCTTTCGCTCATAAGCGTGACGAAGCCGATTGTGCTTAGTGTTGCATATCAATCACCGGTTGAAGAAAGGTATAAGAAAGAAATTCCGAAGCCAAGAAAAAAAGCGTTAAAAGCTGTGTTATTTGGTTACGGTCATTATGCCAGAACAATGATCATACCTAATTTGAGCAAAAAGTTTCTCCTTGCATGTGTTCACGAGATTGATCCCACGCAACTAGGACGAATTCAGGCGCTACCTTTCTCATGTGATTCTTCGCCGTACCCACGGACTGATGAGAGATATGATGTCTACCTGATATCCGGATATCATCACACTCATGCTCCGATTGCTGTCCATGCCTTGAAACAAGGAGCGTATGCTGTCGTAGAGAAACCACTTGTGACAACCTTTGCCCAGTTGGAGGAGCTGGTAAGAGCAGTACACGAAACGCCGGGAAGGTTCTTCGGATGTTTCCAAAAACGCTATTCTCCATCCAACGAGCTTGCCAAAGAAGACCTGGGTGTTAACCAAGGGGATCCGATAAACTACCACTGCATTGTGTTCGAGGTTCCTCTTCCTCGTTTGCACTGGTACAATTGGCCTAATTCCGGCAGCCGCATAATATCTAATGGCTGTCATTGGATTGACCACTTCCTGTATCTTAACGATTTCTGTCCTGTTAGAGACTGTGATGTCTGGGAAGCTAACAATGGCGACATAATAGTCACCATTGAGCTAATGAATGGCGCATGTTTTAGTATGGCTCTGACTGATCATGGAAGTGCCAGAATAGGAGTACAAGAGTATGTTGAGCTGCGCACTGGTGGTACAACGGTTATAATAAAAAACGATAGTAATTACCTTGCTGAAGATAGCCGAAGGATCAAAAGGAGGGCTTCGATCAACAAGCTATCTCCGCACAATAGAATGTACAATCATATATTCGAGCGCATCTACCGGGGTGAGCCTGGGGATAGTGTTGAATCAATAGAAAGATCCTCCAAGCTTGTTCTCGAGCTGGAAGAAAAGCTGAGATGGAAACGAAGCAAGGTACGGAATTAAACCTCCTTGCGCATACGAATCCAACCGCTTGGTGCTAGCTGAGCGCCAGGGGCGATGAAACAAATCGTTCAGAATTTGAAGACTGGCACCATTGAATTGGCCAACGTTCCAATGCCGCTTTGTCGCCCAGGCCATCTCCTCATTGCCACGCGCCGTAGCCTGATCTCGGCAGGCACGGAGCGGATGCTGGTGCAGTTCGGCCGGGCTAGCCTGCTGGCTAAGGCCAGGGCCAGGCCGGATCAGGTCCGCCAGGTACTGGATAAGGTCCGTACGGTCGGGCCGCTGCCAACGCTGGAAGCCGTCTTCGCCCAGCTGGACCAACCCCTGCCCCTGGGGTACTGCAACGCTGGGGTGGTACTGGAGGTGGGCAAGGGGGTGACAGGCTTCTCCGTCGGCGATCGGGTGGTCTCCAACGGCCCCCATGCCGAGGTGGTCTGCGTGCCCCAGAACCTCTGCGCTCGTATCCCCGATAATGTGAGCGACGACGAGGCAGCCTTCACTGTGCTGGCAGCGGTGGCTTTGCAGGGCATCCGCTTGGCGGAGCCCACCCTGGGTGAGAACGTGGCCGTCCTCGGCCTGGGGCTGGTGGGGCTGTTAACGGTGCAATTGCTCGTCACTAACGGCTGCCGCGTGCTGGGGACCGATTTTGATACGCATAGATTGGAACTTGCCCGGCAGTTCGGCGCACAGACGGTAAACCTGAGCGCGGGCCAGGACCCGGTGCAAGCGGCGCTGGCTTTCTCCGACGGGCGGGGCGTGGACGCAGTAATCATCACTGCTTCAACCACGAGCATCGAGCCGGTGCACCAAGCGGCCCAGATGTGCCGCCAGCGCGGGCGTATTATCCTGGTGGGTGTCACGAGGCTGGAACTGAACCGGGCCGATTTTTACAAGAAGGAACTGACCTTCCAGGTCTCCTGCTCCTATGGCCCAGGCCGCTATGACCCCAACTATGAAGAAAAAGGTCAGGATTATCCTTACGGCTTCGTTCGCTGGACCGCCCAGCGCAACTTCCAGGCCGTTCTTAACCTTATGGCCGATGGGCGCTTAGACACTACTCCTCTCATCACCCATCGCTTCCCCATAGAGGAAGCCCCCAAAGCCTATGACCTCATCACCGGCAAAATTGGACAGCCGTTCCTTGGCGTCCTCATCACCTACCCCGACCAGCCCGACCTTTCCCGCCGGGTTGGACTTCGACCGGGGACCTATGACCGACGACCGAGGCCTGTGTCGTCCGTCCCCCGTCCTCCGTCCCCCGTCGCCATAGGCTTACTCGGTGCCGGCAACTTCGCCACCACGACCCTCCTCCCAGCCATGCGGAAGGTCCCTGGCGTTGAATTCGTGGGTATCTGTACCGCCACTGGTCTCACCGCCCGCCATGCCGGCGACAAGTTCGGTTTCCGCTACTGCACCAATGACGAAAACGAAATCCTTAACGATCCCGACATCAGCACCGTCGTCATCGCCACCCGCCACCACCTCCACGCTCGCCAGGTCATCGCTGCCCTCAAGACCGGAAAGAACGTGTTCTGTGAGAAGCCATTGGCTCTCAATGAGGATGAACTCCGAGGGATTCTGCGAGCAATGAGCGGGGGAGCGGAGGAACAAGGAGGCAAGGGAGCTGAGGAGCAGGGGAGCAGAGGAACCGAGGAGCAAAGGAGAAAGGGGGAGCTCACCTCTGCACCACTGCACCATAGCACCCGCGCTCAGAAAGCACCTCTGCTCATGGTAGGCTACAATCGTCGCTTTGCCCCCATAGCGCGGCAACTGAAAGCATTCTTGGCTGATGTCCACGAGCCACTGGTCATGCACTACCGGGTCAATGCCGGCTACATCCCGCTAGACCACTGGGTGCAAGACCCTCAACAGGGTGGCGGGCGCATCATCGGCGAGGTCTGCCACTTCGTTGACTTCCTGACTTTCCTGGCTGGTACCTTCCCTGTCCGGGTCTATGCCCGAGCGTTGCCCAATGATGGGCGCTATCGAGATGACAACCTGGTGATCATCTTGGAGTTCGCCAATGGTTCTCTGGGTAGCATTACATACGTAGCAAACGGGGAAAAATCCTTCTCTAAGGAGCGGGTGGAGGTTTTCGGCGGCGGTGCCGTGGCCGTGCTGGACGATTTCCGTCGTTTAGAGTTGGTGCGCCAAGGACGCAAGAGGGTATCTAGGTCGCTCCTGCGCCAGGACAAGGGGCACCGGGGCGAGTGGGAAGCCTTCGTTGCTGCTGTGCAGAACGGGGGGCCACTGCCCATCCCGATTGAGGAAATCGTCGCTATTACCCTGACAACCTTCCGCATCCTGGACTCGCTACGCTGTGGGGAGCCAGTAACCATAGACACTGACACTTTCACCGCCACAGCCCTTGGTCCTTCTGAACATGAGACTCCTGAAGGCCTTGTTGGCTGGGGAAACAGAGGAGAGAGGCATGAATAGGCGCCCTGACAACTCGACCTTTTCCACCTCTGCACCTCTTCACCCTTCCTTCCTTGCTCAGATACCCCGTCGCCTGAAATACTACCGCCGCATCTTTGCCGCATATCTGACGCCTCAAAAAAGCCATCTCACCTTCTGGCACGACGTGCCTGAGGTAAACGAAAACTTTCGGCCTGAAGAGTTGGGCGAATACTATATGCCCTTTACCGCCAAAGCGGACTACCCAGGCCAGTACGATCAAAATGGCATCCCGCTCCTCAATTATCACGGCAGGGTGGGGTTGCAATACAACCCCATCGCCATCGCTCAATATGGGTTGGGCAACTATAACCTCTTCTGCCGTGCTACTCACCCTGTCATTGCGAACCCCGCAGGGGCGAAGGGCCACGCCGAAGGCTCGCCCGAGACGCAATCTCCTAGCCAAGTTGGGGATTGCTTCCTCGCTGGCGCTCCTCGCAATGACACCGAAAGTGAACAGCGACGGCGCAAGTTCCTGGCTGCGGCCGACTGGTTGGTGGCCAATCTGGAGCGAAATCCCGCCGGCCTGTGGGTGTGGAACCACCACTTTGATTGGGAATACCGCACCCCCCTCAAGGCTCCTTGGTACTCCGCCCTCGCCCAGGGGCAGGGCATTTCCCTCCTGGTGCGCGCCCACCGGGAGACGGAGAATTCGCTCTATCTGGAGACCGCCCAACGGGCCTTCGCAACTTTCCTCAAGACCACTGATGAGGGTGGGGTCACCCGCGTGGATGATAGGGGCTACACCTGGTTTGAGGAAGCCATCGTAGACCCGCCTACTCACATCCTGAACGGCTTCATCTGGGCTGCGTGGGGCGTGTACGATTATCACCTTCATACGGGGGATCAAGACGCTGAACACCTCTTCGCCGAGGCGGTGCGCACCCTCAAAGACAACCTGCACTGCTTCGATGCCGGCTTCTGGTCTCTATACGAACAATCAGGCACCCGCATGAAAATGCTGGCCAGCCTTTTCTACCATCACCTGCATATCGTCCAACTGCAGGTGATGCACCGGCTCACCGGCGAACCTATCTTCGCTGACTACGCCCGCCGCTGGGAAGCTTATCGGCGAGACCCGTTCAAACGCACTCTGGCGCTGGCATACAAGGCGCTTTTCAAACTACTGTACTACTGACGATGCACATTTTGTTGATCCATCAAGCCTTTGCTACCGATCAAGAAGCCGGTGGCACCCGTCACTACGAACTGGCCCGGCACATGATACAGCAAGGTCACGGGGTGACCATTGTCGCCAGCCGCGTGAGTTACCTGACCGGGCAGGTTCTGCCTTCCGCGCGCGGCCACCGAACTCTTTGTGAACAGATAGGCGGCATTGAAGTCCAGCGAACCTGGGCCTATGCCGCCTTGCACCGCAGCTTTTTCACCCGCGTCCTGAGCTTCCTGAGCTTCATGTTTTCGTCCTTCGTGGCTGCCCTGTGGGTCAGAGGCGTGGACATCGTATGGGGCACCAGTCCCCCCATCTTCCAGGCGATAACCGCCTACCTAGTGGCCCGCCTAAAGCGCGTCCCTTTTGTTTTTGAAGTGCGCGACCTGTGGCCCGATTTCGCTATTGAAACCGGCGTCCTGCGCAATCCGTTGTTTATCTGGGCTTCTCGCCGATTGGAGCGCTTTCTCTACCACCATGCTGACCGCCTCATTGTCAACTCGCCTGGCTTCATTCCCCACCTGCGTCGCTGCGGTGTGTCTGAACAGAAGATTGCCTTGATACCTAACGGCGTGGAAGTTAGCATGTTCAACCCGGCCGATAGGGGCGAAGCGATTCGGCAGGAATTGGGATTGAAGAACAAGTTCATCGCCCTATACGCCGGTGCCCACGGTCTGGCCAACGACCTGGGAACCGTACTCCTGGCCGCCAAGCACCTGGAAGGCCATCCTGACATTGTCTTCATCCTGGTGGGGGATGGCAGGGAACGCCCCAACCTGATCCGTCAGGCTGAGGAACTGGGACTCTCCAGCGTCCGCTTCGTCGCTGCCCAGCCTAAGACCCGTATGCCCCAGTTCCTGGCTGCAGCTGACGTCTGCATCGCCATTTTGAAGTCCATCCTCATGTTCACCACCACCTATCCCAACAAGGTGTTCGATTACATGGCCGCCGGCCGTCCCACCGTATTGGCCATTGATGGTGCTATCCGCGAGGTGATCGAGGCCGCCGATGGCGGCACCTTTGTCCAGCCTGGAGACCCCGCAGCCCTGGCCGAAGCCGTGCTGAGATACTACCGTGACCCCGATTTACGTCACCGGCATGGTCAGAATGCTCGCTCCTACGTCGCTGCTCACTTTGACCGAAGCCAGCAGGCGCCGAAACTGGAAGACACGTTCCAGCGGGTGTATCGGGAGAAGAGGACGAATCGGGGAATCGCCCTGGCTCTCAAACGCGCGTTTGACATCATTGTTTCCCTAACTGCGCTGACCCTGTCCTCCCCCCTCATGGCCCTCATCGCCCTGGCTATCTGGGTCACGATGGGGCGGCCCATCCTCTTCCGCCAGCCCCGGATCGGATACAGGGGCCGGGTATTCACCATCTATAAGTTTCGCACAATGAACCATGAGCGGGATAAACAGGGCAATCTTCTTCCTGATGAGCAAAGGCTGACACGGCTGGGCTGCTTCCTGCGCAGTCTAACTCTGGATGAACTGCCTGAACTTTTTAATGTTATAAAGGGCGATATGAGTTTAGTAGGCCCTCGCGCATTGCTGGTAGAATATCGCGATCTTTATACTACTGAGCAGTGGCGGCGCCACGAAATGCCGCCGGG
>Ga0209102_1000347_pt1 | contig 31306 bp, 27 predicted proteins | sample ConPoolayeHmetaG_FD_185483 | JGI IMG/M metagenome (GOLD analysis project Ga0209102, IMG submission 185483) | Hot spring microbial mat communities from California, USA to study Microbial Dark Matter (Phase II) - Cone Pool mat layer H metaG... ...
AGCAGAAGGAGGGGCATCAATTTTTTTACTTACCAGACTAATATTTTTAGTAGGCGTGAGGTCTAAACGTTCAGCAATTAGAACTCCACCCAGTAAAGCCACTATGGCGATAATAATTAATACTCCCAGGCCAAACTTTTTGGGTGTCTTGCCCATTATTTCATTTGGATAATACATTTTCCCCTCCGCTTTTTCGTCGCCGATTATGGCTTTTTAAACCACCCTCAATATTGAGAACTTTCCTTTAGGTTTAATCTTTTACTTCCCGCACATAACGCCAACGCAAATCAGTGAGGATGTTTTCAATCAATTTTTCTTCGTCCGGAGTTAAGTTCCCCTTGGTCTTTTCTTTGAGCATTCCCAGAATATCAATAGTCTGTTTGGCCAAGGGAAGATTTTTTTCCCGCTTCTGGGTAGTCGGGTCCGGAACCTCTCCCAAATGGAGGAGAGCAGAAGTGCTTAAAGAAAATATAAAAGAAGAAAAATCGATCTCCGGCAGCGGAGGAGGAGCATTTTTTTCCTCAGCTTTTTCCTCTTTGGTTTCTACTTTTGCTTCCGGACGCTCCTGCTGCGCTGCCACCCTTCGATCTCTTATTGTAAATCCCTTTTTTTCTTCTTTCTCTTCCATAGCCAACCTCAAAGATATTTCTTTTTCCAAACTATATCAAATTTTTAACTTCTTAATTAGCTCGATAAATAACGCTCGCCCTCTTTTTCTTTTTCGCTCATATATCTATAAGCATAGAAAATCCTTTGGACTACCGTAAAATTAGTTAAAACGGCCAAAATCCAAATAATAATCTCCATTATCTGCGGGATGGCTGCTCCAAAAAAAATTAATAAAATACGCTCCGGCCTTTCTAAGATACCCACGTTGCACTGGGGCATTACTAACTCCGCCCTAGCCCGAGCATAGGGTACCAAGGCCGTGCCCATCAAACTGAGACCCAACAACACCTGATAAAGAACTACTTTCTGCTGCGCGTAGAAGATTAATAAACCAATCAATAAACTAAGATCGGAGTACCGATCGAGCACTGAGTCCAAGAACGAGCCAAAAATACTCGTTTCCCCGCAGTTCCGGGCCACAGCTCCATCCATAATATCAAAAAAACCAGCTAAGAGGATTAAGCACGCCCCTTGGTGCCATTCCCCCACCGCCAACGCCCAAGCAGCTAAACCATTCAAACTGAGCCCAATTAAAGTTAACGTGTTGGGCTTGAGCCCCATTCTTTGGATTAAGTGGGAAATATTATAAAGATAGGGATCAAGACGATCCCCAATCTTGGCCTTGAGCATAGATAAATATGCCCTATCTCTCCCGCAGGCCTTGGATGAATTCTTCCATCATCTGGCGACCCAAGGAATCTGGGACTTGTACGGGGGGATGTTTCATAGCATATGCCGAAACAGCATTTAAAGGACCTCCGATTTTCCTTTCCCTGGCTAATTTACAACACCTAATGGCATCAATAGTTATCCCCGCACTATTAGGGGAATCTTCTACAGACAAGCGCAACTCCAAATTTAAGGGTACGCCGCCAAAGCCCCGCCCTTCAATTCTTAAATAGCAAACTTTATTATCTTTTTGCCAGGGAACATAATCACTTGGCCCAATATGAATGTTCTGAGGATCTAAAGGGACATCAAAAAGAGATTGCACAGCTTCAGTCTTAGAGATTTTTTTAGAACGAAGCCGGTTTTGGTTAAGCATGTTTAAGAAATCAGTGTTTCCACCAGTGTTCAATTGATAAGTTCGATCAATCTTGACCCCGCGATCTATGAATAGCTGGGTTAATGCTCGATGAAGAATAGTAGCCCCCAGTTGGGCTTTGACATCATCACCGATGATGGGAATTTGACGCTCGGCGAAACGACGCCCCCATTCCGGATCGGAAGCGATAAAGACCGGAATACAATTAATTAAACTTACGCCGGTATTTAAACAGCAAGTAGCATAAAATTTTGTAGCCTCTTCTGACCCCACCGGTAGGTAATTCAAGAGGATCTCCGCGCCACTTTCCCGCAAAACCTTTTCCACGTCACAAGGTTTTTCATCTGCCGGCACAAATGTCCGCTCGGCCGGGTAATTTAGCATATGGGGAGAAATGCCATCGAGAATATGCCCCATCTGCACGATCGTCCTTGAATTGGAAATTTTCGGGCTAAATACTTGCGTGCAATTAGGCAAGGCAAAAATAGCTTCACTCAAAGGCTTGCCTACTTTGCGCTTGTCCACGTCGAAGGCGGCCACTACTTCGATATCCCCAGGCTGGTAACCACCTAAATCATAATGCATTAGACCTAATTTTTCGGCTCCCTCGTGTTGCCGATAATACTCTATTCCCTGAACTAAAGAGCTGGCACAATTGCCCACACCCACAATTGCAATCCTTATCTTCTCCATTTATTCAGCCCTTTCTGCAGGAACCTTTTTTATTCCCACGGAAAAACCATATTATTCCGTAAAAATAAATTTATTTCCTTAATCCGCTCCTTTTATTTAAATTACCTCAATTCCAAGTAATGACTATTTCTTTGTCTTGCCCATCAGCCAAAAATTTTGACCCCTCTTTCCAATGCAGGGTGAGCGGGATCTTTATCTTTTCGTCAATTCTCCTCTTTAAAAACCTTGCTCCATATTTCAAGCTAAAGCCTATTTCTACGATAAGGTCCAAGGCCGCTTCCGTATATTGAAAATCTTTCCCAAAGTTGACTAAACTTTCTTGAATCCGGGCTAAATAACGGCGGGCGATTTCTTTAACTTCCTCCCGCGTCAACGGCGCAAAGACAATGATATCATCTATACGGTTTAAAAATTCAGGTGAAAAATGATTTTCCACTTCTTTTATAATGGTTTTCTTAATCTCCGTTAATTGTTGCCCTTCATGGAGAAAGCCCATAGGCTTCATAAATTTCTTAAATTCATCCGAACCAAGGTTAGAAGTCATGATAATTATCGTATCACTGAAATATACTTTTTTGCCTCGGCCATCGGTCAAAAATCCTTCATCAAAGACCTGTAAGAAAAGATTGAGCACATGGGGATGAGCTTTTTCCACTTCATCTAAAAGCACCACTGTATAGGGGTTATCCCTTATTTGATTGGTTAAAACTCCACCTCTTTCCGAACCCACAATACCTCTGGGCATGCCAATAAGTTTATCCACCGAAATAGCTCCGTCCTGGTATTCGGACATATCTATGCGCACCATTTTCTTTTCATCTCCAAAAAGGAATTCCGCTAAAGCTTTGGCCATTTCGGTTTTGCCCACACCCGTTGGTCCTAAGAAGAGGAGAACGCCATCGGGCCTCTCATAATTTTCCTTCAATGGTCCTTTGTTCAGGCGCAAATTGCGCGCTAAGGCCGCAATAGCCTCCTTTTGACCAACTACTCTTTTAGCCAGGATTTCTTCCATATTTTTAAAGCGATCAGTGGTATCGCGGAAAACCATTTCCCGGGGAATTCGCGTTTCTTGAGAGATGACTTGAATGATATCCTCGGCTAAAACTGGGCGGCCACTATTTTCAATCTCTACTTTAACCGAAGCCGTGTCCAGCCAATTAATCGCTTTGTCCGGAAGGCGGAGATTATGCTGATAACGAGGAGCCATTTCTAAAGCCATCTCGATTGCTTCGTCACTAATTTTTACAGAATAATTTCTCTCCAATCGAGGCCGAATACCCCGTAAGATTCGACGGGCTTCTTCTTTAGTCGGCTCCTGAATATGGATTACTCGAAATCTTCTGGCTAAGGCTTCATCCTCGGCGATATGAATCTTATACTCACTCGCCGTCGTGGCCCCGATCATCTGCACTTCTCCTCGGGCTAAGGAAGATTTGAAGATGGTAGCCGCATCCGTAGGCACCCCTAAGGCAGATCCAGCCCCGATTAAGGTATGCGCTTCATCGACAAATAAGATAAGATTCTGACGGCGTTTGACTTCCTTAATAACATTTTCTATGCGGTCCTCGAACATTCCCCGAAACATGGTCCCGGCCACTAAGGTATTCATCTGCAAATTAACAATTTGATAATTCCTTAGTCGTTTGGGAACACTCTCTGGTTCCATTTCTAATTTAGTGGCTAAACCTTCTACCACTGCTGTTTTCCCTACACCGGGATCACCCAAAATCATCACCGAATTAGGCCGGTCTCTATGGCAGAGAATCTCCATAATCTGTTGAATCTCCGCTTCCCGTCCAATAATCGGCGGAAGCTTTCCTAACCGGGCCAGCTTATTTAAGTTTACTCCAAAATTATTGAGGTATGGCGGGAGTTCGTACTTCCTCTTGATTTCTTCGCTTTTCTCTTCCAATATCTTGCTTTGCAAGGAAATCATTCTGGCCACTACCGCCGGATCAACTCCCATTCCCCGCAATATACGCACTGGAATATTATGCCCTTCCTGAAAAATGGCTTTTAAAAGATCCGTAGTTTCAATAACTTTCCGTCCGGAATTTATTGCCGAATCCCAAGCCAATTTGAAGATGGTTTTGGTAGAAGGAGGAACTTTCATTCCTCCGCTTGCTGGTTGGCGGGGAGTATTTAAATATTCTTGCAAAGAACTAATAATCTTCTGCGTGTTAACATTCAGTTTATCAGCAATATCCGTAAAAAGATTAGCTTCCACCTCCATGAGAGCTAGAAAGATATGTTCCACTCCCAAATAATAGTGTTGTCTTCTTTGAGATTCCTCAATGGCGGAAGTCAAAACCTGGTGGGCCTTATCAGAAAGATATTCTTTATAATTGCTTAAATCTATCATATAAAACTTCAGCCTCTTTCTTAAAATTGCCTTATCTTAAGGCTAATTTTTTCTTACATCCGTTTTGGCCGTGCCAATCTCAGGCCCAAATTACCCAGATTTCTGAGGAGTAATAGTTCTCGTCCGAATTACCAGATCTCCTCGCCCTTCACCCAAGAATATAGGAAGTCCTTCTTCGCGGAGACGAATTTGGCCTTCCTCGGACAGCGCCCGGGGAACTTGCACCTTTTTTTGGCCAGCTAAAGTAGGTACTTCGATCTCTCTACCCAATAGGTCATCGCCAATCGGTAAAAGAATAGTCAGATATAAATCATACCCAAGCTTTTGGAACAAAGGAGATTTACTGATCTTTACCTTGATAATTAAATCTCCATCTTCTCCGCCATTCTTCCCCTCATCACCCTTGCCCATTAAGTAAATCCGGCATCCTTCATTAATTCCTGGCGGAATCTGTAAGGGAATAATGGCTTCCTCTTTTATTCTCCCTTTACCCGAGCATGATGGGCAAATTTGTTGAAAAATTTTACCCCTTCCTAAACAAACCTGACATGTCTGAAAAAGGACTTCGGGCCAAAGGCCGATTTGGATTTGCCCCGCCCCGCCGCATGATGGGCAAATTTTTCTTGGCTTTTCGTCTTGCCAACCTTTTCCCTGGCATGGAGAACAATTAATTTCCCGCTGCCACTTAATTTCTTTTTTTCCTCCCCAAATAGACTCTTGAAAAGTAAGCTCAAGGGGCAGGAAAATGTCTTTTCCCCGGCGGGGGCGAACATCCCTTTTTTGCTCTATAATAAGCAAAGCTCCTTCAAAAACATCTTCAAAACCCGCTAAAGGAGGCTCTTCCTCATCTCTTTCGTCCCCCCAATAATCTTCCTCTCGAAAAACTTCTCCGTCACAGTCATATTTTTTCCTTTTTTCTCTATCAGATAGAATTTCATAGGCTTCCGTAATCTCTTTCAAGCATAGGGCCGCCGCTTTACTTTGAGCTGGAGGTAAAAATTGATAAGTGCGTATTAATTTGCAAAATGCCCTTTCGATTTCTTCGCCTGTGGCATTCCGCCGCACTCCTAATATATCATAATAATCTTTTCGGGAAGCCATCTTCGCCAAATTATGATTTCCATTTTTTATCCTAACAATTTTTTCTTATACCATAAGGTTTACTTTTTTTTCAACTCTAAAGATAAAGATTTTAGGATTTGGGTGTAAATGGATGAGTTCTTTCCTTTTGCGGGGTGGAAAACATCTTTTAAGAAGAAAATTCAAAAAATGGGGGGACTCTTTTTAAGAGTCCCCCCTTGATTTATTTCTTCTCTTCAAATTCCGCATCTACTACATCTTCTTCAGGCCGGCCTCCCTTTGTTCCTCCTGAGGCTGCTTCTCCTTTTTGTTTACTCGAGGCCTGGCGGTACATAATCTCTGCTAAATGATGGGAAGCTTTGGTCAAAAGATCCATTTTTTCCCGAATTCGGTTCATATCACCACTGGCAATAGCATCCTTGGTCTCTTTTATCGCCGTCTCGATGGCATTAACTTCGCTAATCGGGATCTTATCTCGGTGTTCATTCAAAGTTTTCTCTGTGGTGTAAACTAAAGCGTCGGCCTGGTTACGCAATTCCACTTCTTGTCTCCGCCGCCTATCTTCTTCCGCATGAGCTTCAGCTTCTTTAACCATCCGCTCCACTTCTTCCTTACTCAAACCACTCGAAGCAGTAATAGTTATGGCTTGCTGTTTGCCCGTAGCCAAATCCTTAGCGGAAACGTGCAAAATACCATTCGCATCTATGTCGAAGGTTACTTCAATCTGAGGCACTCCTCGGGGCGCTGGCGGAATACCGACCAAATGGAATCTACCTAAGGTTCTATTATCCCGGGCCATCTCCCTTTCACCCTGCAGCACATGGATTTCCACACTAGTCTGATTATCAGCAGCAGTCGAGAAAATTTCACTTTTCTTAGTCGGGATAGTGGTATTCCGCTCGATAAGACGCGTCATAACACCCCCCAAGGTTTCAATCCCCAGGGAAAGAGGAGTAACATCTAAAAGAAGGACATCTTTCACTTCTCCGGCTAATACTCCGGCCTGGACAGCAGCGCCCAAAGCGACGACTTCATCTGGATTTACGCCTTTGTGCGGTTCTTTCCCAAAGAATTGGCGCACCATTTCTTGCACTTTCGGAATGCGCGTAGACCCCCCGACTAAAACTACCTCATCAATTTGACTGGGTTTCAAACCCGCATCCTCTAAAGCTTGGCGGCATGGAGGTATGCTCTTTTCTAAAATATCCATGACCATTGATTCAAATTTGGCTCTGGTTAGCTTGTAATTTAAATGTTTCGGACCAGAAGCATCGGCCGTGATAAAAGGTAAGGAGATCTCCGTCTCCATAGTCGAAGAAAGTTCTATTTTAGCCTTTTCCGCGGCTTCCCTTAATCTTTGCAAGGCCATTAAATCTTTGCTTAGATCTATTCCTTGGTCTTTTTTAAATTCGGCAATTAACCATTCCATTATCCTTTGGTCGATGTTGTCTCCGCCCAAATGGGTATCCCCATTAGTGGCTTTGACTTCCACCACATTATCGCCTACTTCCAAGATAGAGATGTCAAAAGTTCCCCCTCCAAAATCATAAACAGCAATGGTTTCATCTTTCTTTTTATCCAAACCATAAGCCAACGCGGCTGCTGTAGGTTCATTTATTATCCGGCGCACATTCAAGCCGGCAATAGTTCCCGCATCTTTAGTAGCCTGGCGTTGACTGTCGTTAAAGTAAGCCGGAACAGTAATCACCGCATCAGTTATCTTTTCTCCAAGGTATTCTTCCGCCGACTTTTTCAGCTTTTGTAAGATCATAGCGGAAATCTCGGGCGGGGAATATTCTTTGTCCTTTACTCTAACCCGTACTCCACCACTAGCGTCCCTGACTACCTTGTAAGGAACCATCTTCATTTCTTCCGTGACTTCTTCATAGCGCCGTCCCATGAACCTTTTTATGGAATATATAGTGTTCTCGGGATTAGTAATCGCCTGTCTTTTGGCTATTTGCCCAACCAGACGATTCCCGTCTTTAGTAAACGCCACCACCGAAGGAGTAAGCCGACTCCCTTCTTCGTTAATAATTACTTTCGGATCTCCTCCTTCCATTATGGCCACTACTGAATTAGTTGTCCCCAAATCAATGCCAATAATTTTACTCATTTTAAATCCTCCATGTTTTAAACAATTCCTTATTCCTTAATATTTTGAACAATCCTTTCAAAAAACTAATCATTTTTAGTATTTTTGTCAAGCAAATGAAAGAAAATCTTTAAAATTTTCTTAGCCAATTTCGTTAGACCTTATCCGCTTCAAGCATGTGCTTCCACTCCTGTTTCTTCCGGGCGGGGTAGTCTTCTGGAGAAAGTCAAATTTTTCTTGGCATCCACGTCCACTTCGATTAAGTCGCCCTCTTTAAATTCCCCATTAAGAATTTTTAAAGCCAAAGGATCTTGAATTAATCTTTGGATAGCTCTCTTCAAGGGCCGGGCACCATAAACCGGATCAAACCCCTCTTGGGCTAGAACTTCCTTGGCCTTCTCCGAAAGATGAAGAGTGATTTTCTTCTCCCTTAGTCTTCGGCGTAAATTCCGCAATTGGATCTCTACAATATCTTTAATATCTTCTTTGGTGAGGGCATGGAAGATAACGATATCATCTATTCTATTGAGAAATTCAGGTTTAAAGTGCGCCCGCAGTGCTTCCAGTACGCGGCGCCGCATCTCTTCGTAATCACGCGCTCCCAGATCTTGGATCCATTGGCTGCCAATATTAGAAGTCATGATAAGGACAGTGTTTTTAAAGTCCACTGTCCTGCCCTTACCGTCGGTTAGCCGACCATCATCCAAGATTTGCAGCAGTATATTGAACACCTCGGGATGAGCTTTCTCCACTTCATCAAAAAGCACCACCGCATAAGGCCGACGCCGCACTGCTTCTGTTAAATAACCCCCTTCTTCATAACCCACGTAGCCTGGCGGTGCTCCAATTAATCTGGAAACGGAGTGCTTCTCCATAAATTCGGACATATCGATGCGCACCATTGCTTGTTCATCATCGAACAGAAATTCAGCTAAAGCCCGGGCTAATTCTGTTTTTCCCACTCCTGTGGGGCCTAGGAATATAAATGAACCAATAGGCCGGTTGGGATCTTGCAGGTCGGCTCGCGCCCGCCGGACAGCATTGGCCACTAAACGAATGGCTTCATCCTGCCCGACTACCCGCTTCTTTAATCTTTCTTCCATTTTTAATAACTTTTCAATTTCTCCTTCCATCATTTTGGCCACGGGAATTCCTGTCCATTTGGCCACTACTTCCGCCACATCCTCGGCTTCTACTTCCTCTTTGAGCATCTTTTTATCTTTTTGTAAACTGGCCAGCAACAGATTCTCCTTTTCTAACTCCCGCTGCAGTTCCAATAGCCGGCCATAACGAATCTCCGCCACCTTGCCCAAATTTCCTTCTCGCTCAGCTTGTTGCTCCTCCCTTTTTGCCTCTTCTATCTGACTTTTCAAAGATTGGATTTTTTGGATGGACTCTTTTTCTTTTTGCCAATGCCCTTTCATTTCGCTAACTTGGGTGCGCAATTCAGCTAATTCTTTTTCTATTTTTTCTAACCGCTCTTGGGAAGCTTTATCTTTTTCTTTGAGCAAAGCTTGCCTCTCGATCTCCAATTGCGTAATGCGCCTTTCCACTTCGTCAATTTCCATGGGCATACTATCGATCTCCATCCGTAAGCGCGAGGCCGCTTCGTCGATCAAATCAATGGCTTTATCGGGCAAGAAGCGGTCAGAAATATAGCGGTGCGAAAGAGTCGCCGCGGCCACAATAGCCGCGTCCTGAATCCGCACTCCATGATGCACTTCATAACGTTCTTTTAATCCTCTTAAAATAGCAATCGTATCTTCCACCGTTGGCTCACTCACCATGACCGGCTGGAATCGTCTCTCTAAGGCAGCGTCTTTTTCAATATGCTTTCGATATTCATTGATCGTCGTCGCTCCGATGCAGCGCAACTCTCCCCTAGCCAAGGCTGGCTTAAGCATGTTAGAAGCATCCATAGCCCCCTCCGCAGCTCCGGCCCCCACTAAGGTGTGCAGTTCGTCAATAAAAAGGATGATCTCGCCTTGTGCTTCGGTAATCTCCTTGAGAAGCGCTTTCAGCCGGTCTTCAAATTCTCCTCGATATTTTGTCCCCGCGATAAGCGCACCCAAATCTAAAGCGACCAGTCTTTTATTCTTTAGGGTCTCCGGTACATCACCGCTCACGATCCGTTGGGCCAATCCCTCGACAATGGCTGTTTTTCCCACTCCTGGTTCGCCAATCAGAACTGGGTTATTTTTAGTCCGCCTTGATAGAACTTGCATTACCCTTCTAATTTCATCATCTCGGCCAATCACTGGATCCAATTTGCCTTTGCGGGCTAAATCAGTCAAATCGCGGGTATATCTACTAAGGGCCTGGTATTTTTCTTCCGGGTTTTGATCAGTCACTCTTTGCGACCCCCGGATGGTAGCTAAAACTCTGTAGATCTCATTTTTGCTTATTCCTTGATTAGCTAAAATACGCGCGCCCGATCCCTCCTGATCCTCAGTCATGGCTAACAGCAAATGTTCGGTACTTACGTAAGAGTCCTTTAAATGTTCAGCTTCTAAAAAGGATTTATCCAATATTTTTTTTAGTCGGGGAGATATGTATACCTGCCCGCTATCAACGCCATAAACTTTAGGAATCTTCTTTAAAGCTTCCTCCAATTGCGTAAGCGTAGCGGGAATGGAAACGCCTATTTTTTGAAATATTTGGGGAACCACTCCATCATTTTGCTGTAGCAAAGCAATTAATAAATGTTCCGGTTCAATTTGTTGGTGCTCATGCTTCTCGGCTATCCCTTGGGCTTCTTGCAGGGCTTCTTGGGCTTTTATCGTAAACTTATCTAACCGCATTTTCCTCATCTCCTTCCCCTCTATGGGGTAAAAAATTTATATTAATTTCTCCTTAAAAATTAAGGGGGGCCAAGGCCCCCCTTTTTCTAGCACCCATCAGCTCACTTCAACTTTAATTTGTTTGGGCTTAGCTTCCTCTACTTTCGGCAGAGTTATCTTTAAAACCCCATCTCTGAATTGGGCTTTCACTTTTTCTTGGGCCACAGTTCCGGGAAGAGTAAAAGCCCTTTGGAAGGTTCCGTAAGCACGTTCCACACGATGATAATTTTCTTCTTTAACTTCCCGGGCAAATTTTTTCTCACCTTTTAAGGTCAAGGTATTATCTTTTACTTCCACCGATATATCTTCTGGAGCCACTCCCGGAAGTTCAGCATTGAGGACAATAGCTTCATTCGTTTCGTAGATATCCACGGCCGGAACCCAAGAACCTTGGACGATTTCTTCCTCCCGGAAAGGGCTTTGGGTACGGATATCAGAAAACAACCTATTCATCCTTTCTTGCAAAGCAGCAATTTCCCGAAAAGGATCCCAACGAATTAACGCCATCTTTTATCCCCTCCTTTCTGAATTTTACTCACACTCAAAAACTAAGCATTGGGCTCTCTCTTGTCAACCCCCATTTCGTTCTTCTTTTGTTTTTTAGATAATTTTTGTTCCTTGCTCCGGGCGTTTTTTTTAAATTGAAAATGCATCTCCTCCAAATCGGGAAATTTTTCTTTTAAAAATATCTTTAATTTTTCTAAAACTCTTTTTTCTATTTGGCGAGCTCTTTCCCGCGAGATATGTAACTCATCTCCTGCGGCTTGCAGAGTGAGCGGATTTTCAGCCAATAGTCTATGCTGCAAAATAAAAGCTTCTTTATTCTTTAAAGTCTGGCTAAATTCGGCAATACGCTGCTCAAATATTTCTTTGAATTGGTTATCCGCTACTTTCTCTTCCAAAACTTCGCTATCAGGCAAAATATCGAGATAAGTTTGCTGCGTTTCATCTTCCAGTGGGGCGTTAAGAGATAGATCCCCTCCTTCCAAACGCTGATCCATTTCGGCTACTTCTTCCTTACTCACCTCTAATTGCCCGGCTAATAGCTTGGGCCCTGGATTAAAACCCATTGCTTCCAGGCGATTCTTCTCTTTTTTGAGGCGGAAAAATAACTTCCGTTGCGCCTGGGTCGTCCCCACTTTAACCAGACTCCAGTTATCGATAAGGAATTTGAGAATATAAGCTCTAATCCACCAAGAGGCATAGGAAGAAAGTTTTACATCACGATAAGGGTTAAATTTTCTTACGGCTTGGAGCAACCCTAAATTTCCTTCTTGAATTAAATCTAAAATATTTGTATAGGCGCGTTGATATTCGAAAGCAATCTTGACGACCAAGCGCAAATTAGAGACGATCAAACGGTAGGCGGCGTACCGATCCTTTTCTTCATACCACTTCTTCGCCAACTCAAATTCCTCCTCGCGGGAAAGGAGAGGAAACTTGCGAATTTCCACTAGGTATTTTTTTAAAGGGTCGAAGACCTCCAGCGCCGTAGATTCCTGGTCTTCCAAATCCATTTCCGGAAGAGGAGAGAAATCTTCACTCCATTGCGTATGGGAAGAATCCCTTTCTTCTGTGTTCATTCGGCCACCACGGTGAGATAGCCGATATCCCCAGTTCGGCCATCCCGCAACAATAATAAAACTTCTTCCCCAGGCTGAATCTGTGCTAAGAGGCGCAGATAATCGGACAATCCCCGGATAGGTTGATTCTTCATTTGGTAAATAATATCCCCTGGCTCTATTCCTGCTCGTCCCGCTGGACCTTGGGGATCTACTTTAGTAACTAATACGCCTTCCCGCTTATCTAAACGCTTCCTTCTTGCTTCCATAATGGATATTTCTTTAACTTCCATCCCCAATTTCTTTCTAACTTCTGTCTCTTCGGCAGCCACCTTAAGCGAAGATGGTTTATAAGCAGAGACTTCGGCTTGGACAATCATCTTCTTCCCCTGGCGCCAAAGGCCGATCTCCACCTTCTTCCCTGGTTTGGTGGTGGCCACGCGGTTTCTAAAATCATTAGCGCTTTCTATCGGCCATCCATCCCAGCTAATAATGACGTCTCCGGTCATGATACCGGCCTTTTCTGCGGGGGAGTTTTTAAAAACGCTATTAACAAAAGCGCCCTTATGCACCTGCAAATTCATCTTCTTCGCTAAGGCAGGCGTTATCTCTTGCACGGTCAACCCCAACCAACCGCGATTCACCTTGCCGGTTTTAATCAAATCTTCCGTAATCGCTTTGGCGATATTGCTGGGAATGGCGAAACCGATCCCCTCGAATCCTCCTGATTCAGAAATAATAGCTGTATTGACGCCGATTACTTCGCCCAGCAAGTTTAAAAGTGGTCCCCCACTGTTTCCCGGGTTGATAGCTGCATCAGTTTGTATATAATCTTGGTAGCTGGTAGGATCTAAGATCCCAGTCCGATGTTTAGCACTAATGATGCCGGCAGTTACTGTCTGCTCTAGGCCGCGGGGATTTCCTATAGCCACTACCCACTCGCCAACCCGCAATTTGTCAGAATTACCAAAACTTAAATAAGGAATATTGGCCGGAGGCTTAATTTTAATTACGGCCAAATCAGTTTTGGGGTCTGTGCCAATGATTTTGGCAGGGAATTCTTCTCCAGAAGCCATTTTTACGATAATTTTTGTCGCGCCACTAACTACGTGGTTGTTAGTTACTATATGCCCTTCTTTATCAACAATCATTCCTGTCCCAATGCCCCGGAGCTCCTTTTTATAACTGCGCGGCCCTTGGGGTAAGCCAAAAAAATAACGGAAAAAGGGATCGCCTTCAAAGGGGAATACGGGTACCGGAACTTCTACCCGCTGGATTACTTCAATGTGCACAACAGCCGGCATGGCTTTCTGAGCTACATCAGCTATAGCGGTGGTCAAATCTAAAGCAACTGCCTTTGGTGGTTCTTCCCCAATTCCTGCCTGAATAAATATGCTTTCAAAGCATATTAAAAAAATTAAGGCTACCCTCAAAAAATTAGGCGAAATAATTATTTCCTCCTCTTAATTCTATATAAATTTAAAAATTCTTCTTCATGAACAGGAATTAAACTATTTAAAATGTTAACCTTTTAATTGGCCAAAGTCAATCATACCCATTTCGGACTGTCGATCAGTTTTGTTTTAATGACTTTAAAATGATTTATCAATGCTGGCTCAGATTCAAATTTAAAAATGATCGAGCCCACGCCCATTTGTGACTGTTTAAAATTTTTAATTTTTCGCCAACATGGTCTGAGGAGAAAGAGGAATATTAATAAGCCCCAAATATTCCTCCTCCTGCCGGTTTTATTTTTAATCTATTTAGCCGTTGGCCAGGTAGGTCGAGGCGACATGTATAATTCTTGGAGGCCGGCCATGGTAAATTTGTCTGATTTGCAAAAATTAATAACTTTTCTTTCCCAGTCTTCGATTAATTGGGCGGCTTGCGGAACATCTTTAGCTATTGTTAAAGGGATGGAGATCACCCCGTGTTTATCACCCATGATTAAGTCTCCCGGTTTCACTAAAAGGCCGCCCACTTTCACAGGTATGCCTACATCAACAAGATGCACATACGCATGGGAGACAGATATGCAACTGGCAAAAAAATGAAAACCTAATTCTTTAACTTCATCTAAATCTCTTACGGAACCATCTGTAACCGCGCCCACACAACCCAAGGCCCGATGAATATTGGCATTTACTTCCCCCCAGAATGATCCGACTACAGGACGATCAAGATCGTGAATGACCGCTACTCGAGGGGCGGGTATTTTCTGAATCTCCTCCCACCATTGCTGTGGCTGGATTCGCCGACCTTCTGGCGATTCGGCACTGATGACGGCCGTAACGGCATAGCCAATCATCGGCCCTAGGTCAGAAAAAAGACATTTAATTTCCGGAAGCATGAACCCTTCGTTTCGGGGACGAACATTGAAAAGCTCAATGGCATTCGCTACGGCACAGGTCGACCAACGGCGGAGAGCTTCTATTTCTTCTTTTTTTAAATAGGAGCTCATTCATGATCCTCCTTTCGATGGTAAAATTTGCCTGACAAGATTTAAACGCATTTTGTCACCCTTTATTAATCGGGGTAATTAAATATTTACAGTTATCACTCTTACCTTTTCCCGTGTTTGGTCATATCGACTTTTTCCAATGCGACTGGGTCGTAATTTGGCATAAGAAATGAAACCAAATGCAGCCAGGGACAAGCCCTTGCCCTACGTTTGAGATTTTTTAACTTCTCGTGGGGCAAACCCTTGGGGCTTGCCGGACCATGCATGAAGATGTAATTTATTTTATGTTCCCATTAATAAGTCAAGTTCAATTAAACGAATAGTCCATTTAAAAATCTTGAGTCATTAATTGGCCAGCCATCTCAATACTCGGAAATGAAAAGCAGCCTGATTCAATCCCTCCATTTCGCAAAAAACTTTGAAGAAATCGGTACCTTTTATTAGGTAAACAAAATCCCTCATGAATAAGGAAATTATTAACCCTTCACCCGAAGATGGATTCAGGCCTTTTTCTTTAAGATATTTGGCTAATTTGGGATAGACTATATCACGTAAATAATCCCAGGTCTTATCCTTATCCAACACTACTTCATAAATAAGTAAGGAGTCGCCCTCTTTTTCTCTAAGCTCATAAGCCACTTTGTTGTACTCAATTCCGGGGACTATTTTAAAAGCTTTTGTTAACAAAAGGTCTTTATAATCAGGCATAATCAGTTTTTTGAAGTAATTAGGTTTTTTATTTTTTATAATTGCTATGTCTTACTTATCATGATATAGAAATTTAAAAGAGGCAAGTCAATTTTTAAAAGGTTCCCTTATGCTTTATAGCCCTATCGCAGGTATTTTCTTTATCATCTTCTTTTTATTTACTACTTTTTTCTTATTGCTCATTCAGATTAACGTTATAACTCTGGCCTTTATTAAAATTGGGATTTCACCTCAAGTAGTTATGGTAACGCTTTTCTTTATTTTAATAGGCAGTTTTATAAACATTCCCATTATGAAGATTCCTCAAGAAACCATGGTCAGCCAAAAGAGAATCAATTTTTTTGGGTTTACCTACATAATTCCGGTCTGGAAAAAGAAAGTGACCGTTTTGGCGATTAATGTGGGAGGTGCTGTTATTCCTTCTATAGTCTCCTTTTATTTGCTTTTTAAATCCGGATTGTATTTTAAAGGAATTCTGGCCACTCTTTTTATTACGATCATATGCTATAAGTTGGCCAAGCCCATAAGAGGAATAGGAATTGCGCTTCCTTTCTTTATTCCCCCTTCTTTGGCGGCTATTTTTTCCATGATCATTGCCTATGATTCAGCACCTATAATTGCTTATATATCCGGAACATTAGGAACATTAATCGGAGCCGATATTCTTAATTTAAAAAAAATTAGCCAACTGGGGGCTCCAGTAGCTTCTATTGGCGGAGCTGGGACTTTTGATGGAATTTTTCTCACAGGTATTCTGGCCGTCTTATTTTCTTCCATCTTTTCGTAAAAAGAGAGCATGATAAACTTGCTTAAAATTTATCCTCTGCTCTGGGGCGTTTAAAAAGTTGGCTCAATTTATTGAAAGGGAGAATAAAAATGGATATTGCTGAAAGAATAAAAAATATTCAAGGTTCTGAGCGTTCCCAAAGAAAAATAACTGTCCCGCCAGGAGCAATTCGTTTAGATTTGGGCGATCCTGATTTTCCTACTCCCCTACATATTCAAGAGGCTGCTTTTAAAGCAATGCGCGACAATTTTACTCATTATGGTAATGCTTATGGGGAAGAGGACTTGCGTGAGGCTATCTGCCACCGCCTCTTCCAGGACTTGGGAGTAAGAAAAACCCCTGAAAATGTTTTAATCACGGTCGGCGGAATCGAGGCGATTAATACTATCTGTGCTACTTACCTAAACCCGGGAGATGAGGTAATCGTTTTTGATCCAGGATATTCTGCCTATGCGGTCTCGGCGACTTTGTTTGGAGGTCACCCCATTGCTGTCCCTCTCTTAGATGACTTCCATATTGATTTTGATATATTAAAGAAAAAAATTAGCCTCCGCACAAAAATAATATTTCTGGCTAACCCCAGTAACCCCACAGCCACCGTTCTCCGCCAAGAAGAAGTGATCAACCTAGCGCAGATTGCCCAAGCTCATAATCTGTTGTTAGTTGTGGATGAGGTTTATCACAAGTTGATTTACGATGGACATAAGCATTTCTCTATCTGCCAGGTCGAAGAGGCTAAAAACAAAACTATTCTCTTAAATAGTTTTTCTAAAACCTACGCCATGACTGGCTGGCGGGTAGGCTACGTAGTAGCTGAACCTGAAATCATTAAAAATCTCATTCATTTCCATCGGGCCCTGGTAAGCTGTGTGAGCGTCCCGGCCCAAAAAGCCTGCGTTACGGCTCTTCTGGGGCCTCAAGATTGCGTGACCAAGATGGTCGCTGAATTTGACCAGAGAAGAAAATTGGTAGCAGAAGGGCTGGGAAAAATTGCCCGTTTAACTTGCCAACCTTGCGCTGGAGCTTTTTACTTTTTCCCCAAATTTGGGCATCAATTGAGCAGCAAAGACATGACTAACTATTTGCTCAGCCAAGGGATTCTGTTGCGTAGTGGAACAGAATTTGGAGAAAAGGGAGAAAAGCATATGCGTATTTCTTTTGCCACTTCTTTGGATGATCTGCGCGAAGGATTGCTTAGGCTAAAAAAAGCTTTAGATGAGCTTCCCTAAAAAGGTTGACTTTTTTCTCCGCCGCCCAGTGGCGAGCCTTAGAAACGGCTATCTGCCAGCGTTCATAGAGCAACTCGCGCTGCGCCGCCCGAAGACGCGGCGTAAATTTTTTTTTGATTTTAAAATTTTGGGATAATTCTTGCTGGTCTTTCCAATAACCCACGGCTAAACCAGCTAAATAGGCCGCCCCCAAAGAAGTAACTTCTGTCACTTCGGGAACGACCACCGGAACTCCTAAGATGTCGGCCTGAAACTGCATGAGAAAACTATTGGCCGTTGCTCCTCCATCTGCGCGCAGTTCTTTTAATTTTAGACCGGCATCTCTTTCCATGCATTCTAAAACATCTCGCGTTTGATAAGCAATCGCTTCCAGAGCTGCGCGAGCTATATGCGCTTTCGTCGTCCCCCGAGTTAATCCCAAGATGGCTCCCCGGGCAAACATGTCCCAATAAGGAGCACCCAAGCCAACAAAAGCTGGGACAAAATATACACCCTCATTAGAATTCAAGCTGGCCGCCAATGATTCGCTCTCCTTAGCCTGAGTAATAATTTGCAAGCCATCCCGCAGCCATTGGACAACCGCCCCACCAATAAAAACGCTGCCCTCTAAGGCATAATCCACCTTTCCGGATAATCCCCAGCTAATGGTCGTTAAGAGATTATTTTGGGAAATAGCTGGTTTATCTCCGGTATGCATTAAAAGAAAACAACCAGTTCCGTAGGTATTCTTGGACTGCCCCTTCTGAAAGCAAGTTTGTCCAAATAGCGCTCCTTGTTGATCGCCAATAATTCCACATATGGGTACTTCCCCGCCGAAAAAGACCTCTGGAGAAGTATAACCATAGAAATGACTCGAAGGTTTAACTTGGGGCAGAATGCTTGCCGGAATACCAAAATAATTTAAGATATCCTTGTCCCAAGAAAGGTCATGGATATTAAAAAAAAGAGTCCGCGAGGCATTGGAATAATCGGTGACATGCAGTCTCCTGCCGCTTAATTGATAAGCCAGCCAGCTATCCACTGTCCCAAAAGCTATGTCGCCCTGTTCAGCAGCCTTGCGCAATTTTTGGTTATGTTCTAAGATCCATTTTATTTTTGTGCCAGAAAAATAAGCATCTATTATCAAGCCAGTTTTTTGACGAACTTTTTTACCAAAGGTGCTTTGCTTTAGCCGCGCACATTCTGCTGCCGTTCGCCGGCATTGCCAGACTATGGCATTGTAAACCGGTTGGCCTTTATCCCGCCGCCAAAGAATGGTGGTTTCTCTTTGATTTGTTATACCTATGGCAGCCAGCTGGGAAGGAGAAATATGGGCCGCATCTAAGGCCCTCTTCACGGCCGCCATTTGTGACTCCCAGATCTCCAGCGGATCATGTTCTACCCATCCCGGCTTGGGGTATATTTGCCTTATTTCCTGGCTACCCAGGCCGACGATTTTCCCTTGGTGATTATAAACAATTGCCCGCGAACTGGTTGTCCCTTGATCTAAGGCCAAAATATACTTCTTTTTCATGCTCATCTTTCCGCCAAGAAGGCCTCTGCTCTTAATTGCTGCGGTTGAAGGTGACTATCTTCAAATGTCAATCCTCTTGCATGGCTGGCCAATCTACGTATTTTTGCACCAATTCAGTTAATATCTTTATTTTTTCTTCATCTTCTTTGGTCAGCAAAGGTTCCAAGCTTTCTATTTGCTTAGCCGTTTGGTAGGTATCCGAAAAGACCATTAATAGGGGCACATGCCGTTCTTCTGCTTTAGCAATTATATGTGAAGGAGGCAAGACGTTATTAGTAAGAATTATTCCAGCCGTATCACTTTCTAAAGCAGCCAGGATCATATCTGTGCGATCCCCGCCGGTTATGATCAATTTGCTTTCTTTTTGGAATATGGGGTTCTGCACGAAAGTGCTGGCCGACCAGGCCCCAATCAGGATATTTTTAACTGGCCGATTTAATTCTTTTTCGCCAGTAATAACTTTGGCAAACAATCGTTCCGCTAAATAAGCCATGGAAAAATAAGTTAAATCACTTTGGTAAGGAAGAACCCCTAAGATGGACAAATTTAGCTTCTTGATTAAAGGTAATTGAATCTCCTGAAACTCTTCCAAATTCTGAACTTTATTTATGAGCAGGCCCCCCAACTGCACTCCCTTTAAATCCAAATACTTTTTGAGAAAATAAATATCATCCAAAATAGCATTTTCTTCACCGCTGACGACTAAGTACAACTTACTGCCGGTAAATTTGGCCAAAGAGAGTGGATCAAGATGAATGGAAATACCGTAGGTCAAATCCTTGCCGCCTTCCAAGAAAAGGAGATCTTTGCCCGGGGCAATGTGCTCAATTGTCTCTAAAAGCTTTTTCTTGGTTCCCTCTTCATCGTACATGAAGCGCAACTTAGAGTGATCAAAACCTATGCTCATATCCACGGGGTCTTCTTTTAACCCAAAGATCTGGGTCACTAAAGCGGAATCATAATCCCACAATCTCTTTTTGCGGTAGAGAAGCCTTTCTCCGAAGGGCTTTAAGTAGCCAACCTTCTTATTAGCCGCCAAACCAAGGCCCACGATTACACTGGTTTTGCCGGCACTTCTTCTCCAGGAAGCCATAACCAATTTTTTCATTTATGCCCCCCTCTTCTCTTTGGTTAGCATTATTCTTACATCCACAGCTTTCCCTCCCCGACCTTGTTCATAGACGACAAAGGGGTTGATCTCCAGGTCGGAGATCATGGGGAATTCTTGCAGAATAGCTCCTACTTTTAAGAGCGTGTGCCCTATTACTTCTATATCTTTTTTCTCTTCGCCGCGCACCCCCATCAAAAGAGGATAGGCCCGAATTTCTTTGACCATTTTTCTGGCCTCTTTCTGATTAATAGGTAAGGCGCGAAAAGTTACATCCTTCATGACCTCAACATAAATTCCGCCCAAGCCAAACATGACTAAAGGGCCGAAGGTATTATCCCGCCGCGCGCCAATGATAGTCTCGATTCCTTTCTCCACCATCTCCGAAATTTCCACTCCTTCAATTCGCGCTTGGGGTAAATAAGCGCGGCAATTGCGCATAATGGCTTGGTAAGCATCAACTACTTCTTTTTCATTCATCAAATCCAAAACTACCCCGCCCGCATCACTCTTGTGCAGAATATCCCGGGAAATAACCTTCATAACTACTGGATAGCCAATTTTCTCTGCGGCCTGGACAGCTTCCTCGACACTCCGCGCCGGCATACTGCGCGGGATAGCAATGCCCGCAGCTTGCATTACGGCCTGCCCCTCATGGGCTAATAAAAAGCTTCTTTTTTCTTGGAGAACTTTATTTAATACTGCTTTTATGGCCGAGCTGTCTAGCACCACTTCCTCTCTTTCGGCCGCGTAACTCTGCAAGTAATCATAATAAGAGTAAAGCGCCCCCAGACAGGAAACTGCTTCATAAACATCACCGAAGACGGCCGCTTCCCCCTTGCGCAACTGTTGCAAGCATTGTTCAATGACCTCTCCTCCGAAAATAGAAAAAACCAATGGCTTTTGAGCAGTTTTAAATTCTTGGTCAACTTCCTTTATCAAATGGGAAAGGTTTTCCGCATCAAATACGGCCGTTTCGCCATAAAGAGCGATGGCCGCGTGAATCTGCGGACTCTTTTGCGCAGCTTCCAGAGCCGCTCGGTAATGGAGGGAGGTAGCTTGACCGGTTAAATCAATAGGATTCTTAGTAGACCCAAAATTAGGCGTCACCTGGCCGAATATATTTTTCAGGGCGGGCAGATCATCGTAAAGTTTAACCCCATACTTCTCGCAGGCATCAGTGGCCAATACGCCAATTCCTCCCCCATTAGTAATGATCACCGTATTTTCTCCTTGCGGCAGCGGGGAGTGAGCCAAGAACTTACACCAGTTAAATGCTTCGGCCACGCTTTCGGCCCGCATCACTCCAAACTGGCGCATTAAATCATCGAACACCTCATCCGATCCAGCCAGTGAACCAGTATGGGAAGCTGCCGCAATTGCTCCTCTCTCTGATCTCCCTGATTTGATTACCACTACCGGTATTTTTTTAGTGGCCTTCTCCAAAGCTTTCAGAAATTCCTCTCCTGCTCTCACTCCTTCCATGTAAAGCAGAATTACTTTCGTTCGCCCATCAGCAATCAAATACTCTAAGAGATCAGCCTCGGTTAAATCCGCCTTATTCCCTACGGAGATGATCGCCGATAAACCAATATTTTCGGCCGCCGTCTTGCCAATCATAGCTATCCCTAAAGCACCGCTTTGGGTAATAATAGCCACCTTGCCCGGAACTATATGCGCGCTACCAAAAGTAGCATTCAAAGAAACTGCTGCCGAATAAATACCAAAAATGTTCGGTCCTAATATGCGCATCCCCTGCTCGCGGGCCAAAGAAACGATTCTCTTTTCTTCTTCGAAATTGCCCACCTCGGAAAAACCGGAAGAAATTATGGAGAGGAATTTAACTTTTTTCCGCGCACAGCTCCGCACAGCATCAAAGACAAAATGAGCGGGAATTACAATAGTGGCCAAGTCTATGGGCTCTTGGACTTCTTCTATGTTGGTATAGGCTTTTAAACCCAAGATTTCTCCGTTTTGCGGGTTAATTGGAAAAATTTTTCCTTGATAGCCGCCAGCGAGAATATTGGCTAAAATTTTATATCCTATTTTTTGAGGATCTCTGGCTGCGCCAATTACGGCCACAGTCCTGGGCTCAAATAAATATTTTATTTGCTTCTCCACGTTTATCATTCAACCCCTCGGAAACCTAACTGTAATTCATACACACCTTGGGCAATTTTCTTCTGAATATCGAACCCCATCTTCTCAAACAAATGCAACATGGGTTTATTCTCCACTAACACTTCTGCCGTAAACCCTAAAAGCCCTTCTCTCTTAGCTAAATAAGTTAGATAAGAAAGCAGCTCCCAGCCAATTCCTTTATTCTGGTATTCATCTTTAACTACCAAAGCCACTTCGGCTGTGCGGTTTTCTTCATTTATTCCATATTGTCCGACCCCCACCACTCTTTCTACCGCTCCTTCATGCAGGGTAGCTAAAATTACCATTTCTTTAGTGTAATCGATGACCACAAACTCCTGTAATCTTTCATGGGGTATGTCTTGGCGCATCGAAATAAAGCGGCGGTATAGTGATTGATCGGAGAGGGAGTTGAAAAAATCCTTTAATAAAGGTTCATCGCTCAATTTCACAGGACGTAAAAGAATAGTTAAACCTTTGGCCGTGGTCCGCAAAGTTTCCAGGTGCGCTGGGTATTCTCCTTTTTTACCCGGAATGAATGCTTGATCGCGATAAATTAAATTAGCCTGTTTGGCTTTCTCAATTAGCCAGGGGCGAAATTGCGGGTGGGCAATGGCAATCAACTCCATAGCCCGTTCCCGAATGTTTTTCCCGTGGAGATAGGCAATGCCATATTCCGTAACTACATAATGGATATCCCCCCTAACTAAGGTCACCCCCGTCCCTTCCCGCAAGAAAGGAACTATGCGGGAGACTTTTCCCCACTCGGCTGTAGATTGGATGGCCAAGATGGCTTTTCCGCCCGGAGCCATGACCGCTCCGCGCATAAAATTAGTGTGCCCACCCACCCCGCTATAAATATTCTTTCCCAGAGATTCGGAAGTGCTTTGTCCAGTAAGATCAATTTCTAAGGCGCTATTTATCGCCACCATGTTCCTTTGCCGTGAAATTACTAAAGGATTGTTGGTATAGTCAATAGTCCTAAATTCAATACTCGGATTATCGTGGATATACTCATAAGTTGCTTTATGACCCATACAAAAAGTAGCTACCGTTTTCCCCCGATTAAGAGTTTTGCGGCTATTATTCACTACCCCTTTTTTCATTAGCTCAACCATCCCATCACTCAGTAGTTCTGAATGAATACCTAAGTCATTTTTTTGGGACAAGTTAGCCAAAATGGCATTGGGCAAGCTCCCATAGCCAACCTGGATTGTATCTCCATCTTGAATTATACTGGCCACATAACGACCAATTTTTTGCGCCACATCGTCGGGAGCGATAGCCTCGTATTCTAAAAGCGGCTCGTCATGACAGATGAGGAAATCGATATCTTCTACATGGATGAATCCATCCCCATGAACTCGAGGCATATTACTGTTAATCTGAGCAATAATCAGAGACGCTTTTTCTAAGGCAGCTTTGGTTATATCCACACTAATTCCTAAACTCAAATAACCATGTTCATCAGGAAGGGAGGTCTGAATAAGAGCTACTTGCACGGGGATCAACCCGCGGGAGAAAAGATCGGGAACATGGGAAAGAAAAACGGGGGTATAATCAGCCAAACCGCGATTGACGGCCTCGCGGGAATTATCACCCACGAAGAAAGAATTATGGCGAAAATTATATTTGAATTTTTCATCGGCATAAGGAGCAACACCTAAAGTCCAAACATGGATAACCTCGGCATCGAAGAAAGCTTTGGGGTTGTCTTCGACGAATTTGATCAAGGCCTTAACTAAGTATTGGGGTTCGGCACAGGCCGTATGAATAAAAATTCTATTTCCCCGGTGGATATGTCTAAAGATTTCGGCTTCGGGGGCAAATTTCTGAGGATATCTTTTTTTAATTTCTTCTAAAATCTCTTTATTCTGGAACATGCTGGGCTAATTTCTTTAAATTTATTTTAAACTAAATTTTTTAACTTTTAACTTTTCTCTTTTTCCCACCCTTGTTGACTTCCAGAAGGTAAATTATATTTTTTCTAAAACCGGCAATTTATAATGAGCCTCTGCCTCTTGCTTTCATAAATCAATCAATTTTCGGCATAATTTTTAATCGGATGAATAAATAACATCAATAGCTAAAGCATTTTTGCCTCCAACAGCCCGGAAGGCATGGGGCAAGCTGGAGTCAAAATAAAGGCTATCGCCAGGCTCAAGAAGGTAAACTTCATTTTCATAATTAAACTCAAGCTGTCCCTCTAAAACGAAGACAAATTCCTCTCCCTGATGGTTGAAAAAAATTAGATCTTCCTTCTTCTTCACCTCAAATTCTACTTGAAAAGGTTCCATATGTCTATCTACTTTGGGGTAAGCCAATGATTCATAATAATAGCCCACTTTAGCCGGATCCTCATGGATCCTACGGAAAACCCTTTTCCTTTCATTTTTCCTTACAATTACGGCTTTTTTCTCTTCTACTTCTTCAGTCTGGAAGAAGTAGCCTATATTTACGTTTAAAGCCCGGGCTATTTTAAGAAGGGTAGCCACCGGAGGGGCCACTACTTCGCTTTCAATCTGCGACAAAAGAGGCTGAGAAAGATTAGTTCTGCGGGCCATCTCTTCCAGAGATATTCCTTGGCGCTGCCTTAAAGCTTTAATCTTCTGCCCCAAATTTAATTCCTTTAGTTCTCCCTTTTCCTTAGCATCGGCGCTCATGACTTTTCCCTCTTTGATTCCCTAAATTTAAAATTTTTTGCCACCCTTAGGGCAAATTTTTGGCTTGTTTATTTCTATTCAAATCTATCCTGCTAAACTAAATTTTTCAAGAAAATTCTTGCCCATAAATTAAGGTAACGGTTAAACAGACTAAGGATTCGGAGGGTTCATCTTTTTTCCAGTGGATATCATGGAGTTTTAATTTCGAATGGAATTTTCATAATCATTGCAAGACCAAGAATTTTTATTGGCCAGATTCAAAATTCTTCCTCCGCTAAATTATTGCCTTTATTTGCTTGGAAAGCTGGAAAAAATTTTGGGGCTGGGGAACATAAATTTAAAAAACTTGTTGCTTTTGATTTTCGCAATTAATATAATGTTAATAACATATTCCAGCATGGTCTAAGCGATCGATTTTGTTTACCGCATGGAAAAATTTAAAAACAATTTAGCAAAGGAGGAAAAATCATGCCGCAGAAGAAAGAATCAACAAAATCATCTAAGAAGAAGGTCAAAAAAGGGGATAAATACCAATGTGAGGTATGCGGCCTTATTGTTACAGTGGACGAAGCCTGTGGTTGTCTGAGTACTTGTGATATAATTTGTTGTGAAAAACAGATGAAGCAGAAAAAGTAATCCTTTCTTTTTGAGACCTTAAAAACTCTTTTCCATATTTTAATTATCTTCTCAAGTAATTTTAAAAGAAGAGGGGGAAAAGAACTTCCCTGATTTATTAATGGAAAATTAAACATATGAAATCTGTCTGGCTAAGCCCCTCACTTTTCCCCTCTCACAACCTAAGGAAGGTGCCCTAATTAATTGAAAAGGCATAAAGAAGGCCAGGAGTCAGCCGACTCAGATTAATTCGTATGGTCAACCATTTTTAGCCTACAGGGATCAATTCGTAGGGCGAACCATATGCGGCAAAGGATAAACCTTTGCCTTACAGCAACAATTTAAAAAAGTTCCCTAAAAATACACTTACTCAGAGATGTCTTTAATTTCATTTGACACCATGATTTTTGTTTAATATAATTTAACTTTGATTTCATTTAGAGGTTTACAGGATATGGCTACCATCATGGCTAAAAAAGAAGAGATAAAAAGGAAATGGCATTTAGTGGATGCTAAGGGCAAAACTCTCGGTAGATTAGCTTCCCGCATAGCCATTCTTCTGCGGGGCAAACATAAACCAACCTTTACTCCTCATTTAGATACGGGAGATTTTGTGGTTGTGATCAATGCTGAAAAAGTAGTGCTCACTGGCAAAAAGTGGAAAGAAAAATTGTATATTCATCATTCTGGGTATCCGGGGGGATTGAAGTCAATTAGTGCGGAAAAGATGTGGGAAAAACATCCCGAAAGACTGCTAACCATGGCTGTGCAAGGGATGTTACCTAAAAATAAACTCGGCCGCAAGCTCATTAAAAAATTGAAAGTTTATGCGGGAGAATCTCATCCCCATCAGGCTCAACTGCCTGAACCAATTAATTTGCTGAAGGGATAAAGATGCCGGAAAAAATATTTTATGGGACTGGAAAAAGAAAAACCTCGGTCGCCCGGGTTTGGATGCGGCCTGGCCAAGGAAAATTTACGGTCAATGAGCGGGAATTAGAAAATTACTTTCCTTTAGAAACTGCTAAGGCCATGATCTTTCAGCCTCTGGAGCTTACCGGAACTCTGGGCCAGTTTGACATCTCGGTTAATGTCCAGGGAGGCGGAATCAAAGGCCAAGCAGGAGCAATTCGCCATGGAATTTCGCGTGCTCTTTTAACAGTAAAAGAAGAATTTCGAGAAATACTTAAAAAAGCCGGCTTATTAACTAGGGATTCGCGTATCAAAGAACGTAAAAAATACGGCCAAAAAGGAGCTCGGAAGAGATTCCAATACTCTAAGCGCTAATTTAACTTTACCCAAGAGAAAAAAGAAGGCTAAAGAGCCTTCTTTTTTTATAAACTTAGCCAAGCGCTTTCGAGAAAAATTTTAATGGCGTTTAATCGGTAATAACCAAAAGTTTAAGCTAATAAATTTAATGGCCTTGCTCGCTTCTTTTCCCGCCGTCAGAAGAGATATCTAGGTAAAAGGAAGAAAGGAGATAGTTTAATGAAAAAGCGGGTTGGCGTGGTAGGGGCGACTGGTTATACAGGTTTAGAATTAATTAGACTTCTCCTCCGCCATCCTAATGTGCAATTGACGGCTCTTACGGCGGAAAGGTATGTAGGACAACCAATTTGGAAAGTCTTTCCTTCCGTGCTCAAGGAAATTGACATAATATGCCAACCCTTAGAAGTAGAGTCGTTAGCTAAGAACTGCGATTTTATTTTTACAGCTTTACCTCATAAAGCCGCCATGGAAGTAATTCCCGGCTTTTGGCAAAGGGGAATCAAGGTTGTAGACTTGAGCGCCGATTTTCGGTTGCGCGATCCCCAAGTTTATGAAGAATGGTATGAAAAACATACGGCTCCGGAATTTTTGAAATACGCCGTTTATGGTCTCCCCGAATTGCACCGCGAAGAGATTAAAAAAACTTCTTTAGTCGCTAACCCGGGATGTTATCCTACGAGTATCATCCTGGCCTTGGCTCCAGCTTTGCGCCATAAACTCGTGGATCCTCATTCCATTATCGCTGACTCTAAATCAGGAGTTAGTGGAGCAGGCCGGTCAGCAGTCCTCTCCTCTCTCTTTGCCGAAGTCAGCGAAAATTTTAAAGCCTATAAAGTAACTGAACACCGCCATACACCAGAGATTGAGCAAGAGCTAACCTTTTTGGCCGGTAAAAAAATCTCGCTCACTTTTACACCCCATTTAGTCCCCATGAAGAGAGGCATTCTCTCCACTATCTATGCTACGCTGGCTCAGCCTATTTCAGAAAGAGAAATTTATGGTGCATACGAACAATTTTACCGGAATGAAAAATTTGTGCGGTTGCGCCCTGGAGATCTCCTACCCAGCACGGCTGATGTTTGGGGGTCTAACTATTGCGATATAGGATTTAAAGTTGATCAGAGGAACAATCGTTTAATTATCATCTCCGCCATAGACAATTTAGTAAAGGGAGCTTCTGGTCAGGCTGTGCAGAATATGAACTTGATGTTGGGTTGGGAGGAATCTTTGGGGCTGGAAGTTATTCCTTTATATCCTTAAGGCGGATTGGTCTTGCCTGCCTTCTCCCAAAGGATTATTTTAGGAGGATGCACATGGAGTGCGAAATAAAGAAAAATTTAGAAAAATGTACTTGTTCTTATGAACCATGTTCCCGCAAGGGGAAATGCTGCGAATGTGTCGCCTATCACCGCCGTCATAATGAACTTCCCGGGTGTTTCTTTCCGCCGGCTGCTGAAAGGTCTTATGATCGGTCTTACCAAAAATTCATTTCCTCCATTAAAGGGTAAAATTTTACACCACTCCCTCTTCCTTTAACCTATTGATTTCATCTTGGCCCAGACCGAGCTCCCGCAGAACTTCCTCAGTGTGTTCTCCAAACTCAGCTGCCCCTTGCCGGACGGAAGGGGGAGTCAGGGAGAGCTTGATGGGGGAAGCCAAATATTTTTGCCGCCCTTTCTGGGAATGGGGAAACTCAACCACCATCTTTCTATGCTTAACCTGGGGATCATTTAAAGCTTCCTTCAAGCTTAAAACTTTTCCAAAGCAAACATCCACATCTCTTAATTCAACCATCCATTCTTCCCGAGTCTTCTGCCGGAAAGTATCCTGCAAAAAGCGAAATATTTCTTCTCTTTTTTCTCCGGTGGCAAATTGGTAGGGAATAAAGTCTTCCCGCCCCAGCTTTTGGCATAAGTTAACCCAAAATCGATGTTCTAAAGCCCCGATGGAAATATACTGGCCGTCTTTGGTCTCATATATGTTATAACAAGGAAAACGTCCAGAAAGAAGAGTGTCGCTCGCTTCAGGTTCTTCCCCGGCTTCCCAATATAAAGTGGCCAAAAAGGGAAGCATAGCGATTAGGCCATCGAGCATAGAAATATCAATGTACTGACCCTGGCCAGTTTTTTGGCGGAAAATCAAAGCAGCCATAATTGCCAAGGCCGCCAACATACCACCCGCAGCGATGTCCGCGATTTGGATGGGGGGAATAATGGGCTTTTGCCCAGGTTCGCTATTGAGGCTCAGAATTCCCGCAAAACTCAAATAATTAAGGTCATGGCCGACCATATTTTTGTACGGGCCGTCCTGACCGTATCCAGTAAGCGAACAATATATTATTTTTTCATTAATACTTTTTAGGCGCTGGTAATCAATTCCTAATCGTTCCGTTACCCCGGGGCGAAATCCCTCCATAATTACATCTGCCTTCTGCGCCAGGCGGTAAAAAATTTCCCGCCCTTGGGGATGTTTCAAATTTAAAGTCATATGCTTTTTATTACGCATTACTGTGGGCATGCCCGGCCCTTCGCCAGCAAAGCGTTTATCCTCAATCCGCAGTACCTCAGCCCCTAAATCCGCCAGAATCATCGAACAGTAGGGACCCGGCAAGAGGCGGGAAAGATCAAGAACTTTTACTCCAGCCAAAGCCTGTAGCAAATACTGTCCCCTTTTCTTTTTTTATTTTGGCAAACTGAAATAACCCTTTTAAGGCTTTGATAGTTTGTTCCGGGAAGGCAAAGACCGGAATGCCCTCTGCTTCTAAATGTCGAACTTCTTCTTCCACTAACCCCCGCGGAGAATTTAGACAGAGCAGAATCGGTTTGGATGTATATTTTTTCGTGAGTAAGAGGGGATGAGAAATTCGGCGCGGGTCCATGAAAGGATGGTGTAAAAGAAATATTATCAGCGCATCCACTTGCTGATCCTCCAAAACAGCTTTTAAAACCTCGGTAAAAAGCTCTTCACTCCGCGCAAAAGCCAAATCTATGGGATTGGTGCGGATGGTTAAAGGAGGAAGGATAGTAGTTAACTTTTTCTGGGTTTGCTCTGTGAAAGAAGCCATCTCCAGCCCGTGGGCTATTACCGCATCTGTTATCAAAATACCCGGCCCGGCTTGAAAAGACATCACCGCCACTCTTTTCCCGCTACAGCTGGGCATCAAGGCTAACACTTTTGCTAAATCCAAAAGTTCGCGGGGATCATTAACCAGCAAAACACCTGCTTGCTTTAGAGCGGCTTCGTATAACTCGTATTTACCTGCTATAGAGCCGGTATGGGAGCGGGCCGCCTTCCAAGAAAATTCGTTGCGTCCGGCTTTCATGGCTAATATCGGCTTCTGGCGGGTAAATTTATTTAGGCCTTCCCATAATAACCTGGGTCGATCAACACCCTCGATAAAAAGAATGAGTACCTTTGTGAATTCGTCAGTAGCGAAAAAGGGGAGAAGATCGACGAAATCAACATTACATCGATTACCCAGTCCCACTACTTTCCCTAAGCCCACTTGTTCATCTATAGCTTGGTAAGCGATCAGATGGGCAACACCTCCACTTTGACTTAGCACCGAAATGGGTCCCGGCTTTAGCCGCGAAAACAAAGGGGTAAATGAGGCATTTAATTGAGCATGGATGTTTACCATCCCAAAAGTATTAGGGCCGATAATTTTTATTCCTCCTTGGTTAGCTAAGGCGGCCATTTCCTGCTGCAGTTTATTTCCTGTTTCATCTTCGATTTCTTTAAAACCAGCAGTGATAATGACTGCTCCTTTAACCCCCTTTTGGCAGCAAGCCTTTAGGGCGCCCAATACTTCGCCTGCCGGGATGGAGAGAATGGCTAAATCTACCTTTTCAGGAACTTGTTCTAAATGAGCATAAACTTTCCATCCTAAAATTTCTTTTTCCTGAGGATTAATTGGGTAAATAGGTTTGGGGAATTTGCTGTCTCTTAAGCTGAGGAGACATTGGTGGCCCATTTTAAAAGGATTAGAAGAAGCACCTATAACGGCAACCGAACGGGGATAAAATATATCTTGCCAAATTTCCAAATTATTGGTCATGGCTATAAAAGTAAAATAGTTTGGCAAATATATTACTAACTATCCTACCTCTGGTCAACCTATTTTCTGGAGATCTCTGCAAAAGTCCCTTGGGATGTAATTACGTCATTTCTGCGCCAGCATGAAGCAGGCAGGAATCCAGTATTTTCAAGGCATTTCTGGACTCCCCTTGCGCGGGAGTGACTGAAAAGTGGGTTTTTTCAAGATCTCCGTTTCCGCCCTTGTCATTTATCATTAAATGGTAGATGACCTGGGAAAAAAACATTAGTTCCTCTTCCTCAGGAATCATTAACCCCGAATTTCCGATCCAAAAAGTAAAGGTCTCCGCTCATAAGTAAGGCCTTACCTATCTATTGCTTTTTCCCTTTCCTTCATGCTAATTTTTTAGAAAAAGAGGGGAAAATGGGTTTT
>Ga0209102_1000349_pt1 | contig 31180 bp, 21 predicted proteins | sample ConPoolayeHmetaG_FD_185483 | JGI IMG/M metagenome (GOLD analysis project Ga0209102, IMG submission 185483) | Hot spring microbial mat communities from California, USA to study Microbial Dark Matter (Phase II) - Cone Pool mat layer H metaG... ...
CTCCGGCGCCTCAGGAAACCAGACCGGCGTTCTCTACTGTCTAGACCGATGGGGAAACGAGAAGTGGACCTGGAGCCCGGCATGGTGTGACGGCATGGAGTCCCAACCAACGATAGGCGATGTCAACGGAGATGGCGAGTACGAGATCGTTCTTGGTTTGCGGGCACTGGGCACCGAGGGGCGCGGCGGAGTAGTCGTCCTTAGCTTCTACGGGGTGGAGCTAGCAAGAAAACACCTTTCGGCGGGCGTTGGACAGATCCCGATGTTGGCCGACATAGACGAGGATGGAATGATGGATATCCTAGTCGGAGCCGATGACGGCTTTTATCGTTGCTTCGGAGGGAGGCTCGAAGAGAAGTGGGCCTTCGACATCAGGACCATCATCGGGGCCGGGGCAAAGCCTTTCAACATGGGCGGCGCCCTGGGCGACATAACGGGCGACGGCAAGATAGATGTCATGATCCAAAGCTGTGGCAACTGCACGCTGCTCGTCCTGGATGGGTCTGGGCGGTTGGCGGCAGAGCCGTACGGCACGAAGGGCGAAAGCACGGGATCCGTCGCCGCGGGCGATATTGACAATGACGGTGCGTCGGATGTGGTCCTATTCGATGGTCCGACTCTTCGTTGCCTGACGCTTGGCGGGAATTATCGAGCCGAGACCTTCGTATGGCCCATGTATGGAAGGGATAGCATGAACACCGGCGCCGTGCCGATCCCTGAGGTGCCGGCAGCCTTGGTAGGAACCTTCATCTTGCTGGCTATGGCAAGTTGTACAGAAAGGTTTTTGTCTCAGCCCCACGACAGGGCCCGTCGGTAGGGGTACCGCATGCTGAGCTTCCGAACCGCGCTCGTTGGAGTCATCTTGTTTGGGATCTTACTTGGGCCCGGAGTCCAGGCGCAGGATAAGCCACGAAGGATCAAAGTGCTGGGCACGGGGAAGGCGGAAAGCACGCCCATCCTCACGGTTTGGTTCACCACGGAGCCCTCGACGGATGCGGTCGTTTTCCCAACCAGGGTCTGGGAGGGAAGCACCGTCACGCCGGATGATATCAGGCGCTACATGCGGATATACTTCCCGCGCAGCTTCACCGACCTGCTGGAGTTCGAGTTCTTCTTCCTAGCCCAAGTTGATATGACCTTCTTCTCTCCCGAACAACAGAAATGGATCTACGACGCGCTGACGGAACACCAGAAGGGGGGAGTCAACACGAGAAGCATCATGAGCACGCACTCGTGGTACTATGAGCCATGGAGGGACAGCATCATCTCCAAAGCCTTCCCCAATGATGTGGACGCAGTCATAGCGGATATTCAGCACAAGGAGGGGGCGCCAGGCCCGCTCGTCATAAAGGATGATAAGGATCTTCCCGACATCATGAAATCCTACAAGAAGATGATAGAACCGCTCTTCCCCCAGTACTCGGGGCTCAACACGGTGCCCAAGCCAGGTTCGGTTATCCTCTCCTACACGAAGAACAACGTTGGCCTAGGATCTCCCGTGCCAGGGCAGATAGCACACGTCTTCTACTGGAACTGGAACAGGTCGGTGACGTTCACCTTCAGGGACATGGTCTACGATGCCTTCTGGAGCCCGAAGGAAAGCCCGGTCTCCAACCCTTACACGCTCGACATCGTAGCGAACATAATCTGGTTTTCGACGGGCAGGCAGCTGCCGGACGACCCCTTCAAGGTCCATGAATACAGACGCCAGATCATGAACTTCAAGATACGCAAGTCGCTGCTCGTCTCACTGCTCGACTTCGCCGAGAAATTCGGCGCGAACCCCGCGAGGATCTACTCAAGGCTCGGGGAGGTCGAACAGGTCGAGGCTAGGGCCTCCGAACTCTACTTGGACGGCGACTTCGATGCTGCATATGACACCATGACGTCCGCGACGCGCCAGCTCTCGGATGTGGAGAGCGATGCGGCAAAGCTCAAGGACAGGGCCCTCGCATGGGTCTATCTCGTCGAATGGTCAACGACGACGGGGGTCTTCCTCTTGGCGGGCGCGGTCCTTTGGACCCTCATGGTCAAAAGGGCGCTATACAGGGAGACGGCCGTGACCAAGTGGGCAAGGTGACTTTGGGCTCTCCGTCACGGTGACATGAGGCCCTGGAGGGAGGCCCCTTGTCTGTCTGCCTGCACCCGGACAATCAGACTTCGAGCCCTCCAGCCTGGCACAGCCAGCGCCGAAAACCAAAACTCCATACGAAAGGCCTACTGCCGCCCGAGACCGCCGCCATTTGGCGAAGCCGATGTCCGCCTTCGTCTCTCCCGGAAAGGTCGTGCCATTTTTCAAGGGATGAAGGCTCCGGATGAAGCCGCAACGCGGGGCGGCCGTAGTCTAGCCTGGTTAGGACATTGGCCTTCCATGACCCTCCGTCGAGGCGAGCCAACAACCCGGGTTCAAATCCCGGCGGCCGCACCTCAACTGCTGCATACGAGCCCGCTTCCCGATGCTCGGGTGAAGCCTTGACTTCGCCTTCGCCTCGGCCGGAGCGGGTCCTCGAACGCGTCCGAGAAGCCGCCTAGCAGGGAACACGGCGCTCCGAGAACAGATAATAGGCCTTCACGTTTCCGCCGGGTTGAGGATGCTCCCGATTTGCGCGCCGTTGCCACTCGGATGAAATCGGCAAGCAAAGCGGCACGTCTTGGCCAATCCAAGTACGCCGTGGCGCTGGTTGGGATCTTTGCCCTCGGCTTCCTGCTGCGCATGGCGAACACGGCGAAGTCGCCATACCTGGTAAAGGGAATAGACGGCCCGTATTACATCACCCAGGTCGACTACCTCGTGGAAACGGGCAAGCTTCTCCACAAGGATAGCCCCCTGGCCTTCTACTACCTCCTTGGCTGGCGGCTTCTCCTCGGCGACACCGTCCAAGCTCTGAAGATAGGCATGTCCGTCATAACGGGCCTCATGTGCCTGCCCGCCTTCCTGCTGGCAAGACGCATAACGGCCGATGATACGGCCGCTCTCTGCTCAGGATTCCTGAGCGTGTTCAACCCTTACCTCTTTGAGATGACTTACAATCTCTACAAGAACGAGATCGGGCTGCTGCTCCTGCTGAGCTTCTTCGTGCTCTTCTTCGAACTCCTGTCAGCCGAAGGGATCAAGAGAGACTGGAGGACCCTAGTGGCCCTTTTCATCCTCTTCGTGGCCCTCTGGGCCACCCATATCATGGCCGCGGGCATGGCAGTGCTATTCGCAATCGCATATCTTGTTCTGACGCTCCTCCGGGATGGGGCAGCGGCAAGAAGATCGCTCAAGCTCCTTGCGCTGGTGGGCGCAGTCGGGGGTTCGGCCTTGCTCATCCTCGCCGCCCTATTTCCCGCATCTTTCTACAAGGTCTACAAACTCGGATTCCTGACCGACCTTACCGAGGATGGGTCGCGGACGCCCAGGTTTGCCCCTGCGGGGGCACAGGCCCTGAGCTCCTGGGGCCGGTTCATCTCCACCAACCTCGACCCCGTAAGGTGGTTCGGAATACCCGCCATCGTCGGCCTTGCAGTCCTCATCGCCAGGCTTTGGAGGGCCAACCTCCTGCACGGCGAGCCCTTCATCCTCTCGACGTATGTTTCGTGGCTCGTGTTCGTCCAGCCCTCGATCTCCCGTGAGCTGCTGTGGAGGTTCACGCTCGCCTCCTTTGTCCCCCTCTGCCTCGTCCTCGGATACGGCTTGGCCGCGATCCGGCGAAAACTTCCAACCTACATCGCTGCGCCCGGCATCGTCCTCGTGCTGGGGCTGTCCTTCTTGGAAGCTTCGGCCGTCGCCATGCGATCCAAGACGACGATCACCGAGGGGGCGTACCTTGAGCTTCATCAGCTCAAGGAACTTGTGCCCGAGGAATGCGCGATCGTCGGCATGGCCGGGGAGGCGTACTGGTACGAGGCTGTTCTGCACAAGAGGATCATCAGCAGCACCTACGTGGAGTCCGAGGACTACTCTGACGAGGCTCGGCTATACATCGTCACCTCCGCATCGGCGGTCCGCAATCCTAGACAGGGGACCGTTCCATTGCCGCCGCCTCAAGGGCCCTCCTCATTGCCCCGGCCGTTTCCCGGACCCCAGCGGCTGAGCCCCCTTGCAAAGCTCATCTTCAACGGCCGTTACATAACCGCCTACCTCATACTCCCGGGCCCGAGGACGTAGATCGCCAGCTCGATCCGACCAATGCCCAAGAAGTCCGATTTATATGGGCCGTCAACCCTTTTCCTTAAGGAGCATGGGCGAAGTCCGAATCGGCTGCAGCGGCTGGTCGTACGACGATTGGGTGGGATCGTTCTATCCGCCGGGCACTGAGCCTGGCCAGATGTTCGGTGCCTACGTGCAGAGCTTCGACACCGTTGAGGTCAACAGCACCTTCTACAGGATCCCGAATCAATGGATGGTCAAGAGCTGGGCATCGAAATCTCCCCCTGACTTTTTGTTCTCCGCAAAGATGTACCAAGGCGTGACCCACGAAAAGGAGATGCGCTCGGTGAAGCCGGTCTACGACCAGTTCATGGCCGCAATGCTGCCCCTAAAGGGCAAGATCGGCTCCATACTCATCCAGATGCCCCAGCGCTTCAAGGCGACTGAGTCCAACTACGCGCTCTTGGAGGACTTCCTGTCAATGCTGCATGAGGATGTCGACTTCACGGCCGAGTTCCGCGATCGCTCCTGGTTTGACCAGAGGACGTTCAACCTGCTTGAGAATTACAACGTTGCATTCTGCGTCGTGAGCCAACCGCAGTTCAAGGGCCTCATCCCGCCCGAGCCGGTCGTAACGGCCAAACATGCATACGCCCGATTCCACGGCCTGAACTACCAGAAATGGTATTCTGGAGAGGGTAGCGAAAGGTACAACTACCTCTACTCGAAGGAGGAGCTGTTGGAGTGGAAGCCCAAGATCGAGCACATGCAGGACCGGGCAACGAGGACCGTCTACGTCTACTTCAACAACCACCCGAGCGGCCAGGCACCGGCGAACGCTAAGATGATGCTTGATATTCTGGGCGCAAGGCCCAAGTTGCCTAAAGTTCTTCCGACAATGGGGACTCGACAGAAGACCCTCTAGGCCCGCCTCCGGAAGTACCGGTCCTTTACTGTCTCTTCCTTATCTCAAGCCAGCGCTGGGCCTCGGATCGGCCCTCGAAGCCCTCCCAGTTCTTTGACCTCTCAAGGCTGTCCAGAAGTTCCGAGACCCTCGATCTGAAGCCGTTGCGGACTTGCTTAAGTTCGGACTTCTGAAGGCCGGCGGCCTCGGCCCACTGGGACACCGCCGCGGGCATCTCGCCACCCTTTTCGTACAGCTCCTTGAACTCCTCAAGCTCCAAAGTTTCGGCGAAAACGGACGCAAGGAAACGGCCAGCCTCCCTTGGGCCCCCCTCCTTTGTGTCCTTCATGATCCTGTCGAACTCCGCCCTATCGGGGCTGAACTCTGCCATGTAGATCAGGCCGCGCTCGTGATGTTGGAAGATAAGTCTTTCCGGCCGTCGGCCGTCTCCAAACGGGCCTTGGCCGGTGCCCGGCTCGTCAGTAGCATGCTGTATGATCTGCCCGGGATGGTCTCAGATCAACCCGGGACTCAGATCCCGAGGAGCCGTGAAGCGTTCTCGCGCCCGATCCTGCGCTTGTGCTTCAGCGGTATCCTCATCTTCACCAATAGCGGGATGATGGGTAGCTCCTGGCCAGGATGTATGCAGTCCGTCCCGAACAGAAGCTTCCTGGAGAACTCCCTCAGGAAATCCTCCGCGTGCGCCATGTCCCTCTCAAGCGCGTTGTAGCCAGACATGGCCGACAGGTCTCCGTAGACGTTGTCGAAGGCGGAAAGTAACTCCGCCACCCTGCCGCCCTCCTTGACGGGACCGGTGGGATATGTGGCCTTTGGATCCACCTCGCCGGATATCTCTCTCCACCACCCCGGTCCGTGCGCCAGGAACGTTGTACCCGGAAGGGTTCGCAGGACCCTCTCGAAACGAGGCAGGCCGACCGAATCGGTGTTTCGAAGGTTGTCCATGTGAAGAAGCACGGGAATGCCAAGGTACCCGCACGCCTCGTAGATCTTCATCGACCTTGGGTCGTCGACAGGCAATCCCGCAAGGTGTTCCCCGAATCCCCTTGCCCCTTTCCTGACGTACCTCTCGATCAGCCCGAGAAAGTCTGTTGAGGTGTCCGCCGGCCCCCTCCGCGGATCCACACAACAGAAGGGAACAAGCCGGTGAGGGAATCTTCTGCACGCCGAGATCACCTGGCTGCTCAGCACGTAATAGAAGGTCTCCTCCGGGTTCTCGATCGAGAGCACCACGGCTTTCTCGATCCCTTCACGATCCATCCTGGAAACCAGCTGCCTCGCCGTCTGGCCTTTCCCGGGCGCTATCTCGCCTATGTGCGTGTGCACGTCGATTAGGTGAAGGTCTCTGGCGCTGAGCCCCACCGCGGACGAGCCTCCCGCCTGCGCCTTTCGTCCCTTTCTTAAATCTATCGGTGCTTCTTCTTCGCTTCTCTGCCGCCGCCTTCTGCCGGGATCCTCAACACTTTTCATCGGTCCCGCCCATCCCGTTGCTGACTCCTGATGTCACGCAAGACGCTCGGTGGCGTTGAGAGAAGCCTCCGAGAACTGAACTTCCAGGAAAACGACAGGGTGCCCATCGCGGGGGGCTTCATCTGCAAAGCAAGCTTTCTTGAGAAGGTGGCGGGGATGGGGCCCTTCTGGTCCAACCCCAGGGCGATAGCCATCGAGGCTTACAGGAAGCTTGGGACCGATCTGATCGTCCAGTTCGTCATGCCCAAGCGCCCCGAGGACTGCACCGATTCGACGACGGCGACGAACTTCTCCAAAAGGAGCTGTCCGCCGCCTACCCACACGGCGGAGTCCGTGGTCGAGTTCGTCAACGATCTCCCCTCCCCGGCCGAGATCCACAAGAACTTCGACTCAGAGGCCGTCTACAGGGATTTCGTCAGGGTCATGCTGGACGGGCAGAGGGAGATGGGCGACATGCTCTGGATTCCCTTCTGCGCAGCAGCCTGTCGCTTCATGTGGTACTCCGACTTCGGCTTCCGGCCATACCTTTTAGCGCTTGCCAGGTACCCAGATGAGATGGAGAGGCTGTTCCGATACTCGGGCGAGGAGGCAAGGCTGAGGAACGAGGCCGTCGCCAGGGCCATCCGCGACAGGGGTCTTCCCCCCTTCCTCTACTTCGGCGAGGACATCTGCTACAACAGGGGACCGATGGTTCCGGTGAAGCTCCTCAGGGAGATCTACTTCCCGCACCTTAGACGGGCGATCCAACCCTTGAAGGATGCTGGGGCCAAAATCATCTGGCACTCCGACGGAAACATACTGCCCATCCTACGCGACCTGCTGGATTGCGGGATCGACGGCTTCCAAGGCTTCCAAGGCGAAACCGACCGCAGGCTTGGGGAGCTTGCAGCCATGAAGTCGAGATCCGGAAGGAAGCTGATCCTCTGGGGAAGCATTTCGGTCAGCTCGACCCTGCCCTTCGGCTCCAAGAATGATGTGAAGAGGGAGGTCGAAAGATGCATCGACGCGGCCGCCGAGGGCGGCGGCTTCTTCCTCTCACCTTCCAGTTCGGTCGGACCTGACGTGCCGGATGAGAACATCTTGACCATGTACCGACACGCCGTGGAGTACGGCACCAAGGCAAGGGCGTAGGGCCTCTGGTTAGGAGATCAAGTGCTCTTGGGCTTGCGCTTGGATGGCCTCTTTCGCGCCAGACGCTTCATCACGATCTGCACGTTCGCAGCTATGATCTCGGGCATTATGGGGCCTCCCCCGTAGGTGTCGTTGACCGGGTCGAACGTGTCGGCAAAGAGGGTATCCCACGCCCCTTCCCTCACCGCCTCGGCCGAGAACTCGGATCTGAACATCCATTGGGGGTCGTCATGGTCGATCATCCAACGGAGGACCGCCGTGGTGACTCCCCTCTGGTACGTCTCCCAGTCAATCTCGGGATCGACCTTGGCCCAATCGATGCCGAGCTGGTCCGACTTGTGGAAAACGCTCAGCACCTCCCACTGCACGTGCTTGGATGTCCAGTCGCTCAGGAACCAACAGGTGCTGTTGAAGCATGGCTTGGTGTTGTAGATCATCGAGACGTCCATGGGCTGCCAGAGGTGGGTGAACGGCAGCAGACACCTGATGAAGTGCCGAGCTCGCTCCAGGTACCTTTCATCTCCAAGATCCCTGTAGCCCAAGTAGTAAGCGATCGCTGCATTTCCCGCGGCAAGCAGGTTCGGGCTGCGTAGAGGGGTCTCCCACCAGTCTCCTCCCTCCGGTCGTTCGAACCTCATGGCAAACTCCAGAGCTTTCCTGGCCGCTTCCAGGAACCTCTCCTTGTGCAGCTTCTCCCCGGCCTGAAGGAGCGCGATCGAAGCCGTGGCACACAGGTCCAATGCCGAATCCCCGGGTAGGCCCAGCGGCCTCCACAGGGCTGCCTTCTCGGTGAGGTTGGTCTTGTGCCTGCCGGCGGGATCGAACGGGAAATCTCCCTCGGGCGTTTGGAGCTTGAGCAGGTTCTCGGCATCATCGATCATCGCCCTGCGCCGCTGGGCTGCCGAGGCCCTTCTTCCCTGCTGCTTCAGGCACCAAGCAACCTTCTCCTTGAGGCCGCGGGCGGTATCTGCGCATCTGCCATGCCTTGCGTAGTCCAAGACGAACCGGGGCACGTTGGGAGAGCCCCTGCCCCTGAATCCCCATCCCTGACCGTCCACCCACAGGTGTGAGTTGTAGGCCTCTGCGATGCGATCTAGAGCATCTTCCCAATCGTACCGCGGGGCTCCGGGATCGGGCATGCCATTCCTCCTGACCCATTCGACCACGGCGTCCAAGCTGGTTCCATTCACCACCGAGATCGCGGCGTCGAGGTCAAGCCTCATGCCTCTCGGGACTGGAACCGGGGGATCGGCTTCCAACTGGTTCTCCCTCAGTCCCCAGCGGGCGCTGGGCAGCATAAGGCCGAAGAGGTGATGGTTCATCCGATCAATGAAGTTTGGCGTAGCGAAGACCGGCTGCGGACATCTGATCCTACTCACGTGGGATAAGGCGGATTGATGCGGATCCCACGAAAGGCTTATGGCAACGCCGTCGTGGCTCAGTGCCATCACGGGAATGGCCACCTTGTAGGGGTGGGGTGCAACCCTCAGGGCTTCGGGGTGCTCGAACCAGTCGGTGCCGCTTGACCACTCATCCCCGACGACCCAGTCGATTCCGGGAAAGATCGCATCGTGGCGAGCGCTCCCGAAGCTCCCGGCCCCAATCCGCAGCCAGATCCCCCTCAGGCTACGAAGCTCAATGGCAGCCTGGGCGACCAGCCTCATCCTGTAGCGAATCACAGCGTCGCCTGTTGGAAGCTCCAGCGTGACGGAGCCTTTCAGGAGCGGTCCGCCCTCATGGTTGGACGAGAGTGCCTCCCGAGATTGGACCTCGAACGTGAGCGCCTGCGACGCTTCGGTCTTTGCGAGTTTGGATTCCTTGGCTTCCAGACGCAGAGGCCTAGCATGGCCCGCGATATGGGCCTCAGCAAGATTCTCCAGGATCGCGAAGAACCTCGAGGGTCCATCCTGGCCTTTGCCGACGAGGAGTTCGCCCCAGCCCCAGCCCGTGATCCGCTTGTGTAACTCGAGGCGCAAGTAACGATTCTCCAGCACAGACGTCTCTCCCGCATAGCTTGCCTCCCGGTAGCGCGGCATCTTCATTTCCCTCGGGAAAACGGCTGGCCGCCGTTTGATAATGATGTCGGTCAACGATACGCCGCCTCGAACCGCCGCCTTCATCCGCCCGCGACGGCCATTGAAGGGCACCTATTTCAACGTCGGGCCGGACTCGAAACCACCTATGCCTTGGCCGTTGATCTCGACTGCCGAGCCCAAGGCGCGCCCGAGGATGTGGCTCTGCCCGTTGCTCCCGGGCCGCCACCACTCAGGCGATCGGCGCACGGCTTGCCAACGAGGAAAAGATCGGGTGCGTCGCGAAAAGGTGGGGTGTCCGACGCGGGGCGCCCATCCAAAAAGAGACGGGGTACCAACGCGCGCGGCCACGTTCGCGGAAATGAAAGGGAAAAACCCGGCAAGGGGTGAACGGTATTGCCGACATGGGTATGCAGGACCTGTAGATATGAGTATACCGGGGCGGCTCCGCCGAGGGAGTGCCCCCAGTGCAGCGCTTCGTCGCGGGAATTCGTTGAGAAGAAGCCCAGGGAAAGACTAACCTACGATGGACAAGCGTTCGATGTGCTCCTGGTGAACGCGAGCAGCCACAGCGCCCACGGCTCAAGGATCGTCGCGGAGTTGGCCGAAAAAGCGCTCGCCCGAAGGGGAGTCAGCTTCAGGAGCTACAACCTCAACGAACACAACATCGAACATTGCTGGTGCTGCTACAGCATGCGGAACGCGGCGTGCACGTACCCGTGCAGAAACCAGCATGACGACATGCCGGCCTTCCACGAGATGATCATCAACTCCAAGGCGGTCATCGTGGTTTCGCCCATAAACTGGAACGGCATGTCTGCAAGGCTTAAGGACTTCATGGACAGGCTCACCTGCATACAGAACCGGTGCCTATTAAGGAGGAGGGCCTTCACGATAGGGAAGGTCGTGGGGATACTCGTGAACGGACACGAGGATGGCGGAGTGAAGACGGCCATGGACATCTTCGTCTACTTCCAACAGTTGGGATACATCCTAGCGCCATTCGGATTCGCCTACAGAACGCACGGCGCGGAGCACGACACGAAGACGGACGAGGAGTTCTTCGCGAACGACGAGAAGCTGAGGCAGGAAGTGGAGGGAGTCGTCAACAACGTCGTCGAAATGGTCAGGCTCGACGCGGAATCGAAGATCAGGGACAAGATAATCCCCGTGTGCGAATGAGTCTAGAGCGCGCTCGCCAACGTCTCAGTTCCGTCCCTGAATGCGCAACGTCACTATCTCATGGGGCAGGGAGGGAAATTGGATGACCCGTCCCCTAGCCTTCGCCGGCATCACGGGCTCCTCAAGAAGGTTGCAGATCCACGAATGCCCGGGACGGAAAGGAAGCTGGAGTCGGACCTCGCACCGCCGACCGATGGTCTCGTAACCCCTGACGATCAAATCCTGACCGGCGCGTTTCAACACTACCACCTCGAATGTGTCCGGGTGGCACCGGAGAAACGACCTGGACGCGGCCTCGATGTGCAAGCCGGAAAGGCATAGGGGCGGCGAGTTGTAGGAGTGGGCCATCTTCGCAACCCCGGATGTCCTCCAAGACCGGGCGTGCGGATAGAGAGCGTACTGGAACGTATGGTCGCCCTCCTCGCGTGCCAGCACGCACCGGCTGTCGTCGTTCTCGTACTCCAAACCGAGCCTCTTCCTCGCCTCGTAGTACCCGGCGAAGCGGGAGAAAGAGCGCATGAGCACCATGTCCAAGCTTCCCTTCCTGACCCAGTAGCCGGCCGTGCCGCGGTTGAGAAGTGCCACCCCCTTCTGCCCGTCGTGGCAATCAACGAAGGTCTGGGCACAGAAGTGCTGGTCAAGCTGCCTCTCCGTCACCGCGAAAGGGGTCTCGTAACACGCACGAGCTCTGTCCCAGTCTAGATTCAGAGGGAATCGTACCTCCAACATCAGATCGGCACCCCTGTAACCTAGGATGGCCGTCTCCATGTCGACGCGCTCCATCCCCCTGTACAGGAATATCCTCTGGAGACGCTCGAAATCCAGGAACTTTCCCTTCACCTCGATCCACGAACCCAGTCGATCCTCAAACGCCGCCACCTTCGGGCGAGCGAAGTCTTCCGGCCTGTGAACGCGTCCCGTGAAGGAAAGCCGGCCCTCCATATCCGGGTCATCCTCCTCCAAGGCCACCAACTCATTTCCGGGCCCCGCCAGAACCTCATGGCCCATCTTCTTGTGCAGGATGCTACTGATCGATCCCGTCCTGGGGTCCACGGAGACGCGCAGGAACTCGTTTTCCATCGAGCACGGCCCACTCCGGCCTCCTTGATGGCGACTGCTCGGCTCGCGCCCCCCGACCCGGTACCTACGGAAGCCAAGCCCAGGAAGGTTTCGCGCCAAGAAATCCACGAAGGTGCCATCGTTGCTCGTCCGGATCCTGGTCGGGACTGCTCGCCGACCGTCTAGCAGTCCGCTTTCCACCTCCTCATGCCCAACCTCCACCGTGCAGACCTCTGTACGCGGGAAGCTCAGGCAATTGAAGGCGGCGAGGTGCTTGCCCCCCTTTCTAGCCCGGGCCAGCCGTACCGCGCACTGAATCGCCAACTGCCTTGACCTCTCCTTCACGTCAAGGAGCCTCTTCATCGCCCCGCGATACACCGCGTCGTAGTGGCTTCCTCCGATTATGTCGTGGAAATGACAGTAGATGAGATTCTTCCAAAGGCCGTCCATCTTCATCGAAGACCTGCCTCCGAGAGACCATGCCAACGTGGACAGCCTCTCGGCGCACAGGATCCAGTTCTCCGCCTCCCGGTTTCTCTTCTTCAGTTCCACCCGGTTGTCGTAGGTACCTCTCAGGTCGCCGTCCAGAGGCGGGTTGAAATCCGTCCGAACCACGCGCCGCACCGGCCCCCCGGCAAGACGCTCGGCCAAGAAACGGCTGGGCGTGGATGGGCCGATCCAATCAACCTGCAGGCCAAGCTCCCTTGCAGCTCTGCCGACGATCGACCTGATCTGGCCCGAATCGTGGACTGGGACGGAAATGTCGCTTCCCCATGGAAGCATGACCACGTCCGATGTCCTGTGTGCGCAGACCGCTGCAAGAACCGGCTTCACATTGTCGATCCCCGCAGCGTAATGGCCAGACATCCAGTGGGTCAGTATGCGGGAGCCGTCCGGTGACTCGTACCAGAACTCGCTGGGCATCTTCGCCGCCTGCGAGGGATCAACTCCCCGGGAAAAGACGAAGCAACGGTATCCGGACTTCCGGAGGATCTGAGGCAACTGGGTGCACTGCCCGAAGGTGTCGATGTTCCATGCGCACTGGACGTCAACTCCCAGGTTCTTGGAGAACCAACGTTTGCCGTAGAGTATCTGTCTGACGAGGCATTCGCCGTTAGGCTCCGCCACCTCGGGCTGGACGTACATCCCGCCGACCATCTCGAACTTTCCCTCCGAGATGCGCCGCGCAAGGAGATCTTTCTGGTCCCTGCACAGAGCTTGCAGCGCCGGCTTCACAACGGTGACTTGGTCTTGGCAGAAACAGTAGTCTGGATCCCTCGCCATTATGCCTAGGGCGGCCTTCATGGTCCTCACTGCAAAGGCGTGCATTGTTCGCCGCGACCAATACCATTCGGTGTCTATGTGGGAATGTGGGACGACGTGGATCCGCAGGCGGGCTTTACTGGCCATCAAAGTCCACGCCCCTCGGAACGAACGCGAGCAGCGATCCCCGAAGGCTCGGTCATCATGAAACGTCCGGGTTGGACTTCCCTCGTCTTGCCTGCGATCGTGACTTTGGCCCGGACATTGGCAAAGCCGCTCCACCTCTTTCCCGACCTTTCCAGCGCGATGCGACCGCCCACACGGACCTTGTCGCCCGGCCCGAACTCCCAAACGTAGGCTTCCGGGAAAGCGAAATCTCCAAGGTCTTCGGCCAGCGTGATGAGTCCCTCCTCGACTTTCTCGATCATAACCCACCGCTTCATCTCCCTGTCCACGAGCCGAGCTCCTTCGTAGTATCCGTGGGCGGCCAGCATTAGCTTCGTCTCGGTCCTCACCTGCCGGTCCCCGGCCCTTTCCCCCATCAGGCGCCCAATCCGGCCATTGGCTTCGAGCTCCATGAGCAGGCCTTCCGGAATCGCTTGCGCACTCGCGATCCTAAAACACGATGAGCGCTTTTCGTTGCTCATGAAAGCGATCTCGCCCTCTATTGCCTTGGGATTCAGTCTCGGCGCGTCGGTCTCGACATACACGGAAGACCTGTCACCGTCTACCCTCAGCACCTTGCCGTCCAGCGCGTCACCCATCTCTATCTCAAGATCTCCACGCGCCAGCGCGACTCCGTCCATGAACAATTTCGTTGGGCCACAATCGTCCTCGCTCAAAAGAAGGAACCGACCACGGAAGACCATCCCCATTGCTTCCAAGCGGGCATTCGGATCAAGGGAACTCAAGATGACGTGTTTCGTGGCACCCTCGCGCACCACCACTCCCACCGGGAAGGCCGACTCCACATCGCATCTCACGTCCACACGACGCGCAGACCGGATCCTCCCGCTTCCGGCATGAACCTCCCCGACGGCCGCGAACGCACTGGAAAGGCTTTGGCCGCGATTGCGCAGGACGACGTAGGTCAGGCAAGGCGGGTTGCCCGGGCGGAGAGGCGGGTTGCCCTTTGCCACAAACGCTTCCTCGCTCGGTAGGGGAAACAGTAGCTTCAGGACTGCGCTCTGGGAGCGCCACTCGGCCGCCCAGGGTCGGTTCGGTTTGCCGCTCATGACACCATAGAGGTAGGAATACCCGCTTCCCCGGTAGGAGTAGTAAGATCGTGCCTTGTCAGGCCTCTCAAGTTCCGGGTCATCGTAGAGAAATCCGTACGGGACGTCCTCCCCGGCCAGCGTCCCCGGTCTTGGAGACACCTTGATCCCGGTCGTCCTGAAACGGCCCTCAAACCCGTGCACCGAGTAGTCGTGCACGCTTCCGCCGCCTACCCGGAAGATGTCCAGAAAAAAAGGATGCTCCCGGCCTATCAAGGCTATCGTTCTTCTGTACAGCGGTGCTTCCTCGTAGGTCCTCGGGGCCGACGCTTCAGCCAGTTGTACGAGGGGGCTGGAATGGAAGATCTCAAGCCGGCCCGCGCATCCCGTGTCCTGCCTCCTCTCGTCAACCACCACCGTGTTGTGGGAGATAGTGTTTCTTTCCCAAGCCGGCGGGGACTTCGACTCAGCCGCGAACTGTGGATACCCAAGGTCAGGCATCACCTTCTGGCCGAGGCCGAAAAGCTCGATGCCCAGCCTGTCGAAGTGGCCGTGACCGTCCATGTTGCCGAAAAACATCGAGCACTCGAGCCCCTTGGCCCTGAGGATGACGAGCCCGTATCCGCCCAAGCAGTCGCTGCCCTTCCTCCTCGCAGGCTTGGATGCCTGGTTGATCTCATCCCTGGAGATCGCGGGGAGGAACAGATCCTCATACGTGCTGAACCCTGATCTCGTCAACCTCGCGAACGATGGGGATCGGAACATCCGGTAGGCCTTGGCCGCGTCGCTGGGGGATAACCTAACCCTCCCGGAGGTCACGGACCCCGAGTCGCCGATCGCCGGCGTGTACCTGCCCAAGCACAATATGCGCTCCGGCACCTCGAGCATTCTGCGGAGCTTGTCCTTGTCCGGGAAGTCTACGCCGAGTGACTCCAGATGCGTTGCGATGGAAAGTAGGTTGGATGACCAGCCGAAGCAGTAGCCCGGCGCGTTTTCGAATGACATCCCCTCCCGGTATATGTAGTTGTCCATTGCGTATCTGAGACCCTGGTGCCAGTAGCCCCCCTTCGGGTTGTTCAGCAAACGATCCAGCCATCTGTCTGTAACTGCCTTCCGGCCTAGCGCCTTTACGATGACCAGGGCCGCGTGCTGGTGCATCCCGTAGTTGCCGACTATCTTGCCGCCCTCTATGCCAGCCAGGCCTTCAAGCAACAGCCTGTCCTCCAAGAACCTCGCTAGTTCATCACCCTGCATGCCCACGGCCCGCGCTGTCGAGTCCGTGATATAGGGCCTCAGATTTGCGACCGACTCGGCCAGCTGCCTGATCACATTGGTCTCCCAGATGTAGTTCACGATCTTGCCCTGATATGAGCGGTCGAACTCGGTAGCGTACCTGGATTGCTTGTTGTGATCCATCTCGGGGTAGTACTGCGCTATCCTGTGAAGCATGATCAGGCATTTCCTTCCGTACACCTGCTTCCCAGTAAGCAGATAGGCCCTCGACAGATTCAGAACGGCAGGTATGAGGTACGAATACCAAAGCCAGTGGCAGTAGTAGGCCACGAACCAATGCTTCTTGGCAGCTCCTTCCTTCCTCCAGCCCCACCCGTCGTCCGGGTAGTCCCCGGTCAGGAGCGATCTATCCTGCAGCCCCGAATCCAAGAACTTCTGGAAATCGTTGGATGGATACTCTTCCCCCCCAACGGGACACCTCAGTTTCCAAGGCCGCCTGAACGGATCCATTATCCACGAATAGTTACCGAATCTGAACAGGTCGGCGCCGTGCACAGGACAGCCCTCAAAGCTTGTGTTGAATGCTCTGGGAACGCTGGGCGGAGGGACCATTCGTGCCAACTCGGCGTCCGAGATTTCGACCCAGCGCGACACGCTGTTCAACACACGGGCACGGATCCGCCTCGCGTCAGGATGGTGTGCAACGTTAGCCCTAGCAACCTCGATCGAGCCGTAGACGCAACTCATTCCAGGATGGCCCGGATGGCGCGTTGAAATAGATGTTTCTGATGCTTCGATCGACAACGCCCTAGAACCGGCCAGCTTCCGCCAGCATGCCAACGCCGAAGCCCCTTTGGGCGATCTCAGGGCTCAAACGAACATGCGAAGCCGCCGAATCATCCGATGGAAACTGCCCGCCAACCGTTGTTCAACCTTGGTACTGCCCCTGCGCGATTGGCCGGGCTACTTTTCCCTGTCCATCCGAGGAAGGATCCCTTCCCTCATGAGGAATCCGAAGGCTCCTCGAAGATCTCGACAGCCCTCAGGCCTGCAAACGATAGGCCGGAGATGATGATCACGACCAACCCCAGCGCCGCATTGAACGCCATGCAGACGCCACCCGCCACGACCAACAAGACGGCTATCAGCTTGTATGTACGATACCCCGACCGGCCCTCCTCGCTCCCAGCAACGATCGTCGATGTTGACCTCTGTTTGGCCTCTTTCCTCCTCACCTGCGCCCTCTCGACCTCCCGTTCGGGCGTCCATCCCGCCTTCCGGTGCCCGCCGAGGTAGCTGGCCACAGCCATCAGAAAACCGAACGTTACGCACGCAACCAACAGCAGCGTCAACGCCGCCCCGCCGGCCATCTCCCCGCTGAAATACGAGTAGAAGACGTAGATTCCCACCACAGCTATCGCCAGGAAGCACACATACCAGAGGAAGCTCTCCATCCTCACGCATTCTCGCGTGCATGCAATCCATAAGTCTGTTTCGTGATTCATCCGGGGCCAATGGTAGGTCATGAAGATGTCAGATTTTTCACCTCGCGACTCCGATAAATCCCGGCATGGCCTACATACCGTGGAGACGAGTTGCCTCCTGGAACTGCACCAGCTGCGGCGTATGCTGCATGCGGTTTGCCGTGTTCCTCACCAAGGCCGAACGCGACAGCATGGTCGCCCACTTCGGCAAAAGGACGGTGGTGGAGCACGAGAGCGGCCCGAGGCTCCGAAAAATCGGCAGGAGGTGCTTCTTCCAACGCTGGACGAACGGGACCTCCTACTGTCTGCTGCAGAACACCGGCCTGAAGCCCTCGGCATGCCGGATCTTCCCGTTCCTTGCTTTCCCCAAGCCCCTGCGCGACCGGCATGCCAAGGAGTCCTTCTTTGAATTCAACGACCATGAACTCTACATCTACGCTAACTCGCGCTGTCCGTCGCTTGTGTTGGGAACGCCCACCGCCTACCTGGTTGAGAAGGTCCTTCCCGAGATAGCCGAGATCGCGACTGTTGGTCGGCGGAGCCAGCGATACAGCACCTCGAACAGCGAGGCCCCGCCCACGGAGCTCCTGGGCATTCCGTCAAGTAGGGACCGGCTCATCCCCTGGGGCATCTAGTAGCAGCCTTTGCCCCAATGCCGCGGCCCCGCTACTCCCCGAAGACTTCGGCCGTGAACGAATACAGCTCCGATGTTTTCCAAGCGTCGCGCTCCAAGCCGGCCTTGCTGCAGATCTCGGCAAGGTACCTCTGCCTGTCCCACCCGTTCTCTACGGGCACCTGGGGCAGCAACAGTCCCGAGGCCCCGTGGCCGACTATGTAGAGTCCGTCCCTTCCGACCACTATCTGCTCGGGATCCAGCACGATCCTTAGCCGAGACAGCACGGAGATTTCTATCTTCACGTCAGCCAGCTCACTGGCCGACAGTGGCGGAAACCTGGGGTCCTCGCAGGCCGCTTTGACGGCAACGTCCCTGACGACCAACCACAGGGGATACTCCGGAAGCGTGTATCCGATGCAGCCACGCAGTGCCCCGGCCCTCTTCAGCGTCACGAACGCTCCGCTCCGCCCGAGCAGGACCGGATCGGTCGTTTGGTAGCTCAGCATCTCACCGGTCTGAAGATAGTGCGATATCGCTGACCTTGCCAATCTGAGCAGTTCCTGGCGGGACGCAGCGGCAAGGACGGACGACGCGTTGCCCCTCACTAGCGCGGCGGACAGGTAACCCACCACCGACGAGACATCGCCGGAGTAGCTGCCCGAATCGCCGTACCTGAGGATCACCGAGGCGTTGTACCCCAGTCTCTCGCACGCAAGCATGACCGTCTCTACGGCCGCCAGCCCGCAAAGCTCGCAGGCCCCGCTTCGCGCCTTCAACTGCAGGCCCACGGGGTCGAACGCGTCGATCGATGATACCACAGCCTGGTCCAGCACGATTGCAGTGGCCCTAGGGTGGTAGTGGGAAAGATCGGAGCTTGCAACCAGGAGAACCTTCTTGCCCTCGCAGCATTTGGCTATCGCTTCTGCTACCCGCGCCCACAATGCCGGGTCATTATCGTTGATCGCCATGGCCACGATCTTGAACTTGCCCAGAGTCTCCTGCAGGAAGGGGAGCTGAACCTCAAGCGAATGCTCTAGGTCGTGAGCCTTCGGTTGATAGTCTATGTCGGGACTCGTACGGATGAGCGACGTAGAGATCTCCTCGTCTATCTCGACTTCTCCCAAAGGGGTGCTGTACCAGCCGCAAGGGTACACCGACGCCTTGCTCACGGCATAGTAGTGGCTGGGGCCCACCAAGATGACCGTGTCGTAGGCCCGCCCTTCCAGTTGCCTGTACGCCCAAGCCGCCACAGCGCCCGAATAGACGTAGCCGGCGTGAGGGACTATGAGTCCACCTATCTCCTTGCCCGAGCACTTCGCCTCGGCCCCTGCGAGGAGATCCTCCACCATCTGCCTGAGTTCCACTGGGTCACCGGGATAGAAACCTCCGGCAACTGCGGCATCCCTGAGCTTGGGCTCGTATGTGACCTCGCTGCCGCCCTCGCCTGTGCTCTGCCCATGGGATCTGGGCCTCACCGTCAGATACCCAAGCGCCACCAAGACGACCGCAGCCGTTCCAACAGCCACCACGAGGAGGGGCTTTCGTAAGCCGTTCATGACCACACCCCTGGGATCTTGGCCCCGCAGAACCCACATCTATCGCCATCCATCTTGTTCATCAGGACGGCGAAGCCCACCCTCTGGATCAGCATCTGCCCGCAGGAGTGGCAGTAGGTATTGCTCGCTTGGTGCCCGGCCACGTTCCCGATGTAGACATACTTAATTCCCTTCTCCAAGGCTATCTCCCTAGCCCTCTCAAGGATCTGGACGGGGGTGTAAGGTAAGTGAACGAGTTTGTACTTAGGGGAGAATCTTGAGAAATGTAGGGGGCAATCCGTCCCAAGGTTTTCGACGATCCAGTCGCACATATCCGAGATCATCTCCTCCCTGTCGTTCAGCGTCGGGACTACCAGGTTGGTTATCTCGATCCACACCCCCCTCTCCTTCATCGTAACCAGGTAATCTAGCACAGGCTGAAGCTGGCCTGAACACACCTTCTGGTAGAAGTCCTCGCTGTATCCCTTCAGATCCACGTTCGCTGCATCCATGACCCTGCAGAGCTCGATCAGCGGTTCGACGTTCAGAAATCCGTTGGTGATGTCCAGATTCCTGATCCCCGAGTCGCGCGCGAGCTTACACGTGTCGTACATATACTCGTAGAAGATCGAGGGCTCGTTGTAGGTGTAGGCTATGCACGATGACCCGCTCTTCGCAGCCATATCGACCACTTTCTCCGGCGGCATGTCGAAGCTCTCCAAGTCCTCGGGCCTTGCCTGGGAGATCTCCCAGTTCTGGCAGTAGAGACACTCGAAATTGCACCCGGCCGTCGCGATCGAGAAGGCGGATGCGCCGGGCAGGAAGTGGTAGAGCGGTTTCTTCTCTATGGGGTCGACGTGCCAAGTGCAGGGCCGGGCGTACACAAGTGTCGTCAACCTGCCATCCCTGTTCTCCCTCACTTGACAAATCCCCCGCGTCCCTGGCGCAATGGTGCATCGATTGGGGCAGAGAAGGCATCTTACTCCACCCGTCTTGAGGGGCTCATAGTACCGAGCCTCCGTTCCCCCGATGGGCCGTCCGGACCCTCCTCCGCCCCCGGTTCCCTTCCTAGGGTTTGAGAATCCGTGGAGCGCGTACGCGCCCAAGGCTAGCCCCGCGCCCACAGCGACAGCGGCCTTGATGAATCCCCTCCGGCTCGTGGGGCCTTTCCCCCTGCTGGACCCGGCATCCTCCACGTATCCAGAAGATCTCTCTCCGGTGCTTAAAGCTTTTCAGGCAACCAGATGACCCCGGTCCCAATGGGGCGGGCCAAGTACCCCAAGCAGATCAGCATATCCTCCGGGCCGTGGGGGTCGCCCGAGATTAAGTCACGGACCTTCCCTGCAGTCCTCACCATTCCCGGGAAACCGCGAGGAAGTCCAGCTTGCTATGGTGCCCTCCTGGAGACGTAGGCCGAGGGCCTGCAAGTCTGCCGTCCGCGAAGGCGCTCGGCTTACGGCATCAGGGGCGCCAGCACGATGAGCAATATCTCGGAGATGCCCGTAATCGCTAGGCCGCTCACAAGTCCTATCTTCAGCCATCTGGAGAAGGGCATCGTGTAGCGCCTCTCCCTCTCCAGCATCCCAAGGGCCACGATATTGGCCGTGCTGCCCACCATAGTTATGTTCCCGCCGAAGCACCCGCCGAAAAGCAACGCCCACCAAAGGGGAAATGGGTCCGCCCCGAGTTGAGCAATGCTCTGCACGACGGGTATCATGGCCGATACGAGCACCACATTGTCCAGTATGCTTGAGCCAAAACACGAAACCCAGGTGATCATCGTTACCAGGCCGAGGTAACTCGCCCCGGCGAAGCTGGAGAGGTCCTTAGCAAGGACATCGGTCGCGCCGGTAAACTTCAGCGTCCCGGCCATGGCGAATAGCATTAGAAAGAAAAGCAGCGTCCACCAATCGACGCTCCTCTCGATGTACTGGCGGGCCCTGTTGCGTTTCCATAACATGGTTGCCCCCGCGCCCAGGATGGGGGCCGCCAGCAAGAGGGAGTTCTTGGAGAATCCCAGAAGCAGCTCCAGGCGATAGTGAAGAGCAATCAGGCACACCGTAAACACGAATATGCCCACACCGATCCTATACTCGCCCCCCTTGAAAGCTCCATCCACGAACCTGCCATCCCCTTCCTTCTTCGATTCGGCCGCCATCCTCCGTTGCAGGAGCCGTAAATCCCTTCGGTACCACGCGAGCACGATCATCATCGTCATCAAGAGAGAGACGAGCATGATGGGAAACGACCATCTGATGAAGTCCTCGAAGCTCAGCCCGGCACGCATCCCGATCAATATCCCGATGGGGTTCCCAAGCATCGTTCCTGCCGAGCCAACGTTGGTAGCCAGCACGCTTGAGATAACCAGGGGCACGGGATCGACGGCGTAGTGATCGGAGATCTCAAGGACTATGGAGACTATGAAGATTATGGATGTCACCTCGTCGACCAGACACGCCAGGAGCGCGGAGGTTAAGCAGATCAGAAGCACAAATCTCCTAGCGCTGTTCTTCGAGAGAGCGAACAGCCTCAGGATCAGCCAGTTGAAGAAGCCTATCTCCTTGAGCATCCCCAAAATGACCATCATGGCGACGAGGAAACACACCACGTCCAGGGACGAGAAAGCGATGAACTCCTCCACATCGATCGTTCGGGTCACGAGGAGTATCCCGGTCCCAAGGAAGGCTATGCCCAATCTGAACTGCCAGAAGAAGAGGGTGCCCAGCAGGGTCGACGAGAAGATTGAGATGGAGAGAACCTGTGCTTGGTTGAACCCGGTCTCCGAGCACACAACCGCGATGACGATCACGATTGAGACGAGAGCCAATGATTTCTCCAGGATGCGTGAGGCTTGGGGCACGCGAAGTTCGCTCAGGTCCTCAGATCGGCGATCGCTCACGCCTATTCCTTCCCGGTCATGGTGAGGATGCTCCTCAAAATGTCCTCTCGGGCGACGATTCCCACCAACCGATTATCCCTTAGGACGGGTATCCTCCTCACGTTCTGGACCAGCATAATCTTGGCCACCTCCACGATCGGCGTGTGTTCCTCTACGCAGACGACCTCCTTGCGCATGATCTCGCCGACCTTGATTGTCTCTAGCTGACTCATCCTCCTCTCGAGGCCCTTGTGGCCGAATACCTTAGTAAGCGCCTCAAACTGCTCTACATACGAAGGAAGGATCGTCCTTAGAACATCTTTCTCGGTGAACATCCCAATGACGTGATTCTCCTCGTCGACAACCGGCAGGCCGCTCATCTTCAGCTTGAAGAGCAGGCTCACCGCGTCCTTGACGGTGGTCTGCGGACTCAGGGTCACAACGTCCTTAGTCATTATCCTGCCTATCTCCAAACCCAACCGCCCTCCTTTTGGAATCTACCAAGACTGCAACGGGGTTACGTCCCTGGCGCTCAGTTGCACCGGTGCACGCGGCTTCTGGCGTGCGCCTGCCCTAGCCCTCCGATGCAGAAGGGCGCCCCGCAGTAACCCCAGTCCAGAAGTTCTCTAATAAACCTTATCCACAAACCACAAGCCCAAGAACCCACTTTACGGGGTCGAGGAGTCATGCACGCAAGACCCGAGGGGAGGTTCATCGTGTGGTCTTCCTTGGCGTTAGGGCCCCTGTTGCTGCCTTTCTTACGCGGCGCCTTGCTCGTGGGAAGAGCTTCACAGATCGGAAGAAATCCCAAGACGCCCACACTGTGGTATGCTAAGCGCGTGTCCAGCAGCTGACCCCTCAGAAGTGGCCCCGCCTGACGGGTGATCGCGCTACTTCCTTGGGGCGACGCGAAAGCTATCCAGGACATTCCCGTCGATGCTGACTGCCCTGACGGCCATGGACCTGCCCTCGACGTCCACTGCAACGTGGTGGAATGCGCTGGAATACCTCTCGTAACAGTCGACGTCGTAGACTTTGGAGTCCAGCCCGCCCCCACCGCCGCCGGTGATCACGACATGGATGTCGCCTATCCTGCCCCTTTCATAGTCGTGGCAGTGGCCATTGAACATGATCTCCAAGCCGTGCTGCTGAAACATCGGGATCAGCACGGTCCGAACCTCGGGGTTCCCGTCGAAGCTCTGCAGCCCCCATCCCACGCAGAAGCCGGGCTCGTGGAAGAATGCGATCCGGAAATCAGCCTGCTGGAACTCCGGCCTCTTCAGCTCGCTTAGCAACCAGGCGTGTTGGTCGCTGCCTTCGCAGATGTTGTCGTAGTTGTTCAGGACGAGGAACCGGCAGTTGGAGTATGTGAACGCGTAATGATCGGTGAAGCCTGGGTGCGAGAAGTAGCGAAAGAACCAGGAGAGATTGGCTTCGTTTCCCCCTCCCGCCTCGTGGTTTCCAACCACGTGGTACGATGGCACATTGCAGAAAAGTGAGGCCAGAGAATCGAAGTAGTCTCGCCAATGGGGATACAGCCTGCCGTCGGATGCCGCATCCCCGACATTGACGACGAAATCCGGGTGATCGCTCGCCATGTTCTCTGCGATCCTCCGCGCCGTTTGCGACGAGTGCGTGTCGCCGAAAACGCAGAACCGAAAGGGCCGTGCTCGGGCCGGGGCCGTCCTGAACGCGTGGAGCGGCGTGCAGATACTGCCCGACCTCACCCTGTAGAAGTACCTCGCATCGGGCTCAAGGTCCTGGAGAGACACCTTGTGAATGGCACTGCGCCGGCCGTCTGAGGCAAGGAGGCCTAGTTGATCGGTGGTGCCGTACTCGATGACACCCTGGGTCTGCTGGCTGGTTTCCCACGCGACGACGATCGAATTCGGAGTGGGATTCTGTAGGTAAGGCAGCTTCTGGAAGAACCTCTCTTCCATCTCGGTGATTGCCTTGACGGAGAAGCCCTTGCATGCAAAGATCCCCTTCCCTTTGCAGTACAGGCCGGTTGCCCCCGGGGAAAGCCCGGGCACAACGAGGTCCCAGAGAAGCACATTGTCATGCCACACCCGAACCCTCTCACCGACCGCCTCCAGCTTTATGTCCTCGGTGATCCTGAAGTAGATGTGGGTGGGGATGTAGTCGGATTCGTACCGGTCGCGGCGAAGCTCCGTCTCGTTTCCCTGTTCAACCCTCACGAGGCGCCTGAAGCGGTCCTCTGGGTTCCTATAGTTCTTACGCTCCTCGTACCTGACGTAGTCTCCTTCTCCAGTGTACCCGAAGACTACCCCTACCGAGCTGTCCCCAACATCACCGAGCTGGCGGATCTGTGCCTCCAAGCAGAAGCTCTGCAGAGGATGAGCTAGCACAACGCTGGGGAGAAGGATGCTACACCCTCTTTCGTTGCCCGGCGCCCGTCCGTCCTGCACGAGGAGGCCAACCTTAGCGTTATACCAGTTTGACACGTAGCCCAGGTCCCTCTTCACCCATCCCAAAAGGGGCTTGCCTTTCTCAAAACCGTCGTGAAAAGAGAATGTGCCTGCGTCGCAGTTCTCCATCGTCTCGCCGACCATGCATCGACCAACCCATACGCGACCGAAAAATGGCTCCACACAAGCAGGCACACAGATTTCAGGCATCGGCCTGATCGCGCAAGAGCAAACTGAGGAAATCGGCATGCGCATTCTGTACATAGATCTGGACTGTTGCCGGGCCGACCATCTGGGCTGCAATGGATACCCAAGGAACACGAGCCCAAACATAGACGCGATCGCAAGTGAAGGCGTCACCTTCTCAAACTGCCACTGCGCCAACTCCCCCTGCGTTCCCTCGCGGGCCAGCCTTTTCCTAGGCCGCTTCGGAATCAACACGGGCATCGTGGCGCACCATGGGATAGGAGAACAGCTCCGCTGGACCGACATGTACCGAAGCCACCACTCGGACATGGAGCGCCCCACCCTGCCCATGCAGGTCTGGATGAGCGGCATGAGGACGGTGACCTTCAGTTGTTTCCACCACCGCCACAACGCATGGTGGTTTACGGCCGGCTGGGAGGAGATCCACACATTCACAAGAAAGCGAGGACGGGAGACGGCCGACGAGGTGAATGCTGCGTTCCTTCCCTGGCTTCGCGCAAATGGCAAGGCCGACAACTGGTTCGCACATGTCCATTACTGGGATCTTCACAGCAGCTATCGCACACCTCCCGAGTGGATCGAAAGGTTCAAAGACTCGCCCGGGCCGCGCTGGCCCGATCAGGCGACAATCGATCGACATCAGTCAATGTACGGCCCGAGGACGGCGGTGGACCTCTACACCGGGTATGAAAGCCGCAAGGGGGATGGACCGGCGCGCCCCGTGGACTACATGCCCGACGCCATAAGAAGCGAGGACGACCTGAAGATGCTGGTCGATGGTTATGACGGGTCCCTCGCGTATGCGGATCACCACATTGGCCAGTTGGTTCAAAGCCTCGATGACCTCGGAGTCTTGGACGAAACGGCCATCATCGTCAGCGGGGATCACGGCGATTCATTCGGCGAACACGGACAGTACATGGACCACGGCATCGCCAACGAGGCCGTCCACAACATCCCGATGGTCGTCAGATGGCCGGGAGTTACCAGAAAGGGCCGCTGCGATTCGCTGATCTACGGCATGGACCTTTCGCCCACCCTGTGCGACATGCTCGGGTTTCGCATCCCGTCGAAGTGGGATGGCCGGTCCTTCGCTCCCGCGCTCAGGGGAGAGGACTTCCGCGGGTGGCCATACCAGGTTTGGGATCACGGCATCTACACCTTCACGCGGGCCGTCAGGACGCCCAGCTGGCTCATGATTACGGTGCTGCACCCCGGCCTTTACCCCTACGACGATCCGGTCATGTTACACGACCTCAAGTCCGACCCACACCAGGAGATCAACCTAGCCCGAGATGAACCCGTGGTCGTGGACGATCTTTTCCGCTTGCTTGAGGGGTGGCGGGAAGAACAACTAGCGAAGGGCGGGGGGCCGGACCCACTCCTCCAGATGGTTCAGGAGGGACCCTTCATCTACTACACCCCCGAGCAGATGTTCGCCCGGCTTGAGCGCACGGGGCGATCGCACATCATACCCGAACTCAAGGCACGGCCAACAAGTACCACCCCGGCCGTTAGGCATAGCTCCAAACCCGCCGGCGGATCACACCCTGGGCCAGAAGACACGGCTCGGTCCGCGAGCGAGAAAAAGCTAATACCGGCCCGTCGTCCCGCATGGTGACCGGCAGTGGAACTCAGCGAGATCGTGTCGCAGACCTTCCTAGGCCCCTGGCAGGAAAGCCTACAAAGCCCTGACCGCGCTCAGGAAGAACTCCTCGCCAAGCTACTCTCAGGCTACGCCTGCACGCGCTACGGTACGGACCACCGTGCCCAGGACTGCGCAACAGTCGACGAGTACCGGCGAAGGTTTCCGCCAGTCACGTACACCGACCTCGTGCCCCACTTCAACGAGGTAAGGTTGGGCAACTACGCGGCCATACTCCCAGAGCCTCCTGAAGCATGGGTGATGACCCGCGGCACGACCGGAACGCGCAAAGTCATCCCAGTCACCAAGACCCACCTTCGCCAGATCATGACCTGCGGCGCTAGGGCGCTGCTGAACTTCTCTGTTCGCCACCGAGATGCTCGGATCCTCGACGGCGCGATCCTCAACCTGAACTTTCCGTCAGTTGTGGACACCATGCTGGTCGACGGCGTTAAGGTATCCTACGGCTACAGCTCTGGCACATACGCGAGGCTGAACCCAAGCCTGCGCCAGACCTTTCTCCTCCCCAGGCAAGAGGACATAGACGCCCTCGGCCCGGGCATCACGAGACGCGACTGGTTGGCCCGTTTCGAGCTGGTCTACCAGAGGGCAAAGGAACAGAACGTTACGGGCGTCATGGGCGTCTGCCCCGTCATCACGTCGTTTGCAAGGTACTGCAAGAGGAAGCACGGGGCCTACCCCAAGGATACTTGGCAGATGCGTGCCCTATTCTGCACGAGCGTGCCGAAGATCCACACCAGATACGAGCCGATCCTCAAGGCCCAGTACGGCGACGTACCCGTCGTTGAAATGTACACCGCTACCGAGGGGGCGTTTGCCCAGCAGCGCGACGAGCTGCCATATCTCGCGCCCAACTATGATGCCTATCTCTTCGAAGTCGAGCTTGGCTCGGATACCGTGATGCTTCACGAGATGAGACCCGGAGAATGGGGGAGACTGTTGGTCTCCTCCTGCCTCTTCCCCCGATACAGGATCGGCGATCTGATTGAGTGCATGGGCAAGCAGTACTTCAGGGTGTTCGGAAGGGACCGGCTCAGGACCCGCCTGGAACATGTGTTGTACAGGGCGCTTACCCGTTGGTTCCACTAGGGCTTAGGGCTCCGCCTGGCCGCCGAGATCCCGCCCGCCACCACGATGATCCCGAACGCTATCAGCACAAGCGGCCACCATTCCTCGACTCCGGCAATCCCCCCCAAGCCAATCGCGCAAAGAATCAGCCCCCCGATGAGCGAACCCATCCTGGGGCCCCTGAAGGCCGCCGTCGACCGGAGCACAGCCTGACCGAGCAGTATGCATCCGATGCCGAACAGGAAGTACGGCCAGATCTCACCCTGGGGCAGCATATCCGCCTGCTGCAAGAGAACAAGGCTCCCCAGGAGTATGAGGATCAAACCGCCAACGAGAGGGGCGGACCGGTCTCCCTTCTCATGCTTTTCGCCCTTCTCCTCCTTCTCGTCCTTCTCCCCCTTCTCCTCCTTCTCGCCCTTCTCGCGCCTCCCCTTCGTCGCGCCTGCGGCTGCCACCGGGGCGCCGCACGAGGGGCAGAACTTCGAATCATCCGCGAGCTGGGCTCCGCACTTCGAGCAGAATGGCATTCAGATCCCGTGTTCGAATCTCCCGGGGTTAATAAGAATTTCCCGAGACGAACGGACCAGATCGCGCGCCCTGCCAGCGCGGGAATGACAGACCCCGGAGAGCGGACCGCATGGACCGCGTCCTACTGACCCTCCACGATGAATCCGTGGTACCTGCCCATCCAGTAGGGCATCAGGAAGTAGGCTCCGTCGCCCTCGCTCCGTCCCTCGCCGCCCCAGTCCAGGTTGTAGGGGTTGGCGTTCCATCTCCTCATGTTCCGGTTCTCGAAGGGGAGGGTGAAGACTTCCCCGGCCGCCAGCCGGGCTCGCACGTCGGATCTCTGGTAGTTAGATACGCCCCAGTCGAGAAGGTCGGGCGACATCCCCCTGAGTTCCTCCACCGACTCCTCCAGGTCGAAGTCGGCCCGGGTCGAGGCGCCATAGACGAAGTTGAAGAACGGGCTCCGTTCGGGCCTCTCTATCTGCCAGCTCCTCTCTATGCTCTTAAGGTAGATGGCACGAAGGGCGGGATCATCCTCGTACAGCAGCAAGGGATAGTAGGCCAGGAAGGCCAGCTCGTCGTCCGAGTGGTTGACATGTCCCGGCGGCAGTATCTTCTGGGAGATGGTATTCAGGTGATAGTGGTGCTTCTCGATCAACTCTCGGTACGCGGCCTCGTACCTCTCCTGGCCCGTCATGTGGATAGCCACCTTCAGATGGGATAGGATCTCCAGAGCGTTGAGGCCGTGCTCCTCGGACCATGCTGGATCGTCGTTGATCTCCTTGGGGTTCCATACGCCCCATCGGGTTCTCTTGCCGTCCAGGTCCACGAGGTAGAAGGCATGGTCTATGATGTGGTCGGTGATGCGCCTTACCAGGGCGGCCACATCTTGCTTCTCCTCCTTGTCGGCCACGAGGTCGTAGTAGATCGAGTAGGCAAAGTAGTGGCCGTCGATCTCGTCCGAACTGGTGTCGCCCTTCCAGTCCCATGATGGGTCGACGCTGCTCTGGTGCCACTCGCCCCCCGATTTCGCCACGTTCGTGGAGTCCCTCCTCACAGCGGCGCGGGCCGGAAAGCCCTCGATCCCCGTGAGCTGCTCGAGCCTCCTCATCGCCTCATAGCACTCCTTGGCATTCTCCTTGGCCTTCGGGTCGCCCGTGACGGCGTACCTGAAGGACTCGGCTGCAAGGTAGATGCCGGTCCAAAGTCCATCGTTGTCGCTCGCATCATAGGTCCAGCTCGAGAAGTCACCGGGGGCCGGTAGGTCTATGAACTCGATGTAGCCGTCCCTCACATGCCTTGCCTGCACGATGTCGTTGATGAGGTCGGCCTTTTCCTGGAGCGTCATCCACCTCCCGTAGATCCTCCCCACCCCATCCGGCGTCCCGATCCAAAGCGAGCCATCAGGACCGACAACCAGCGACCTGACGTCGTCGTTCGGCACCCAGCGGCGGCCCTGGTAGTAATGCCATCTGCCATCCCTCAGTTCGCACAAACCAAACGAGGTCCCAACCCAGATCGTCCCATTCGTCCCGAAGCCAATACACTGCGCATCCTCGTAGGGAAGGCCGTTCTCGCCGGTGAACGAGTAGTAGCAATCCCTCCCGTCGAAGACGTTGACCCCGCCCGCGCTGCAGGCCCAGACGTCGCCGACATCGCTGACCGCCAGCATCCTGACATCTGCCGAAAGCAGACCCATGGATCCCGAACGGCCGGTGAGGTTCTTCCACGCCTCGCCGTCGAAAATCCACAGGCCCCGGTCGGTTCCGGCAATGACCGAGTCCCTCAGGGACACAATCGACCTTACGCTCAGGTTCCGCGTGGTTGGGTCCCACGACCATCGGCCTGACTCCAAGACGGCAATCCCGCGGTCGGACCCGAGCCAGATCCTGCCGCCTGCGTCCTTGGCGAGCGCGGTCGCCCTCCGATCCCCAATCCCATCGCCGAGAGGCGCCCATTTCCCGCCCTCAAGGACATAGGTGCCGCCTTCGAGTCCGGCTAGGAGCGAACCGTCTCCGCCCAACGCCAGGCAGCATGCAGCACCGTCCGGGAGGCCTTTGCCTTCCTTCCTCCAAGCTTTGTCAAGGCGGTATACACCGTCCTCGGCGGCTGCCCAGACCTCTCCAGCAAACACCTCCAGATCCCTTATCTCAACACCTTCCATCCGCAAGTCCGCTCCCAACTCCTCCCGGAAGTACTGAAGGTACGGCCCGATCCTCAAGCTCCTGTTACTCAAGCCAACCAAGGTTTTCTCCCTCCTAGGCAAGACCATGTACCCGGCAGCCAGACAGATAACTACCGCGACGGATGCTCCGAAGAGAGCCAGCCTACGCCGTGAAGGCAGTCTCCCAGCCCGCCCAGCGCCGGCGGGACAGGAATGCTTTCTCGCCGAGACGTGTTCGTGGCAAAAGATCCCCCCGCAGGCCCGGCATATGCTGGGCCTGTAGAGCGGCTTGCCGCACGCCTGGCATCTTCCGGCCCTCTCAGTCTCCCTCTTCTGAACCGCCAAACCACCGCACCTTCTGGGGGACGATGACACAAGCTAAACGTACCATTGAAGGCTCCGACCCATGTAGGACATCAGCGATGCGAAGAGATCCTTCGCATCGCGGTCCATCCCCGTCCTTTCGATCAACCTCAGGGCCCTCCCTGCATGCCGGGCTGCGATCTTCCTTGCCCCATCCACTGCGCCCGCGTCCCGGAGGACTGCCCTGAACGTCTTCAGACTGGTCTTGGACGACCTCAGAGCTGCAAGCTGATCGCCAGATGCATTTCGGAGCGCCAAGACGACGTGCAAAGGCCTCTTGAGCGTCTTGAGATCGGATCCCGGCTGCCTGCCGTACTCCCGCGCAGCTGAGAAGACGTCGATGATGTCATCCTGGATGTCGAAGGCAAAGCCCATCTGCTCTCCGGCCTTTCCAAGGAGCTCTAGGTCTCGATGGGCACCTGAAAGCAACCCCCCTATCCGGAGAGTTGCCCTGAAGAGGGACGCCGCTCGCCTCGAGGCCATCAGCCGCCATGTTCTCAAGTCCACGTCCGCGCCCTCCATCCACAGGTCAAGGGCCTGGCTTTCGTTGACATCCGAGTATGCCTTCGTCATCTCGCCAACGATGGCGATGGCTAGATCGTTGCCCAAGTCGGAGCCAAGGAC
>Ga0209102_1000350_pt1 | contig 31060 bp, 33 predicted proteins | sample ConPoolayeHmetaG_FD_185483 | JGI IMG/M metagenome (GOLD analysis project Ga0209102, IMG submission 185483) | Hot spring microbial mat communities from California, USA to study Microbial Dark Matter (Phase II) - Cone Pool mat layer H metaG... ...
GCTGAACCCCGAGCTTCGGGGTAAGCCGGTGGTGGTCGGGGGCAGGGCTGGGGAAAGGGGAGTAGTTGCCGCCGCTTCTTACGAGGCACGGGCTTATGGTGTCCACTCGGCGATGCCCCTGAAAACTGCCAGCCGTCTCTGCCCGCAGGCTATCTTCATCGAGGGCAACTTTTCCAGATACCGGGATGCCTCACAAAAATTTATGGCTATCCTGGCTGATTTTTCGCCCTTTCTTGAGCCGGTCAGCCTTGACGAAGCATATCTGGATGTGACCGGCTTTGAGTCTATTCATGGCTCCATTCATCAGATGGCGGTAAGGATAAAGCAACGGATTAAAGACGAACTGGGGCTCTGCGCCTCAGTAGGTATTGCCAGCGGCAAGGTAGTCGCCAAGGTTGCTTCGGAGTTGTCCAAGCCAGATGGCTTGATAGAGGTAGCCAGGGGAGAGGAGCGTTCCTTTCTGGCGCCTTTGCCGGTAGCCAAACTGCCGTGGGTTGGTAAAAAGACTGAGAAGATATTAAAGGGCTTGGGCATCACTACAATAGGTGAGTTATCTGTTACGCCGTTAAGCGTCCTCAAGAGCCATTTTGGTGTGTTTGGTGAGGTTCTGCATCGCTTCGCCAACGGCATCGACGATAGAAAAGTAGAACCTCCGGGTGCCGTCAAATCCATCAGCCGGGAGACCACTTTTGCCAAGGATACCCGAAACCGCTCCTTGCTAAAAGCCACGCTACGCTACCTTGGTGAGAGGGTTGGAGCTGATTTACGAGGTCAAGGCAAGCAGGCAAGGTGCATAACCCTGAAGCTAAGATACGCCGATTTCACCACCATTACCCGCAGTCACACCCTGCCGCACCCCATTGATAATGACAAGGCGATATTTGATACCGGAGCCGGACTGCTGGAGAAGGCGCTCTCTCTGGAAAAGCAACCGGTCCGTCTCATTGGTATTGGAGTATCGAGCCTGGTCGAGTCGGGCGGGCAGTTAGCCTTGCTGGACTCAGAGGCTCAGAGACAAGCCCGGCTGAACAAAGCTATTGACCGCATCCGCAGTAAATATGGCTTCACCGCCATTCAAACCGGCCGCACCCTCCTCCTCAAAGACATCTTCCCCGAAGATGAAAACGGCTACACCCTCCACACGCCGAGCTTGTCAAGGTAAACCTCCTGTCCATAGTCCATAACCTATCCTCCTCTCCTTTCTAAGGAGAGGAGGATAAAGGGGGAAGTTGATAAAAATCTCATTTGGTTATTGTGAGGCGCATCTCTATTCAGTGCCCATGGCTGGAGAGCAACTGGCTTACCCTTTGCCAGATAATCTCCCTTATCTTCGCTTTTGACTGGCTGGCATCCACCACCAGCCAGCGCTCCGGTTCCTCAGCCGCCATCTTGAGATAACCCTCCCGCACCCTCTGGTGAAAAGCCAAGCCTTCCTGCTCAAAGCGGTCTTGCCTTTTGGCTCTTTTGCGGGAAAGACCTGCCCTGGCTGGTATGTCCAGCAGAACCGTCAGGTTGGGTTTGAGCTCCTGAGTGGCAATATTATTAATCGCCTTAACCGTCTCCAAACTCAGTCCCCGCCCATAGCTTTGATAGGCAGTAGTAGAGTCGGCGTAGCGGTCGCAGATGACCACCTTCCCGCTTTTCAGATTGGGCTGGATGACCTCTTCAACCAACTGGGCACGGGAAGCATTAAACATTAGTAGCTCGGTCAATGGTGATATACCTGTATCCTGAGACCACTTTAGCCAGCGAGCGAGCTTCCTGCTGAGGGATGTACCACCCGGTTCGTGGGTCAGGAGTGCTGGAATAGCCAGCTTAGATAGCCTGCGGTACAGTGCTCTGGCCTGGACACTCTTGCCGCTCCCCTCTCCCCCCTCAAAGGTGATGAATAGAGCCATCAATTACCTCTAGACACTATAGTTTATCCACAGTTTATCACGGCAGGGATAACGAGAGCAAAGAACTAGCCGATTTGTTTTCGGGAATGCCTAGGCGGTTTTATTCTAACTGGCAGTCCAGCGACCATCAGGTAGACCTCATCAGCTTGCTCTTGAAGGAGCTGGTTTGCCTTGCCCAGCAAATCGCGATACAGCCTGCCTATCCTGTTAGCCGGTACCAGACCCATCCCAACCTCATTAGTCACGATAATGAAGCTGGCATCAAGGCGCTTAATGCAATCTATTAGCTCGTCTATCTCTCTGGTAACCTCTTTCTCGACAAGTGAGGCATCTATTTGCTCACCAGTTTGGTCAGCAAATTGATTAAAAATATTACTAACCAGTAGCGTAATACAGTCCACGATTACCACCTGAGCCCCGCTGACTTTTTTAAGAATCTCCTTACCTAAATGGGTGGTAGCCTCAAGGGTATTCCAGGACGATGGTCTTTTCCTCTGGTGCTCCTCAATGCGCCCCTGCATTTCCTCGTCCCCAGCCTCGGCGGTAGCCACAAATAGTACCGCTCTGCCTGACTTTAAGGCAAGCTCCTGAGCAAAACGGCTCTTGCCGCTACGAGCACCACCAGTTATCAGAATGGTTTTCAACCTCACCCCCTTAATCCCCCTCTCCTTCAAAGGAGAGGGGGAAGGGTTTTTTGAGAGGGTGTTAGCCCTCTCAAACTCTTCCTGCTAGTTTCGGGCTTCGCCCCTCTTAAACACCCCTAAGTAGAATTCAACATTATCACTTAGTTCTTAACGCGCTCTTTGAAATCTCTAAAAACCAGTAGCCGTTGTTGAATTTATGGTCGGTTTCGAGAATTTCTATCCTCTGTTTAAAGAGTTGTTCCAGCAACCCGGCAGAAAGCCGGTGAACCCAAGACCATTTGCCATCTTCATCCATCATATTTACCAGATAGCAGACTTCCAAGCCATTTTGCATCGCCCGATAGCAGGCAAAGCAGCTATCTTTCCCCCGCTCCACGAGGTAAAAACCTTCTGCATGCTAATCTCTAACTGCATGCTAATCTCTAAACTTCGTCTCTCAGATGAGAGGTATCGTTTAACAGGCTTAGGACCACTCTTTGAGGGTATGTTTCCACTATACTCAGCGAAGCATTATCACAACGGAGTTGCCGCCAGTGGCTCTGGTCTATACCCAGTAAATCGCATACCAGCACCCTTAACGGACCGCCATGAGAAACAATGAGTATCGTTTGCTCCACTGGGTGCTTATTCAGTCTGTCCAGAAACTTTCTCGTCCGGGCGATAAACCCCCTAAAACTTTCCCCGCCGGGAAAGCTTATTTCCAGAGTGAAGTTGGTAATCGCTTCAGCCAGCTTGGGGTAACGATGCCCAATCTCCTCAAAGGTCAAACCCTCCGCATCACCGTAGTTAATCTCCCTCAGCTCAGGGCAACGCACTATCTCCAAGTTACGCCCGGAAGCGATAATTTCAGCCGTCGCCACAGCTCGTTTTAAATCGCTGCAATAGATAGCGTCAATCTTTTCCTTTGCCAGGCGGTCACGCAATTTTTCAACCTGCCTGAGACCTTCATCATTTAACTCGACATCGCTATATCCGGCAAACCGGCGAGAGCTATTGAATTCGGTTATGCCGTGCCTCACCAAAAGCAATCTGGACAAATCTCTCTCCTAACTAGGCCAAACAAGCCAGTGGTTATAGGCCAAAAGGCAAATAAGGATGAGCACACCAACCTCAGCCACTTCATTGATAGCCCCGTAGGTGTCGCCAGTAAGGCCGGAAAACTTTCGTTTGAAATACTCTGCCATTATTAAAACTATGACCCAGACAGCAAGCATTATAGCTGGACCTATCAGATAAAAGTAGGCGATATCGGCGAGCCAAGCCAGGCCTATGGCTATTGCAGTCGTTGTAACTGTGGCTATGGCAAATCTCTGCCAGCTTGCTCCCTGCTTAAATGTCTTCCCCAGACCCGATGGTTTAGCATAGGGATAGACAAAAATAGCATAGACCATCACCCAGCGACTGACCATCGGCATAATTATCAGGGTTACCCAGAGCAGGGTCTCAGGCACACTATTCAGTGAGATATATTTTACCAGCAATAGTGAAACGCCGCCAACAATGCCAAAGGCGCCGGCCCGACTATCGTGCATTACCCGCCATCTTTCCTCAACCGTCTTATGACCGGCGATGCCATCGCAGGTATCAATAAAGCCGTCAAGGTGCAGGGCACCGCTGACTATTACCAGAGAAACAAGCAACAGCCCATTAACTACCCCCGAGGGCAAAAAGAGACTTAAAATCCAGTTCAAACCAGCCAACATAAGGCCGATAATAACGCCGACCACAGGGAAATAAGCGACGGAGCGTCCAACTTCCTCCCGGCTAATCTCACGCCGAAAGGGGAAGGGAATAATGGTCAAAAATCTGAGGGCGGATAAGAAACTCAACTATCTGGCTCACTCCTTTCCGAACACCCGCTCCGATACTCCAGCTTCAGCAAAGGTGGACATCTCCGCCAGAACCCTGGCGGAGGTTTCACTCAGAAATATGCCCAGGGCGGCACCTGTCCCTTCACCCAGACGCATACCCAAGTCCAGCAAGGGATTAAGCCCCAGATGCTTGAGCATTATCCGGTGTCCGGCTTCAGCCGAAAGATGGGCGGCGATAAGATAGTCCTTCAATCTCGGTGACAGAGCCGTAGCGATAAGGGCGGCTGCCCCGGAGATGAAGCCGTCAATAACTACCGGGATGCGGTGGGCCGAAGCCGCCAGCATTACCCCAGCCAACCCACCAATCTCAAAGCCCCCCACCTTCGCCAGCACCTCCAGCGGCTGCTTGGGGTCGGGGCGGTTCACCGCCAGCGCTTTATTTACTACTTCAATTTTGTGAATCAACTGCTCATCGGTTATGCCGGTGCCTCTACCCGTCACCTCGGCTGCCGGTCTACCGGTCATAACCGCGCAGATAGCACTGCTGGGAGTAGTGTTACCAATGCCCATATCGCCAGTGCCCACTATATCCAGACCCTTAGCTACCTCGTTGTTTACTATTTCAATCCCGGTCTCTATTGCCTTGATTGCCTGCTCTCTGGTCATCGCCGGACCTGAAGCTATATTTTTGGTGCCGGGGGCAACCTTCCGGGATAGAAGCCGGGGATGGGACTCCAGCTTGCCGGCTACTCCCATATCAACCACAATAATCCGGGCTCCTACCTGGCGAGCAATGACATTGATGCCAGCCCCACCCCGCAGAAAATTGTTCACCATCTGCGCAGTAACCTCCTGCGGCCAGTTACCCACCCCCTCCACCACCACTCCATGGTCTCCTGCCATAGTAATAATAGCTTTATGCGTGAGCTGGGGGATAGGCCTACCCTGAATGCCAGCCAGTTGTATGGATAATTCCTCAAGCCTGCCCAGGCTACCCTGTGGCTTGGTCAACATATCCTGCCTGGCTCTAGCTTCAGCCATCGCTTTCTTGTCCAGTGGTTTTATCATTTTAATGGTGCTAGATAAAAGCCCAGACATTTCAGCTCCTAGTATTAACCTATCTTAACTTCTTACCTATCCTTTGTCTACTATATCAGGGGAAGAGCCTCGGTATTGACAACAGTGCCACTATGGCTACAATAGGTTATGGGTTGGTGAGGATTTTTATCTGGAATGTAAACAAAGCAAAGGAGAGAGAATATGGAAGGCCCGCTATCTGGTGTAAGAGTACTGGCTTTGGAAAACTACTTGGCCGGTCCGCTTGCCTCAATGACAATGGGTGATTTGGGAGCGGAAGTAATCAAGATTGAGCCCGAAGAGGGTGACCTGAGTCGGTCTACTGCCGGCCCAAATCATAATGGCGAAGCTAGCCACTATCTAAGCTGGAACCGCAATAAGAAGAGCATAGTCCTAGACCTCAAGACGCCCTCAGGCAGGGAAGCCTTCTACGACCTAGTCAGGGTATCAGACGTGGTGATAAACAACTTCAGGGCCGGGGTAATGAAGAGACTGGGTGCTGACCACGAGACACTCAGCAAGGTCAACCCCCGGATAATCAGCGTCAATCTTAGCGGCGTAGGTTCCTCGGGGCCCTATGAAGACTGGCCTGTCGTTGATAGTATTGCCGCTGGACTCAGCGGGCTGTTGAGCGTTACGGGAGAACCCGGCGGACGCCCGATAAGACCAGGCCCAGCCGTTTGTGACATCGCCTGTGCCCTATACGGCGTCATTGCCACCATCAGTGCTCTCTACCAACGCGACAGAACCGGAGTCGGACAAAACATAGAGGTCCCGCTATTGGCAGCAAGTATCGCCCTTATGGGCTACCATATCGCCTACTATACCTGTTCAGGAGAAATACCACAGCCCTTAGGCTCGGGTTATCCCTTCACCGCTCCCTTCGGAGTCTACAAGACAAAGGACAGCTGGATTGTCCTAGGACCGTGCTGGCCCAGGATAGCCTATGCCATCGGCGCCGAGTGGCTGATTGATGACCCAAGGTTTGCCAGAACTGAGGACAGACTCAAGAACAGGCTGGAACTCGATAGAGAAGTGGAGAAGTATTTCCTCCAGGCGACAACGGAGGAGTGGTTAGCAATCCTGCGGCGGGAGGACATAATATCGGGGCCATTGTACACGGTAGACCAGACCATTGCCGACCCTCAGGTGAACCATCTGAAGATGATACTCAATATCGAACATCCACTGGGAGGCACAGTACGATTAGCCGGTAACCCCATCATGATGCCATCTCTAAAGGGGAAACATTTACCCCCACCTACACTGGGGCAGCACACCGAAGAGGTGCTAACTGATATTCTTGGCTACTCACAGGACAAGATAAGGAAGATTAGAGAAGAACAGGAAGCCCATGCTCAAGAAACAAGGCAGGTGAGTAAAGAAAAGTAATCTTAGACTTACTCGGCTATTCTTCCACCAGCTTTTGACCGGCAAGAAAGGCCTGCTTCAAGGCATCAGGATGCTGGGCGATAGCTCCTTTCCTGTCAATCCCGGAGAATAGTAATCCTCCAGCATAGGCAATATCCAAAACTCTAAAGAAGGTCTCTATCATGACCAGCGCCGGCTCAAACAGGTCAGCAACCTTTCTACCGCCAACAGAAACAAAGAACCCCTTCCTCTTTCGTCTATTGCCTAAAGGTGGCGTTTTAAGAACGTATTTCCTTGCCCACCGCGACTGAAAGCGGTCAATCATTGCCTTCATCTGGGCGGTTACGCCAGTAAACTGGATGGGGGAAGCCAGCACTATTATGTCTGCCTGGTCGAATTTCTGATAGACAGCCTGCATGTCATCCTTAATCTTGCATTCTCCCTTCTCAAGACAGGCATCACAGTGCTGACAGGGGGTAATATTCAGGTTATTGAGGATAATAGTTTTGACCTCAGCCCCCTTGCTGGCGGCACCCCTCATAACTTCCGCCAGCAACATGTCAGTATTACCACCCCGCCTCGGACTACCCACAATACCAAGAACCTTCAAACCGGCTATCCTCCAATGCTTATCATCTTGTACCTATCATCATAACACAGCTTAAGAAGGCTCCCAAATCACATTTTTGAAACCCTATCCCCCTGAGGCACCCAGAAAAATCTTTGATTTTTCTGGGAACCCGCCTGACCCCCTTCCCATTGATAAGGGGAAGGGGGAATTTATTTTAAGAGGGGCTCACGCCCCTCTCAGACTCCCCCAACGGATAGCCAGAGAAGCAAAGCCATTTGTATACTCCCGGGGAGGTTTCGTCTTTTCTATTTTATAGGGGGTGAGGTTGATAAACAATCTCAAGCCTGTTTAAGAAATGGGCGATTTGGTATAGAAGCCCGGGATAACTCAGCCGCTATTTTACACAGATATTACCTTGCGCTATACTGTAGTCAGTAGGTCTAGCCACTGGCAGGGGGATAATGAGTTTTAACCAGCTAATTGAGAAGATTACAGAGTATCTTCCGGCAGAGAAGATAGCTATAGTTAAAGATGCCTATAACTATGCCATGAAGGCGCACGAGGGGCAGGTGCGTCAATCAGGTGAGCCCTACCTGGAGCACCCATTGCAGGTTGCTTTGACCCTGGCCGAGCTTCAACTTGATACTGGCTCTCTGGCGGCGGCCTTGCTCCATGATGTTCCTGAGAATTGTGATATACCTCTTTCGGAGATTGAGGCCAGGTTTGGTTCAGAGATAGCTAAGTTAGTTGATGGCACCACCAAGCTGGGCAGGCTCTCCTTATCGGCACGGTGGGAAGGAGCCCAGCGAGGGGGTTTAACCACCAGGCAGGAGCAGGCGGAGAACCTGAGGAAAATGCTGGTAGCCATGGCTGAAGACCTCCGTGTGGTGTTTATTAAGCTGGCTGATAGGCTGCACAATATGCAGACCCTTGATGCCCTAGCCCCGGAGAAGCAGTATAGTATTGCTCAGGAAACTCAGGAAGTATACGCTCCCTTAGCCCATCGTTTAGGGATATGGGAGCTAAAATGGCAGTTAGAGGACCTGTCCTTCCGCTATCTGGAGCCGGATAAATACCGCCAGATTGCCGAGTTGCTGGCGGAGCGGCGCACTGAGCGGGAGAATTTTATCGAGCAGGTAATTCAAGTGCTAAGCCAGGAGTTCAAGCAGGCGGGTCTCAACGCCGAGGTATCGGGTAGACCCAAGCACATCTACAGCATACACCAGAAAATGGAGAAGTACGCTGCGCTGGGTAAAGACTTTGATGATATACACGACCTGCTCGCCCTACGGGTACTGGTCAATAGTGTGCCTGATTGTTACAGTGCCCTGGGTATAGTCCATAACCTGTGGCATCCTTTACCTGACCAGTTTGACGACTTCATCGCCAATCCCAAACCAAATGGGTATCAATCTCTCCATACTACGGTGATGTGCCAGGGCACAACCCCTCTGGAGATACAGATTCGCACCTACCAGATGCATCGCGTTGCCGAATTTGGCGTTGCCTCTCACTGGCGATACAAAGAGGGTGACAGGAAGGACATGCGCTTTGAGGAGAGGATAGGCTGGCTGCGTCAGTTAGTTGAATGGCACCGCGAATTAAGCGGCGCGGAAGAGTTCCTGGAATCAGTGAAGACCGACATATTTAATGACCAGGTTTTTGTCTATACACCCAAGGGGGAGATAAAGGACTTGCCTAACGGGTCTACCCCTCTTGATTTCGCCTATCGGGTTCACACTGACCTGGGTCACCGTTGTACGGGAGCCAAAGTCAATGGTCGGCTGGTTCCGCTCAATTATCAGCTCAGGAATGGTGATATTGTCGAAATCATGGCAGCTAAAGGGGAAAGGGGGCCAAGCCGGGATTGGCTGAACCCTGTCCTGGGTTATGTCAAGACATCTCACGCCAGGGAAAAAATACGGCAGTGGTTTAAGAAGCAGGAACGAACGGAAAACGTTGAGCGGGGTCGGGAGCTTCTGGAGAAATGGATGAGGCAGTTAAGCATCGCTTTCACGGAGCGGGAGAGGTTGGCCAAGCTGTTCAAACGGGACAACTTGGATGACTTCTACGCCGCTATTGGCTATGGTGACATCAATATCCATCAAATTGCCACGAAATTAGCGGCCCAGCAGCAACCCAGGATAATTGAAGCTTCACCGGCTAAGCAACCAACATCGGCAGTGAAGGTTCAAGGGGTGGGGGATTTACTTACCCAGTTAGCTAAGTGCTGTCACCCGGTGCCGGGAGACAGGATTATTGGCTATGTGACTCGCAGTCGGGGGGTAACTGTCCACCGTCAGGACTGTTACAATGTGGTCAACGAAGAAGAGAAGGATAGATTGGTCACGGTGGAGTGGGGAGAGGGCAGTTTACTCTACCCGGTCCGGATTCAGGTTCGAGCCTGGGACAGGGTAGGGTTAATGCGTGACATCTCTACCCTGGTCGCTGAGGAAAAGATTAATATTGCGGCGGTAAACCTGACCAACAACGATGACCGGAGTATATCCATATTCTTTTCCCTGGAGGCGGCGAACTTAGCCCAGTTAAGCCGGCTTTTGATAAAAATTGAAGGGGTGCGGGGGGTGATAAGTGCTATCAGGATTGGGGAAGGAGCATCTACAGAAGCGGGCCCTCACCCTAATGTACCCCGCAGCCAATAAATAGAAATTGAAGGTAGGAGGGTAGATATTGCCAGTTACTAAATCAGCCAAGAAACAGATGCGCGTCTCGGAAAGAAAACGTTTGCGTAATCAGCCAATTCGCAGCCGGTGTAAGACCTACATAACCAAGGCAGAAAGTCTCATCCTGTCCGGTAAGCTCGAGGAAGCTCGAAAAGCGGTAGTAGCTGCCATCAGTTCCCTGGATAGGGCTGCGGAAAAGGGCGTCATCCATCCCAATAATGCCGCCAGACGCAAATCCCGCTTGATGAAGAAACTGAATGAAGCTCAAGCCTCATCTTCAGCCAAAGACTCGGCTCCAGCAAGCTGAGCTATTTACCCAAAGAAGTGGGGGTGCTTAGCTAACTCTCAATCCCGTTTGGGGATTTACTATGAACTCCACCCCCTTAATCCCCCTCTTGGACGCCCAAAAAGTAAGGAAGGGGATAGGGTTGTTAAATAGCCACGGTCTGGGGACTTGACAAAGAACTCAATTAGTTATAAAGTTTCATAGAACAGATGTTCGGCATAGCCAGGGGTATTTTTGCGAGGTAGCAGGTGAAAACGCTCTCCACAAAGCAACAGCGTATCATTGATTTTGTCCACCGTTTCTGGCTGGAGAGGAGCTACCCACCTACTGTCAGGGATATAGTAAACGGCTGCGGGCTTAGCTCAACATCCGTTGCGGATTATAACCTAAATATCTTGGAGAGGGAGGGGTACATTCGTCGCCATCCCGGAATTTCGCGTGGTATTGAACTGGTTAGTCGGTCTCCCGCCCCGGGACACAGCCTTAGGGTGCCGATTATCGGTCAGATAGCGGCTGGTGAACCGATACCGGTGCCTGCCCCTGATACCTGGGATGTTACCGTTTCCTCAGAGACACTGGAGGTGCCCGCAGACTTGACTCAGGGCAGGAAAGATATTTATGCTCTGAAGGTGAAGGGCTCATCAATGGTGGACGCCCTGATTAATGATGGCGATATCGTGCTAATGCAATATGTGAATGCCGTAGAGAATGGAGAGATGGCGGCTATTTGGCTTAGGGCAGAAAAGGAAGTTACCCTGAAAAAGGTCTATGCCGAGCCGGGTCGCATCCGGCTTCAGCCGGCAAACAGCCGGCTGAAACCAATCTATGCCGAGCCAGATAACGTTGAGATTCAAGGCAGGGTTATCGCCGTCATCAGACGGTTGACATAGCCGCCTGATTTGATTTTTACTATCAATAGTTATACATTAACCAGAGTCTAATCTGATACCCTCGTGGGGTTGGGAATTGAAGAGATGATTTTATCCCAGTTTCAGACTGTAGGTCGTGACCTCTTTACCAGAGGACTCGTCTCTTCTAATAGTGGCAATTTGAGCATTAGGTTTGGAGACCGTTTAATCATTACCCGTCGTGGTTGTCGGCTCAGTTGTTTAGAAGAGAATGACCTGATTGAGACGGGGATAAGTAAAAATGACCGTTTTACACCCCTAGCCTCGACAGAACTGGCTGTCCATCGGGCTATTTACCAGGCAACCCCGGCGCTGGCCATCGTTCATGCTCATCCGCCTCATGCCATCGCGCTGTCACTGACGGAAACTGAGATTGTGCCCAATTCTGCCGAGGGTCTGGCTACAGTGGGTCGGGTTCCGGTCCTCGGTTGGCATATGGAGGTAAGACCTGGGGGACTGGCTGATATCATCGCTCAGGCACTGAAGCAACACCGGGCGGTTATGGTTTGGGGTCACGGTAGCTTCGCTACGGGGCAACTGCTCGAAGAGGCTTACAACTACACCACTAGTCTGGAGCAAAGCTGTCAGATAATCTGCCTGGTGAAGTCGCTGAGGGCGGGCTCAACTAAAGAGTAGCTTTCACTTCTTTTCTTTGGCTTTTGGAGCTCTGTCTAACCGCAGGAGTTCAGCCAAAAAGTTTGCTCTACTTCCCGCTTTGGTCAAAGCAGTCATAGCGGTGGGAACGAAGTGCACCACCAGTACCAGTGCCAGAATAAGGGCAAAGCCGATAGGAAGCCAAGACCTCTCCAGAAGCCAGGCGAACACCGGCACCGAGAGAAGGAGACTGATATTTACCGACAGAACGGGATTTCGGGTAACCACGGCGAATAGCAGTGTTACGGCTAGGGCAATCCCAAGTTCCCTAGCCATAAGGATGGACAGAACACCTATGGTCGTGGCAACACCGTTGCCCCCGGTGAATTTCAGGTAGAGAGACCAGATGTGCCCGGCTACCGCCGCCAGCCCAGCCGCCAGCACAAAAAGAGTGCGGGCCTGTAACTCCCAAGGCAACAGCCACGACAGTAACCACGGCTTGGGGAAGCCCAGTAGCCAGCCGGCGATAAGCACGGTGCCTGCCCCCTTAGCCACGTCAAAAATCCCCACAAAAATGGCTGGTATTAGCCCCACTTCCCGATAGACATTTCGGGCACCAACATTGCCCCCACCCAGCTTGCGGATGTCCTTGCCCGTTTTGAGACGGGTGGCAATGTAGGCTGAGGGAATGGAGCCAAGCAAATAGCCGATAATTATGGCGATAATTCCACTAACAATATCATTGATTATCATCTGCGTTTCGCTATATGGCTCTCTTTATAGACGGGGGTGCACCACTCACTATACTTCGGGTTGTTGCCCCGTATGATATTTGAATAGATTTCTTGTAGTTGCCTGGTTATCTCACCAACTTCGCCATCACCAATCTTACGACCGTCTATCTCAGCCACCGGAGTTATGTGGGCAGCCGTACCGGTCAGGAAGCACTCATCAGCACGGTAAAGCTCCACACGGTCAACGTGCCTTTCTGTGGTCTTGATGCCCAGCTCGGCCTCCGCCAGCTTGATGACTACACTGCGTGTAATCCCCATCAGAATGCCATCATAGCTGGCCGGGGTCACCAGTTCGCTATTGATCAATAGAAAGATGTTTTCTCCGCTCCCCTCGGCAACATAACCATCCGGGGTAAGCATAATGGCCTCATCAAAGCCCCTCTCAGCGGCTTCCGTCTTGGCTAGGGCATTAGTAAGATAAAGCCCGGTAAGCTTGGCTCGCGGTATTTCCCTGGGGAACCGCCAGGAAGAAACGCAGCACCTCACTTTTTCTGGCAGGTATGCCCCCCAAGGGAAGGCAAAGACCAGGAAATCAGCTTCCAGGTCGTGGAGTCGGACGCCCAGAGCTTCGGAGCTTTTATAGGCTAAAGGACGAATGTATATATCTTCCTGAAAGCCACATTTCTCCACCAACTCCACGGTTATCCGGCATAATTCATCAACGGAATAAGGCAGGTCAATCTTCAACACCCGGCAACCCTGATACAATCGTTCGTAGTGCTCCTTAAGGCAAAAGATGTAAATCTGCTTCTTTGTACTGCTCCAATTGCCACGGATGCCTTCAAAAACGCCGGTGCCGTAGTGAAAGAAGTTGGTCATTACTCCTAACTTGGCTTCAGACAAAGGGACAAACTTATTATGAAAAAAGGCGTAAGATGGCATCTTCAGCCTCCTTCTCCTAGTTAGCGCTCATTATACTCAATTATTTAGACAGAAACAAGCCGAGTTATCAAGCTATTAGTACCCCCAGAAACTAGAACAGCTCCTTACGAGGGGAATTTCTCTCGTAAGGAGCTGGAGAGATAACCGGGGTTTTTTAGTCCCTTTGCCCTAAAATACAGACGCTGGCGACGCCGCTTCCGGGGTTAAGACCGAAGTTGTGGGTGAGCCCCAAGGTGGGGTTCTTCCGCTGGCGTGGCCCGGCTTTACCCTGCATCTGCTTGTAGACCTCGTACAACATCCTTAGACCGCTGGCACCAATCGGATGTCCGAATGATTTTAAACCGCCATCGGGGTTGACTGCCAGGTCTCCGTCAAGGTTAAACCTGCCTTCCTTGACATACTCTGGAGCCCGTCCTCTCGGGGCGAACCCCAAATCCTCCATTATCACCAGCTCAGTAATGGTGAAACAGTCGTGTACCTCGGCAAGGTCTATTTCCTTGTAAGGGTCCTTTATTCCTGCCTGAGCATAGGCCTGCTGAGCAGCCCGCACGGTCTCCTCCATATGGACCATATCATAGCTCTGCTGGAGATATCCCTGCCGGGCACCAACCGCCAGCCCTAATCCCTTGACCAGGACATAGTCATCCCGGAAGTTCTTGGCTATGTCAGCCCTGGTGATGATAGCGGCAGCGGCACCATCGCTGACGCCGCAGCAGTCATAGAGCCCCAAGGGCCAGGCCATCATAGGAGCGTTGATTGCTTGCTCCTCGGTTATTGGTCTCTGGAAATGGGCCTTAGGGTTGAGGGAGCCATTGTAATGGTTCTTTACGGCGATCTTCGCGAGAATCGGCTTGAATTCCTCATAGCGCCAACCGTAGTGCTCCATGTATCTATTAGCCATTCGGGAAAAGTAGTGAAAAGGTCCCCCCGCAGGTACCATCAGGGCACTGCCGGGCGCGCCTCCCCCGCCCCCACCACCAAGACCACCACGGCCGGTGTCCTTCAATTTCTCACAGCCCAAAGCCATGACCACATCGTACATTCCGCTGGCTACAGCGAAACAGGCGTTCCTGAAGGCATCCGTGGCCGTAGCACACAGGTTTTCTACCCTGGTCACCGGGATATAGTCAAACTTGAGGGCAGTGGCTAAAGGCTCCCCCTGGCCGATCTGAGTAGAGCCGAACCAGGCTGCCTGGATATCCTTTGGCTCTATCCCGGCATCTTCATAGGCCTCGTAGGCGGCATCTATCATCATGTCTTCCGCACTTTGTTCCCAGTTCTCACCAAACTTGACACATCCCATGCCAACTATGGCGACTTTGTCCTTGATACTCTCTGCCACTTATTTTTCCTCCTTCTCTAGCCAGCTTTCTCTGAGCGGCATGCATTTCCACCAGTAGTGATGGATTCCTCCACCAACACGGAGTTTTCTGAAGGTCATTTCAACCTCCATGCCTATCGGAAGGTCAGTTCTGGGGTCGTTAATCCGCTTGTCGGTCATCTCAAAATTACCTCTGCCTCCACATTCCCAGTCAATCATCATATCGACCGAGGGTGAGTCATAGGCAGGAACAGGGGCCGCGTAATCCAGCACGCGGGTAAATACTTTCGCTTTTTTATCGGAGAGCCGGTAATAATCGAAGTTATCCTTGGCTCGACAGTTTGTGCACACTCTCTGAGGAGGGTATTGGACAGTCCCGCAGACCCGACACTTGGTGCCGTGGAGCGGGTAGATAGCCTCACGCTCCCGGGCGATAGCCGATGCCGATGGCCCTCCCCCTCCCTCCTCGTTGCCCATGGGCTGGTGGTGAAAGCCAAGGTACTGCTCATAGCTGGGGACTATCATTTTGGACGCCAGGTGCACTTTCATTCCCCGTTTGGGTTTTACTTTGGTTATCTGGTCGGTGACTCGAAGAAGAAGGACATCAGCCCCATCGCCATAGCTGGCACAGAGGAGCTTGTCCCCCGGCTTGGCCTCTTCTAAGGCAGCTACCAGCAGCATCGGGACAAAGGCGGCGCCGGTATCCCCCATCTTGCTGAAGAGGGGGTCTTGAATTTGAGGTGGCTTGAGTCCGAGCTTCTGAGCCATTTCCCCGTGTCTCCGAGGATTAGGTCCATAGAAAATAAACTTTGTAATATCCTGCGTTGTCAGACCGCATCTCTTCAAAAACTCAGCTATCACTGGCGGAAGGACCTTAAAATATCCCTCCTCGTAGACCCATCGGTCTTCCCAGGTGTGGACGTACCGGCTTGTATTGGAACGCCACATATCCAGCAGTTCGTTTGAGAAAGAGTAGCTGGCTTCAATCGTTGCAGCGACATTCGTATCGCCAATGAGAAAAGCAGCCGCGCCATCACCAAAAGTCTGGTCCATTTCGCTACGCGGTGGAGCGAGGCGACAGTCAGAAGCCGTTACCAGCAATAGCCTGGCGGAACCCGCTTTGATAGTATCAGCGGCCATTCTGAGAGCACCGGTTCCCGACCTCAATGTATCAGCAACATCCATGGTTAGAATATCACTGCGAAGGTCCACCGCACTGGCTGTGGTCGTGGCGGCTAACTTCTCTTTGTAGGGTGAGGTGGTTGAAGCAAAGTAAAGCCCATCAATAGTTCGGCGGTCGATATCCCCTACACAGTCAATCGCCGCCGCTACTGCCATCGTCAAGCTATCTTCATCGTAATAGGCCACCGCCTTCTCATTCGGTGCACGCCATCCCTGCGTACCCCGCCCCAGCCTCCTCAAAGGTACATATGCTCCATACGAGACAATCCCTACCATGTAATCTCTCCTTTCTAAACTTCAATAATTATAAAGCTCATAAGGGCTCCCTGTCAAATTAGCAAAGGCCCAGATTGCTACCCCGAAAGGCTTGGTTAGACTTAAGACTATGAACTGTTATATAATAAACAATACTTTTGCAAATAAAGAGCTGGAAAGGGGAAACCCGGCATGAACCACTTTGAAGCACTCTTTAACCCCCAGACGGTGGCGGTAGTCGGAGCATCCAATAGTCTGGAAAAGTGGGGTGGCGGGGTATTCAGCAGTGTTTTAAGAACTCCCTCATTGAAAAGGGTATATGCCGTAAATAAGAATACCAAAGAGGTACAGGGGGTAAAGACCTACTCCACGGTAAGAGAACTGCCCGAGCCAGTGGACTTTGTCGCCATAGTCATTCCTTTTACCGATGTACTTCAGGTAGTGCAGGACTGTGTTGCCAGGGGAGTCAAGGCGGCTCTTATTATCACCGCCGGGTTAGGGGAGACCGGACCGGAGGGAGCAAGGCTGCAGGAAGAGATTGTCAGTACTGCCCGCAAAGGTGGCCTGCGGCTTGTTGGCCCAAATTGTATGGGGCATTTCAACACTGCCAACAAATTCTCTACGGTACGCATGGGATTGTCTTTAGACAAAGGGGAAATAGCGATTATCTCGCAGAGCGGGACTTTTGCTGGACATATCCTGCACTATGGCGCCGAAATGGGTGTTGGTTTTAGCAAGTTTGTCAGCACCGGTAATGAAGCTGACCTGCACTTTGAAGATTTTCTTGAATATTTTGCCCAGGATGATGAAACCAGGGTAATCACCGCCTATATCGAGGGCTTGAGAGAGGGCAAGCGTTTCTTCAAATTGGCTAAGGAAATAACGAAGAAGAAGCCAATAGTAGTGGTGAAGATAGGCAGAACAACAGCGGGGGCAAGGGCAGCCAGGTCACACACCAGTGCCATTGCTGGCTCAGACCTTATCTATGATGCCGTATTCAAGCAGACCGGGGTAATAAGAACGGACGAGGTTGAGGAACTTTTTGATGTAGCCTTAGCTTTGCTTCGACAGCCATTACCAAGAGGGAACAGGGTCGGCATCCTGACCTTTGGCGGTGGATTCGGTTGCGTCGCCTCTGATGCCTGTGAAAGGCTGGGGTTAGAGGTGGCTCCATTGTCGCCACAGACAATAGCCCGACTGAATGAAGTCCTACCTGAGCGGTGGCCACACGCCAATCCTGTTGATACGGTGGGTTTTGGATTCGTTACCTATCCCTGCCTCTGGCCACTGATAGAAGATGATAATATAGACGCGGTGCTGATGATGGGTGGCATTGGTCGTATGGGAATGGTGGCGCGGCGGCTGATGAGCGATAGGTTCCCGCCTGAAGGCTGGGACGAGCAGGCATTTAAAGCCCGGGAAGAGGAGGAGCGAAAGAATTTGAATAAATTGTTTGAGTATATAAAGAAATATCAAAAGCCAGTTATTATCTTCAATCACAATGCCGGTACGGCTAAGGACTCGCCGATGTTTAATGAACTTAAAGAGAACGGCGTTATGATGTACCCTACCCCAGAAAGGGCAGCAAGGGTGCTGGCTCACCTGGTAGCCTATAGCCGATATCTGAACTCTGAATAGCCAGAAGGAGAGTTAGCTCCCATGCCGGAGTTAAGTGATAGGTCGAAAGAAAAAGGCGATATTATCAAAACTAAATCACTATCGGTAAAGGAAATGGAGACGGTAGCCAAGAGGCTACGTCGACACGTCATTACCATGACCGGCAAGGCGGGTAGCGGTCATCCCGGTGGTTCCCTTTCGGCGGTGGAGATTGTAACCACCCTCTACTTCAATCTGCTGCGGCATAACCCTGAGGACCCCAACTGGCCCGACAGGGACAGATTTATCCTCAGCAAGGGACATGCCGCCCCGCTGCTCTATGCGGCTCTGGCTGAATGTGGCTACTTCCCGGTTGCGGAACTGTCTACCTTGAGGCAGTTAGGTAGTAATCTTCAGGGTCATTGCGACTCTACGGCTACCGTCGGAGTAGAGATGACCGCAGGTTCCCTGGGGCAGGGACTGTCGTTCGCTGTTGGAGTGGCCCTAGCTGGCCGTCTCAATAGACAGGAATACAGGGTATATGTTCTGCTGGGTGACGGCGAGTGCGATGAGGGGCAGGTGTGGGAAGCAGCGATGGCGGCTTCCCATTACAAGCTGGACAACCTGATAGCTATCGTAGATAACAACGGACAGCAGATTGACGGCTGGAATCGTGATGTCATGAACCTCGACCCTTTCAACAAGAAGTGGCAGGCTTTCGGCTGGCACGTTATTGAGGTTGATGGTCATGACCTAACCCAGCTTCTTAACGCCTTTAACCAGGCAAAGGCAGTCAAGGGTCAACCCTCCGTCATTATTGCCCACACTATTAAGGGTAAAAGGGGTCAGCTTTATGGAGAATAACCCGGATTTCCACGGCAAAGCCCCTAACGCTGCCGAAGTGGCGTTAGCCCTGAAGGAGCTGGAATAGGATGCCTGAAGAAGTCTCAATGAGGGAGACCTACGGTAAAACCCTCGTGGAACTGGGCAGGGAGAACCCGGATATTGTGGTGCTTGATGCCGACCTGTCTAAATCCACGATGACAACCTTCTTTGCCAAAGAGTTCCCCGAGCGTTTCTTTGACTGTGGCATTGCCGAGCAGAATATGATAGGCATTGCCGCTGGTCTGGCATCCTCAGGCAAGATACCCTTCGCCAGCACCTTTGCCGTTTTCGCTCCCGGGCGTTGCTTTGACCAGATACGTGTATCAATAGCCTCTCCCAGGCTCAATGTCAAGCTGGTGGTCACCCACGGGGGTATCAGCGTCGGTGAAGACGGCTCTTCGCATCAGGCAGTTGAAGACCTCTCCCTCGCTTCCTCACTGCCTGGCTTTACGGTTATTGTTCCTGCCGATGCCATTGAAACGGCCCAAGCCGTGAGGGCGGCTGCTTCCAACTGGGGACCTTTCTACATCAGGCTGGCTCGCCTCAAAACACCGCTGGTGTATAAAGATGACTACCACTTCAAGCTGGGGAAGGCGGTGGTGATGAGACCGGGCAAAGATGTCACCATAATTGCTATCGGCATTATGGTAGCCTCGGCACTTGAAGCCGCTGACAACCTCAGGAAGCAAGGCATTGATTGCCGGGTGCTGAATATGCCCACCTTAAAACCCGCTGATGAGGCGGCCGTTATTAAGGCAGCCGTTGAGACCGGAGCTATCGTGACCGCTGAAGAGCATCTGGAGCATGGCGGGCTGGGGAGCACTGTCTCGCAGATTGTTGTCAAGAACCAGCCAGTGCCTATGGAGTTTGTGGCGATTAAGGATACCTATGCTGAATCGGGCAAACCTGCTCAACTTTTAGAGAAGTATGGTCTGACAGCTAAAGACATTGAGCAGGCTGTCCGTACCGTGTTAAAAAGGAAATGAATTAAGCTACTGAGGACTGGAAGCGAAAGAGTAAAAGCAAGGTATTAAAAACTATCACTTCGGGCGAGCGCTGCCTTTTTCGGGGGCATAGGACGTCTGGAAGAGAGTGAAGCCTAAGCCTTGAGCACCGCTGTCCGCCTCGTCCTGAGGAAATGAGTGAAACCCACCAGACAGGGCAAGCCCATGCTGTAGATTATCAGTGTTCCAGGGAATCCCATCAACCAGCATACCAGCGGTAGCGGGACAAACAGGAAGACGCTGGCTAGCGTAACATTTTTCTTAATAGCCAGTACCGCCAGTGTCGGTCCAGCCAGGATTAGCATTGGCTGAGTCATTAGAGTTGTCAGTACCCCGATAGCCGTGCTCTCTCCCCTTCCACCCCTGAAGCCCAGGAAAACTGGCCAGTTATGACCGATGACGGCAGCCGCCCCGACACTCAGGATGGCTAGCTGAGGGATGCTGACTGCCTGGGCAATAAGGACAGGTATTGCTCCTTTGGTAGCGTCGATGAAGAATACGCTTACCCCTGTCTTGTGCCCCAACTCATGATAGGCGTTGCGGGCGCCCATGTTGCCATCGCCCAGTTGCCGGATGTCTTTGCCTTTAAGCAGACGCCCGGCGATATAGGCAGTGGGGATTGAACCCAGAATATAACCTAGAAAAACTATCAACCAGGGCATATCTTTTCTCTCTGGTGCCGGGAGAGGGACTCGAACCCACAAGGATTGCTCCGGCGGATTTTAAGTCCGCTGCGTCTGCCCATTCCGCCATCCCGGCGCACTTAAAATTGTAGAGCCTGAAATTGCGGTTGTCAATTCAACTAACTCACGAGTGAACGAGGGGCTACCGTCCCTCTTAAACACCCCAAAATTGAGAGGAAAAGGGGGCTTAAGCACGTCCCCCACGAAATCAAGATTTCTGGGGTAAGATTAAGGGAGTAAAGTTGTTGAATACCCAATTTGCATCGAAAGCCGTTATGAGGTTATAATAGGCAACGGAACCGGGTGGAAAGCGGTGGTTTGGAGGGTCTTTAGGGGGCGACGTAGCCAAGTGGTTAAGGCGGGGGTCTGCAAAACCCCTATCCAGCGGTTCGAATCCGCTCGTCGCCTCTAATTTTAGGCGCCAGGATTTGCCCAGCGGAAATGCTCTGGTCAAGCGCCTGCGACGGAAATTCTCCCTATTTGAGCGGTATATCAAACTTTGCCGCACATTGGTCTAAAAAGCGCCGCATTTCCAGACGTTTGGCGTCACCACTGACATAAATTTCTTCAAGCTCCCTAAGCTCTTCCTCCTGGACTCTCAATAGTGAACGGCTGACGTTTGCCGCACGGTTCGCCTCAAGTTCGGTGCGCACCCGGATAATCAGTTCAATAAGTTCAGCTTCGGTCATGGGTGGCTTCCCTCGTAAAGACCAGGCTGGCTAGAGCCTACCGCCATGCGTCTATGCTGTAGACGGGTGCGGCTCCCCACATACCTCGGGGACCGCCGGTAATTTCATAGCATATCTCTTCATCTGAGCCGCAGACGATGATGCAGTTGTCGCTAGGGGTATCTCCTGCCACCGGCACCATATAATCATCGGGCAGTTCTTTCCATGGCTTCCCTGAAGTTCTTTCTACCCCCAGCCAGCCATTTGTGGTTAAATCAACCCAGGAGCGGTCACGGTATTTTTTCAGAGGTTCAAAACTCTTCTTCCAGATGTACTCTAGCACCGCTTCTTTAGACTTAAAGCCAATATCATAAAGGTGCTGAGCCATTTCGTGAACCATAATGAATGTCCGTGGGCCCTCTCGTTCACCCACCCAGATATCGGGCAGTATCCAGTCAAGCCAGTTATGCGGGCCAGGTATGCCTTTAACACCGAGTTTCCTAGCCATGCCGCCGTGACCGCTCTTCTGAAGTGCCCGGTACCCACCGGGTGAGAACTGGGCACCGTTTAAGCCGCCTTCCGTGGTCATGACCATAGCAATGCTTTCATCCTTTCTGAAGCCGAACTGCTCGTTTAAGCCTTTCCAGCCGGGCGGTAGCTTATCCGCACATTCGGCAAAGGCCAGCCCTCCTCGGTTGATCGGGCTGCCGATGCTGCTCATCCGGTTGATGCCGGGAATTGCACCGCCAAGGTTACGCGCCATTATCTGATAGGAACGGCCGATAACCGAGTTAGCCGGGTTGCCGGGACCGAGCATACCGAGACCGGAGTTCATTCCTATCTCCTTGGCAATCGGACCGCTGACGCAAATCCACTGATTGTTGAAGACAGTGGTACCGGTAGGGACCCCTGATTCAGCAATCGCCAGTACCACAGGCAGGTGCTCCGGCTTACACCCAGCCATCACGGCGTTAATCGCCACCTTTTCTACGGTAGCCGTCCAGTTCCTGGGCTGGAACCGCACCACATCACCCTTCTTTATTACCCTGTCAAACCGCCCCGCTCTATCAGACTGGTAGGTTATCAACTCGTCCGGTTTGTGGCTGGTGCCTTTGAGCATCTCCGCCACACGCTCCTCGGTGGGGACTACTATCGGGAGACCGTCCGTATAGATGGCGATAGGAGCATTTAGCGGTTCGGGAACGTGCATTGTCTGCTGGTAAAACTCCTCGGCTTCCTCAAGGGTCCCCTCAAAGAGCACCCTCTCCTGCGAGGGAGTATACAGGCCGCTTTCTTTTTCCTTTTCAGTCAGAGGACGGGTGAGGGCGTCAAGCATGGGCTTAATCCACTGGTCAACGTCCTCCGGCCCGGGAAGTGTTCGCGAGGCGGGTAAATATCGTACATGGGGAACGCCGGCGGCCAGCGCCTCCTGTTTGACCATCTCATGCTGGTCTGCCAGGTCTACAATCACCGTCGGAATGCCGGCTTTTTCAAGCTTGGCAATGTAGGGCAACTGCCCCCACACGGCACCACTTCACCAGCATACCGCCAGTATTACCGCATCAGTGGTCTTCATCTCCTCTTCGGTCAATTCGACCGGCATAGGGGTGTACGACTTCTTGGTTGTCCAGTTAACATTGGGATAATCTTTCTTCAACCGCCTTTCCAGGGCTATGGTGATATCCGGCTCGCCGGTGATGCTGAAATGGATGGTCTTGCCGTCAAGGGTATCAAGACGCGGTGCCAGAGGATATGTTTTCACCGGTAGCTGTATTCCAACAGGATTAAGACATTTATATACTCTACCTTTTTCAGCCATTTTTCACGCTCCTTAGGTCATTATTCTTGATGATAAAGTGTAACCCTTCTCCTGAAAATTTGTCAACGCTGGAAAAATGATTATAATTTAGGATGAGTAAGGATGCCCAGGAATGGAGGATGGCCGATATTGAAAAATCCCAGTGCGGCACTGGTAGAGAAGATTGAAAACCTCAAAAGAAGGAGAAACGCCGTTCTCCTGGCGCACAACTATCAACCCGGTGAAGTCCAGGATATAGCTGACTTCGTTGGGGACTCGCTGGAGCTCATTCAGCAGGCTACCGCAAACGAGGCTGATGTTATTATTCTTGGAGGGGTTCAATGCATAGCCGAGACAATCGCTATTGTCTGCCCCGATAAAGTGGTGCTCCTCCCCGATATGAATGCCGGCTGCACACTGGCTAATATGATTACTCCGGAACGTCTGCGGGAGAAAAAGCAACGATACCCCGGGGCTAAGGTAGTCTCCTATATCAATACCCCGGCAGCCGTCAAAGCCGAGTCTGATGTCTGTTATGCCGAGGCTGATGCGGTCAGTGTCGTCGAGAAATTGCCGTCAAATGAGGAGATAATGTTCATCCCCGACCAGTACCTTGGCGACTATGTGGCTACAAAGACCGGGCGCGATTTGATTCTCTGGCCCGGGTACTGTTCCCCTCACATCAAGATAAGACCGGAGGATATCTTAAGGCAGAAAGCGGAGCATCCCGGGGCTAAGGTAGTGGTCCATCTACAATGCATACCGCAAGTAAAAGCCCTCGCTGATGCCGTTTCAGGTACCGCCGGCATAATCAGGTTCGCTCGTGAAACTGACGCCGGGGAGATAATTGTCGGCACAGAGACAGGTATATTGCACCGTCTGAGAAAAGAGAACCCGGGCAAGGTGTTCATACCAGCCACGGAACGAGCCGTATGTGCAACCATGAAGCTGGTGAGCCCGGAGAATATTCTGTGGTCACTGGAGAATATGGAGCCGCAAATAAAGGTGCCTGATGAAATCCGTCTTAGGGCAAAACCGGCTGTCGATAGAATGCTTGAGGAATAATGGCAGGCTTTTACAGGTGGATAATGTGCACGTCCGCTCTGCCAGCTTCCAGTTCCAGTATGCCGACGGTGCCCAGGCCTGGCTGATAGTTTAATAAAGTGGGACTTCCGGGGTTTATATAAAGGACACCATCACACCGTTCAACCACAACGCGGTGCTCATGGCCGAAAACGATAGTATCAGGCTTACCATACTTATCTTCCCCGGCAGAGATTCTGTTTTGCCGCCGTAAGGCTAGCCATAGTGGGGATATCGGGACGTGTGGTCCTTCATGGATGAGCCACAGTATGTGTCCCTCAAGCTCCAGGATATGTCTTTCCTGCACACGGGGGTCTGGTGCGGGATAATCGTCATCACCCAGTGCCGCCAGTACCGGGGCGATACGCTCCAGCTCATCCAGCACGGAGTGAGCGTAAATATCACCGGCATGCAGGATAAGGTCAACACCCTTAAATGTTTCCATTACCTGAGGAGGGAGTTCCTTCCGTTCAAAGGGAATGTGGGTATCTGAGATAAGTCCAATACGCATAATCACCTCTTTTCTGATGTTTACGGTAGCTAATCTCTTAACCTGTATCTTGCTGGTGAAAGTCTTGGATTCCTCAGTTGAAAACGTCAGCTGAGAAATATTCACTCTAGTTTACCGCAAACGCTGTTCATTTACAAAGTGAGCGAAATTTCCGAGATTGTTTCAGTCAGGCTATTACGGTAGAATAGGCAGGACAAGAGAAGGGAGAGACAAGCGGTGAAGGTATTGCTACAGCGGGTTACCGGGGCTTCAGTTTCGGTGGCTGGTGAGGTGGTGGGAAGGATTGGTCGGGGGCTGGTAGTTTTTGTGGGAGTGGCTAGTGGGGATACCGAAAAGGATGTACAGTATCTGGTGCCAAAGGTAGTTAGTCTGCGTATTTTTGCTGATGAAGAGGGCAAGTTCAACCTCTCGGCTCTGGATATCAAGGGGGAACTGTTAGTGGTCAGCCAGTTCACCCTTCTGGCTGATACCAGAAAGGGGCGGCGTCCCAGTTTTGTTGGGGCGGCACCGCCGGCGCAGGCTGAAGCCTTGTTTGAGCAGTTTGTCAAGCAGGCCCGCCATAGTGGCTTAAAAGTGGAGACCGGGCGCTTCCAGCAATATATGCAGGTAGAAATCCATAACGACGGCCCGGTGACAATAATGCTGGACAGCAGGGAGAAGTTTCAGGAAAGTGTCAATTGCAAACGCAATAAATAGCAAAAAAGCGAGCCGTTTTGATGAAAAAATATAAAATTCTCGTCGTCGCCGCTCTAGCTCTAAGCCTTGTTGCCTCAATTCTGGGAGGTTGCTCACCGGCAGAACCGGCTACTAAGCTCAAAGTAGTCACCACCACCTCCCTGATAGCTCAGATAGTGGAGCGGGTTGGGGGGAACACGGTCGACGTGGTCAATATTATCCCCCCCACCCAGTGTCCCGGGCACTTTGATATTAAGCCCGGTGATATTCAAAAGCTGGCTGATGCCGACCTTTTCCTCATGCACGGCTGGCAGGGAGAGAAGTTTTCTGAGGAGCTCATCGCCTCAGCCAATAATCCCCGCCTCACCGTAGTCAAGCTTGATGTTAAAGTCGACGATAATACTAACTGGATGACGCCACCAGTCCAGCAAGCGGCGGTCGATAAGGTCGCTAACGCTCTGTCCCAGGTAGATGCCAAAAACAGTGCCATTTATGGGAAGCTGGCCAAGGTGCTCAAGGTAATGATTGGGACTAAATGGACAGCGTTAACAGGGAGGCTGGACAGCGCCAATTTGGAAAACATTAAGGTTATATGTGACGAACAGCAGGCCGGGTTCGTGCAGTGGACGGGGCTCAATATTATCGCCACCTTTGGTCGGCCTGAGTCACTGACACCCGAAGTATTAAAAGAACTGGTGGACAAGGGTAGAGAGGAAGGTGTTACCCTGATTATCGAGAACCTCCAGAGCGGGCATAATTCTGGGGCAGTGATTGCCGAGGAACTGAGTTGTAAGAGGATAACCCTTTCCAACTTTCCCGGTGGCTTTGATAATACTGAGACCTGGGAGAAAGCCATTGACTACAATGTTAACCTGATACTGGAGGCAGTAGTTCAGTAAACTACCACCTCAAATGAGGGTAAAGAAATGGGAACTACCGTGATAAGAGTTGAGAATGCCGTGGTTTCTTATCGTGAAGATGTAGCCCTTCGGGGTGTGTCGCTTGAGGTGGAGTCCGGGGAGTTTGTCGGAATCATCGGACCTAATGGCGCGGGCAAGACCACGCTCCTTACCGTAGTTAATGGCTTAGGCAAACTACTCAGCGGGAGAGTGTGGGTCCTGGGTAACTTTCTTACCCCGAGCAACAGCCGTTCATTGAGAAAGAGGGTTGGCTATGTGGCTCAGGTCGAAAATATAGACCCAAGGATGCCAATGCTCGTGCGTGATGTGGTGATGATAGGTCGCTACGGAGTGCTGGGGTTGCTGAGAAAGCCGGGTAGGCATGACTGGGGAATCGTTGATGAGATGTTAAAGCTAGTAGGCATGGACCACCTTGCTTGGCGGCCCATTGGTCATCTTTCTGGTGGTGAGCAGCAACGGGTAGCCATCGCTAGGTGTCTGGCACAGGAGCCGGAGTTGCTCCTGCTTGATGAGCCAACTGCTTCGCTGGACTGGAAGGCGCAGGCTGAGATACTGGGACTGGTAAAGCAGATCCATGATTCCCAGCGACTCACCACTCTATTTGTGACCCACGACCTGAGTGTTCTGCCCGTTGCCTGTGACCGGGTGGTATTGATGAAAGGGGGTCTTATCTTGGGTGTCGGCCCTCCTGATAAGCTACTGACCAATGAAAACCTCAGCCAGTTATATGATATGCCTGTTTCGGCGGTGGCGGAAAGGCGGGGGAGGGCAGTCTGGTCTGATATTAAGGAGCTTTAGGTTTGGACTTATCTATCTTTGGCTATCAGTTCATGCAGAATGCCATCATTTCTACCTTCCTGGGTGGCGTTGCCTGCGCTAGCGTGGGTGTTTTCGTGGTGCTGATGCACATGCCTTTTATTGGGGTGGCGATGTCGCACGCTGCCTTTGCCGGGGCACTACTCGGGTTGTGGTTAGGTTTTAATCCCCTGCTCGGTGCCTTTGCCCTCAGCCTCCTGGCGGCGGCGATTATCGGTCCCCTTGCCGACCGCGGGGAATTAAGTCCGGAGACCTCACTGGGGGTTATCTTCTCTCTTATGCTTGGCATTGCCTTCCTCTTTATAGGGTTGATGCCTGGCAGTAAATCGGGAGCCCTCGAGCTTTTGTGGGGCAGTGTTCTCACCAATACCAGAGGCGATATCATACTTTTGGCGGTGGTGGCGGCTGTTGTGGTGGGTCTGGTATTTGTCTTCTATAAGGAAATACAGGCAACGGTCTTTCACCGTGGCATAGCCCTCTCAGTAGGGGTACCCGCCACGCTGGTCTTATATGGCATCCTTTTCCTGACCGGGGCGACGATTACTGTGAGCCTCCGTTCTCTCGGCGGCTTGCTTATCTTTAGTCTGATCCTGAATCCAGCCGCCGCTGCCTATCAGCTTACCTACAGTATGAAGCGGATGTTCCTGCTGGCGGCGGGCTTCGGCGTTCTCTCCGGCTGGATAGGTCTGCTGTTTTCTTACCTCTTCAATATTCCCAGTGGGGCCACCATAGTGATCACATCATCGGTCATCTTTATACTAGCACTCATTTTCTCGCCTAAAAGGAGGGTAAAGGGCTGGCAGGAAAAGCCAGCTACAGAATAGTAGAGAAAGAGAAAAGGGGGATAGGTTTGTTAAAAAACCTCAGGGCATATTTCAATGAGAGGGCAGCCATCTGGGACGAAATCGCCACCGAAAAGGACACGACCAAGCTTGAGAGAATGGCTAAACGCTTGAATATTAAGCCTGGCGCCACGGTCTTGACGTGGGGACGGGAACCGGCGTCTTCATCCCTTGTCTGCTCACTATTACTGGAATGATATTTCCCCTGACAGCGCCGGGATGCGGTTGTTACTTGAAGCGGCTGGATTTACCAAAATAAAGGCAGAGGACAACGAGGATAGTTATCTGGCTAGCGCTGAAAAACCGGGGTAGCAGTGGTTCAGGTGGGCTTGAGGGTCTGGGGCTCAAGCTCAAGGCTGATGTCCAGGGCCCTCGGGGAGTGGGTGAGGGCGCCAATAGAGATAATGTCAACCCCGGTCCCGGCTACGGCGTGGACGTTTTTCAATGTGATGCCTCCTGAAGCTTCAATTTTGACCCGACCTGAGAGCAGGTTAACGACCCGCCGCATTTCATCGGGGCTCATATTGTCCAGCATAACTATGTCAGCCCCAGCCTCAGCCGCCTCCAGGGCTTCCTGAGCCGTGGCGACTTCTACCTCGATGGTTAAGCCCTCGGGAGCATTTCTTTTAGCCTTAGTTATAATATCCTTCAGGCTCATGCCCAGAGAACGCAGCGCTGCCAGATGGTTGTCCTTAATCAGGACGGCATCACCCAGGTGAAGACGGTGGTTTTGTCCCCCACCCATACGCACGGCATACTTCTCCAGTGACCTGAGCCCGGGAGTGGTCTTGCGGGTATCAGTAATCTTGGCGCTAGAGCCACGGGTTTTGGCGACATATTGGGCTGTTTGTGAAGCGATGCCGCTCATCCTCTGCAGGAAATTGAGTGCCGTTCGTTCCGCCTTGAGAATGCTGATTACTCTACCGGCAATGGTGCCGATTATGTCTCCTGGTTTTATCCTGGCACCGTCCTTGATGAGCAGTTCAACTTCAAGGGAGGGGTCAACCCTGAGGAATACCTCCTTGGCTATCTCACCGCCAGCCAGGATTCCCCTGGCTTTAGCCAGTAGGAATGCCCTGCCTCGAAGCTCGGGAGGTATCAATACCTCGCTGGTCACATCACCCCTGCTTAAATCCTCGGCTATAGCCAGGTCTATAATAGTATTGACCTGCTCTTTTGACAGCCCGGTTTTGTTTGCTTGCCTCACTCTATTACTTCCCCTGTATCTTGACTATGCCGCCCTTGGTGACCCTTATTTTGGCTCCTGATTCAACTATCAGAACTACGCTGTCCTCGTCAATCTTATCAACCTTCCCGTACACACCTCCGGCGGTAATTACGGTATCTCCCTCCTCCAGTCCAAGCACCATTCGGTCATGCTGTTTCTCTCGCTCGCGCAAGGGTCTAATCCCGAAGAAATAGGTCATCCCCACAAATAGCAGCAGAAGAAGAATCAAAGGCACCCAGGTAGCCATTTTCCCCTCCTTGTTTCAGTCTGTGCCCTTCTGTTCAATCTCGCCTTGTAGCGACCAGGGGCTTGTCTTCTCAACTCTGATATTCACCAGTTGCCCCAGGTGGTCGCCGTTATCACTGAAGAATACCAGTTTACCACTTCTGGTCCTACCCTGCCACTTGTCCTTCTTCTTTCCTTCTACCAGGATTTCAACCGTCTTGCCCAGTAGCCAGGCGTTAATTTCAGCGGCGATACCTTCCTGGAGTTGCTCAACTAGCTTTAAGCGTCTCCTTTTCTCACTGGCTGGGATATTATCCTCAAGCTCCCTGGCGGCAACAGTCTCCGGTCTTGGTGAATAGCAAGCTATATGGACAGTGTCAAACCTTAGCTCGGAGAGCAAGCTAACTGTCCGCTGGAACTGCTCTTCGCTTTCCGAGGGGAAGCCCACGATGACATCGGTGCTGAGGGCTACCCCCGGTATCTGGCGGCGTATCTCGGCAACAAGCCGGCGGTATTGCTCCACCGTGTAGCCCCGTCCCATTAGTTTCAGAATGTCGTTGTCACCTGACTGGGCAGGCAGACAGATTAGCTCACAGACCTTGTCCAGACGGGCTAACGCTCCGATGAGCTTGGGGCTCATGTCCTTGGGGTGGTTAGTCAGGAAGCGCAGGCGAGCCAGTCCATCTATATTGTTTAGCTCAGTGAGCAGGTCAGCCAGGTCAGGTCTGCCGGGCAGGTCATGCCCGTAGGAATCGACATTCTGTCCCAGCAAGGTAACCTCTCTGGCGCCACGGGACACCAGCTCTCTAACCTCGTTGCTTATTTCGGCTACCGGACGGCTCCTTTCCCGCCCTCGACGGTAGGGGACAATACAATACGAGCAAAAATTATCACAGCCCTGAATGATTGGCACATAGACACTGACCGGTACTTTTTGAGGTAATACCAGACCCCACCCGGCTTCTTCCAGCCACGGTGGCGGTTCTCCGGGCTTGAAAAAGTAGTCAACATGAGGGAACTTCCTTTTCAATTGCTTGGTATCAGAATCTACCAGACAGCCAGTCAGGGCAAGGGTTAGCCCCGGGCGTAGCCTTTTCAGCGGTTTAAGGGCATTGAGCTTGTTAATGACACGGTTCTCCGCGCTCTGACGTACCACACAGCTATTAAGCACAACAATATCGGCTTCCTCGGCGGTGGTTAAAGCCTGGTAACCAAGCTGGTCAAAGAAGCTAGCGAGCCTCTCGGATTCAGCCTTATTCATCTGGCAACCGATAGTCCAGATATGATAGTGGGGCATTGTGCTTCAACCTGCAAGTGGTATTGAAAAATATACCCAGCCAACAGGGGGCATCTTATTTTCTCATGTGGCGGAGGGAATGGGATTCGAACCCATGACCCCAGAATACCCAGGGTAAGCGCTTAGCAGGCGCCCGCACTAGACCACTATGCGATCCCTCCGTAACCTTAACATAATTTTATTTTATTCCGTGCATTTTTACAACCTATCCCCCTGAGGCACCCAAAAAGTGAGATGAAAGGGAACTCAGCCCCCAGACCTGGACTCTGAAGCAGGTGCGCCAGACCAGATGGCGGACCGCTGCTGTATTTTATATTCTCGCAAAAGCCACAGCCCTGAGACAAGAAAAGCGAGTACATCGGAAACCGGCATTGATATCCAGACTCCGTATAAACCCCAAACTCGGGAAAAAAGATAGAGCAACGGGATAAAGAAGATAAACTGGCGAACCAGCGAAAGGATTAAAGCTTCTTTGCCCTTTGACAGACCCTGAAAAGTGGTAACGAATAGAACCATTGGTCCCCAGATGAACAGCGTTGACATCATAATAC
>Ga0209102_1000351_pt1 | contig 31057 bp, 50 predicted proteins | sample ConPoolayeHmetaG_FD_185483 | JGI IMG/M metagenome (GOLD analysis project Ga0209102, IMG submission 185483) | Hot spring microbial mat communities from California, USA to study Microbial Dark Matter (Phase II) - Cone Pool mat layer H metaG... ...
CCAAACAAGAATATCAAAAGATGCAAACGATGTAACCGCATAGTAGCATCAGACATGGGATACGCAATCAGACCATACATCATCGTAAAGAAAAATATACATGAAATCTATCTCTGTGATGATTGCCATGAGAAAAAACAGAAAAGAAAAAAATCCAGATGAGATAACAATCCGCATTCTCATCTGTCGAAGATGCAAATATGCAATGATCCGCCGATACGGTCAATCTCAACCCCGATGCTCTAAATGTAGATATACAAAGTTTATCGAACAAATCATAACCATCAACCTAAAGGATGATACTAAACCAGTACAGCCACAACTTCAACCACAGACTAAACCACAAGCCGATGATGAACTCCTAAACAATATATCAGAAATCTTTACCGAAGTGTTTATGCAGACAGCAAGCATATCCGCCGTAGAAGCCAGAGCAGAACAACTATTCGAAAAGTATTCCAGGGAATTGTCTAATCTGGGTATAAACTCTGTCGAAGAACTTGTCCTCCGATGCTTCAAAATCTAACCTTACTTCTGAAGTCTGATGTATGCCGCAGTTCCCAGCAGGGTTATCGCACATTCCCTACCAAACGATGTTTTAATGCTCCACGCACATCTATTCTCAACACATTCTTCTTTAGTTAATGGGCAATCTTTTGGCATAGTCTTACCTCCATGTATTGTTTATCAGGATGAAACCATTTTCGGGGGAAAAGGAGATCCCGATGGCATCACTTTCCCAGGAGATCCAGTGCATCCTTCATCCTAACCCTATGGTTCATCCTGATATTTTTACCCGTTTTTTACCTGTCCAACAACCCAGTGTTCCCAAAGCAACACCTTCTGGCATACTAGCTTAATTGGATGAACCTCTTTTAACAACATTCATACCACCTCTCCCATCAGAGAAGCATTTAATCAATTTAAACCTTTTGTAAAGTGGAATTGACTAAATCTACATGGATATTTTCTCCACGATTTGCTCAGGGTAGTTTTTCAGTTCCTATGTGGATATTTTCTCCACTACTTACTCACCCTTACCGATTAGAACCAGAATTTACGGTATATACCAGAATTTGTTGTTTTACCAACTATGTATGATACTGATTAGCGTTTTCTGTACCTCTCTCTTAGTCTGTAATACCATTCTTCTTCTGGCGGATACGCACAGATGCTCAAATCGTAATTGTACTTTTCGACAAGGTAATCGATAAACCTTACTACACTGTGAACATCTTTTCTTTCTTCTTTAGCATCGATGTAATATCCTCTGTGTTCGACATATAGGATTTTGTGAGAACGATCTTCAAATTGTTCTGTAGCGATTACAAAGCCATCATACTGATACAACCTATAAATATGACCACCGATTGCTACATCAATAAGCACTTTACACTTTTCACGGAGGAACTTATCAATGTCTGGAAGTTCACTGAGATAGACCTTAAAGTTATGTAACTCAGTCTCATATTTCTCAAAGAGTCTATCTTCTTCTAAGTAATCAAATTCATCAATGTTCATTTTTTCATCCTCCTTCGTTGTTTTCTGATTTCAATCCGAATGACCCCGTCCCGTTCTGGATAGCACAGTACTAAGTCCCCCTTCTGGATATTGTATACTTCGCAGATTGTTTTTGGAATAACGATTCCCAGGCTTTTATATCCGACTCTAACTACTCTTCCCATATTTTCTACCTCCTTTTGATGATATAATATTTTGTAATGTTCTTAATGTAGTTCGTAATTTTAACATCCCATTGATCCGTTTCAGTTACTGGTATGAATTCAAGTCCCACTTGACCATATCCAGTTATATCCATGATGAATCTCTGGATATGTCCTTCATATCCTGCCCAATACTCATATACTTCGAAAGTTCTTTTATATTCCTGGCATGGATTTTCTTCATCATGTGTTCTGATTATAGATCCGTAATAATGGTACAATGTGTCATATTTAAGATGCGATTTTCCTTCCCGTCTGCACTTCTGACATACAGTAACTATCTCTGCTATTTTTTTACATCTGGTTGTAAGGAATTTATCAAATTCGTTAGGACTCAATTCTTTAAGGAATTCTTTTAATTCATCTTGAGATTTGAACAATGCGGAATAGAGTTTATAGTATTTTGTCTCATTATGGATATGATCTTCAACTCTTATATCCCAATGTTTTTTATCTGTTTCAACTACTATCACTCCTTCGCTTCCAAAAATTCCTCCAAGGACATAGTCTATGAACAGACCAAAATCAGAAGTATCTCCTCCTGATTCATCAATATATTGGATATAGTCATAATCAGCACAAATACTCCCTGTATCATGCCTTAATGCAGCAACGAACCCATCACATTTGAATAAGAAGTAACACTTTGTGTGTATGTGTGCAGGCCCGTATCGTTCGCATAGAATTTCTACTGAAGCAAGTTCCTTACACCGTTCTGTAATTTCGCTCCATTCAGCTTCCCTGATGTATTCTTCAAATTCTTCAATAGATTTAAACGCTTTCATGATTATCTCCTCTCCCCTGTATATTGATGCCATTATTTATTTTTTGTTCTTTCTTTTTCAATGATTGTCTATGTGCCTCCTTATTCCTCCTGCGGAGAAGCCGCATAGTGCGGTTCTCTACAGTGATAGCATGTTGCCTTCTTTTCGGCGGCCTCAACTGCCTGAAGCACGCCTTCTGGAGGAGTGGTATCCCACTCTCCACGATCATACAGACATAGCCTTTCAAGTATTGCTCTGTCTTCACGAATTTCAACTATCCGATAAACAACAATATTGAAGTCGTATCGGTGGTGGTTTGCCTTGACGACTATGTCACAAGGCATTATTACAAATAGTGCATGCTCACCGCATGCTAAATGTCCACGCTGCCTGATATAAAGCGGCTTTTTTGGTTTACCATCAGAAGATGCGATAATAATCGCATCTCCCGTGTTACTATATCCTCCTCCTGTCTCCCAGAGACAGGGAAGGCCCTTCTTTGAACGAATTATTCTCCATTCTACCAGTTTTTCATTTTCTATCATTTTATCGCCTCCTCATTCATCATCATCTCATCCAAAAGTAGCAATTGATTTTGCTCCTACTATCTGTCCCTTTTCATTCCTGACACTTTCACCTATCGCAAACACATCTTTTCGTGCTTGCGATACGGCTTGTGCTACTGGAAGAGAAACAATGTATATTGTTCCCTCATGTGGTGGGGGTAAGTTCTGAATATTTCCAAGTGTCTTCCTGATGATAGGAACGGCTGTTCCGTTTACAAATATGTGTCCCACAGTCTCTATCTTCTCCTCACACCGTGCTGGTGGTGGAGTAGGCGGTATTTCTCCTACTCCATCAATCACAATAGCATGAGGAGTCAGGTTTACTACTTTTACATTCTTACCGCTATCGGACACAACCATGTCCGCACGGGTGGAGGTCTTGCCTCCAGTTGTTATTTGTTCATTCGTCATTTTTTCCACCTCCTATTTTGTATACAAGATACCACTTCATGTATCCAAGATAGAGCGTAACAAGTTCAACAAAAACCTTCTTCTCATCAAGAGAGAGGAATGAGATGGTTTTAGGGATTTCCTTTGCCATCCTGGAGAGATCTTCTATTTTTTGTAGCATACGACTTCTGAACTCTGCTGACATGATTTCTCCTCCATCCTCTATGGGATGGTCAAGAAACCCCTTTAATTCTTCGATTGAGCCTGTCTTTATTACATCAAGTAGAGTGTTTACTATTACCTCACTTGGTAGTGTACTCAGTGAATCTACAAATTTTTTCGCATCGTCAATCAACCTATCCCTTGCTTCGCCAACTATCATTTCTTTTGATGTCATGGTATCATCCTCCTTTAGTATCCATCATGTTCCAAAATATAGAGATGGCACATGATATCCCTAACAACATCCTCATAGTCAACCACTTCATCTTTACCATCGATACGCATGATCCACTTTCCATCTTTATAGTATATCTCTGATATTGGAGTGGTTTCATCTGCCCACATCTCCAGGATTTTTCCTTCTTTCATCTTTTCGATGATTTTTTCACATCTCATACCCTTCCGTACAACTATTCGCTCACTCTCTCTGATAGACATGTTTACCACTCCTGTGCATATTCGCACCCATCACAGAATCCGCCCACTTCCCAATCTTCGTTAACTAATTCATATTCCCACTCTGTTCCACAGTGTGGACAGATCCATACCTTCTTTCTGCTATCGGACTTTTTCCCATCCGCCCGGGTGGAGGTCATACCTCCATTCTGGATCTCCTTTTCTGTCGTCATGAGTTCTCACCGTGAAAGGGTAATACATTGTAAGTATTTAAGTTTTATGGTGTAATACTCTTTACATGATAGCATGTCCCTTTACCAAAAGAAAAACTACAGACAGAAGAACATAGAGATCCAAACCACAAAAATTTTGTGGCCGAACCACATATGGGATGGTGAGGTATACACATGGAATTCTTTTTCCAGGTCATTTTTTACATCATCCATCTGGGGTAATCACTCACAAAACCACATTCCGTGAACACTTTTTACCCTGTGCCCCCGGGGACACCGGCGAATGGGCACTTTGCACACTGCCACTCTTCCTTTTTACCCTGTGCCCCCGGGGACACCAGGAAAACTCCTTTTCCATGTCATTTTTCCATTCTTCATCCTGTGTGAACCATCATCCTGCATGGACTTTCTGTGATCTCCTCCAGGATGAACCAAATTTCTCAACATGCCACCCTTTGTCAACATTCATCCAAATTCATGTTAACATTCGTTCGCATTTCTGTTAACACATGACAATCAGACTGCTGCACACATCCGTGTAAACTCCTATATCGGCTCAAGAAATGGATATTTTTCCATGCGATAGATTTATATCCCATTCTGCCTTTACCCATTATCATGTGTCCCCAAGATTCTGAACCTGAAGATGTGCCAGCACAGGATGAAAGCACTGAACCCCAGAACCAGAAAAAATACAAGTCTGTCGGGTTTAATGTATCCATCCAGGAACTTGAAAAGATCAAATCCGAATACGGCGTCGATGATGTCGGCGCCGCAATAATCTACCAATACCAGAAACGGAAAAATCCATCCGTCATGAATGCAATCAGAAAACTAACCAGAACAAAAAAGGAAAACTCTCCAAAACCAGAGGGTATCTATGTCCCAGAAGGCGTGGAGGATGTATTGAAAGCCACAGGCGAAATCACCGCCGAAGCACTAAAAAAGCAGTTTACTGAAGCCGATGAGAAAAAACGACGGTACGAAGAACTGATAGAACAACAGGCACTTGCATCAGCAGAAGACAAAAAACCCGACATAGTCGAAAAAATCGTCGAACAGTATGTCTCATCAGCCATAGAAACAGAAAAGAAACTCAAAGAAAAAGCACTTAAAGAACTTTTAGAAAAACCCGAAAAAAAAGAAATCGACATCAACCAGATCATTGAAAAGGTCAAACCCCCTCCTGAAAAGGATAAAGAACTTGAAAAAGAACTCCTCACCACAGTCAAACAGGAACTCATATCTCAACTCTCTGAACGACTAAAATCACAAAGCAAAATATCCCCAGAAACCATAGGTTCTATCATAAATGGAGTATCCTCCATCGTGGATAAACTTGAACCCATATTCGCATCCCTATCAACTAAACAGAGCATGACTGCATCTAAAGACAGAATCGTTACCCTGGCACAAATCCTGACCTCAATCAATTCAGACTCCGTACGAACCATGCGGGAAATGATACAACTCATGAAGGATAACCAGGACATACTCAAAAACCCTATCATGCTAAAAATCATCGAATCCATGATGTCCCAAAACCAGTTCCTATTCAAATCACTACAACAGGAACTAATACCTAATACCGAAACACCGACAAAGAAAAGAGAACCCGTAAACCTGAATGAAATTAAATGAAATTCCAAAAAATAGATGGATAAAATATCCACAGGAGTGGTGAACCATGAGCGTGAAACCAATTGAAATCACACGATGCGGATGCAATTTCTGTAAATCGGGACTATCCTATGTCATCGGGGAGTATACAGAAGTTCTAAAATGCCAATGCGGTGGGACTTGCACACACTGGGGCGTAAATAAAGAACGAAAAAAACCTATCCACATGCACCATAAACTCCTAAAATACCTAAAACACATTTACCACATCGGGGAAAAAAACGAAGACCTGGATGGGTTCTATTCTGCTTTATCCCTATACAGAGAGATACTGAAAACCAACTACATCTCTGCCATAAAGGTTACAAATGTCATCGAAACCATTACCAATAAACTCATAACCCAGTTCAAAAAGGATGATTTAGTTCGTGTGTGCGAAAAGGGCGATACATCATTCATGGAATCAATGATGAAACAACTCTTATCACAAAAGGTGAAATTCTTTGGATTTACAATAGATGCAGATATTGAGGGGTTCGTTAAACTCCTGAAACCACTAATCTATCCATATGTCCAGTTTACTCAGATCATGCGTATCCTGGAATTGAAACGACCAGAAATATATCGCTATCTCATGGGCAGTAAAGACCGGCTCTGGTGGATGGTTGAATGCTGTCGTAAACTAAACGAATACATCAAGTTCGAACCTCAAAACCTCATGCTCACCATAGATGAAGTGTTCGGAACAAAGTTTACGGAGGAAAAGGAGGAATAAACATGGATGAAGAACCAATTGAGGAGACAGAAAACTATGTCCGTATAGGTAGGGGGAAAAACGCCATCCTGGTCGGGAAAAACCAGTTGCTTGAACTACTGAACCAGGGGAAAACTGTACAAGAAGCCTTACTCACACTGGCAGAACGAAACCAAATCGCCTGGGTAAAAGGTGGAGAAATTTGCAAGCGTATGATGATGAACCAGTACATCTATCTATACAATCTTGGTGTTCCGCATGAAAAAATCATCGAACACTTCCAGAGAGACTTTCCAACAGAGTTAAAATGTCTCATCGGAGAATCCATATCCGATGAGGAAATCAAAGAAAACATCAAAAACCTCATACTAAAGTTCTCTGGAATAGATGAAACCACACAGAAAGATGACCAACCTGAAGATGAGATAACCATCAGTGATGAACCAATCCAGGATGACAAAGAATCTCACCATGAAGATGAAATAACCATCAGTGAAGAAGAACCTGCTGAAGAACAAAAACTCATGCTTGGCGACCAGGAAGTCGAAACAGAAGAAGACCTGGAACTATACGTCTCAGAAAAGGAGGGGTGGTGCTGTGGAGTCAATCCTAAAGTCATGTCAATCCTCTCCTCCGTTGAACAACTCACTTCAAAAGAAATCTCTGACCAACTGATGAAAGATTATGTTGTAAACGGATGGACAGAATCCCAACTCTTCCAGGAGGCATGTAAACACTGCGACAGAGATAAACTCATCAAAACTGCATATGAGAATATACCATACTCTTCAGTTTATGATGCTATGAAAACTATTGAACAAAAGGAAGGTCTCCAGGCTGCAATAGATACATACGGGAAATACCTATCAGGTGAAATAAAATCCATCATCTACTATGTAGAGAAGAAGTATCCAACAACTGAAGATTAACCATCGCCTCAATGCGGGCTAAAACCTGCTATACCCAGGAAAAAGTCATCACGGAAGACCGTTTTTGAGTGATTACACCAAGGATGGATGATGTAAAAAATTCCTGGAAACCCCTTCGAAACCCCTTGTTCCAATTGATTTATCCATATCTATAAGAGGAAATCGTGAATGCAATCGTGTAAATGTCTTGAAACTTCTCATACCGTTCCTTTAGGAGACCTTTAATAATCGAATGGTCAACCTTACTTTTTCCTTCCGGAGTCATATAGACAATCTTATACTCTTTAGTTATACCATTTGTTCGTGTGCGATATATTACAGGCACATTATTTGCTGATGCTCTGACAATCACTTCTGCAAACATTTCAAGTTCCTCTTCTGAAGCCGTAGTTAGATCGCCTTCAACCACAATTGTATTATCCTCTACATTGTATGATACTGCCATACAAATTCCTCAAAGATGATATCATAACTATTAATAAAAACTTTTCTGTTTACCTGTTCTATAATGGAGATTCACCGATTTTATGCGACATGACAATATACGCATCTACGACATCGCTAATACGCTTCTTAAGGTCTTCATACCAGGACATGGCAATATCCCTTAGAACAGTGAGATCTATCTTACTCATTCCCTCTGGAGTTGTGTAAACTATCTTATAATCCACAGGTGTATTATCTATTCTTATGCGATAGACCAACTTTCTGCCATGGATATATGACTCTGCAACCATCCATGCGAAATCTTCCAGTTCTTCATCTGAAGCCGTAATTATATTATCTTCAACGACAATTGTGCCATCAGGTTCAACATGGTATGAAAGTGTCATACCGATTCCTCAAAGTATATATCATCGCTGTGAATAAAGACCTTTCGATCAGACCGTTCGATGATGGTTTTCAGATTCATGATAGCGGGATAGTTCTTATAGAACAGGTAAACGATTGTATCCTCAATGGTTGAGAACCCGAATCTGACCTTGATCCTGAATAGTTTTGACCATACGCCTGAATGGATTACGATAGAATGTGTGAGTTTACCCCTATTCGGATAGGTATAACAGATGTTACCGACTTTTCGGATTACGCATAACTGTATGAGTTCGTTTAATCGTTCAGTGGGAGACCCGCTGTATTTCCAACTGCTGCACTTCCGCTTGATTGTTGATAGTGGTATGTATTCGCCCTTATTTTTTATCAGTATGAGCAATGGCATGTCCAGAGGAGATGGGGAGAGAACAATTCGGATTAACTTATTGATTCTGGTTCTCAATTGAGTTGCAGTGGTTTTCAATTCGGTATAAGTCTGTGTTGAGAGTTTAATTGACTTGTATTTAATGTGTGCCATGAATTAGAGAATGGAAATATTATATAAAGACTTTTTCCTCTATGGATAAAATCGTCTATTACGCATTCTTTTGAGGTTTAACGCACACTTGGTTGGCATTCATGGGATACTCATTCAGGCACAATTCTTCGCATAATGATTAATCAAGGATGGTTTCAATCATTTTTACGCCGATCTCATGGCAGAGGAGTATCCACTTTGCCTTAACGCACTGGACATGAGATTCTGGAGGGAGGTTTCTACATGATTGCTTAATCCTGTTAAACGCTGAGGAGAGGTAGTCATGGATTGTGTGTATGGTTAATGATTTACTTATCATGAAGTCAATCAATCGGTTTATGTCGAACACAGAATATCTAATGAACCCGCATGGATAGAACACTGCATCCTCATATGAAGCGATTTTGTCTTTATCGAACCCATTTTTATGTAGCATTAGAGCATCAAAGATGACTACGGACACATCAGAAGGTGATGGGATACATGAATACGGCAATTTATGTTTTAGTTCTGGGGGTTGTGGGTGGATATGGACTACACATGAACATGAGGGATGAGTTCCCGCACGATCTACTGATGCGACATCTCCTGTGGTTTCATTTTTTAGCACACATCCATTAGATAGGCACACTGAGACTTCATTGTATCCATATTTAGCCATGTGATGGAACTTCTTGATTAACTCTGGAGTTAGACATTCACAGCCCATGAATATGTAATGGGGATTTGCATATAAAAAAGTTGGTACAGGTATCTATCCAGGGGGTAATGAGTTGATACCTGTACCGATACTGGAGATCGGTTCATTCTGAATCGATGTTAGTGGTCTGAGCCTTTAGACCACACTTAGCACATCGAATCATGATGAATCCATCATCATGACTTCCTACTATGTCGAAGGCATGAGCACACTGTTCAACGATTTTATGGTCAGTTTCTTTGAATTCCTCAAGTCCACAGAGGATGCACACTGAGATGATGTAGTTTTCGCTCTCTTCAACGATTTCCCACTCATGGTTGCATGTCTGTCGATTTCTTATGAAATGTCTCATCTTCTCCATGTAGAGATAATGCTATCTCTCTATAAATAATTTGTGGATAAATTCTCCACCTATGGTTCAAATGATGAGTGTGGATAAATTCTCCATCTATGGATTACAATTTCACTGCACGGATTTCATCTATTACGCACAGATGATGTGGGATGATGCTGTTGATTGTTTCTGCTATGGCTATAATATCATCAAGCAAGTTTTTCCCCTCAGATGTTTTGATAACAAGATCTAACATGCATGTCTTTTGTGATGTTTGGAATATGCTTTTTCTGGATGAGGAGATTGATGCATCATATACGAAGTCTAATCTTGCGATGTGATTCAGTAATAGGTTTACGATTTCCTGCATTGGGCATATTGACCTGTCTGGAATCAGTATAGATACTATGATGATTGTACTCATTTATGAGATTATTTCAGGTTTTTCGTATGGTATTCTTAGTAATGAGGTATCTATTTCATCACGGTTGTTTACTTCTGCATGGAATATCATGTCTGCTGCTCTGACCATCTCAGTGAACAATTCTGATTTTGTTTCTCCTGGGAATACGATGGTTTCAAGTGTTTCGCAATTGATATAGACAACTTTGAATTTCGGGATAGTATTGATGAATGCGTTAGCGTTTGCCTGGATGACATGATGTGGTCTTGCTCCTTTTTCAAGTTCGAATCTGAATCCACCGCCGGTGATTGATTTTAGTTCATAGATACACTTTTCTGTTTTGTCGTATATGTCGTATTTTCCTGTAATTATGAATTGAGACCCCTTAACGAATTTTGACTGGATTCTGACTGACTTTCTCTGTTCCATAAGAAGGCTATCGGTTTTTGACTGGAGTGCTTTTTCGATGAAGTTATGGATATTTGTTCCACGAATGGCATATTTCATCATTTCCAGTCTTTGTGGTTCTGTATAGAATTCGACTAATGACTTATAGTCATTTTGTTTTATGGCATTGCGGATGAATTTTCGTTCATATAGAATTCTGTTTAGGCTGTCTATACCTGTTGATGAGATTATGCTTACATGGTAAGTTCCGACTTTAGGATAGAACTCTGCCTGTTCTATTTGTGTAGTAACTAAGTCTTTTTCAAGTAGTTCGTAGATTAGCACTCTTCTTTCACCATATACTTGTTTGATTTTTTTCATAATCCCAGACCTCCTGTATCAACCATATAGAATTTTGAATAATCGTAAATTAATTCCTGTTCAGTTCTTCCAAAGAATTCTGGAGGCACTTCAGTAGGTGGTTTGATTTCGGGTTGGACATTTGCCGGGCATGCGATGGCGAATGGGCACTTTGCACACTGCCACTCTTCAGGTTTCATTAGTTTGATTTGTCTATGGAATTGTCCATGATATTCTGACCAATAGACATACCATGCACGGTTTTTTATTTCGTTAAACAATCGTTCAGGGTCTGTATTGAAGTAATGTTCTGCTATTTTGTATGAACCCTCATCGATGTATACAATTCTGTATCGTTTCATTTTGTGTATAGAAGCGGAAGCGTTAGCGATTTCCTTATGGAACGGGTATGGTTCAGTTTTGGTTCCGATTTTTTCTGCCCATCCTGTGAAGGCTGGGCTTTTGACTGCAAAGAACTGGATATATTCTTCTTCTATTGTTGATATACCCAATGGAGTGGTTAAAGTTATTCTGGCTTCTTTAGACTGTGGAGGGATAAACTCATACTGGGTTATTTCTACGAAATTGAAGTATGGGATTTTACCGTTTGTTAGATCTTTTGTGATTTGTTTTTGTACTAATTCTGCGAAGTATCTGATGGTTATATGGTTGACTTCTCTTTCACGCATTAATGATATTTCGGACTTATACAAATCACGGATTGTCTGCGGAAACTCTATGGGTATTGACATTCGTTCTCTGCGGGATAGGATTTTTTCTCCACCTATAAACTCTCTGAGTTTGTCTCCATATTTTTGTTCCAGTTCGTTCATGATGACTTGTCTTCTCCAGATTAGGTTACGGAGGCATGCGGCAAGACTCAATTCTGCGACAGTATACTTTCCTGGAACAGGAAAATACTGTCCATATGGCGGTGTAACTTCTTTTACCTTCTTATCTACGATATAGTTTTCCACTTCTGCCTGGATATTTACCATACTTCATCACCTTTATACATTTCTTTTATGACTACAAGAGTAGCATGAACCATATGTTTAGTAAAATCTATGTAAGTTTTTTCCTCTTTTTCGCCGATTGGGCGGAATGAAGTTCGTTTAAATGGGTCGAATAGTTTTTCCTGGAGGTCTTCATCAGGTCTGCTATCAAGGACTACTGCGGTACCATCTTTTTCCTCAATGGTAACGATATGTTCTCTTCGTTTAGGTTTTTCCCGTTCTGAAGTACTGCCGATGATGTATAGATGTGTATCCTGATTATGGTATATGATTCTATGGCTTCCCTGGGCATAGAGGTAGCATCCACGGACAAGTTTTCTGAACTTTAGCCAGGCATGGACATTTGCACATATGTTAACATCGGCGACCGCCTGAAGGTTTATCCATGATCCCCAGATAAGTTTGGATAATGTGATTAACTCATCCTTTGTTGGATTCGGAGTAAATATTCCCTCATAAGCCCAGACTAAGACATTTGCTACATCATTTAATTTATAGAGAGGTCGTGGTGCTTTGGTTGTAGGGTATGGCATTTTGTGTAGCATGTATATCTCTTCTTACTTTTTTGTTAGAACGATTACGGTATCATTCATTTTTGTTACTACGCCTCTTTTTCGGATTCGCAAGATCATCAGGTCAATGTATTTATTGATGGGTAAGTCTAACTCATAATGTGTTCCTGCGGATACTGGTTTATGAGTTGACCCATCAGACCACTGATAGAGTTCTGGTAATTTTCCTGGTTCTCTGATGATTATGTATAGATATCCTATGTCTGAAGGTGATGGAGATCCGCCATTCTCAAGAGTTGGAGTAACTTCGATTTCAGCGGATTCGACAAATCTTGCTCCTTCATAGAACACGATTTTTGCCTCAGTTATGCCATCAGGGAATGTATATGTCTGTACTTCTCTTTCTCTTGGAGAAGGAGTTGGTATGGATGTTTGTGTGGTTGTTGTTTGTCTTGCGGAGGCGATACTTGATCCGATTACTATTGCACCTAACAATCCTAACCCACCGATTACCACAGCACCTGCGACTTCATTTGACATGAATATCTGTATGTCAAATGGACTAATTAATCTTTTTGTTGGTTCAAAACTTCATTGGAAAAGTTAATCCAGTACCGAAGAGGTCATCGATGATGTATAATCGTTCTTTGGCTCTGGTCATGCCGACATACCAGACTCTGGCTTCGTTTTCCCAATTTTCCCTGGACTTATAGATTGCTCTATTAATTCGTCTGGTTATGTTATTGATTAGGAACACTGTATCAGCCTGGAGACCTTTTGCGGAATGTATAGTACCGATTTGTAGCTTGATAGGTAGTTCGATAGGTTTACCCTGAGCATATGCTACGGATACGATTTCGTTTTCAAGTTCATCATCCATTCTCAGCATGGTGATTAACTCATCTATTAGAACTGGTTTAACGAATATGTTTTTTATGATGAAATCAAAGTCGTATGTTTCTTTTTGGATTCTGCGGATGAAGTCTATCATTCCTGGTTTGACTATATGATTGAGTTGTTCTTTTCTTATGCGTAGTAATAGTGCATATAGTTCCTCATAGGTGATGCTTTCCTGGTTAGCGTATTTGATTAAAGCATTAATTAGGTTCACAAATCGTATGTTGTAGTAGGATATGGCATCAGGTCTGATGTATCTGTATGGTATGAGTATTCGTTCCTGGTACGGTTCTCTGCTCATGACACTACTGAGTAATGTTCTTGTTACTAATTTTAGGTGGTAATTTGTTCGTGTTAGAATGAATCCTGTACCTGAGAGATGTTGTTTAACGAATGATGGAAGATAGACTTTCTTTTTGACATGCCAGAACACACCACCATCGGCTCTGGGTTCGAACTGTTTGTCTACACGGTGTGAAGGGTGTATGTTTGCCCGAATGAATGATGTGGCATAGTTTTTGATTAGTGAGGGTAGTCTGAATGATTGGGATAAGATTGTTACTCTGGAAGCGGTTTTTTGTTCCTGGAGACCGAACTCAGCGGATGCACCGATAAACTGGAATATTGCCTGATCATCATCAAGCATGATGTATGTTCGTTCATGTTTATCTCTCCAGAGTTTATAGATTGCGTATTTTAGTCTGGAAATGTCATGAAACTCATCTACAAGGAGGACTTTTGTATCAGGGATGAACTTATCATTGTATGCATAGAGGAGCATGTCGGTATAATCGATCTTATTTTCCCTGCGTTTATACATTTCGTATTCAATCCAGAAGTATGGGAGAAGTTCATATATGCTGAATAATCCCGATGGGGTCTTAAATTTCCTGTTAAACACATTAACAGTTGACTCATAGAGTATTGGTGCTTCATGTATTATGTCAGTTAATTTTAGGATACCATCTTCGATTTTATCTGGAGGGATTGAAAGAATCTTATCGAAGTACTGATGTTTGACCCACTCAATTGCCTGGAGGACTACGCCTGCCTCAGTATCCTGAGGTTCGATCATACCGTATTTGAGTATTTGTTGTTGAGTATAGACTACTGATCTGTCGTAAGTCCATCGATGTTCCAGACCCATGGAATCCGCCCACTTTCTCAAATCTCCTACGGTGATGACATTTTTGATTTTTATTCCCTTAGACATGAGATATCTGAAGCATATTGAATGTATTGTACCCCATGACATGCCCTGTCGTATGTCCTCAATTTTCTTTTCATCCGTTATACCAAGCATATAGAATATCCTGGCAATGATTTCATTACTTGCATCTACGGTATATGATGTTATTGTGCAATCCTGGAGTTTCACTCCTCTTGTTAACTCTACATTTACGATGATGTCTGCTCCAGCCTGGGTTTTACCCGTTCCTGGAGCACCAAACAACACATGAACATATCCCATAATGTATCACTGAGATGGTAATGTCATGATTGGATTTAAGCCTATCTCAAAACAGAAAGAACATGTCTATGATGAACTTTTCTCTGCCTTTAGGTTCATCTGGTTTATCCGTAGTATTCTTACCTATTTGTTTACTGGAAGTTTTTTTTGGTCTTGGTCGTCTTTTTGTTTGATTATTGAGTGTCTGGATAATTTGTGCAAAGAACACTATCATAGCGTTTATGAATGCAACTAAGAGACAAATCAGTATATATTCCTTGATAGGTCTCTCAGTATTCATTAGTTTATCAGCGGTCAGCATACCTGCCAGTGTTAAAAAATATGTGTATCCCGTATTAGCGACAATTTTAAGCCAATTGATCTTTCTGGACATGATACTGAGATTGTTTTCTGGGTATAAATTTATTTCGCAGAGAGTTTATTCTCAAGGATAGATACTCTTACAGTGAGGTTAGACAACTTATTATCTATTGCGGTAAGGGTTGTGGATAATGCACTGAACCACTGAGGTAACGAATATGCGCCTCCGCCCTCACCAAATCCTGGAAGTCTGGGAAATGATGGAAGTTTTATCTTAAATATCCAATCCATCTGTTTAAGTTTATCCTCAATTTCTTTTAGTTTACACTGTATTGGTTCGACTACTGTTGTATTAAACTTCTGGATGATGTTATTGTATCCAGTTTCGATTTTTACAAGCATTTCGTTTAGTGTGTATACAGTTTTTTCAAGGATTTCGTTTACTGCATTTTTGACCATACCGATTGCCGCCTGGACTAATTGCCTTGCATATTCGGAGAGTTTTTCAGCGATCTTACTGAATGCACTGACTATGGAATTTATGATGGTTTTGACTACTGCCCCGATTTGACCCGCAATATCCAGTAAAACCGATGGTAGTTTTGTTACTAATCCCATGATTCCATCTTTTATTGCACTCATTCCCGACTGAAATGACTGGTTAAACTTTTCATCTATTGTAGTTCTCCAATCATTTACTGAGATATACCACTCATATGTCTCAATCATTTGACCTCCAGGAAGAATCATCGGAACCTTACCAACCCCTGGTATATTCAGTTCATAGTAACCAAGTAAAATCTTCCACCAGTTTGCATTTACATGATTAATGTATATGTTTCTTGCCGCATTATATGCACCAAATCTGAATGGTATTGCACCCTTACCAACATATGACCCTACTGATTCATCATTTTGAAAGACTCTATGTTTATAGAATACCACTTGTATATCATACTCAAATAGATGTTTATATCCCTCCTGGATTTTACCAACAGATTGATCAAGATAAGTTTTCCATGATGCGGAGATACTGTCTTTAGCCGATGATACAGATTTATTTATGTCATCACTTACGGTAGAAAAGATGGATTGTATGTCCTGTTTTAATGTCTCAAGTGATGGGAATTTTGATTCTTCTCTTGGAGGTTTTGTCCACTGGATTCTGGGTAACTGGATTAATGGGAATCCCTTTCCGCACTTTAGGGTTACCTCTCTGAACCCTGGTTGAGTTACCGATGTCTGCTGAGTTACAAAATCTCCCTGAACTGATATACCACCTACTACCTGTACGCCTCTAACTGGCTCTCTTGATGGAGTTGCCATGATATCATGAATGCATTATGTGAATATTAATTTTTGGGTTTCATAAGATTCTTGCCTTATCCTTGATGTATTCTAAGTCTCTGAGTATTTCTTTTAGTTTCTGGTCTGTTTCATTCATCCTGTTTAGTATTTCATCAAGTTTGGCGATTATCGTATCTACATCCGTAGTTCTCAACTTTATCCTTTCCATACAGGTATGAGGATATGCATATTGGTGATATTAAACTTTTTATACTCACATGATATACCGATTGGTGTATGATACAGTTACCTGATTTGAATGAACTCAACCAGATTCTGATAAAGGTTCAGGGTATGCAAGATAGGATCAACCAGATTATGACTGAACTTAAGACTACTGAAGACCAGACACGGATTATACAACTGAATCTTGAACTCCAGACTATTGTTAAAGAACTTGAAGGTATTAAGAACCTGGTTACCGCATCTGTGCCGACTATGTCGTTCTGTAATGAGGAAAAAAAAGAGGAAAAGTAGACCTACTTTTTCTGTGTTAACTCAACCATTTTTGCGATGACAGAAATTATCGTATCGATGTCTTTTTTGTTTTGCTGTCTTGACAACTGTTTTAGCATCAGAGCAATATCATATATTGCCTTATTCGTTTCATAAGGGAACACATTAGTATCCTGTTTAAGCAACTCCTTTTTGAACATCTGGAGTTCCCGTATATCTTCAATTACGAATGCAGTCTGTTTAAGTATGATTGACATGCATCTTAACAGGTGGTTAAGCGACATGTATTTCCTCACCATATGTTTCAATTATTAGGGATGATACCATGTGTTTTGTTATGAACCGTTCGACTATTCGTTTTCCATCTACTGTTATATCAACGGTTACTTCATTTATTCTGTCTGGTTCATCACTATCAAGGATATACCATCCTCCCTTTGTGGTAATTGTTATATGATATATCTTATCTGACTTTGGGTCTTCGGATTTTGACTCATAGTATGAAGTATTCCCCTCTTTTTTGACTAACTTTGTTAATCCCCTGGTGAAGATGCATATTCCTCTGATTGTCCTGGAGAAGTCCTTTCTCAGTCGATAGTATTCCTTATGTTCCTCATCATATTCCACACAGAGGTTGAGGAAATTGTCCCACAATATCGGGTATAGAACCATTACATTTTGTATTTCTTCTTTGAGTATTTCTCTGGGATACATCATGGTCTGTTTTATTGCCTGGAGTGCTAACTCAGGTGAAGATGGTCGGAATGGTTCTTTAGGTTTACCAGTGATTTCTGGGAGACCGATCTCCACATCGACTTTGGTTGATAGGTATTCGCTCATTGCATCCTGGATTGTAGTAAGTATGTCCTTTTCGAACTCATTTATGCTGATAAGAACTATGAACTTATCCTTATAGGGAAAGAACATTACTTTAAATCCAAGGGCAAGAAATCGAATTCGTTTTCTGTCTGCCTCTTCTTTAGTATCAATTAGGAGAACGGATATGCCATGTTCATTGAGTATTCGTTTGAACTCATCAAATCCAGTGGGTTTTTCCTTTATAAGATGCGTTTCCACTTTTGGTTTTTCTATTTTAGTGAACTCTGGTTCTGGCGGTCTTGCCTCAGGTTCTGGAGATGATGCTATTGGCACTTTAGGTGGTAGGTTGAAATAGTTTGATATGGCGACTTTTTTTTCTGGTTTAAGTATATCCCACAGATAAGGATAGCGAACACTCACTGACATATCGAACATATGCTTGAACATACCACCACGCATAATTGCATCTGTAAAAAATTCTGTTCTTGATTTATAGATTACCACATTATCAAGTTTACTGCCGAATAGGGGTTCGGCTTCTTCCTTTTGTTTGACGTTTTCAAATTCATCCTGATCCTGTGCGATACCAAAGATCATCAGTATCTCCAGAGGAACATCTTTTACACCTTTGTAGTCGAACCTGAAATAGATTGGTTCTTGCATGACTGAAGATATACAATCAAAAGATTTAAATCTTCTCACAGTATTTCTCATCCTATGTTAGAGATGTGGATGATAATTGCAGGTCTTGTTGGGATAACGCTTATTACCTCTATGGGAGGAGTATTCCGCCCAATTAAACAAAAGATTAAGAACCCTACACTGCTTGAGTTTTCAATGTGTTCTCAATGTCAGGGATTCTGGATCGGGTTCATAGCATACATCATACTATACTTTGACCCGATGAGTCTAATGTTCTGGGGTTCAGCCATCCTCTTCGGTGGAATGATATCTCTCATCTCACTTGTCATAACAAAGATCATCAGTTGATGGAGATGGTGATAAATGAAACAAATTAAAATTAAACTTTCTCCAGGGGTATTGAGAGCAATTCGTGAACAGTTAGGATATTCTGTTGAGGAAATCGCCAAAAAACTTAGAATAAGTGAATCAGAACTCATCTCCATTGAGGATGGAATATCACCAATTACTTTATCACAGATGAAAAAACTTTCTAAGATATACTATCTACCTATTGCGGCATTCTTATCGAATAACATACCTACTATACCAAAACTGTGTCCATTGACTGGAGAAGGATGTATTGATACAAAATGTGCGTGGAGCATAAAAACATCGTCTGGCATGGAATGTGCGGTAACACTACTTGGAACTGCGGTATATCTACAACTGGAGAAGTAAGATCATATCTTAAAGCATGGGAGAATAACTGACTATCTATACAAAGGTTGACAAAACATTTATATCCACAGGATGATATTCTCCTCTGGTGGAAAAATGAACCAAGACAAAGGATCAATTTATTTCGGCATAGAATTCAACGATGGAAAACAAATGAGTATCTTCATCTACTATTCAAAGAATAAAATTGTTGTTTCTGTTGATGCACCTGGTATGCTCCTCAAATCATACAAAATGAATAGAATAGAACTTGACATTCCGACACTAAAGGCATTAATATCAGACCTTGAAAGAATATTGATATTTGATGGTCATGAGGGAATAAAACATCTCCAGATAGAAGATTCTGAAGTGTTTTTATTTTTCCATCTTGGAATAGAACCCAATCCTGGAGACTATCTTATTCAGTCTATTTTACTTACAATTGAAAAATTAGTAGAAGACAAAGTTACACATGCATACGAATTCGCTAAGATCCTACCACTGGAAATGACAAGATTACCTATTTCTCCTGTATAGAAAACCTTATTTATTCACAATCATATACCTAAACAGAGAGAATATGACAGACAACATTGATGATATTCAGGCTATGTTGATGGAACTTGAAGACCTTGAGGACAAATTATCCATACTTGAAATCGAATACAAGAATGAGACCAATACCGATAGAAAAGCACTACTTAAGACAGAAATTGAACAAATCCATGCAAGGATTAATGCACTCCGAATGATGTTGAGATAATTTGATTCTGACCGCATTCCTTGCGTTTACAAAACAAATCATGGCTTTTCCGTATTCCACACCATGCATGGAAAACCATGTGTTAAACATCAAAAGAATGCGTAATAAACGAATTTATCCATAGGTGGACATTTTCTCCATCTATGAGAACTTGATTTCTCTGCATCCTGAAACTATGAGGTATCCTATCAGTTTTAATAGAGATTCTCCATCAAGAGCATTTCCTATTACCGATAACGATACTGATGAATCTGCATATCGTATGCTTATGACACCTAAATTTGATAATTTCTGATCAAGCGATACACACTTTGGAGATACAGTTATAGTATTGAATGTTAATGATAGTCTGTCTGTGTTTACACAATCAGCCTTAAGGATTTTAGCAATCAGGGTATGAGATATTTCATGCAACTTTTTGGTTACAATGTATATTCCTACGACTTCGTGTATTTCTGTATCAGGATATATCTGGTCAAATATATCTCTAACACATGATACATCTTTAACCCTATCAGTAATATAGATTAGACTTACATAGTTCCCTTGATTTGAGACACACTTATAGCAATCTAAACACACAATTACTCCCTTGACATTATCTACTGGAAATACATTTTTTGACCCACAGTAAATACAGTTTTTTCTCATTTCTCTGAAGATGTTGTCGCCTGAAGACATTTCCACACCTATGTTGATTTTTCTCTCATAACATAGTGTAATGCGGACACTGCGATTTTTCTTACCTCTTCAAGTTCACCTGATAATCTATCTAAGATTTCTTTATGTCTATTGATGTTTATTCTTAATGCTTCAACTAAATTATGCGTTCCCCACTGGTATCCCCTGAGTGTGCGTACGACTTCAGAGATTTCTTTTAAATCCGACTGCATGGAATCTATCATGTCTGTGAGTTCTGATATTTTTGTGTTTAGAGCCACCTCCATGCTTATGAATTCGCCTTCCATTGTGGACTTCAGTTCGGCAAGATTTCGTCTCAACTGATTTACCTCTTCAATTAGTTCCTCTGATGGTAATGCGGACTGTAACCGTTTTACGATTGCAGAGATGATTTCCTCAATTCTGGATATTCTCCGTCTGTCTTCAGCGATTTGGATTCCTCTATATTCTATCATTTTTTTTATGTCTTTAAGGTCTTCAAGGATGCTTTTGATTTCATCAGCTTCCTGGTGTAAGATCTGTCTCAACTTCATATCATATCACCTTACTATATCTCCTGTGATAGGTGAATTTTTATCTTCACCAGGGATGATTTCCCATCGATGAGTATTCTTATTGAATTTCCACCGATGCTTAGTTTTACAGTAGGTACAGATGAACCCTTTAGGTGGAGAATTGAAATCAAAGTCTGGTGGGTGCGATGGCTTTTTACAATTTGGGCATACTACTATGAACGGCATGGGTTCGCCTGCGATCTTTATTCTTGTTTTCTCATGGCTGGGAATCATGCTTTTTCCTCCTCCACAGGTTTCTATGCCGATACAATATTATTCCCCATCGTATCTTTTCAGTCAGTTTCATTTAGTCATACTCCTCTGAGTATGGATACTCTATCGGTACTTTCTCCCGATATATCTGTTCAAGGAATCTTTTGTGTTCCATTTCATCATCCCGAATGTGTGTAACTATGTCAATATACTTCTGTGGTTCGCCCTGAGATTTCATCATTTGTAGTAGGTTATCGTACTCCAGTATTGCTAATGCTTCATTTCTCATTGCGGTTAAGATTGCTCTTTTGAGTTTTAGTTCATCAGGTTGTTTTAAACGGACTGATATTGGGAGGTCAGTCTCCTGTGCATTGAATCCTGAAACTATTTCGGTTACAAGGTCAGCGAACTCAGGGAATCTTGCGTATAGTTTAGGAGTGATCTCACAATCAGGTATACCCTGTTTTCTCAATTTGTCTATATACTGTAAGATTCCGTATAACTGGACTGGACTGACTCTATTTATTGCGGCAATTAACCGTTCACCGAATACCTTTTTTAGTTCTTCATCCGACAATTCCTGTTTAGACCCCTTTTTCGCCTGTCGTTCTTTGATATACGATACAATATGCGGTAGAACTACGGGTAGGATTACAGCAACTGCCTCAGCGACTGCTACTCCTGCCATTTATCATCACTCCTCAGGTATTCTTACATGGAACTTTATCTTTCCTGAGATTTTGAGTGTTGTTGTTGGAGATAGTGAAGTTATACCCACTTCTCCGCCTGGTGGTGGAGGTGATGGTGCTTCAGGTTCACATCGGAGAATGAACTTCGTATAAGTCTTTGCCGATGTGTTTAATCCAGTTATTTCCTGATGCGACTGGGTAATTAGTCTTCTGAATGAGTAAATCGGGATATTTGTTTCATCATAACCGATGATGTATAGATTTGCGCTACTGTAGTTTCCAAGTTGTGTATCGATTGATATATCAATACTCTCAACGACAGTTGGTGATTCAAAATCAACTACTGCCTCACCGTTTCCAAACGATTTCTCTATTATACCAGTGGTATAATCAAACTCTGGGTATACTGATGACCCCTGATTCGTATCCTTGTATACTTCCAAATATAGTTCTGTGGTTATACAATCTTCAACACCAGACTGTGTAGAAAGTGAATACTTTATACCGATTGCATCATCATCTGTTCTGACATTTTTAAGAGTTACATCGAACGGATTTGCAGAGTAAAGTATCTTCTTGAGTGTTACAGATGAACGGACATCAGTCCTACTGTTCCCGTATAACACTTCAACAACCAGAATAAGTGGATTCTCACGGTTTACAATCCCTGTTCTTGGACATGGTTTTCCCTTCACACGAACAGCAGTGATTTTTCCCACCTTAGAATTATACTCTATTACCACAGTTTTGATTCGTTTTCCTGTAAGATCATGCGGGTTCTTGAATTTACCAAGTTCAAACGCACCGCTCCTGGATAATAGATACATTCCTCCGATTAATGCACCAGCACCAATTATACCCGCAGCCACTAATTTTCCAGACATGATTACCGAATACATTTATCAATTAAAATAGTTTTCCATCAGAGTGAACACTTCACATGCTTGATATCCATTAATCCCTGAAAGTACGGACAGGATACACAGGATGATAGGTTTATCCAGTATCCTTTATTTGGACATCGGACTTCTGTTATACCACAGCATCCTGGTCGTGTCTCACGAATCGACACAGTATCCCTCCTATGAGTATTAGATTTCCTCCTGATACTCACACTTCGAACATTTCAGTTTCAGGTATTTCCCTTCAATGTATAAATGCATCGTATTACCACACTTTTTACACAGTTTTATTCCCTTTTCTTGCATATCTACACCTCACATGAACGCTATTGTTGAGTTATACACTGGGTTTACAGGAAAATCATATAGGTATAAAACATCAGGCTCTGCATCTCTATCCCATACTAACACATAAGCCTTCGTATCCGTAGGTTTTAGATATCGCTCTACAGCGGTACTATGTGCTGTTAACAAACTTTGTGTTAAAAGTAAGGTTTCACCACCCCATGTTTCCGTTGCATAATTCCATTTCCTATAGTATATGTAATGGTCAGCCCGTTTTTGATATCCAATGTAACAATTATACTGACCGTCTACCGTGAGATTTGAAAAACATCCCTGAGGATAATGGTCTGCCATTACCACAGTAGTTCCTGATGGGGTGCCTGTTCCCTGTGTCCATACCGAACCGTTATAATAGTTATACATCAAGTAATTAGTATATGGAGAAGTACCTGTTGATAGTACTACAGTTACCATAATTTTATTGCCAAAACACCGTATATTTCCGAATGCGTGTGCAACTACACTACTTGATAGATATAGGATAGTTATTTGAGATGACCATGCTGAAATGTCATAGGGATTAACACTATGACAATATACAACATAGTATTCCGCCGAAGGGACTCTATCTGCCATAATCACATGCAAATATCCATTACTATCCATATCAACACATGCCCATAGGAATAATTCGGTACCAGACATTGATAGAGTGCGTATTGTTACTGATGGAGACCAAGTGTTTCCCGCTCCAGGACCGTTATGTTTTCTTGCCCGAACCAGATAATATGTACCATCAAATAATCCATAAACAAAATATATTCTCTGACTGCTATCAACACATATATTTCCAACCCCACGGTAACCATCAGTAATTTGTTCACTCCCATTTGTGGTTTCATTTGCTATATACCACGATGAGGAAAGATTTATGTTTTTCAGGTCAATGCACTTACTGTATCTGTAAACCCGATTTGCATCAGCGACCAATCTTTGCCAGTAAATAAAATGCAACTTATCAAAACCATCTATAATTATGCTACCGTGTAATGCATCAGGTTGTGTATCAACAATCCCCCCAGTAGATGATACCAGTTGTAAATGGTCAAATATTACTTCCATCGATGGAGTGAAAACACTTAAGTATATTACAGAACTGGTGGAACTTGTATACTCATCCCAGCATACATATATGTTTCCTGCTCTGTCCCTTGCGATTCTGCTTCCGAATATAAGTGGATATCTGCTACCCTGCCCATTGTTATCGATAATTGTCGGGTCTATAACAATGGGATAACTTTTAGTCTCACTGACAATAAAAGATAATGTCTGTGTGTCGTAATTAAATGCATATTTAACCTGAATAGGTTTTCCGAACGCATCTTTACAGTCTGAAGGACCTGGCAACTCTACCCAGATATTGCCACCCTGTAGAATGTATAAAGACCCGCTATTCTCATCAAATACTATCGTGCCGTTAGTTTGTATCCGGAATGAAATGTCAGTTTTTTTAAGAACCGTGATTGTTGCCTTTATCATGTCTTTGCTTACCATTTTATATGCGATTATATGGCTTCCGAAATCATAGATTACACTATCGCCAGAGACTCTTGGATTTCCCTGATTGGCAAATCCAATTGTCAATAAGTATTTGTTTTCTCTATCCTCTTTTTCCATGTCAAAAAATCCCTCATTGTTATAATACTGTAATCTATCAGGATAGAACACTACGCCGTTCCATGCTCCCACTTCGCATACTGCATCCTTTACACTGGATACTTTTGGCAATTTGTAATCTGATTTTGTAGCGGTTATGCTTTTTACTGCCTCACATATTTTATCTCCCACTGACATATTACACCACTCTTGGTCGTATGCGAATACATACTGAAAGACTTTCTCCTGCAGTTGTTGAACCCACCTGGTCTATGTCAACTGTCAATCTATCATCTTTATTAAAATCAGTAGTATCAAACACAGTCTGTGAACCAGTCTGACTTCCCGCACTTATAGTAAGTCTATTTGAAGGATTAGTGTTCCATATACTTGTTCCATTCAGGTTCACATCAACAATTATTGCCGACCCTGCGGGAGCGGTTTCTACATATCCATACACTTCAACCACCCTACAATTAAATGGAACTATGATTGTTTGTGGTAGTCCAACTTTAACCTTTACCTCTAATACACCATGCTGGTAAAACACCATCTGATTTGTGATGTTATACCCAATCAGGTCAGACCCGCTCCGTGCAAGGAATTGCTGGTCGGCTATATTTCCGATTAACAGGTCTGTTCCGCTTCCTTCTCTGATTCTTTTGACTAATGCTTCAATTAAATCAGTTGAAGTGAACTCATCAGTGCCACCTGATGTATGTGTATCCTTATGAGCAAAATCGGATATTGTACTGCGTGGTTGTGTCCCTGTATGGTTTGAACGATCAAGATAGTATGCTCCATGCTGACCATCAAGTCTATCCGCATCGCTTATTGTTCCAGAAATGGGATCAGAAAACACAAATCTGTTCAATGTGCTATCCCACTGGATTGATGCTCCATCGGGAGTATCATTATAGAAGTAAATGAACTGGTCTCCGTTCTGGCGATGATTAAGAATGTAGAACGCATTATTACAGATTCCGATGGTATCATGTGCACAGAGATTAATATCTCCCTGAGTTGTCTCAATGGTTAATCCCTCATCTGATGAGATGAGTGGTGTTATAACCTTTTTTATTTTCGCCCAGATTGACACTATCAATGTTGCGAACCTACCTGGTTTTGACATGACATCACAATCCTGAATATGGATTCAATAATTTAACTGTATCGGAAAAGGAAAACCAAAAAAAGAGAAGGGGAAATGGATAATTGTCTATGATATTGGTATTGTAAAGTTGTCTACTGGTTTACTTTTCACACGCATGGATTCGTCTTTTTCATATCCGATTGATACGACTGGATTAAATGTTCCTGTTGTTCCCTGTACTGTTGCATCGTATTTTACTACGATCATGTCGCCCTTTTGCATTCGTGGTATTTTCTTTTTAGGCATATACCATTTTCCGACTGCTTCTGCTGGTACCAAGAATTCGTGAATAAGCATTCTCCCACTTATATCTAACGACTTGTTGATATATACTCTGATTGCTGCATCTTCGGTCAAACTGTTAGAACTGACTGTAAGAACGACATCGGTTATTTTTCCGTCATATGGTACTGGATACCCATAATCTTCTGGAGCTGCCATGTAATATCACCTTTATGTTTGTTATCACCTTTATGTTTGTGGAACAGTTCCGATCCATCCGCCTGGGATTAGGTATCCACTTCCACCGCCTTGAACGGGTACTCCAGTTGGTGTTTCGTCTGATGGTTTAAGCCCGCCAAAGAGGAGGATGCAGTGGTTAGGCGCATGGATATACCTCTGTGCCTCTTTGCTTGCGCTATCAGATCGGATCGCTCTTTTTGACATATTATTCCTCCTTAAAGCCTATGATTACGTCTCCACGCATGATGGGTTTTAGTTTTTTAGGTTTAGACTCTTTTACCTCAGGTTCAGTCTTTTTCTTGGACATGGATTTCATCCTCCTGTTGTTACTGTCCTTCGTTCACGGATTCAATCCATACGCTTTTTACTGCACCTGGTGGCCCACCCGGTGGAGCAAGTTGTTCTGCTATCTCACTGCAATATAGATGGCTTATCAGGGCATCGTTAACGAAGATGTCCATCTTCATTATGTCTATCTTGAACAAGAACGCCAGGTGTAATACGATAGTTCCAGTATACCCGGTAACAGTTGCTGGGAATGTAATCGAAATTTTTGGTGGAGTTCCTGTAACTGTAACATTGCTTGTTCCAAGCAGACTCCTTAATGCACCCAACTGTGCTTCTGTACCATCAATAGATATACCTGTTACAGCACTACATGTATTAACTGCATTCCACACATTTTCCTTTTCTGGTATTTTTATATCCGATATGAAGAAGTTGTAGAATAATGACATCCAGTTCTGCCATGGAGGAGATGTCCCGGTCGGATATACTATGTCATCTGATGGTCTATTAGCAGATAATTTAGCCTGCAATGGTGTATCCAGCACATGGATATATGGTTTAACTATTGCATTGATGGTATAGCACCTGCAACATGCCTCAGTGTCTTTAGATCCTGCACGGGAGGATTCGTCTCCGCTCCCGACATCATCCTTATAGATAATCTTGTCTGCACCAGGTAGAGTTACTGTGATAGACTTTTCCTCATCATCCTCAGTAAACTTGAATGTCGATGTTTTCGTTTCAGGCACATATGCCTTTGGCTTTAGGTATAATGGTAGTCCAAGGGTCTTCATTACATACTGTTCTTTCCAGATGTTTCTGTCTACTTTTGTTCGATCCTCATACTTTCCGAATCCGACAAAATTACCTGATCCATCGTATGCCTTGACATACTCCTGTTTTGCGTTATCCTGGATTGTTTCCTTTGCCAGTATCAGTAGGAAATCATCAGGTGTGAGTTCAGATACAGACTCACTATTCCATTTTAGTTCCCAGGATGCCAAAGCTCCTTCTGTATACACTACTTCCAGGTCGGCGGAAACGCTGATCCATCGTTCATTCTGTTCCTTAATCACTCCTCCGAAGGTCTCTGGGTATGGCAACGGCGGAATTACCGCCGATTTTACTAATGCCCAGGTTTCGACCTTCGTAACATCAGGAACGACATCAGGGTTATTCGGGTCGTATGGTGTACACGATGTTGGTCGATCAAGGATTTTTGCACATTCAAGTTGTCCCAGGTCGATAATTACATCGGTGGGTACACGATGCATTACTCCAGATCCACGGACTGCCTCTGCATTTGCCAATATCCATGCGTATTTGCTCTCAAACGGTACGGTTTCTACAAACGATTCCGACATATTCATCCACCTCTACTACTCTGATGGTAAATTGGGAAAGAGAAGTGGGTATGATTACCCGGTTACTCCTCCAGTGCTACCTCCGGTTGTTGTTGTTGCTCCCGTAAGCCGTGCAAGGGCTGATGCACCTGCTGAAGTCGGCACGCCAAGTGATGTGTTCAGGAGTGCCTGGTCGAACCCGATGTATGTGTTTACTCTGTTCGGTATGCTGAGGATTGTTCCGAACCATCCGACACCTGCAAGTTCTGTCGATGTCAAGCCAAGAGATGTGGTGACTGCACTCATCATCGTGGTCATTAGACCGACAAAGACCGCAACCAGACCCATGCCGAATAGTATCATCTTTGTTCTGCTGGAGGTCTTACCCCAGAACCATGACAACGCCAGGGCAATTATACCGATGATTAGACCGAAGATGCCAAGGAGACCGACCAATGCACCGATCAGTCCACCGATTACTCCCCAGAGTAAGTTCGCCTGCACAATCTCAACGCTCATTCTGTCTACAACTACTGCCATATTTTACACCTCCTTAAAGACCCAGTTCCTCAAGAATCTGTCCTGCTCTTCTCCGCCTGGGTATGATTTCCTCACCCACGGTTGCTCCACCACGGAGTTGTCTCTTTGCACAGTTCAATGCCATCTTTAGTCTGTTTACTCTTTCCTCAACGCTGCACGCAACATACGGCTTACCGTCAGGAGCGATCTTACCCACAAGTTCTGGTTTTGCCAGAGGAACACAGTGGTCTTTCTGTTCGCACTCCATCATTCTCCGTGGGACATCTTTTGTTATCCTTTTTATCAGTCCAGGAGATGAGATGTAGTTCTTATTTCTCCTCTCATACACTCCAGGGCCGACATTCCCACCCGGGTGTAACATTCTCTGCGATCTCACAGTTCGCCTTGTCGCATCACTCAACCTTAGGAAACCCATTTTTTATCACCTTCCTTTGTCGAATAATCAATAACTCAATATTTATACCTTTATATTCATGTAAAAGTATAGATGATAAAAATCTTTATTTCACCCTTTTGGGTTCGAATAATCTAACCTGATAGTGTTTTCTGATTGAAATATCAAAATCTAAGTATTCCACATCGCCACGATAGGAGGACTGACTTACTCCTGGTTTTATAATATCTATCGGGTCAAAGACATACCACTGTTCCAACTCATCCACATAGAAGAGGAACCTCATTTTTCGTTTCAATGCATCTATGACCAGGTTTCGTTCGATGCTTGCTATTCTATCATAGAGGAGATACTTTTTCGCAACTATGTAAAACGATTCGTATCCATCCGTGATGGGAATCGCTATGATTCCATTTCTGTCCCGATAGATTGGAACATTGTAATCTCTACGGAAGAGTGTACGGAAATCTGAGCATACTCTACCTACTGCTTTTTTTAGTAGGTTTTCGTTACCCTTGCGGAACTCACGATCCATGACTCTCAACCCCTATATCCTTGAAAGGATTTCAGATTTATCTTTTACCGCTTCAAACTCAACAACCCATACATCCTTGTCAGGATTCCACTCACCGTAAATCTCAATCCACTCTTTCTTGAATTCGTCTAAAGTATTAAACCCCTCCTTTCTGACTTCGTCAGGCGATATGTCTCCCAGCCTCTGCTTATACATGTCCGTAATCCTGATAGGTATTCCATTGAACCTATCGCTTACTGTCCTGTTCGATTGTGCAAAACAGATTGATCCAACTCTACACTTTGGTTTACTCCAGATTCTCCGTGTCTGTGTCTTTCTCCCAGACCGTATCAATGGGAGAAACTTGTTCCGAAACAGCATAACAAGTTCCAACCCATGAAAAGTATTTAACACCTTTGTCAAACAGAATTTACAAAATACTTATATACAACTGCGGTCTGAAGTGCGATTATGCGTATCTTTCATGTCAAGTTCAGAAAAAAAAACCGTCCTCCTGAATATGATGAACCTATTGTAGAAATCAATGCTACTGTGGAAATATTTAAACAACAAACCAGATTGTGGTTTGAACACCCATGCTATCATCACCCAGTTGATGATGTTTTATCCTGTCTTAACTGGATTGAAGATGAATTTGATTGGGGTACACAGTGCAGATATGAAGAACTCATCTATGCCATTGATTCCTGGATCGCTTCAGAAGGTATGCAGAAATTAACTCAATACAAAAATAACGACATCATAGAGGTATAACCATGAATAAACGGTCAAAGGGTATGGCATTAGAACGAAAAGCCGAACAGTACTTACAATCCAAAGGACTCCTCACCTGGCGACCACACTCAAGAGCAGTATTCATCGGTAAGGGCAAATGGATATGCCAATCACAGGACATATTCGGAGCATTCGACATAATCGCATACGGGAACCATCGGATATACCTAATCCAGGTAACTACAATGGATTCCGCTCTACCATCACATAAAAAACGAAAAATCGAATCCGTAGATATAGACCCATCAGATGTGTCCATAGTAGTCATGGCACATGAACCAAGAAGATGGCATTTCTGGGTCATGCAGCCTGACCGCTCATGGAAAAAAATCGATGAATATAAGTTTGTACTATCAATGTCAAGGAGATAACCATGAAAGAAAACAGAATAGTAGTTCTGATACCAAACAAGAATATCAAAAGATGCAAACGATGTAACCGCATAGTAGCATCAGACATGGGATACGCAATCAGACCATACATCATCGTAAAGAAAAATATACATGAAATCTATCTCTGTGATGATTGCC
>Ga0209102_1000353_pt1 | contig 30870 bp, 30 predicted proteins | sample ConPoolayeHmetaG_FD_185483 | JGI IMG/M metagenome (GOLD analysis project Ga0209102, IMG submission 185483) | Hot spring microbial mat communities from California, USA to study Microbial Dark Matter (Phase II) - Cone Pool mat layer H metaG... ...
ACCCTGATAATGTTAATTCACTTAATGCTTTTTGGGGCAATTTGTATTCCTCCTTTAAATTAATTTTTAGGGGAGGATACACCGTTTCTTAACCCCTTTCAACAAATTTACACAAAATATCTTCCGCTACCTTTCAGGAGCATAACTTGACATTTAAATCCATTACTATTAAGGTATTACTACTTTTATGACAAGAGGAGAAAATAATCTTAATATGAGCACTGGCCTTATAGAGAGTAGTTAATGAAATTCAAGATAAATTACAAAGAAATAATTAAACTCATCGACCTCATGGAGGAGAGAGGCCTCTCCTCTTTTGAGCTTGAGGTTGAGGGAATTAAGATTAAAATGAGCAGGGCTCAGCAGCCCTTGCCATCTCCTTTAGAGCAACCCAAAATTTCCCCTGAAGAAAATTCATCCCTGGCTCCCGAGGTTTATCAGAGGCAGACTCCAAAAGTGCCTCCTGAAGAAGCCAGAGATAATCTTCATCACATCAAGTCCCCTATGGTGGGAACTTTCTACAGGGCCCCGGACCCAAACTCACCTCCATTTGTTGAGGTCGGAGATAGAGTGGTAAAAAACCAGACCCTGTGTATCATTGAAGCAATGAAACTCATGAATGAAATCGAATCCGATATTGACGGTATCGTCAAAGAAATCCATGTAGAAAATGGGAGTCCGGTAGAATACGGACAGACCCTCTTTACGATTAAACCACTTTGAGCTTCGATGTTTTCAAAGATTTTAATCTCCAATCGAGGTGAAATTGCACTTCGTATCATGCGCTCGGCTCGTGAGCTCGGGTTCAAGACGGTGATAATCTATTCTGAAGCCGACAGGAATTCTCTTCCGGTCCTACTTGCTGAAGAGAAAATATGCATAGGACCAGCCAGACCATCTGAGAGCTATCTCAATGTCGCTAACATCCTCAGCGCTGCTGAAATCACGGGCGCCGATGCCATCCATCCTGGTTATGGGTTTCTTGCCGAAAACGCCCGCTTTGCAGAAATATGCGAAGCTTCTGGAATTACCTTCATCGGTCCCCCGCCTTCAATCATGAGGCTCTTAGGAAACAAACAGCGCGCAAGGGAAGAAATGAAAAAAGCAAAGGTCCCTATAATCCCTGGTAGCGATAAAATAATCGAAGACATTGCCGAGGCGAAAAAAGTCGCACAAAAAATTGGATATCCTGTGATTTTAAAAGCAGCAGCAGGTGGAGGCGGCAGAGGGATGAGAATTGCCAGAAACCATCTTCATTTAGAAGAACAATTCAAAATAGCTCAAAACGAAGCCAAATCATCTTTTAACGATGCCTCACTTTACCTCGAAAAATACCTCCTCGGAGCCCACCACATAGAAATCCAAGTTATAGCAGATAAAAGAGGTAATCTTCAGCTCTTCGCAGAAAGAGAATGTTCCGTTCAGAGAAAACATCAGAAACTCATCGAAGAAACTCCTTCTCCTTTCATAGACGAGAGACTGCGAAAGAAAATATTGAAAGCAACTCGAGAAGCGGCTCAATCGCTTGGATATGAGAGCCTAGGGACTTTCGAATTCTTAGTGGATGAGAGAAAAAGATTCTACTTCATGGAAGCAAACACACGTGTCCAGGTTGAACACCCAATCACAGAAATGGTTTATGGTGTGGATTTGATCAAGGAACAAATCAAGATAGCAGCAGGAGAAAAATTAAACATCTCACCGAATATAAAGGCTTTTGGTCATTGCATCGAATGTAGAATAAATGCAGAGGACCCTGAAAATTTCACTCCTTCACCCGGAAAAATAAATTTCCTTGTCTTGCCTGGAGGACAAGGAATTCGAGTCGATTCAGCAGCTTACTGCGGATGGACCATCCCCCAGGAATATGACTCATTGATTGCTAAAATAATAGCCATGGCAAAAAATCGCTCTGAAGCAATAGTGAAAATGAGAGCAGCATTGGAAATGACCTCCATTTCAGGAATTAAGACAAATATCCCCCTTCATTTAAATATACTCTCCAATTCAAGTTTCATTGAAGGGAAATATGACATCCAATTTATGGAAAAATTCTTGGATAGAAAAGAAAAAGAATCAGGCTGAATCAAGAATCAAGGCTTCTTAAAATATCAATCTTCTTCCTCGCCTTTTTTTTTAAGAATTATTTCTACCTTAAATTCACCTGAGTTATCCCCAACAATATTTTCATTAATCCCTATGAACAAACGCCCCCTGATGGGTGCTCTCAAAACCCTCTCAACTCCGATGAAAAAGAGCCTCACCAACTCCTGGCGGATCTCTTTTCCAGTCTCCTCTTCAATTTCTACTGAGATTACTTGGACAACTTTGCCTATCAAAGCCCCTATATTCTGCTCGGGGAGAGGTTGTTGCATCGTCTTCAAATTGAATCCTTCAGGACCGCAGAAGGCTAAGGGATTACCCTTCTGAAGCGAAATCATCCCCGAGGCTTTGAAATGTATTTCTTGAGCTTCTTCGACATCAAGTGAAGTATCCATCCAACTTGTTGTACCTTGGAGAGTAATTCGCACCTTATTTTCTTCCTCATTACCTAGGAGAAAAGGAATCAAGGCGCTCAATATAAGCCACTGGGATAAAGCCAGTGTGCGCAAAAGAGGAGGGACATTACGGAAAAGATCTACTAAAAATAGTTGTTTTTCACCCACCTTTTTCATCCTAAACTTTTTCTACTCTTTTCCCTAGCTTAAGAACCTCGACCATCTGATTATGGATGAGACCATTGGTAGCCAGAATCTCTTTCCCGAATATCTCAAATCTTTCTCCCCTGAAATCTGAAACACATCCTCCCGCTTCCCTTACGATTAAGGCTCCCGCTGCTACATCCCAAGGGTGAAGCTTCAATTCCCAGAATCCATCGAACCTTCCACAAGCTACATAACAAAGGTCGAGAGCAGCCGAACCACAGCGACGGATTGCTTGGACACGCGTCAAAAAATTACTGAAGTGGTCAAGATTGTTGACCTCACTCTCCCGAAGGTCGTAGGGAAACCCAGTGGCTATGAGGCTATTATTGAGGTCAGAAACTGATGAAACCTTGATTTTCCTTCCGTTTAGAAAAGCACCTTTCTCCTTGCATGCAGAAAACATCTCCTCCCTCATAGGGTCATACACCACTCCCAGCTCCACCATCCCATCTTTTTCTAAAGCGATGGAAACAGTAAAAACAGGAAAAGCATGAGCGAAATTTGTCGTGCCATCAAGAGGGTCAACTATCCAGCAGAACGGCGATCCTTTCTTCTTTTCGAGCCCCTCCTCAAAGAGGAAATCATCATCAGGAAAGTGCCTTGAAATGTAATCGAATATTAAACTCTGAGATTGATGGTCTACATCTGTAACTAAATCCACCACTCCTTTAAAAAGAATTTTGCTGGAAGCATTGACTCTTTTCTTTAGCAAGTGGCCTGCCCTTTTAGCAGCTTTCATTGCCACTTCTAAGTGTCTTTCAAAACCCATTTCCTTTCCTTACCTCTGTGAGTGAAAAATGTTTAGGGTAAAACTTGGAAGCCTTGACCACATCTCTGATCTAAACTCTTTGCCTTTTCTTTCGTATTGTAATTATAATATTAAAAAATAACAATATAAGATGAGAATAAAAATAGAGAAGGCTGAAATGAGCTCTTTTCGAAGAAAAAAATTTCTCATACTAGTTTCTGTGCTCTTTTTCATTGCTCTCATCATCTTTCTCAATCTTCGCTCTCGAAGGGAAAAATTAATCGAAGTCACAGTGACCAAAGTTGAAAGGCAGAACTTAACCTCCATTGTTTCAGCTTCAGGAGAAGTAAAGCCAAAGAAAAGCATCAACATCAGCGCTCATGCTCCGGGGAGAATAATTAAAATCGGAGTAGAAGAGGGACAGTGGGTAAACAAAGGTCAGTTTCTCCTTCAGTTAGACCCAACCCAATACGAAGCAAACGCAGAAAGAGACCGCGCCATGATTCGGTCTCTAAAAGCAGAGCTAATCAAGGCAGAAGCAAAATTGAAAAAAGATGAGAGTTTCTATTACAGGCAAAAAAAGCTTTTTGATGAAAAATTAATTTCTTCTGAACAACTGGAAACAGCCAAAGCTGAATACGACATTTCCTATGCCCAGCGCGAAGCTATCCTCTATCAAATAAGACAAGCAGAAGCCTCCCTTCAAATCACCCTTGATAATCTGAGCAAGACAGTCTACACTTCTCCCATCGACGGAATCATAACCAGTCTGAAGGTTGAAGAAGGAGAAATTGCCGTCATCGGCACCATGAACAACCCTGGAACAGTGCTCATGACTATCGCCGATTTATCCGTGATGCAGGTAGAGGTTGAGGTGGATGAAACTGATGTCGTGGGAATAAAGACAGGTCAAGTTGCGGAAGTCCGCATAGATGCCTACCCTGAGCGAATTGTGAAGGGTGAAGTAGCCGAAATCGGTAGTTCTGCTCTCCAAAAACTATCCTCCACTGAAGAGTCTAAGAATTTTAAAGTAATCATAATACTCAAAGATCCTCCTGAAGGACTAAAACCGGGTCTCTCTGCTTCTGCAGATATAATCACAGCGACTAAAAATAATGTGCTTATCATTCCAATCTCAGCTCTAGTTCTCAAGGAACCTGAAGAGCCGCAAAAAGGGCAAAAAAAGCAGGAAGAGGGTGTATATAAAATCATAGGGAATATGGTCAAATTTACCCCTATAAAGAAAGGCATCATGGGTGAGATGATGGTCGAAATAATAGATGGACTTGAAGAAGGAGAAGAAATAGTCATGGGTCCCTATGACTCCTTAAGGCAACTCAAAGATGGGAAACTCATAAAGCGACAGCAAAGAAAGAGAACTTTTTGAATGAATAAAGAAAACAACTTTCTTATTCTTGCCGAAGACCTGTGGAAAATTTATCACCTTGGAAAACAAAAAGTCGAGGCGCTTCGAGGTGTCTCCTTCTCAATAGCAAATAATGAATTTGTGGCCATCATGGGTCCTTCTGGTTCGGGTAAGTCAACTCTGATGAATCTTCTCGGATGTCTTGATACGCCAACGAAAGGGAAGTATTTCCTCGAGGGAAAGCTGGTTAGTTCCCTGCACGAAGACGAACTCGCTTCCATCAGAAACACCAAGATTGGCTTTGTCTTCCAGGTCTTTAATCTGCTTCCTCGGGCGACTGCCTTTCACAACGTCGAACTTCCTCTAATCTACAAAGGGGCGAGTAGAAATGAAAGAGAGGAAAAAACAAGAAGGGCCTTAGAATTGGTGGAGATGATAGAGAGGATGAACCACAGACCTTCTGAGCTTTCAGGAGGAGAAAGACAGAGAGTGGCAATAGCACGCGCTCTCGTCAACGAACCCTCCATCCTCCTTGCTGACGAACCAACAGGAAATCTTGATTCGCGAACAGGTCAGGAAATATTAGCCCTTTTTAAAAAAATCCACTCTCAGGGAAATACAATCATCATCGTCACCCATGATCGAGAAATTGCTTCCCACGCAGAGAGAATCATCTATCTCAGAGATGGGAGAATTGAAAAAGAAGAAAGAAAAGGAGAATTTAATTGAATCTGGTGCATCGTTTTTTTGGTATTTTTTTTAACCCTAAAGTTACTCTCTCCGCCATCTCTCAAAAACCAATCTGGATTGATGTCCTGGTCATACTCTTAATAACTACCTCTCTTTTTAGCTATCTAATAATGCCCTCTTCTTCTCAGGATAGAGCACAAATTCTGAAGGATAACATAAAGCTCAAGGAGAGAATCGGGGAAGAAAGATTAAAGCAGAGGATTGAAGAACTTGAAAACCCCTCCCCTACCTTTCGGGTAGTAAGTTCCTTCATCCTTACTCCGCTAAGTGTAGCCATCGGCTTTCTCATTTCAAGCTTTTTTATCCTCATCATCGGTCGCTTCTTTTCCATTGAAGGAAAATACATACAAGTATTTTCAGCCTATCTTCATGCAAACCTTGTAGACAAGGTTTTAGGCAATCTTATCCGCCTCATTCTCATCTTAGCCCAAAAATCAGTGATGCAAACTACGACCAGCTTTGCTCTTCTTTTTCCTGCTGTGGAAATGACGAGTATTAAGTATGTAATTCTCAGTCAAATTGATTTCTTCCAGATCTGGCTTTTCCTCATTCTTGGCTTCGGTCTTTCTGAAATCTTAAGACTCGAAATAAAAAAGGCACTTTATGTTTCCTACCTATTCTGGCTTCTAAAAACCTTATTCTATATGAGCCTGGGAATTCTAGGCTTGAGACTCATGAGTTAAACAACACGCAATTAGTCTTTGTTGATTGACAGAAACCCTATTCCACCTTTAAATTAAGTGTATGAATAAAGGAGAGCTAAAAGGAAGCCTGCGGGAAATCCCTTTTCCTCAATTACTGTTTCAACTCTGGCAAGAAAAAAAATCAGGAGAACTCGAATTAGAGAGCCAGGGTCTAAAGAAATCCCTAAATTTGAGGAGAGGAAACATTTTTGTCGAAAAGTCATCCTTCCCTCAGGATGAGTTCATGAAATACCTAGTAGAGACGAAAATTATGGATTCTTCCGCCGCAGAAAACTCAAAGATAAGAATGGACAAAAGCGATATCTCATTCTTCAGAGCCCTTCAAGAAACAGGGAGCCTCTCTCCTTCTCAATTGTGGCAACTGATGGAGATTTTTTTCATCAGAGACCTTTTTTCACTCTTCGAATGCCCGGAAGGGGTTTTTCTTTTAACTCAAGGTACCCAAACTCAAGAAGCCCACACCCTGTTCATGATTCCCACGCTTGATTTAATTCTTCAAGGAATAAGAAGGATGAAAAATCAAGAACTCATCCATGCTCACCTTCCCTCAGAAGAGGAATCTCTTAAATTTATCAACCCCCCTCACTTCAATTCCCTCAGACTGGAGGAACCTGAGCTTTACCTCCTTAACCTTATTGATGGGCAAAGGCCCCTGAAGGCTATCTATGAACTCAGTGCATTGGAGAGAAAAGAAAGTGAGAAAATAATCTTTAGCTTTCTTTCGGTAGGGCTCGTAGTTTCCTCTCAAAAAAAAAGAGCCGAAAACTTCTCTCCTCAATTTTCTAACTTAGAACTTGAAAAAATCCTGGAATCCTTCAACATAAGCTTCAGTACTGTCTTCAAGTATATTTCAAAAGAACTCGGTCCTGTGGCATATAATATCTTGGATAAATGTCTGGAAGAATCTCGCCCCTATCTTTCTCCATTAGGCAAAAGGATTGAAATAGGATCGGATGGAAGGATTGAAAAAAACTCATTGTTAAAACCCAATTTCATGGGGAGCGAAAAGGTGAAAACAGATTTAATCAGGGACCTTAACGAAATTCTCATGGCAGAGGTTCTGGTGGTAAAAAAAATCCTGGGGAATGAACACGAAACTTCCCTGATTAAAAACCTTGAAAAAATCGGAGAACAAAACTGAAAAGAAGGCAAGTTTTTGCCCTCCTTATTTTTATCACTCTTCTTGTTCTGTTCTTTCTTATCAAAATTGCAACGAGATAAAAACCTAATCGTACTTCTTGGACCTACATGCTCCGGGAAGAGTGCGACTGCGATCAAAATAGCCAAAAAATTCGATTGTGAAATCATAAATTGTGACTCTATGCAAGTCTATAAAAAGTTCGATATTGGAACAGACAAGATACCTGTGGAGGAAAGGGCAGGAATCCCCCATCACTTGCTTGATTTTCTCGAACCAGATAAACAATTTACTGCGGCTGATTTCATAAACCTCGCCTCTCTTAAAATCAAAGAAATAAAAGATAGAAATCGAATTCCCCTCATTACAGGAGGCACCGGTCTCTATTTGAAGGCACTCCTTGAAGGGCTCTTTCCTGATGGCGAAAGCTCTCCTTCCCTCAGAGAAACTCTGGAGAAAGAAGCCAAAGAAAAGGGTCTTCACTGTCTTTGGCTAAGACTTCTCGAGGTAGACCCGATGTATGCCCAAAAAATTGGAAGGAACGATAAGATAAGGATCATAAGGGCTCTTGAGGTTTATCTTAAGACGAAAAAACCTCTTTCTGAACATTTTCTAAACACCCGCTCGCCAATCAGGGATTTAAATGTGATAAAAATTGGTTTAAAATTAGAAAGAAAAGCACTTTACAAACGGATAGAAGAAAGAGTAGAAAAAATGTTTGAACGTGGCATAATTGATGAGGTCAAAAATCTCCTTGAACTTGGGATTAGAGAAACCTCCCCGCCTTTTCGTGCCCTGGGATACAAACACGTTCTAAGATTTATTCGAAATGAGATTTCTCTGGATGAGACCATCTCTTTAACCAAACGGGACACCCGAAGATATGCTAAAAGACAAATAACCTGGTTTAAAAAAATGAAAGATGTTGCCTGGTTTTCTCCAGATGACTTGATTTCTATGGAAAAGTATATCGAAGAGAATTTAATCTGAAAATGGAAAGAGCCATACTCGTTCACCTCTCTACCAATAGGCAAGAAAAGCTAGAGGAAGAAGAATCCATGAGAGAATTAAAAGGCCTGGCTTACACTGCTGGTGCATCCGTACTGACGGAGGTTTTCCAATATCGAGAAGAAATAAACCCCAAATTTCTCATTGGAGAAGGTAAAGTCGAAGAGCTAGCAAAGCTCAGAAAGGAGCTCGATGCAGACCTTATAATTTTCGACCACAATCTGAGCCCTGTTCAACAAAGGAGTCTTGAAGAAGGGATTCAAACAAAGGTCATCGATAGAACCCAGCTCATCTTAGATATTTTTGCCCAAAGAGCCCGAAGCAAAGAAGGAAAGCTTCAAGTAGAGCTGGCTCAACTTACCTATCTTCTGCCCAGACTTCTGGGTAAAGGAAGAGCGCTTTCCCGACTGGGAGGAGGAATTGGAACAAGAGGCCCTGGTGAGAAGAAACTTGAGGAAGACAGGAGAAGAATTGTTGATAGAATGGCGAGGATTAAAAAGGAGATACAAAAAATTCAGAAAAGAAGAGCTGAGCAAAGAAAGTCAAGGGAAAGAAATCCCGTCCCACTCGTCTCTCTCGTCGGTTACACCAACGCTGGAAAATCAACCCTTTTCAACTTTTTGACAAACGAAAACACCTTCACCTCCCCAAAGCTTTTTGCCACTCTCGACCCTCTCCTCCGGAGAGTTTACCTCTCAGATGGTCTGTATTTTTATTTAACCGATACAGTTGGCTTTATTAAAAAGCTTCCCTTGGAACTTATATCCTCCTTCCGGGCAACTCTTGAAGAAATAAAGGAGGCCAACTGCATCTGTCATGTGATTGACCTTTCAACTCCAAATCATGAAATCCAGATAAAAGCGGTTGAATCAATACTTGAGGGACTTGAGGTAAAAGAAATCCCCATCATCAAAGTTTTTAACAAAATAGACCTTGTTCCCCATAAGGATGAGTTTCTTACGAAGAACAAATCAGCTCACCTCCATGTCTATATTTCTGCCAAGACGGGAGAGGGAATTGATAGTTTGAAAGAAATCCTGCGCCAAACGCTCTTCCAAAAAATGAACATATTCTATTTGCGTATTCCAAAATCGAAAAAGGATTTAATCCCTTCGTTTGCAAGATGGTCCCTAGTTCTAATGAGAAAAGAAGATATAGACTCCTTTGAACTCAAAATCATGGCCGATCCCAAGCTTATTTTGAATTATCTTCCTTACCTCAAAAGAGGAGAGTCAAATTGATAAAAGAAAAATCATTGGCATTAATTTTCATCTTCTCCTTATTTTTTATATCCTCCTGTGTAACCTATAAAGTCCCTTCGCCTTCCCTCCATCTCGAAACCCTCCCGCCCTCTCAAGTAGCTTCACTCTCTCTTGAGGAAAGAATTCTTCTCGAAGAAGCCTGGAAAGAATTAAGAGAAGGGAAAGTTAAGAAAGCAGAGAGCATCTTTTCAAAACTCGGGACAGGAAACCCTTTTTACTACAGTGGAATGGGTTATGTATATCTTCTTCTCGAAAACCTAAAGCTTGCAGAAGATTATTTTAAAGCTTCTCTCCGATATTATCCTCAGATAGACCACGCTCATCTGGGCCTCGCTCAGGTCTATTTAAAGATGGGAGAGGATAATTCAGTGTTTCAAGAACTCAGGGAAATTCTGAAAAGGGAACCCGAGCATTCATGGGCAAGACCTAACTATGAAGAACTGAGGAAAAGAATGACCGAAGAAGCCATGAATGAGGCTCGAGCTTATGAAAAGAGTGGCAACATAGAGAAAAGCAAAGAAGCCTTCCTCAGGGCTCTTTATTATTCACCTAAATCTACGGAAGCCCATCTTGCTTTAGCTGAAATATTTAGAAAAGAAAACAACCTCCAGAATGCTCTTGTCCATCTCAAGGCTGCTGCCTTTAATGAGCCAAAGAACAAAGAAATTTTAAAAAAATATGGAAACTTCCTCTTTGAAGCTGAAGAGTATCAAGAGAGTCTAACTGTATATGAAAAATTAGCAGAGCTTGACCCGGAGAACAAGGAAATACTTACAAAAATTGAAACCCTGAAAAACCGCTTGGGTGTCTTCGAACTTCCCAGCCAATATGACGCTATTCCTTCTTCAGATGCAATAACCAGAGAGGAGGCAGCCGCTCTGATTTCCGTAAAATTCAAGGATTTCTTGAACAGCACACAAACTAAGCCTCCCATCATCGTTGACATTGCTACCTCCTGGGCCGCAAAACACATCCTCAAGGTAACCTCATTTGAAATCTTGGAAGTTTATCCCAATCATACCTTTCAGCCGAAAAAAGTCATCACCAGAGCAGAGATGGCTGATATACTGGTGCGTTTGATAAGCTACTTGAAAAAAAGAGGCTTTTCTTTCATTCAGCATATCCCCCCCGAAAAAATTAATATTTCTGATGTCTCTCCGGATAATTTTTATTACCAAGCGATTGTGGAAATCGTTTCCTACGATATCATGAATCTCTCAACGAGAAACACATTCAATCCCGACCTCCTTGTCTCAGGGGCTGAATGTATCAGGCTCTTTGATCTTGTTCTGAATTTGATTAAGTAGTATAGCTTTATCTATTTCATGGAAGAAGAAAAAAATCGCCTCCTCAATGCACCCAACTTTCTGAGTCTCCTGAGGATTCTGCTTATCCCTGTTTTTCTCTTTTTGACCTTGAATAGAAAAACTCTCGAAGCTTTTTCTGTCTTTCTCTTGGCAGGTATGACAGATATCTTAGATGGAATCACAGCAAGAGTGTGGCATCAGAAGACTCGAATCGGTTCTCTTCTCGATCCCGCTGCGGATAAACTTCTCATGACTACTGCCTTTATTTTGCTTTCTCTACCCTCTTTGAGCTATCCCAATACAATTCCAATCTGGATTACAGCAACTGTCATAGGACGCGATATTCTCATCGTTTCAGGAACGCTCTCCATCTCCATAATCACGGGCAATAAGAAATTCAATCCCTCTCTATCTGGAAAATTGTGCACTTTTTCTCAAGTCATGGCTGTCTTGTTTGCCCTTTTTCTCAATCTTAAAGGGATTTCCCCAGGCTGGATGAAAGGCATTTTTTATCTTGCCTTCTCTCTGACTCTTATTTCAGGCATCCAATACATGTATCTTGGTTTGCGGATTCTTCTTCGTCGCTGATTCAACTTTTTTTACCTAAAGTTCTTATCGATAAATCCTTTCTTGATCGTTCTCCACAGGATTTTCAAATCAAGGGCGAGTGACCAGTTCTGAATGTAGTAAAAATCATACTCGAGCCTCTTTTCAATTGAAGTGTCTTGCCTCAGCCCATGGACCTGTGCCCAGCCGGTGATGCCTGATTTCACCTTATGTCTGAGCATATATTTAGGGAACTTCTCTCGAAAATCTTTTACAAAGGGAGGCCTTTCAGGTCTCGGACCAACGAGGCTCATTTCTCCCTTCAAAACATTCACAAGCTGGGGAATCTCATCGATGCTGAATTTTCTTAGAAACTTACCCACCTTGGTTATTCTCGGATCACCCCGCTTACACATCACAGGGCCTGTTTCCTTTTCTGCGTCGCAAATCATGGTTCTAAACTTATGCATCATGAACCTTCTCCCATCCAAGCCCACTCTTTCTTGATGGTAGAAAACAGGACCCCTAGAGGTAAGCTTGACAAGCACAATTACCACCAAAATAAGGGGAGATAAGACTATAAGCAGGAGAGTAGAGACAAAGATATCCATCATTCTTTTGAAAATCCTCATCAGTCCGCGCAGGGGTGGCTCATCAATACAGATTACCGGAAATCCATCGAGGTCCTCAACTCTTGCTTTGAGGGTGAGAAGCTGGAAAAGATCAGGGATAAGCCTGACATTCACTGCATATTTATTTACAATCTGAAAAGTTTTAAGAATTTTGGAGTAATTGTTGAGATCAAGAGCCACGTAAACGTCACTTATATTCTCTTTCTCCAGGACGTTCTCAAGCTCACTGAGCGGTCCCAAGACTTTGAGACCTCCATTTATTTCTATAACCTCTCCTTTCTTCCGCTCATCATCCAGAAACCCCTTGACAAAAAAACCCAGATCTTTATACTGGGAAAATTTTTGAGCAACTGTTCTGCCCATCTCTCCGGCTCCTACGATGAGCACATTCTGAAGATTCAACCCCCTGGCAAAGCGTCTTTTCATGAAGAAATAGATTTGATTTCGAAGAAAAGTAATCACAAAAATTGAAACCACAAAATAAACTAACAGAAAAAGATGAGATATCTTGAATTTCATCTTGAAAAGAGGTGCCTGACCTTGGCTATAAGCATAGAGATAATTCAGAATGGCAAGGGAAATGAGAATGGTCAAAACCACATTCAGAGTAATAAGGAAAAAATCATCAATCTTTGTTCTCCTTAGCTTTTTCTTGTAAAATCCTTGCAAAAAAAAGATTCCAAGATGCAAGATAAGAAAAAGGGGGAAAACTGCAATGTATGATTTTAAAGGGGGGATTCCTTTTTCAGGGTCTACAGGAATGATGTACCCGTAGAATCTAAAAAGATAAGCATAAAAAAATGAAAAAAGGATGCCTATTATATCACTCAGAAGAAAAAGCCCGAGAAGGCGAGTTTTTTTGCCTTTGATCATCTGTTCTTAATATGGTTTTCCCATTTCTCTTGGATGAAAGAAGAGATTCTTTGCTTGAAGACCTCCCGTGAAAATTTTAAGGCATTTTCTCTGATCTTGATTTTATTAAATTCCATGCCTTGAAATTTGTCAAGTGTTGCCTGAAGAGCCTCCACTTTAAGCTCTTCGAAAAAAATGCCAGTTTCTCCTGAAATTACTGTTTCTAAAGCTCCTCCTTGGTGGTAAGCGATGACTGGAATCCCGCAAGCCTGGGCCTCAAGGGAAACAATCCCGAAGTCCTCTTCTCCAGGAAGAAGAAGCGCCTGTGCGCCTTGATACACATGAAGAAGATCTAAAGCGCTCAAAGAACCTAAGAACTGGATGTTTGAATAAGCGATTTTTCTAAGTTTCCTATATTCAGGCCCCACACCCACGATCTTTAACGGAACTCGTTTGCGATTGAAAGCTTCGATGGCTAATTCAATCTTCTTGTAAGGAACTAAGGCGGAGACAATTAAATAATAATCCTCTTTCCTCTCTCCGGGACAAAAGAAACTAGTATCTACGGGAGGGTAAATAACTTCTGACTCTCTCCTGTAGTATTTTTCTATTCTCTTGGCGACATTTCTTGAATTTGCCACAAAAAAATCCACTCTATGGGAAGAAGATTCATCCCAGATTCTCAGGTAATGGATGACAGGAGGAATTATCAACCTGGAAATTATGTTTAATTTTTCAGGAGAAAAATAAGAAAAATATTGATTCCATCCATAACGAATGGGGGAATGAACATAGCAGATATGGAGTGCATCTGGACGGGGTATGACTCCTTTGGCCACACAATGGGAGCTAGAGATAATCAAATCATATTCCTGAAGGTCAAAGAGCTCGATGGCAAGGGGAAAAAGGGGAAGATAAAAACGGTACCATCTTTTCAAGAATGGAAACCTCTGCAGGAAACTGGGAATTATCTTTCTCTTTTCTATTTCAATATCTTGACTGCCTGAAAAATGGAAAAGAGTGTAAATGGGAGAATCAGGAAAAATTTCTGCCAGGACCTCAAGCACCTTCTCTCCCCCACGCTGACCCGTAAGCCAATCATGGATAAGAGCAACTTTTGCTTTTGCCATGGGTTTTGATTATATGGAGCGCAGATTTCTTTGTCAATTATTCTAAAATGCTCAATCCATCTCTGAAATTTTAATCCTTAATTTACTAAGCAATTTATTTTCTTTTTAAAAATTAGGATTATTGGAGATAGATTGGTGAAGAAAAAAAGCCATTATTCAAAATCGAAACTAGAAAAGCATCTAAATGATCCCCTTTCATCCCAGAATGTCATTTATGTTCCTTATTGATTCTCTTTTTTTGCTTTCAGATAGAGATTCTGAGTTTCTTCTATCATGGAAAAGATTTTAAACCTTGAAGGAACATCTTTCCGAAGTTGCTCACCCAGCCTCAGAGCTAAGTCCTTCTTTCTCAGCAGGTTGAGAATTGCATCAGCAAGAGCCCTATGCTCCTTTGCCGGAACGAGAAGCCCGTTCTTTCCACTTTTAATAATCTCTCTTACACCCTCAATATCTGAGGCAACTACTGGTTTTCCTGCAACCGCAGCTTCTAGGAGAACGAAAGGTAGCCCTTCCCAAAGTGAGGGCAAGACAAAGACATCGAATATAGAAATTAGCTCTGCCACATCTTCTCTTTCCCCCAAGAATAAGACATATTTTCCCAAACCTAAATGCGCTGCTTCCTTTTCAAGCTTCTTACGGAGCTGACCATCACCCACGAGCAAAAGACGAGCCTGAGGGAGAGAAAGGACTACTTTCTGAAAAGCACGAAGAAGATAAATTATTCCCTTCTGCCTATGAAGCCTGGCAACAGTTCCCACGATTAATGAAGACGACTCAAGCCCCAATTTCTTTTTGTAATCCAGAATTTTGTCCGCGGAAAGTAAGCGTTGGGAAAACTTTTCTGCATCAATGCCATTCCTGATCAGAACCATTTTTTCCCGGGGAACCAATCTATATCTCTGCCCCCTCACTCTATCAGACTCTGAAACAAAGATTACAAAATGGGTGAAACGCGAAAGATACCTCTCCTGGAGAATGAAAAGAGCTTTCAGGAAAGGATTCCTGTAATGGAGATAATGAATCCCATGCAAAGTGTGAATGACAAAGGGAGTGCCATATTTCTTGGCAGCTAGCCGTCCAAAAAAGCCTGCTACTCCTCCATGAGTATGAACTATGTCGAAGTGATTTTTTTTGAGGAGAGTATAAATTTCATCCAAAATAGCTGGCGAAGGAGTCTTAGAAAAACAGATTGGGTAGTGCTTGATTCCAGCCCTTTTAACTTCTTCTACTAGTGGACCACCATCTTTTGAGCACACACAAACTTCAAATCTATCCCTATTCAGACCTAAGGAAAGAGAAAGGAGGTTTTTCTGGCCTCCGCCCAGGAAGGGCTGGTCAATCATTTCAAGGACTTTTACTTTTCCTCCTTTTGCGACGCCGGGGTGAATATTCATTTCTCTTTAAGCAGCAAAAAGAATTTCTTGATTTCAGAGGCATCTTCTATCTTGAAAAGAAGAGCATAAAAATATAATAATGTAAAATTCAGGAAAAGGTAGATTTTAAGCAGGACTTTAGAAAAAAGAGAATTGTGCTTCTTATAAAAATAAAGCTGACTCTTCCTGTATTCCCATCTACGTCGTAACCCCAGTTGTGAGGTGCTTGTCCCCCCTTTATGAATTACTCTTGCCTGAGGAAAATAAATTAGCTTCCAGCCTCTGTTTCTCATACGCAGGCAAAGGTCGATATCCTCAAAGTAGAGAAAGAACCGTTCATCAAAAATACCAGCTTCTTCCAAGGCGCGCCTTCTCACAAGAAGGCATGCGCCACTCAACCAGCCAACATCCCTTCTGCCAAAATCATGTCTCAAGCGATATTTTTCACACCTATTCATCAGAAGCTTCTGGAATAATTCAGGAAAGAAATCTACCTTCTTTCCGAATGAAACCTGGTAATTCATCCTCTCATCCAGGAGAGCAGGTCCAACTCCAGCTGCTCTTGGATTTGACCTCATTTCTTTGAGGAGAAGGGAAAGGGAATTAGGGAAGAGTATAGTGTCAGGGTTTAGAAAGAGAATGTAGGCAGCCCTACTTTGCTCAATTCCTTTATTATTTGCCTTTGAAAATCCGAGGTTCTCTTTGTTTTCGATGACCTTCACCTCAGAGAAAAAAGACTTTATAAACTCAATGCTCCCATCGGATGAACAATTATCTACCACTATCGCTTCCCAAGGAATCTCTAAAAGACTCTCCCCAAGAGAAGAAAGACATTCCCTGAGATTATTTTTATCATTATAATTCACCACAATAACCGAAAGCTTCTCTTCCCAAGGAGCTTCATCCAAGGCATTCCTCCATAGCTTCTTGTAATAACTTTACTTGTTTTTTAAGAGAAAATTTCTCCTGAACAGTTCTCTTCCCATTTTCAGCAATTTTAGCCAATTCTCTAGGATTCCTGATTAAATATTCTATGGCCTCAGCGATCTCTTCTGGCCTCGATGAATTTACTAAAAAACCATCCTCTCCTTCTTCAATAACCTCAGAAAGCCCTCCTGCTCGAACGGCAACAACTGCCGTCCCGACTGACATAGCCTCAGCGGCCACCCTGCCGAATGACTCATTCTCTGAGGCAACTACGAGGAGATCCATGGCACTCAATATGGATAAAATATCCCTCTTAAAACCCGTAAAAATTATCCTCCTTTCGAGGCGAAATTCAGTAATCATCTTCAAGAGATGGTGGTAATAACTTTTGCTCTTAATAGAACCCACGATAAGAAGCTTAATCTGAGGAAATTTTGAGTTGAGCAGTTTGAAAGCTCTTATGACCTCTGCTTGACCCTTCTCGCGGGCTATCTTTCCCACTATCCCCAAGACAAATTCTCCCTCTTTAAGGTTGAGCTCTTTTCTCATATTCTTCCTATAGTCGTCCATTTGAGGCTTAACTTCAAATCCGTTGTACATCAAATAGACCCTTCCCTTACCCCTGAAAGCCTTCTGGGTTAGGCGTGAATTCACGAGGATAATTTTTGACAATTTTGAAATAAATCTTAACAAAGCCCTCTCACCCAAAAAAAAGTGAAGTTGAGCTTTCTTTCCAGATAAAATTTCATGGATTATCCAAAGATGAGGAACCCTACTCAGGCTGGCAGCCAATGCACCGCTTGAGACTGCCGAAGAATTACTCACTACAAGAGAAATATTCTTTCTCTTGATATATTTCTTTAGATAAAGGATACTTTTTAGGTTATAAATCCAGGATAGTGGCTGTTTCCAGAGACATGACTTTTCAGTTATCCACCACTTCATAGAAACAACCTCATTTTCAATTCCCAGTCTCTCCATTTCCTCAGCGAGTAAACCCACTCGGGGCAGAATAAGAAAAGGATTAAATCTGCTCCTATCTATTTTTTCTAAAACCTGGAGGAGCATCCTTTCTGCCCCGTTAAGCTCAGATGAGTGTGAAATGAAAAGAACGTTAATTTTTTCTACTGACATAATTTCTGGTAAAAGTTCAATGTCTCCTGAGCCGTTCTTAGCCAATCGAACTCAAGAACCCTTATCTTTCCCTTGGTAATCAGAGTCTGTCTAAGAGTTTCATTTTCAATCAAAGAGATTATTTTATCTGCCATATCTTCAGGATCGTAGGGATTAAAATACAGAGCACAATCTCCGGCAATTTCAGGAATGGCTGCTATTTTGGATGCAGCAACTGGTAAACCACAGGCCATCGCTTCCAGGAGGGGAAGCCCAAAACCCTCACATAAGGAAGGAAAGACAAACAAAGAAGCAGAAAAATAAATTCCCTTCAACTCCTCATCCGAAACATAACCCAGCATCCTGATTTCCCGTTCCAATCCCCCTTCCTGGATTATTTTTCTTATTTTCTGGTAATCAGATCCTCTTCGACCCACAAGCAAAAGATGGATTTCTTTGTGCCTGAGGCGAACGATCTTAAAGGCAGAAATCAGATTGGGAAGGTTTTTCCTCGGATCTATAACTCCCACAAAAAGGATGAAGGGAACAGGGAGAGAAAGCTTTTGTTTTAATATTTCTAATTCTTCAAACTGGAATTCACACCAGAATTGGTGGTCAAGGCCAAGGTAAACCGTCTGAATCCTTTCCTCTGAAATTCTAAACCTTTCCATAATCTCGGCTTTGGTGTAGTTAGAAATCGCGATAATCCCATCCACTTTCTGAAGAGAATCTTTTATTCGGGGATAAAAATGTCTTCGAGCCAGCTCATCAGAAAGATAGGGGAAATCCATGAAAAAAAAATCGTAAACAGTTACCAACCTTTTCCCTCTTGAAGGAAGAGGGAGGGGAGTTGGGGAATGGGTCAAGTCAAGTTTAACCTTGAAAAAAAAATCAAGAGGAGGCCATTCTATCCTGTTCCATAATGTATTCATAAGCCTCACCGGAAAATGAAAGTCTCTAAAATTTCCCCTCCTAAAGGAAGGTAGCTTTTGGGCAGGAAAACGATCCTTAAGGGAGCATGAGAAAAGAAAATATTCATTCACATAGTCAATGCGAGAAAGAGAATGAAGCAGATTTTTAAGATAGACGCCGACTCCTGTCTCTTCACGGAGAAAAGGACGCAGGTCAAAGCCTATCCGCATCTTGAGTAAATTTATTCTCAAAGGGATGAAAAGTCAAGGAAGCGAAAATGGTAACTAAGCTCCAACTATAAGAAATAAAAAAAATTACAGAGGTGTTGCCAATTCAAAATTACGATGATATCATCTTGCCGAAAGGAAAATTAAAATGAAGATTTTTGAAAAAATTTCTAAAAGAATCGACAGCTTAAGGGACGAAATGGTAGACATGCAGATTAAGCTCTGCTCTATCCCTGCAATTTCCCCCTCTTCAGGAGGGGAAGGAGAAGCCGAAAAGGCAGAAGTCCTGTTCAATTTCATTAAGAATAATGGATATTCTTCGGTAGAAATGGTTAAGGCGCCTGATCTGGATTCGCCGGCGGGGTATCGCCCCAATATACTCGCCATTTTCAAGGGAAAAAGCTCTATAAAAACCATCTGGATTATGACCCATATAGATGTGGTACCCCCCGGAGATTTATCGATGTGGAAGGGGAATCCCTTCAAGGCATGGGTCGAAGAAGGAAAAATTTATGGCAGAGGTGTGGAGGATAATCAGCAGGATATGGTTGCTTCTCTCTTCGCCTTAAAGGCTTTTCATGTGGAAAAAATTATGCCCGAATATGACGTCGGCATTGCGCTTGTCTCAGATGAAGAGACAGGAAGCAAAAAAGGGATCGAGTATGTGCTCCAGAACTCCAAGGCTTTCAGGAAAGGTGATTTAATCATTGTCCCTGACGCAGGAAATGAGGAAGGGACAATTATTGAAGTGGCTGAGAAGAGTATCCTCTGGCTTAAGTTCAAGACTGTAGGGAAGCAAGCTCATGGCTCTACTCCAGAAAAAGGCATAAATAGCTTCAAAGCAGCTTCTTTCTTGGTTACTGAGCTTGAAAAGCTCTATGATATTTTCGATAGAAAAGACCCCCTCTTTGATCCTCCCATTTCTACCTTTGAACCCACAAAGAAAGAAAGTAACGTTCCGAATATAAACACTATTCCCGGCGAAGACATTTTCTACATGGATTGTCGCCTCCTCCCTTGTTATACCATAGATGAAGTCGAGGAAAAAATCAGGGATTTTTCAAGAAAAATCGAGCGAGATTTTCGAGTAAAAATTTCGATCGAAGAAAACCAGAGGGCACCTGCTGCTCCCCCAACTTCACCCGATTCAGAAGTGGTGAAAGCCTTAAAAATGGCTATCAAAGATGTCTATGGAAAAGAAGGAAAACCAACGGGCATAGGAGGAGGAACTGTAGCTGCCTTCTTTCGGCGTGAAAAGCATGAGGCAGCCTGCTGGTCAAAAATTGCAGAAACTGCTCATCAGCCCAATGAATACTGTGTTATAGATAACATGGTTGGGGATTCAAAGGTATTTGCACATATCTTTCTCCAGAAATGAGTTAATCGAGAAGTTTAATCTTCTTTTCTAAAGACTGAAACCAAAAAGGAGTCTCGAAATGAAAGATTACTTACTCATCCTTGTCACCTCTCCAGATGAGAAAAAATCACGAGAAATTGCTCTCCACCTTGTCGAAAATAAACTCGCGGCCTGCGTCACCATTGTCCCGCGTTGTCGCTCAATCTATCGCTGGGAAGAAAAGATCTCCCTAGAGGAAGAATATCTTTTGCTGATCAAGACAAGTGAGAAACTGTATTCAAAGATAGAGGGAGAAATCTTAAACATTCATCCTTACCAAGTTCCAGAAATTATCGCCTTTTCTATAAATAAGGGCTTTGATAAATATCTGGCTTGGATCGAGAAAGAGACCGAAGCTTGAAGAGCCCCCTCAAGGTTATCTATATTTTTTGTGTATTCTTTCAGCAACCTGAATGGTATTGAGGTGAATGCTAACCGTTTCAGCGACATCTGGAGCATAACCACCAGCAAGAAGGATGGTTATGGGAATATTTAACTTCCTTGCTTCCTCGATTACTATCTCATCTCTCTCTTTTAAGCCCTTTATGGTTAGCTTCAGCCCACCAAGACAATCTCTTTCATACGGGTCTGCACCAGCAAGATAGAAAATAAGGTCAGGCTTAAATTCTTCATAAAGCTTCGGGAGATGAGCGCGCAGGAGTGAATTATAAATCTCATCCCCATCCCCAGACCAGAGGCCAAGGTCCAAAGAGCTTTTTTCTTTCTTGGCGGGGTAAAGGTCCATCTGATGAATAGAAAAAGTAAAAACATAATCCCGGCTAGAAAAAATAAAGGCAGTCCCATTCCCTTGATGAACATCACAATCAACAATCATTGCTCTTCTAATCTTATTTCGACGCTTGAGCTTTTCAAGGGCAATGGCTATATCATTTAAAATACAGAATCCCTCCCCATGGTCAGGATAGGCATGATGAAACCCGCCCCCAATATGGACAGAAATTCCCTCCTCCAAAGCATTTTCAGCTGCAAGAATTGTTCCTCCTACAAAAAGCCGAGCATATTTATAAAGCTCATGAGTATAGGGAAGTTCCATGCTCAGAATCTCTGAGGGGGAAAGCTTCCCCGTCTTAAGCTTTTGGATGTATCTAGATTTATGAACAAGAAGGAGGTCATCTTCGCTTGAAGGATTGGGGAGGAGGAAATTCTCTTTTTTTACTCCTTTCCTAAGAAGATTTTCATATATCATCCTGTATTTCTCCACTTTGAAAACATGATTTCCAAGGTCCATCATCCAATATCCATCACTATAAACAAATTTTAGCGAACCTCTTTTGTTTCTTAAAAATCTCAATATGGATGAAATAATCCCCATAAGATTAAAAAATACCAGAAAACAAAATCAGGAACAACACTACCTCCAAACTTCTTTTGATTTGGATATGAATGGGTGTAAAATCTAGAATAACAAATCTTAACTTGAAGTTTAGCTAAAAATGGTTTAGTTTTGTTTCTATTTAGTAAATGAGGGAAGGATTCATCCATGAATTTAAAAAATTTTATGATCAGCCTAACTCCTCCTTTCCTCGTCAAGCTCTTTGCTCGACCCTATGTTGCTGGTGACAGCATCCAAGCAGCCATCCAGACGGCTCAAAGACTATGGAGCGAAAGGCACATATGTTCTACAATCGACCTCTTAGGGGAAGAACTTAAGAGCGATGAGGAAGTGGAGTACACTCTTAATGTCTATTCAAGACTCATTGAAGCCCTGGGTAAACAACAATATGCGACGATTTCTCTAAAGCCTACCCAACTCGGAAGCCACAGAGGTCCTGAACACTGTGAGAAAATTATTGAGAAAATTTTAGACCAGGCAGACAAACACGAGATCAAAGTTACCATGGATATGGAAGACCATAATTTAACTGAGCTCACCCTTTGTGTTTTTCGCTCTTTAATCAAGCGTCATCCTTCCTTTGGAACAGTGCTGCAGTCTCGGCTATTTCGAACAGATGAAGACATTAAATCTCTAAGGGGATTGCAGGCACGGATCAGAATTTGTATTGGCATTTATAACGAACCAAAAGAGATCGCTCTCCAGAGCAAACCCGAAATGAAGAAAAAGATGCTTGAGCAAGTGGAAGTCCTCTTCAAGGAAGGGCATTACCCTGAAATAGCAACCCATGATGAGGCTGTCATCGAAAAATCCATAAACATCGCTGAGCGGCTTAATATGAGCAAGGATCGCTATGAGATTCAGATGTTGATGGGAGTGCCCAAACAAGCCTATCAGGACGAGCTTGTGCGCAATGGAATTCTCGTTCGCCTCTATGTTCCCTTTGCGGAAAAATGGAAGTTTGCTATAGCTTACTGTAAGAGAAGACTCTCTTCAAATCCAGCCATGATGAACTACATCCTTCGCAATATTTTTTCCAAGGCAGGTGGAAAGCGATAGCCCCTCTAACCGCTCACTCCACCTGGAGTTTTTCTCTTTTCCCTTTTTTCCCCAAGATGTTTTTTCTTCTCTTTCAATTTAATCTGGGCAGCTGCCAGCCTCGCTACAGGAACTTGATAAGCTGAGCAACTCACATAATCCAAACCAATCTCATGACAGAAATAGATTGAACGAGGGTCACCACCATGAACACCGCAAATTCCTACCTTTAGGTTCGGTCTTGTCTTCCGACCCTTTTCCACGGCCATCTTCATCAGCTCTCCAACTCCTTTAATATCGATGGTCTCAAAAGGATTACTCTTCCAGATACCATGAGCCAAGTAATGAGCTAGAAACTCTGCTCCATCATCGCGCGAGACACCGTAAATGGTTTGAGTCAGGTCATTCGTTCCAAAAGAGAAAAATTCTGCAACTTCAGCAATTTCATCAGCAGTTATCGCTGCCCTTGGCACCTCAATCATAGTCCCTACAGAATATTCAACTTTCACCCTATATTTTTCCATGACTTCCTGAGCAACTCGATCTATTATTTCTTTTTGGTGAGCAAGCTCTTCTTTTGTACCAACCAGAGGAATCATGATCTCAGGGTAAACCTTTTCCCTTTCTTTTGCCAGTTGGCATACAGCTTCAAAGATGGCTGTGGCCTGCATTTCGATTATTTCTGGATAGGAAATACCCAAACGACACCCTCGATGTCCGAGCATAGGATTAAATTCAGAAAGAGACTTGACTCTCTCCAAAAGCTTTTCCAACTCGCGAAGCCTCTCTTTTTCTTCGCTGTTTGTAGCTTTTAGGACTGCTATCTCAACCATTAAATCCTCTCTTCGGGGGAGAAACTCATGAAGAGGGGGGTCGAGGGTACGAATCGTCACGGGATGACCTTTCATTTCCTTGAAAAGGAGGTAAAAATCATTCTTCTGGAAGGGGAGTAATTTTTCAAGGGCTCTTCTTCTTTCTTCTTCTGTTTCAGCAAGAATCATTTCTTTAATAAAAGGAAGCCTCTCTTTCTCAAAGAACATGTGCTCTGTCCTGGCTAACCCTATACCCTCGGCTCCAAAGGCAAGAGCCATTCTCGCATCCTCTGGCGTATCAGTATTTGCCCTAACCTTTAATTCTTTGACCTGGTCTGCCCAGAAAAGAAGCTTGGTGAAATTTTGAAAAACTTGAGACTCTTCAGCTCTTTTTTCTCCCTTGATCACTTGGATAATTTCCGAGGGCTGAGTGGGAATTCTTCCCTCAAAAACTTCTCCTGAAGTGCCATCTATAGAAAGCCATTCACCTTCTTTGACTACAATCTCATCTATCATAAAAAGCTTCCTCTCCTCATCCAGCTTTATCTCACCACAGCCAACTACAGAAGGCTTTCCCATCTGTCTCCCCACCACTGCTGCATGAGAAGTCATCCCGCCAGTTGCGGTCAGGATACCCTGAGATGCACTCATCCCGTGGATATCATCAGGGGAGGTCTCATCTCGAACCAAAATAACTTTCTTCCCTTCTTTCATCCAGGTAACAGCATCGTCTGCATTGAACACTACTTGACCGGATGCTGCTCCTGGAGAAGCGGCAAGGCCTCTTGCTAAAACCCTGTGCCTCTTTTTCTCTTTAGTATCAAAAACAGGGTGGAGAAGCTGGTTGAGTGCTTCAGGCTCAACCATCATCAACGCTTCCTCCCTGCTTATTAAGCCTTCTTCAACCATATCAACGGCAATCTTCACCGCCGCCAGTCCCGTGCGTTTCCCACTTCTTGTCTGAAGCATGAAGAGTTTTCCATTCTGAATGGTGAATTCAAAGTCCTGAACATCTCGGTAATGTTTCTCGAGCCTATTGGTGATGACTCTTAATTCTCTATAGACTGTGGGCATCTCTTTTTCCAGAGACTTAAGAGGCTTCGGAGTCCTAACCCCTGCCACAACATCTTCACCCTGGGCATTGAAAAGGTATTCACCGTAGAGTTCTTTTTCTCCAGTAGCAGGATTTCTCGTAAATCCCACTCCTGTTGCTGAGTTTTCTCCATAGTTACCGAACACCATCTGCTGGATGTTAACTGCAGTTCCAAGGTCATCGGGAATATAATTTAGACGACGGTAGGTTACTGCTCTCGGATTATTCCAGGAGCGAAAGACAGCTCCAATAGCCATGAAAAGTTGTTTTTTTACCTCCTGAGGGAACTCCTTGCCTGTCTCTCTTTTGACTAACTTTTTATATTCTCCGATGAGTCTTTCCAGTGCTTTCTCAGAAAGTTCAAAATCATAGATGACTCCTTCTCTTTTTTTCATTTCTTTCAAAATCTTCTCGAACTTCACCTTGGGAACATTGAGAACAACATCTCCGAACATGTGAATCAACCTCCGATAGCAATCAAGAGCAACTCTTCTTTCCCCGAGTTTCTTGGCCAAGCCTTCTACGGTCTTATCATTAAGTCCTAAATTGAGCACAGTGTCCATCATCCCTGGCATAGAAACCTTCGCTCCTGAGCGCACAGAGACGAGAAGAGGATTTTTAGGGTCCCCAAATTTCTGCTCGGTCTCATCTTCCAACCTCTTCAGGTTAAAAAGAATCTCCTCTTCGACTTCTTTCGGAATCCTATTTCGGAGCTTTGCAAATTGGGAACAGACCTCGGTAGAAATCGTAAAACCAGGAGGAACAGGAAGACCAATTCCTGCCATTTCTGCAAGGTCAGCACCCTTCCCTCCTAAGATGTCTTTCATTTCTCTGTTTCCTTCAACTTTCTTCTTGCCGAAGTAGTAAACGGATTTCTTCTTCATCTTTTCTGCTCCTTCTCAGGTTAATTAATGAATGATACACACTAAGGAAACAAAATTCAAGGTCGCGGGAAATATGTTTTTAGAAATTAAACCTGATAAGGCTGAAAAAAAGAACTATTTTTCCCTTTATTTTAACCTGAAAAAATAGATATTCAGGCACATCAACAATAAAACAAGATCTGTAAAAAATAAAGATATATCAAGCTTTCTGTTCAAACTCCCAAAACATCCACAGTCTATGTTAATCCCTCTTATCAATGTCACTCCAATAAGCCCTAGGAAAGAAAAAAGAAGGAGGGAAAGAAGAAGCGCACTGCCCCTTCGCAGAAAACCCAGTATGAGGAAAAAACCACAGATGACTTCGACCCAAGGAAGAATAAGAGCAAGGAAAAAGGAGACTATTCTGGAAAAGACTCTATAGTTTGAGATATTCTGAGCAAATTCAAGAGGGTCTATGATCTTAAGGATGCCTGCCCAGATGAACGTCCCCCCCACGATTAGCCTAAAGACAAAAATTATATATTTATTTTGAACCATCTCCAGACTCTGTTGGAAGACCTCTTTTTTTCCACTCTTCCCAGCCTCCAAAAAAAATCATTATCTCTGTGAAACCCATTTTATTAAGAGCCTTGGAAAGGGCCAGACTAGACTGACACTCGCTTGCATCGCAATAGACAACTAGAGTTTTATCAAAAGAGAGCTGTCCTCCCTTTAAGACCTCAGCCTCATTGAATTCATCATAGGGGATGTTTATCGCTCCCAAAATATGACCTTCTAAATATTGCAACCGAGGCCTGCTATCTACAAATATGGCTTGACTTTGAACAAAAAGTTCCTCGGCCTCCTCAAGAGTTATGAACGAAAGCGAAGGGTATTTCTCTAAAGAAACAAATCCTTGTCTAAACCCCCCTCTCCAGAACATCTTGAGGAGAGAAAAGTTTAATCCCAGGCCAAAAAAAGAGGCAAGAATTAAAATAATTGCCATTTCTGCCACAATTTTTTTCTGAATCACTTCTCTGCCTCCTATTAGATGAGGCTTCGGTACTTCTCTAAACCCACCCTGAATACTTCTATTGCTCTTCTTAGATCCTTTTCCTGAAGAACATACGCCATCCTCACTTCCTCTTTCCCCTTATCGGGTGTAGAATAGAAGCCTCTTCCTGGGGCCACCATGACGGTTTCATAGTCAAGATGGAAATCCGTGAGCATCCAGCGCACGAATTTTTCACTGTCATCTATGGGAAGTCTGACTATAAAATAGAAGGCTCCCTGAGGCTTATGGATGACGATTCCTGGAATGTCTTTCAGTCCTTCGAATAAAATGTTCCTCCTTTTCTGATATTCCGCCCTTATCTCTTCAAAGTAACCCCTATCCATCTGGTAAGCAGCGAGTGCAGCCTTCTGTTCTACTGAAGGAGGACAGAGCCTTGCCTGAGCAAATTTGAGGAAGGCCTCAAGAATTCTTTTGTCATAGGCTATCAAAGCTCCTATTCTCGCCCCGCAACAGCTGAACCTTTTGGAAACACTATCTACTACTATGGTTCTCTCTCTTATTTCCTCATACTCAAGAATGCTCTTATGAGTAACTCCATCATAAACAAACTCGTTGTAGACTTCATCCCCTATCAAGAAGAGATCATGTTTCTTGACCAGAAAGACTACTCTCTCTAGTTCATCTGGGGTATAAACCGTTCCTGTGGGGTTATTGGGTGAACAGAGGAGTATAGCCCTCGTTTTGGGAGTAATCTTCGCCTCTATCTCCTCAATCTCGGGAAGACGAAATCCGTTCTCTACGCTCAAAGTCAGAGGGACAATCTTAACATCGGCAAACTCGGCATAGCCATTATAGTTAGGGTAGAATGGTTCAGGAATGATTATTTCTTGACCGGGGTCTGCCACCACACTAAAACTGAAATGAATCGCTTCTGAACCTCCGATGGTGATGATTACATTTTCAGCCGTAATAGGAATTCTAAAGGCGTTATAATAGGCAGCTATTGCTTCTCTTAGCTCCTCAAACCCCTGGGCTGGCCCATAGCTCAGCACCTTCTCATCATAATCTTGAATCGCCTTAAGCACAGGTTGAGGCGTAGGGATGTCAGGCTGACCAATGTTGATAAAATAGACACGGATTCCTCTTCTCTGGGCCTCATCGGCAAAAGGTTTCAAATGCCTTATGGGAGAAGGACGGATTCTTTGTCCTCTTTGGGAAATATCCATTTATGAATCCCTCCAAGAAAAATGAAATAAATGATAACCCTTAGACCAAATTATTAACAGAATGAAATTTAGTTGTCAAAGTTTTTATTGCTCTACCATAGATATTCTGATATTTTAAAAATCGAATCTAATTTTGGCTCATGTATAAGGATAAAGGAGCAAGGATAATTTCCAAACAGAGCTGGGGGGATTACTACCTGCTTGAGATAGAATCTCCCAGAATAGCATCTCAAGCTTCACCTGGACAATTCATCATGGTTCGTGTTTCCCCTCAACCCTTTCCCCTCCTCAGGCGTCCCTTCAGCATCCACTCCAGGGAAGGTGAAAATTTAACAATCTTTTTTCAGATGGCTGGTCCTGGCACGAGGGCTTTGAGTAAGATAAATCCAGATGACTTTATTGATATAATCGGACCACTGGGAAATGGGTTCAAAATAGCAGAGGGGCTCGCGGGAAAAGAAATTGCTCTTATTGGAGGGGGAAGGGGAATTGCTCCTCTCTATTTCTTGACCCAAGAGGCATCTCGGTTATCCATCTTCATCAAGGTCTTCTATGGGGGGAGAAACATCGAGGACCTTCCTTTGAGGGAAAAATTTGAAAAAACTGGGTTTACTCTGTACTGCTCGACAGATGATGGCTCTTTCGGTTTCAAGGGCTTAGTAAGTGATTTATTCGCCAAAGAGCTAAAGAATTTCCGGCCTTCCTGCGTATACTCTTGCGGCCCAGAACCCATGTTAGAGAGAATCGCACGGGTTCTCCTAGCCAATGAGATTCCTGGTGAATTCTCTCTAGAATCAATGATGGGTTGTGGATTTGGAGCGTGCTTGGGATGTGTGAAAAAATTCAAAAAAAATGGAAGAGAAGGGTGGTACAAAGTGTGCCAGGATGGACCTGTTTTTTCCCTTGAAGAAATAATCTGGAAAGACGAAGAGAGAAAATGATAGACCTTTCAATAGACCTGGGCTTTCTTAAGCTTAAAAATCCCGTCATCGCTTCCAGCGGGACATTCGGATATGGGCTCGAATTTACGCCTTTCATAGACCTAAATTGCCTCGGAGGCTTTGTGGTTAAAGGCTTGTACCTCAACCCCAGAGAAGGAAATCCCCCTCCACGTTTGGTAGAGACCCCTGCTGGATTAATCAATTCTATCGGGCTCCAGGGGATAGGAGCCAAAAGATTCGTCAAAGAACTCCTTCCTGAGCTACGAAGATTTAAGACTCATTTAATTGTCAATATTTGTGGTGAGAATGAGAGGGAGTTTATCTCTGTAGCAGAGCTCTTAAACAGGGAGGAAGGTATAAGCGCGTATGAAGTGAACATCTCTTGCCCTAATGTAGAAAAAGGAGGAATGTGCCCAGCTCTCGACCCAAAGGCAACATATTATCTCGTGAGCAGAGTGAAAAAAGCAAGCACTCGTCCTATAATCACCAAGCTTTCTCCCAATGTAACAGACATATCTCTAATTGCCCGAAGCGCAGAGGATGCTGGAGCAGATGCTCTCTCTCTCGTTAATACTTTTTTAGCCATGGCAGTAGACCCTGAGACAAGAAAACCTAAGCTGGGGAATATTTTAGGCGGTCTGAGCGGACCTGCCATAAAGCCCATTGCCTTGAGGATGGTTTTTCAAGTTGTTAGACAGGTAAAAGTGCCCGTCATCGGAATTGGAGGAATAATGAGCGGAAACGATGCGCTGGAGTATTTGATAGTGGGAGCAAGAGCAGTAGAAGTGGGCACCGCCAATCTTGTCGACCCTGAGTCCTGTCTTAAGATTATCCAAGAAATAGAAAATTTTTGCGAAAGAAAAGGAATTTCAAGAATTGAAAAAATCATAGGCACCTTGGAGATAAACGATGAAAAACGAGATTGATTTAAAAAGGAGAATCATAGTAGCTCTTGATGTGGAGAAAAGTGAGGAAGCAATTTCTCTGGTGAAAAAACTCGATGAGGTGGAAGTCTTCAAGGTAGGATTGAGACTCTTCATCCTTGATGGTCCTCCTCTCATTAAAGAAATTCAGCGGCTAGGGAAAAGAGTCTTTCTCGACCTAAAGTTCCATGACATTCCGAACACAGTCTCTGATGCAATCCGAGCAAGCCTTAGACATGGAGCCTTTATGATAACCCTTCATGCTTCAGGAGGAAGCGAGATGATGAAAAGAGCAAGGGAAGCAGCAGAAGATGAAGCTGAAAAACAAAAGGTCGCAAGACCTCTTCTCCTTGCTGTCACAGTTCTAACTAGCCTGAGGGACAAAGAACTAAAGGAGATAGGAATCGAAAAAGGAGTAATCTCTGAAGTAGAGAACCTCGCTCAAATTGCAGCTGAATCAGGAATGGATGGTGTCGTCTGTTCTCCTCAAGAAATCGAAATTATAAAGAAAAATTATGGAGATTCTTTGCTCCTAGTAGTTCCAGGAATAAGGCCCGCCTGGGCTGAGGCTCAAGACCAGAAAAGAATAATGACTCCTGGCCTTGCATTTCAGAAGGGAGCTGACTATTTGGTAATAGGAAGGCCTATTATCAAGCACCCTTCTCCGGAAGAGGCATATCGAAAGATTTTAAAGGAATTAAATGGTATGCATCGCTCCGCCTACGGCAAAGATAGCACCTAGGACAACAGAAATAATGACCATCAAGACAATAGCAACAACTATGCTGATAATAAAATACCCTAGAATCTTTTCTTTCGGGGTTTCCATCATGGTTGCAGCAAAGCCAAGATACAGGATGTATATTCCGTAAAGAGCCGCTATAATCGCCAGGAACCCGAGGAAGGGTATGATGTAGAATATTCCTCCCACCCAACCAGGAGTAAAGCCAAATATTGAGAGCTTCATGGCATTGGTCATGTTTTGGGTGGAAGAGAAAGTTGGAGCCAAAGCATTGATTACTATTCCTGCCACATAAGCTGCAACAAGATATAGTATATAGGAGAAAATAGCATAAAGGATGGCTCTCCCAATCCCGTATCTATACCATCCCACAAAGGGGATTCTTCTCCCCACAAGACCTAATCCAATAAACTGGGCCGCCGCAGGAATTGCCGCTACAATCATTGCGTATGAAGTAAAAAGTGAAGGGACTGTAACGGCTTCTTGTTTGATTTTGACCCACTCTTCTTTCGGTCTTAACAAAATCCCTTGTACCCGAGAAACTATGTCCATTTTTTCCTCCTGAATAAAGTTGTCAAAACTATATTATTTTTATTTATCTTTGTCAAATAACTGTATTGGGTCAGGACATTAGTGACACTTTGGTAGTTTGGTTTCTTTTCCATTGCCGATAATATTCATAAGGAGTCAGATAATCAAGAGCCTGATGTGGTCTGATATAGTTGTAGACATATTGCCACTTCTCCAGTTGACGATTATGTTCTTCT